>LNFM01005259.1_pt1 | contig 22659 bp, 16 predicted proteins | sample 596031 | NCBI WGS metagenome assembly LNFM01 (sample SAMN04254537, study PRJNA301005) | activated carbon metagenome | isolation source: dual media filters at the Ann Arbor, Michigan drinking water treatment plant | place: USA: Ann Arbor | reverse complement strand
GCGGTCATGTCGGCGATGAGCGAATCGTTTTCCGGCATGTAGCCGATGCGCGTTTTCACGTCCAGCGACTGGCGGTGGCAATCGAAGCCGAGAATCTGGGCGGAGCCCGCGGACGGTTTATGGAAGCCGAGCAGTGTTTGGATGAGGGTGGACTTGCCGGCGCCGTTGGGGCCGAGCAGGCCAATGGCCTTCCCCACGCCGGAAGCGCCCAGGCGGCAGGAGATGCCTTTGAGGATCTCCCGCTTGCCCAGGCGCACCCGGAGATTGTCGACCGCGATAACAGGGTTCATAGTTTGGTGGGACCTTGCGAGAGCAGCATGTCGAAAAGCAGACTCGAAAGACGGGTACGAGATGCCGAGCGAATTCGTTCCGTTTCTCCGGTGAATGTCAGCAGCGCGGGCTCTCGATTGGCCATGAGCTTCTGCATCGCTGGGTTCTGGACCAGGGCGGAGAGGTTGCCGAACGTCTCGCCGACGTTGGCCCAGACGAAGCCCGAATAGTGCAGGCCGGAGGCGGCGGGCAACTGCTGACGGAACTTTGCGGATCGCACGAGCGGGAAGCCGCCGGAGCGGGTGGCCAAGGCGCGCTGGACGGTGGCGCGGTCACCGCCCTGAACGAGGTAGCCACGGTCAAACGTCCAGTGCAGTTGGATCGGCTGGCCGGCCATCTGGAGCGAGTACCAGGTGAGGCCGTTTACCGTCTCCTGCTTGAGCGTTAGGGGCGAAGGCAGGCCCTGGCGATTGGCCGCCTCGACGAAGCGCTGCATGGTGGCCGTATAGATTTCGGGCCGGTAGGCTTCGACGGCGAGGATCCAGCCGGGGATGGGCAGGGTAGGCGTTTCGACGGCGAAGGTGAAGTCCGTGCCGAGGGCGGCGGCCAGATCGGTGGAGAAAGCAACGCCGGTCTCTGCTTCGATCTTGCGGAGGCCGTCGGTGAAGCCCGGCTTCCAGCGAGCGAGTTGCGTCGTCAGTTCGTCGAACATCTGCTGCGGATTGCGCGTGGTGGCCGAGAAGGCGAGGACGGCATCGGAGGACACATACTCGGCGGAGCTGGCCGCTGCCGGCGTGGCGAGCCAGGAGGCGATGCCCGTGCGCGGGCCGGCGAAGGCGAGCGAGATTTCGCTATCGTCGGCACGCTGATCGATGAACAGGTAGCGCATGTCGCCGGTGAGTTCATGGCGCTGGATGGCCTGGAGGTCGACGCCGAGTAGGGAGGTGACGCCGCGCTGATAATGCTTGGCGATCTCGAGGGCGAAGGGCGACTGGGCGCCTTGGCCGAGTTGAGCCAGAACCGCGGCCAGGTGGGCCGGGTTGTCCGAGACAACGAGCAGACCGCCGGCGAAGGCGTAGGGCAAGGGGCCGAGCGGATCGAGCGCCGCCTTGATGGCCGCCTGTTGCCCCGGCTTCACTTCGGCGAGCACGAGGGGAAGTTGCTGTTTCGTGAGGGCGAAGACCAGCTCGTCGCCGAGGAGCGGAGAAAGGGTGCGGATCCGATCGACGATCTGCTTGATCTCGCTCGCCTGCGCCGACTGCCACCACTGCTTGAGAACGGCGCTTTCGTTCGAGCGCTGTTCGATGAGCGAAACGGCCTGGCTGACGGTGGGACCCAGATTGGGCAGGGCGCCGTAGACGATCGGGTCGAGGGGAAGCGCGGCCAGCAGCCGGGCTTGGGTTCGTTCCGTAATTGGGGTCAACTGCTTTTCGATACTGGAGAGTTCGCTGAGCAGCGTGAAGTACTGTTCGGCGTTGGGGCTCCAGGAGACGGCGTCCTTGACGCTGACGTTTTGCAGGGTAACGGTGGTGGCGGAGTGTTCGCCTGGCTTCAGGACCTTTTCGCTGTTCGGCTGCGTGACGCCGACCGAACCTTCGATGACGCCGACCAGGGAGCCCGCCGTGCCGGTGGAGACCGTAAAGATGGTGCCGCGAACGGTGGCGACCGAATCCCGCGTGATCACGTGGAGGCCGCCGCGGCGCTGCTTGGCCGCGTGGACGATTACGTCACCGCGTTCGAGGTGGATGGATTGGCCGGACCAGGCCGCGCGGATGGAAAGTTCCGAGCTCTCGTTGATTTCGACGGTGGAGCCGTCGGCCAGGCGGAGCGTGGAGCGGGTGCCGCGGCCGGTGCGGATGACCTGCGCTTCGCCCAGGGCGGCGCCGGCGATGAGCGGTTCGCCGGTCATCGTATAGGCAGCGCCGGAGATGGCTTCCACGGTGGCGCGGGGGCCCGAGGGAGCGAGCAGGGAATCAATCTGATGGCGTCCGGCGACCAGAGCGACCGCGGCTACGCCAGCGGCGATGGCCCACTTCGGGACGGTGAAGCGCCGGGCCGGACGCGCGGGCATGGCGATGACCTTGGGCCCCGCCGTCAGAACCCGGCGGCATTCGACGCAGCGGGATAAATGGTCCTGCAAAAGCAACTGCCGGGCCTCACTGAGATCGCCCCGGCCGTAGTCGGCGCGGTACTCCGCGCAAACCGCCGGGGCGGCCAGTTTGGCCCAGACTCTCTCCTGCGCCGCGGTGAGCGTTTCGCCGGAGACGTCTTCCTGGCGAATCTCGTCGAGGATCTGATCTAAGTTTTGTTCGTTCATGGTTTTGATCCTTTCCTAGCGCGTAATCAGTTTGAGGAGTGACTGCCGGATGCGGTGGAGGCGGCTGGCGACCGTGCCGCGTTCAATGGCGAACTGGTCGGCGAGCTCTTCGTAAGAGAATCCTTCGAGATTGCGGAGGACGAAGAGTTGAGCGTCCTCCGGGTCCAGGCGGCTGAGCGCCCGGCGGAGCTGTTCTTTGAGCAAGGCGGTGCTGGCCGGGCCGGCGTGGTCGGGGCCCGTGTCGATCGGCAGTTCGCCGCGCGACGCTTTTTGGCGAAGAATATCGATGGCGGCATTGGTGGCGGCCCTCCGCAAGTAGCTCTCCGACACCGTCTCGAGGGCGGGAGGCGGGTTCAGATTGAGAATCCGCATAAACACGACCTGCATCGCGTCTTCCGCGTCGGCGTTGTTCCCCGTGACGCGCAGGGCCGCCCGATACACGGTGGCCGAGTGGCGCTGGTAGAAGTCTTGAAACGAATTGGCCTGTGGCAAGGGCAGTGGCTCTGCTGGTAATGCTAGCCCGAAGGTTCCCATATTTGCTTACTCGTTTGGGTAAACGAGCTCACGGGCGCTTTTCTTCCCGCTATTTTTTCTTCCGGAAGCGATCGAGAATGCTACCCGCCGCGGCGCCGACGCCACCCATGCCTTCCACTTTCAGCCGGGCGGCGCGTTCGGCGTCCGGCGCAAATCGCGGTTGGGAGAAGGTGCCGGTGACGATGGACGGAATAATGATCTGGCCCTGCGGGCTCGCGAAGATTGAACCCATGATGCCGCCGAGGCCACCCTCGCCGGCCTTGGCGGCGAACTCTTTGCCCATCACGGTCGTGATGCGCAGATTGATTTTCTGGTCGGCCAGGCCGAGCGTGCCTTCGCCGGTCAGCTTGCCGGCGCCGAAGTCGAGGGCCAGGTCCTTGGTGGTGGCGACGCCATTAGCGACCTGCAGGGTGCCTCCGAACTGGACGATGTCCGTGAAGGTCTCCTTGATCTTCATGATGCCGAGCATTTTGCCGATACCGGCCATTTCGTTCAGCATCTGGACGCCGTTCATCTTGCCGTTGGCCATCTGGAGTTCCATGGTGCCGTTCAGCGTCCGCGCAATCTCCTCGCCGGCCTTGGAAGAAAACGCCAAATTCACCTTGCCGGACAACGGGCCGGAGAGGAAGCCTTTGACGGGAGAGGTCCCGGCCAGGAGTTGACCGGCTTCGATGTTGGTGAGCGTGGACTGCAGAGTGATTTGGGCGGGAGTGGTGCGGAGGTCGGCGGTGGCAACGCCGGACTGTTGGCCGCCGAAGACGCGCGCCGTGAACGGGTCCATGCGCAGTTGTTCGTTGGCGTAGGAGATGGTGGCTTTGACGTCTTCGAGGGGTACCCCGTCAAAGAGGATCTTGCCCGCCGTGAGAGTGCCGTTGGCGGTAAGTGGAGTGGCGGACTTGCCTTTGCTGGGCGGAGGATTCCAGGCTTGCCATTCGGCGACTTCGATCTGATCGACCGCGGCGTTGAACGTGATCTGTGGCTTCTTGAAGGACTTGATAGCCAGGCTGCCCCGGGCGTGTGTGGAGCCGAGGGCCCATTGGGCGTCTTCGAGCAGGACGGAGTCGGCGGCGAATTTCACGTTGGCTTGGGCGATCTGGAGCGGTTTGGGGAGGGCCGGGGTAGATAGGCTGACGCCGCGGAGGGAGCCGGAGCCGGAATAGGTGCTGTCGTTGATTTTCAGGTCGAGCGTGACCGTGCCGGAGCCGGTGAGTCCTTCGGGTCGCATGCCGTACGCGCTGGCCATCCGGAGGAGTTCTTCGACGCTGGCGCCTTCCGTGCGGAGGGTGGCTTCGACGCGGGGATCGTCCTCGCTGTAATCGCGAATCGTCGCACGAGCCTGGAGTTTCGTGCCGCCGGTTTCGAGAGTGAAGGGATCGGTCGTCAGGGTGTTCGGGGTCATGGCCACGCGGAGGGCCGAGGCGCGAACCGGCGCGGCGAGATCCTTGCTCGAAAACTCGGCTTGGGAGGCTTCGAGCTTGCCGTTGAGGAGGGGGCGCGTCGTGGTGCCGGTGACGGCGATATCCGCGGCGAGCAGGCCCTGCACTTTGAGATCGGGCGGGAGCTTGCCGCCAAAGATTCCCGCGATTTGCACCAGGTCGCCAACTGGCGCTTGGTTTGTCTTCACGGTGAGTTGGAGCTGTTGGCCGATGAGCTTCCCGGTGACGGCGAGAGCCATGGCGCCGAGCTTGGCCGTGAATTGATTGATGTTCCAGGTTTGGCCGGACTGCAACAGGTCGAAGGCGAGGGTCAACGGTTGTTTGGCGTCGTCTCCCTGCAGGGTGAGCGTGCCTTTGGCGAGCCCGTTTTCATAAGTCGCGTCGACGGAGGCCTGGGCGCGCATCGTGTCGAGGCGTACTTTCGCGGTAAGGCTGCGGTTGTCGCTCCAACGGGCGTCGATGTGTTCGTAGACCTCGCGGGGGGCTTTCGCCTGGAGGTCGGTCATCGCCAGGGAGCCGTCCGTGACCCCAAGGGTGGGGATCACGTCGCTCTCCTCGCCGCCCGTCGTCTCGTAATTCCACTTCCCGGCGGGGCTGCGGATCAGTTCGACTGCCGGCGACTGCAGTTCGACGGCTTGCACGTCGACCTTGCCGCCAAGCAGTGGGAAGAGGGCCACCCGGACGAAGACCTCTTTCGCCTGCAGAAAGGGAGCTTTCGAAGCGAACCCATTGGGCTGCCCGAGGACGACATCCGCAACCCGGAGGGAGAGCGGAAACACCTTGAGGGTCATGGCGCCGAGGGAGACCGGCCGGTTGAGACTCTTTTCGAGCTTTGCTTGCAGCGGGCCGCGGAACCGGTTTGCATCGATGAGAAATGGCAGCGCCAACACAACGCCAAGGAGCAAGACGGCGGCTGCGATGAGCCCTTTGCGGAACGACATGTCCTAATGATACGCGGGGGCGGCTGGGAGTTACGCCGTTGCGCCGCGGGCAGCGTCGGTGAGGGTGCGCCGAAGCTCTTCAAGCTGGATCGGTTTGCTGAGGAAGTCTTGCATTCCGGCTTCGAGGCAGGCGAGACGGTCCTCGGGGAAGGCGCTCGCGGTCAGGGCGACCATGCGCGGTCGCTGACGTACGGGCACCGTCGCTACCACCTGGCGGGCGGCGTCGAGCCCGTCCATTTCGGGCATGTGCAGGTCGAGCAGCATAAGGTCATAGGGCATCTGCCGGACGGCTTCGAGGGCCAGCAGGCCATTTTCCACAATCATCGGTTCGTAGCCGAGGCGGCGGAGCAGGCCTTGAATGACACGCTGGTTCACGGCGTTGTCTTCGGCCACGAGAATGCGTAGCGGCGCCGCTTTCGCTAGCGGCGTCTCGCTGTTGGCGGCAGCTGTTTTGGCTACGGGGCGGGTGGCGAGGGCCTCGGACACGGCCAGATGCAGTTGGGTGGGTCGAACGGGTTTGCTAATCGCCCGGCCTTCCCCAATGCGCAGCGCCGGCTTACTGACGAGAGCCACTGGAAGCGCGGCGGTTGCCTCCGCCAGGACGAGATCCACGCCGTCCAGGTCTCGAGTTACGACCAGCCCCCACGCAGTCAGATACCGCCCCAGCAACTCCTCCAGCGCGAACGGCGTCACCTTCATCCAAACGCGCTTCCCCTGCCAATGTACTTCGCTTGGCAAGCCGGTGATGGTCTCGGCGACCCGCCTATCCGGCAGATCGAAATAGAAGAGGGACCCGACTCCGAGCTGGCTCTCAACCTGGATCTCGCCGCCCATGAGGCGCGTCAGCCGCTGCGAAATGGCCAGCCCGAGGCCGGTACCGCCAAATTGCCGGGTGGTGGAGGCGTCCACTTGGCTGAAGGATTGAAACAACCGGTGCTGTTGGTTTGGCGGGATGCCGATTCCGGTGTCGCGAACCGCGATGTGGATGACCTGGCGATCCGCGCGATTGGCCGACTCCACGCGAACGGCGACTTCGCCGACGTTAGTGAACTTCACGGCATTGCCGACCAAATTGACGAGCACCTGGCGCAACCGGGCCGCGTCGCCCAGGATCATGCGCGGCGCGGAGGAATCGAACTGGCAGAGCAGCGTCAGGTTCTTATTCGCGGCCATGGCGCCGAGCAGTTCGAGCGACTCTTCAACGCAAGCCAGCAGGTCAAATGGCTCGTCGGCGATCTGTAGTTTGCCGGATTCAATTTTCGAAAAATCGAGGATGTCGTTCAGGACGGTCAGCAACGCGGCGCCGGATGAGTTGATGATGGAAACGTACTCGTGCGCCTCCTTGGGCAACGGCAAGTCGCGCAGCAGATGGGACATGCCGACCACGGCGTTCATCGGCGTCCGGATCTCGTGACTCATGTTGGCCAAAAACTCGCTTTTGGCGCGAGCGGCGCTTTCAGCGGCTTCCTTGGCTTCGCGAAGTTGCGCGGTCCGCTCGGCCACCACGCGGGCCAGGGCGGCGCGTTGGTTGTGCAGGTCCATGGTGCGCTGCCAGTGCAGGGCCAGTCCGCCCAACACGGTGAACCCGAGACACATGGTGACAAACCAGTAGGTTTGGTAGAACCTGGGGAGAACCCGCAAGTTCGGCATCGTTTGCGCCTCGCTCCAGATGCCATCGTTGTTCGTTGCCTGTACCCGAAAGCGATAGTGACCGGGCGGCAGGTTCGTATACGTGGCTTCCCGATGATTCGGGACTTCGATCCAGGTGCGGTCAAATCCTTCGAGCAGATAGCGGAATCGGTTCTTCTCCGGAGCGGCGAAGCTCAGCGCGGTGAACCGGACGCGAAGCGATTGCGCCCCCGGGCCCACTTCAACCGGCCCGGTGAGGCTCAGAGCCTGCCCATCGCTGGCGACCTCCTCAATGACGACGGAAGGCGCAACCTTATTCCGCTGTAACCGGCCGGGCGTCAATACGGAGACTCCTTTCAAGGTCGGGAACCAGAGACGGCCACTCCGGTCCTGATACAGTGAGCCGGTGATTGTTTCGCGGGAACGCAACCCATCGGAATGCACGAAGACTTCCGAGGGCACCTGATCGAGACGGCCTTCGGCCTGATCCCACAGATCGGCTTTCCGTACGTGCGCGATGCCGCTATAGGACTGCATCCAGATGTCCCCATCCGGCAAAATGGCGAAACTGTGAATGGTGTTGTCCGGCAGACCGTTTTCGCGATTCCACCGGTACACCGTGCCCCCTCGCAGGCACGCCAGGCCGCGCCCGCTGCTTGCCAGCCAGATCTCCCCTTCCGGCCCGCGTTCCACCCAGTCGATCATCTCGTTTTCGAATCCGGCGATGGGCGTGGCGTTACCCTGCGTGTACTGCAACAGGCCGTTGCCGGTAGTCGCGACGAGCAACGTGCCGGGGCTCGTCTCAATCACCCTCCGCACCGAAAGTCCGCTCAGTCCCATCAGCGACACTGGCGACAAGCGGTCGCCCTCCACCCGGGCCATGCCCCCGCCGCTGAGACCAACCCAGATCGTTCCCGCCTGATCTTCAAAGAGCGAATAGACGAAGTTCGCGCCCGAGTCAGGCAACGCCATGCGATGAAAGACGCCATTCCGCCAGCGAACCACTTCCGAGCCATTGCCTCCGATCCAGAGCGAGCCGTCGCGGCCGGCCAGGATTGCATTCACCCGATTACTAGGCAGCCCAGCCGCCGCGCCAATACGGCGCACTTGGCCGCGGTCGAGTTGCACCAGACCGTTGGTCCGTGTGGCCATCCAGTAGACGCCGTTCGAGTCCTGGGTAATCTGCGAAATGGAGTCTTCGGGAAGACCTTCCGGCACGCCGTAGTTTAGAAACTTTCCATCGGTCAGTTGCAGCAGTCCGCCGCCGTTCGCGACGGCTACCCACAGGCTGCCTTCGTGGTCCATCGAGACGTCATGTACTTCGGTGTTGGGCAATCCCTGGGCCACTCCCATCACGGCTACTTGCCCGTCCCGGTATCGGACGAGCCCGCCGAAATTCACGGCGATCCATAGATTCCCGTCCCGATCCTCGCAAAATGCCTGCGGTGCGGAGAGGTCGCTGACCGGCAGCCATTGGCTCAGGGGAAGCCGTTCCCAGGCGCCATTCCGGAAACGGGCCAGACCCCCGCCCGCGGTCCCGGCCCAGATCGTTCCCTTGCCGTCCTCGAACACCGCGGAAACTATCTGGTTGGGGAGGCCGTCCCGGGTATCAAAGATCCGCGGCTTGCCGTTGGTAATGTGGGCGAGACCTTGCATGGTCGCTACCCACAGGCTGCCGTCCCGCGCCTCGAGAAGTTGATTCACGTGCCGGCTCGGCAACTGCGCATTCCAGGGCGCTTTGCTGAACCGGCCATCCCGCCACGCCAACACGCCATCACGCGTCCCCACCCAGATCGTACTCCGGCCCTCCGCCAAGGCATTCGCCTGGTTGCCCTCCAGCCCATCCGCTGCGGTGTACGTCTGCCACTCACCCCCGCGCTGGACGATCAAGCCGCTGTCGGTGGCCGCCCAAAGGCTCCCGTCTCGCGCTGGCAACAACCAGCGCACCGGCCGCCCGCCGAAGCCCGGGGTGACGCCGGGCAGATAATTTTTAAAACGGACGCCGTCGAACCGGCTGATCCCTTCCCGCGTCCCCACCCAGATGTATCCGTCCCGACCCTGCCGGACGCGAAGAGTGGCGCTCGAAACCAATCCGGAGTCGATGGTCCATGCCCGCTTGACATACTGCGATGGGAGCCGCCCCGGATCCAGTCCGTAGACCGTACCCGCCAACAGGAAAAGGATGAGGGGGCATCGCGACAATTCGCACTGATTCCTAGTGCGGCTATCGTCAGTTTTGTGATATTCCTGCAGAGCGGCCGGGGCCGTTTCAGCTTACATTCCAACAGATGAGCTTGCGTTCGGTCATCTCTTCAATGGCGTAGCGTGGCCCTTCGCGTCCGGTGCCGCTTCGTTTTACGCCGCCGTAGGGCATCTGGTCAGCCCTGAATTGGGGCACGTCGTTGATCAGAAATCCTCCGACATGCACCCTTCGCGCCGCCCGAAAAGCCGCCGCCAAATCCTTTGTGAAGATGCCTGCCTGCAGCCCGTAGGCGGACGCGTTCACCCGGTCGATTGCCTCGTCGAGATCTCGATACCGGTTGGCGGACACCACCGGGCCGAATACCTCGTCCGCAAAGACCTTGGCCGTATCCGGCACTTCCCGTAGTACGACGGGCGCAATGGTCGCCCGGCCGGACCGTGTCACGGAGCCGCCCGCCTCGCTCACCCACGCCGCCACGCGGTCGGCCTCGGCGGCGGAAACCAACGAGCTGACCTCTGTCGCCTCGTCGAGCGGATGGCCGATCGTCAACTTTGCGGTGGCGGCCATCAACGCTTCGTGAAACGCCACGGCCACGTCATCCGCCACAAAAATCCGCTGGAGCGAGATGCAAACTTGCCCCGAGTTGGCGAACGCCGCGGCGGCACAGCGACGGGCGGCTTCGTCGATGTCCGCATCCGCCGCGACGATCACGGCCGAGTTGCTGCCGAGTTCGAGAGTCATCCGCTGCAGGCCCGCCTTCGCCCGCATCGCCACGCCCACCTCCGCGCTGCCCGTGAAGGTCACCATGGCAATGGCTTCGTTGCCTACCAACATCGGCCCCACGCTGGCGCCGGACCCGGGGATGACGTTCAGCGCCCCCGGCGGCAGTCCTGCCTCGGTGAACAATCGCGCGAGGCGAAGCGCCGAGACGGGCGTCGCCGAAGCCGGCTTGTGCACCACGGCGTTGCCGCCGGCGATCGCAGGGCCGATCTTGTGCAGCGACAGATTCAGCGGGAAGTTGAAGGGCGTAATGGCGGCGATGACGCCAAGCGGTTCGCGAATCATCAGCGCCATCTTTCCGGCGCCGTTGACGGCGGCATCCATCGGCACCTCCTCGCCGGCCAGGCGGTTGGCTTCTTCAGAGGAGAACAGCAGGGTGGCCGCCCCCCGGTCGACCTCCGCGCGGGCCTCGCGCAGGGGTTTGCCGCTCTCGCTGGCTATGATGACGGCCATCTCGTCTTTCGCCGCCAGCAGCAGTTCGCGGGTGCGGCGCAGGATCGCGCTGCGCTGTGCCCGGGTCATCTCGCGCATGACCTTGGCGGCTTCCGTCGCCGCCCGCACCGCGGCTGCCGCCTGCGCCGGTCCAGCCTCGGCCACTTCGGCGAACGGAAGACCGTCGAACGGTACATGCACGGTTCGCGTTGTCTCTCCCGTGGCCTCGGTTCCATTGATCCACAAACTGTAACGGTTCATCGTTTGAAGGTCCCGTAGGTAAACTTGCTCGAAACCACTTGCGCATTCTGGTCCAACACGACCCGCACCTGGAACCGGCCCTCTTCCGGTGATCCGAACCGGACGTCGACGCCTTCGACCGCAATCCCGCCTTCCGGCTCCGTCACCGGGATCATCCGCCAGACCGGGTACTGGCTGAAGCGCAGAAAGCCTTGCGCCTCGGGCGTCCGCTTGGCGGCGTTGATGCGCGTGGCGTCGGTGGGCTTGTAATAGGTTCGGCCGGCATCGGGATCAAAGGTTTGGCCCAGGTTCACATCCTGTAGACGCCAGAAGGTTTCCGTCGAAACGTATCCGGTCCAGCGGAAGGGATTGAACGGCGTTGGCCATGCTGCCACTCGCAACGGTTCTTGTCCGGCAAAGCGCCGGGCGGAGAGGGTTTCGATGGCGCGTTGATGCAACACGACGCGGCCGCCAGTCCACACCATCAGGAACAGGAGGGCGAAAATCGCCCAGCCTTGGCCGGACGACTTCTTTTGCGACCCGATCTCGCTACCCACCAGCCGCGATAGCCACGGCGCCGCCAACGCCAATCCCAGGACGGCCAGGATCCACGCGTCCACGACGAAGACTCCGTCGAGAGCGAACCACTCGTTCGAGAACGGCAGCAGGAGCCGGATGCCGTAATTGTTCCAGTAGTCCATGAACAGGTGGATGAGCACGCCGAGCGTCCCGGCAGCCATCGCGCTTCCCCAGGCAAACGGCTTGCCGCGCTCGAGCCACCGCACGAAGAGGACCGGCAGCAACGCCATGATCGGCGCAGCCACCAGAGCATGGGTGATGTGCCGGTGATAATCCAGGTAGCCCACGGAGCCGAGCAGGAGGGTGACGGAATCGCCGTCCGGAATGTTGGCGCACAGCACCTGCAGCAGGGTGGCGCGGGGGCACAACTTGTTCAGGCCGGCTCGCGAGAGCATGACGCCGGTTAAGGAGTGGGTGATGTTATCCAAGGGCTACGCTCCGCTTTTTCAATGTAGGTGCGCGGCAGCAGGATGGTCAGGGCATCGGGGACGACGGCGATCCGTGCCGGCAGGAATCCGGCAGCCTCGCCGTCCACCTGAACGGGCACGGGCCGACCGTTTACCGCCGTACACTCCAGCACGCGCGCCGCCCGAACGTCGACGCCGGGACAGAGGTCTGGCTTACCCGCCAGCACGCCAACCAGATAGGGTACGTACCAGATCGAGTTCGAACCGGCGAAGGAGACCGCCTCCAGGCAATCATCAAGCAGGGTGACGTTGCGAGCGATTTCGAGGTCGCCGCCGTAGTTGCGGACCCGGCTCGCCAGCAGAAAGCTGCGTTGCGAAACGAACCCATCAATGTCGGAATGGAACTGCGCCAGCGATCGGCCGAACATGCCAAACCCGCTTACCCAATAGGCCAGCTTGCCAAGCTTGTCCTTGATCGTGGGGTTTACGGAGTTGACGACGGTGGCGTCGAACCCGGCGCCCGCCATGGCCAGGAAATGCCGGTCCGTGGTGGCGCTCTTGATATGGCCGACCGCTATGCGCCGGGCCTGCCGCAGGCCGAGGGCCGCCGCCGCTTTCAGCGGATTCGTTCCGATTTTGGTTTCGACGCACAACACGTTCGCCGTGCCGCCAGGCAGGGGGACTAGCGCCGCCGGGCTGCCGATCATGCCGTTGGCCACTTCGTTGATGGTGCCGTCGCCGCCCAGAACGACAATCCATTCCGCGCCTTTGGCCAACTGTTGTTTCGCCAAGGCGCCTGCCGTGCCAGGCCCCGTGGTGGGGCAGGCCTCGACGGGGCCAAACGAACGCACGGAGGCGATTGTCCGCTCCACTAAGCCAGGATTCCGCAGCAGCTTACCTGCGCGGGGGTTGTAAATAAATGCGATAGCCGGCAACCCCCCAGTATCCTATTGATAGAGCCCCATGAGCAAAGTAGATCAGTTGCGCCAGGAGATTCGCCGCCACGAGTATCTCTACTACGTTCTCGACCAGCCCGAGATCACGGACGCTCAGTACGACGTGCTGATGCGCGAGTTACAGGCCTTAGAGCAGGCCGACCCTTCTTCCGTCACCCCGGACTCGCCCACGCAGCGTGTGGGCGGCGCCCCGCGCGAAGGGTTCGTGAAGCTGCCCCACAGCTCGCCGATGCTTAGCCTGGACAACGCTTTGAACGAAGGGGAACTGCGCGCGTTCGATCAGCGCGTCCGCGATCTGCTGGGCGCGGAACCGTTTCGGTACGTGGCCGAATTGAAGCTGGACGGACTTTCGATGGCCGTGCAGTATCGCGAGCATTGTCTGCAACTCGCTCTCACGCGCGGCGACGGCAGCGAAGGCGAGGACGTGACGCCCAACGCCCGGACCATCCGCAGCCTGCCGCTGCGAGTAAACGGTGAGCGGGCCAACCTCGAAGCGCGCGGGGAAGTCGTCATGCCCAATGCCGCCTTTCAGAAGCTCAACGCGGATCGCGAACAGGAAGGCCTACCCCGCTACGCCAACCCGCGAAACTCGTCGGCCGGGTCGCTTCGGGTGCTCGATCCTACCATCACCGCCAGCCGGCAGCTCGACTTCTACGCCTACTTTCTGCTCGCCGACGGCCAACCGGCCCGCTCCTCCCATTGGGACACGCTTGAAGAGCTGGCCGCCATGGGTTTCAAGGTAAACCCCGCCCGCGCCATCTGCCGGGACGTCGATGAGCTCATCGCCTTCTGTCAGCGTTACGAAGCCGAACGCGACCGGCTGCCGTTTGAAATCGATGGGGTGGTGGCCAAGGTGGATTCGGTCATCCAACAGCAGAAGCTTGGCTGGACCGCTAAGTTTCCGCGGTGGGCGATCGCGTACAAGTATGCGGCGCGGCAGGCGGAAACCGTCATCGAGAAGATCGAGATCCAGGTGGGCCGGACGGGCGCGTTAACGCCGGTGGCGCACCTGAAGCCGGTGCCCGTCAGCGGAGTAATCGTCAGCCGGTCGACCTTGCACAACGAGGATGAGATTGCGCGGCTCGGGGTGGCGGCCGGCGACACGGTGCTGGTGGAACGCTCTGGCGACGTGATTCCCAAAGTGGTGAAGGTGGTCCGCGCGGGCGACCCGCGCACGCCGTTTCAAATGCCGGCCTCGTGTCCGGTCTGCGGCAGTTCCATCTCGCGGCCGGAGGGTGAGGTGGTCTCGCGCTGCCTGAATTCCAGTTGCCCGGCGCGGTTGAAAGAGTCAGTGGCCCACTTCGCGGCACGTCCGGTTTTGGACATCGCCGGTCTGGGCGACGTCCTGGTCGAGCAGTTGGTGAACGCGGGCCTCGTCCATTCGGTGGCCGATCTCTACGACCTTACGCTCGAACAACTGGCCGGTCTGGAACGGATGGGCACTAAGTCGGCGGAGCGTGTTCTCGCGGGCATCGCCCGTTCGAAGACGCTGCCCCTGCCTCGCGTGCTGAACGGCTTGGGCATTCCGTTTGTCGGCGAACGCACAGCGCAGTTTCTCGCCGAACACTTTGGCTCGCTCGACGCGCTGCGGGACGCCGACGAGGCGCAACTGCAGCAGGCCACCGAGGTCGGTCCGAAGGTGGCCCAGAGCATTCGCCGGTGGTTCGCCGAGGAGCGGAATCGGGAAGTGGTGGAGCGGTTGCGCGCCGCCGGCCTGACGTTTACCCATCAGAAGATTGACCGCTCGGGCGGCCCGCTCGCCGGCTTCACCTTTGTGCTCACGGGCACCCTGCCCACGCTGTCGCGGGAAACGGCCAAGGAGATGATCGAAGCCGCCGGCGGGAAGGTGTCGGGCTCGGTGAGCAAGAAGACGAGCTACGTCGTGGCCGGAGAAGAGGCGGGTTCAAAGCTCGAGAAGGCGAACGAGCTCGGGATTCGCGTTCTGGCTGAGAGCGAGTTGTTGGCAATGCTCGGTAAACTGGAAGCTTGAAGGAATTCGTTGCTACTCTGGTCGCCTGGGGCCCTCCCGGCCTTCTGATCCTTGCCGCTCTCGATTCGGCGGGCATTCCCATTCCAGCGGCCGTTGACGCCTTGCTGATGGTGCTCGCTGCCAATGCGCCCGGCACGGCGTATTTTTCCGCCGCCATGGCGGTGGCGGGCTCTCTATGCGGCAGTATGTTCCTGTTCTTTGTCGCGCGCAAGGGCGGCGAAAAATACCTCGAGAAGCACACGATTGGCGAACGTGGCAAGAAGCTGCGGCAGTGGTTTCAACACTACGGGCTGCTGACCGTTTTCATTAGCGCCATTTCTCCCATCCCGATGCCGATGAAGCTCTTCGTGATTTCGGCGGGCGCGTTGGGCGTGAGTCCGCGCAGCTTCTTCCTCACTATCCTCGCTGCGCGGGTCCCCCGTTATGGTGCGCTCGCCTATCTCGGCAGCCAACTGGGCACGGAGGCCGGAACCTACTTGAAGAGTCATGTCTGGCAGATCGGTGGTGTGCTGGCGCTGCTCTTCGTGGTGCTGTTTGGTTGCGTGAAAGTGATGGACCGGCGCCGCACGCAGGCGGCCGTCAGCTAGCGTCCGCCCAGTACGAAATTGACGTCGATCACCGTCGCCACTTCGACGGCGCGGCCGTTCAGCAGGGTGGGCTGGTAGCGCCACTCCCGCACGGCGTCGAGCGCGGCCTTCGTCAGAAGCGGATGCCCGCTGACGGCGCGCAACTGCTGCACGTTGCCATCGGGGCCGATGACGGCCTCAAGCCGCACCGTGCCAGCGATTCGCGCGCTCTTAGCGAGCGGCGGGTACGCCGGCGTCACCTGCCGCACCAGTCGCGCCGCCTGCACCGTGCCGCCGACGGAGATGCGCTTCGGCGTGGGTTCGGCCGGCGGCGGCGCTGGGGGCTTCGTCTCGACGATTGGCGGCGGTAGCGTGCCCAGTGTGCTGACTCCGATGCCGTTGGTGTTGGCGTGCGCTTCGCCCGAGCTCACCGAGGGCAGGAACGCGCCGGGTTCGTCAACGATCGCCGCCGCGGGGCGGTCCCAGTGGGATGGTGCTATATAGCGCGTTGGCGTCGGCCGCATCATGGTATTCGCGGCCGCGGAGGCGGCCGAAGAAGCCGCCGCCGGTTCCACGGCCACCTGCCGGGCAGGGGCTTGCAGTGTGATGCCGATCTTCGGCAGCGCCACTGCTATCACTTCGGGGTAGAACATCGGCACCACGAGTACGGTGCCGACGATGCCGCTTTGGATCAGAATTCCTGTGTATCGCCATGGGATCTGCATGTCCCTTCTGACCCCGCATCCGCTTGCTTTGTTCCCATACAATAAGCGCATGGCTCTCACCTCCCGCCGCGCCTTCCTCGGCTCCCTGCTCGCCGCCGCCCCGGCTATCCACGCGCAGACCATGTCCACGGACGTCCGCATCAAGGAGCTTTCGACGTCGATGGAGGACTTCCTCTACCGGACTCCGATTAAGTTCGGCGGCACGGAGGTAGACCGCGTCACGCTGCTGAATGTGAAGGTGACGCTCGAATCGCGGGCCGGGAAGACGGCGCAGGGGTTCGGCTCCATGCCGCTGGGTAACGTCTGGAGCTTCCCGTCAAAAACGCTTCGTTACGACGAGACCCTGGCGGCGATGAAGACCCTGGCCGCGAAGGTGGAGAAGATCACGCGCGGGCATAAGGAGTACGGCCACCCGGTGGACCTGAACCATTCGCTCGAGCCCCTGTGGCTTGCGGCGGCCGATGAGATCAAACTGTCGCAGCCCATCCCCAAGCTGTGCACCCTGACAACCTGCAGCCCGTTTGAAGCCGCCATCGCCGACGGCTTCGGTAAGCTGCTCAATCGCAGCTCCTACGCCATCTATGGCCCGGACGTGATGCGGCACGATCTTTCGCACTACCTCGGCAAGGGCTTCGAAGGCGAGTACCTGCAGAAGTACGTGCTCACCAAGCCCAAACCCAGCATGCCGCTCTATCATCTGGTCGGCGCCGTCGACCCCATCACCAGCGCCGACATCAAAAAGCGGATCAACGACGGCCTACCCGAAACGCTGCCCGAGTGGATCAATCATTCTGGTCTCACCAACATCAAGATCAAGCTCAATGGCGAAGATATGGCCTGGGATACTGAGCGGGTTCTCGCCGTTGACCGGACGACGAACGAGGTGCAGGTTCAACGCCGCGTCTCCGATTGGGTGTACTCGCTCGACTTCAACGAGAAGTGCCCCAGCGTGAAGTATCTGATTGAAATGCTCGCCAAGATCAAGGAGAAAGCGCCGCGCGGCTTCGTCCGCATTCAGTACATCGAGCAGCCCACCAAACGCGACCTGAAGGCAGACCGCGCCAACGTGATGCATGAGGCGTCGAAGCTGCGCCCGGTGGTGATTGACGAGTCGCTCACGGACCTCGAATCGCTGCTGATGGCTCGCGACATGGGCTATACCGGCGCCGCGCTGAAGGCCTGCAAGGGGCAGTCGCAGGCGCTGTTGATGGCCGCCGCCGCGCAGAAGTTCAAGATGTTTCTCTGCGTCCAGGATTTGACCTGCCCCGGCGCTTCCTTCATCCATTCGGCCGGCATCGCCGCCCACGTGCCGGGAGTCGCGGCCATTGAAGGCAACTCCCGCCAGTATGTCCCCGCGGCCAACGCCGGGTGGGACAAGAAGTTCCCCGGCATGTTTGATATCCGCAATGGCCGCGTGAACACGAGCCTGTTGAAGGGCCCGGGCTTAAGCGCTGTATAGTTCGCCGTCGCGCATCTGCACGGTGCGGTCGGCAAAGGCCGCCGCTTCCGGATCGTGGGTAATCATCAGCACGGTCTGCCCCGTCCTCTTGTTCAAGTGGCGCAGCAGGTCCAGCACCATGTCGGAGTTCTCGGTATCCAGGTTTCCAGTCGGCTCGTCGGCCAGCAGGATCGCCGGCTGATTGACGATGGCCCGCGCGATGGCCACGCGCTGCTGCTCTCCGCCCGAAAGCTGCCGAGGTTTGCGGTCCAGCTTTTCCGCGATGCCGAGCAGTTCCACCACTTCGAGGAACGCCGCGTCCCACGGCGCCGTCTTGCCGGAGATATCCCGGGCGATATCGATGTTGTCGCGAATCGTCAGCGTCGGCAGGAGGTTGTATTTTTGGAAGACGAAGCCCACGCTGTTGCGGCGAAGCTTCGTTCGCCCGGCTTCGTCGAGGTCCGTCAGGCTTTGCCCGTCGATCTTCACAACGCCGGAGGTCGGCGGTGTCAGGCCGCCCAGAATGTGAAACAGGGTCGATTTGCCGCTGCCGGACTTACCCACTACGGCCAGAAACTCGCCCTTTTCGACGAGCAGATTCACGCCGCGTAGCGCGTGGACATCCACGTCGCCGCTGCGGAACGTTTTGCGTAAGTTCTGAATCTCGATGATGGCCATTAGTCGTAGGAGAGGGAGTCGAGCGCGTCTTGTTTGGCGGCCTTCAGCGCCGGGTAGAGCACGCCGAGCACGGCGCCGGCCAGAGTGATGAGGGACGCGATGGGCCACCAGGAGTAGACAATGGCCTGGACCATCGAAGCCGGAATGAACGTGGAGATCAGCCAGCGAGTGCCGTAGCTCATCAGGATGCCACAAAGGGAACCGATAATGGCCAGCAGCACCGTTTCGCGCAGCAGAATGCCCAGCACGTAACCGGGACCCGCGCCAAGCGCTTTCAAGATGCCGATTTCGCGGGTCCGTTCGAGCACAGCGGTGTACATCGCGAGAAAGACAACCAGAAAGCCAAAGAGAACCGCCAGCGAGACCACCACCCCGATGAACGCCTTCAACTCGGGCAGGTTGTTCACGGAGAATTGTTTGATCAACTCGTCCATGGCGTAGATGGGATACTCGGGCAGATCCTTCTTCATGGCGTCGATGACGGCCTGGGTATTCGCGGGGTCGTCCAGCTTGACGTAGATCATCGTGATCTTTCCCTTGGCGCTCGCCAACTCCTGCAAGACCGTCAACGGAATCATCACGCGCGCCAGCTTGCCCGAAGCAAAGATGCCGGAAACGCGCCAATCGCGGTTCATCGTATTCAAGAACGAACCGACCTTCAGCTTCTTCTCACGAGCGTACAAATCATCGATGATCACGTCGTTCTGGGCGGAAAACTTTCCGCCTTCGCGGAAGCGGAAGCCGCCGCCCATGGCGGCAAACTCCTCGTAGTTGATGCCCATGATGGAGCTTACGCCGCCCGTCGAATGCACCCCGATCGGGGTCGCCAGCGCTACGTGCTTCTGCGAGCGCACGTATTCAAGGATGCCCTGGTTCATCGACAGCGAACCCATGCCGACGACGGAGCTGCCCGGCGCCCGGACTACCAGATCCGCGCCCACGCCGCGAGCGCGGTTCGCCTGATCCTCCAACATGCCTTCGCCGACGCCGACCAGGGCAAGCATCATCGTCACGCCCAGGCCAATGGCCAGCGAGCTCAGCAGCGTCCTGACGGGGCGGTGCTTCAGGTTTTCATAAACCAGCTTATAAACCAACTCTTTATTCTACAGGGCCTTCGCCGCCGCGGCTAGGGTGGCTTCGATATCGGCTTCCGTGTGCGCCCCGCTGATGTACCAGCGGCCGTCCGGCAGGACAAGCACGCCCTGGTTCAGCAGGCCTACGGCGAAGTCGCTGTACTTGGCTTTGTCCGCGGCCATCGTGTCCCGATAGCTGCGCGGCACGTTCTCCTGAAACGCAACCTGGAACACAGGGCCATCGCCGGTAGTTACCACCGCGTGTCCTTGCGTCCGCAGTAAGGCTTCGAGACCCGAACGCAGCCGGTTACCCAGGGCATGCAGCCTCTCATAAAACCCGGGCACCGCCAATTCGTCCAGCGCCGCCGCCGCCGCCGCCAGCGCCAGCGGATTGCCGTTCAGTGTTCCCGCGTGCACCACTTCGCCACGGCTGATCGCGTCCATGTATTCGCGCTTGCCGGCCAAAACGCTCAGCGGGGTTCCGGCACCGACGGCCTTGGCAAATGTCGCCAGGTCCGGGGTCACGCCATACCGGCCCTGCCCGCCGTCGAGCGCTACGCGGAAACCGGTGATCACCTCGTCGAACAGCAGCAGGGCGCCGTTCCGCGTCGTGATCTCGCGAAGGAATTTAAGGAAGCCCGGTTCGGCCGGGATACAACCCGAGTTCGCCAGCAGTGGCTCGCAGGCCACCATCGAAATTTCCGGACCGTGCTCGGCGAACAACTGCTCCACCGCCGCGCGGTCGTTCCATTCCGCCACCAGCACGTGCTCGTGCGGCAACTGCCCTTTGCCAACCGCTTCCGGCCGGCCCAGCGGATGGTCGGCGCCGAACCGGTAACTCACCAGCGCCTGGTCGCCCCAGCCATGATAGTGGCCCTCAAACTTCAAGTACTTCGGCCGGCCGGTGACAGCGCGCGCCAGCCGCAACGCGACGTTTACGACATCGGTGCCGGCGTTCGAAAACGCCACCAGATCGGCGCAGGGCAGGATCTCGGTGAGCCGTTCGGCCACCAGATATTCCAGTTCGTGCTGGGCGCCAAAAGTCAGCCCCCTGCCTGCCTGAATCGCGATCGCCGCGGCCACCTTCGGGTGGGAGTGGCCCAGAATGAGCGGTCCCCAAGCCAGGCCAAAGTCGACGTACTCGTTGCCGTCGACATCCCAGATGCGGCTTCCCGCGCCGCGCTCAAAGAACAACGGATACGGCCGGGCCGCCCGGCGTAACCCACTCGAAACACCGCCAGCCAACGACCGCTGGCTGCGCTCGTACCGGGCCAGCGATCCCGCCGTTTTGGCTCGAACCTCTGTTTCATGAATGACGGTTAAGGAACGCACGCTTCTCTATTGAACCCCAATCCTTTCCAGGAAGTGTGACATACTTCAAATCGTTCTCATGAAAAGCTCCCCGCCTCGCTACCTGGTTCCCGTTCTCCAGAGCGCCTTTCGGCTGATTGAAGAAGTTTCCCGCGCTGGAACTTTGTCTCTCAACGAAGCTGTTCTGCGCACCGGTATTCCGAAGTCGACGGTGTTTCGGGTCTTCAGCACGCTGCAGCATTTGGGGGTCTTGATTCGCGACGAGGCGGAAAAAACGTATCGCCTTGGCTATGGCGTCCCCGGCCTGCTGACGGCCGGCGAGGATCTCGAAACGCTGCGCCGGGCCGCGCTGCCGCAGATGATCGGCCTCCGCGACCTGTTCGGGGAGACGGTGAACTTGGGCAAACTGCAACACGATAAGGTTGTTTACCTGGAGGTCGTGCCGAGCGAATCCGCGTTGCGGTTTTCAGAACGTCCAGGCGCTACGGTCGCGGTACACGCCTCTTCGCTTGGCCGGGCCATTCTGGCGTTTTCGGCGCCCGCCGTGGTCGATGGGCTGATTGCCGGGCGGCCGTTGCCGGCGCTCACGGCGAAGACCATCACGGAGGAAGCCGTGCTCCGGCAGGAGCTTGCCGCGGTGCGCCGTCAGGGCTACAGCATCGAGGTGGAAGAGACGTCCCTCCAAGCGGTCTGCGTCGGTGCTCCGATTTTGAATACGCATGGCGAGGCCGTTGCCGCCCTCAGTCTCTCCGGCCCCATCCATCGCTTCCGGCCGCAGAAGGACAAGAAGATTATCGCGGCTCTCCGCAAGGCGGCGGCCGAAATCAGCGGCGTCCGTTAAGCCTTCGGCCCCAGGATCTCTTCCATCCGTCCGGCGACGATCTCGGCCTCGCCCGGCTGCAGCATCCAACTGGCGATCTCGACGCCCTCGCCCGGCTTCGGATTCGTCGGCACCAGTTCGATGGACGGCTGCCCTTCGCGAAGCTGCTTCATCACGTCGAGTTCGCTGAGGCCTAGTTTCTTCCCGTCCCATTGCACGCGCAGGTGCGGCACGGAGTTGGCGATCTCCGGGACGAACGGAGTAGCCTTTAGCCCGCGTACGCGGCTCAGCTTCCGCCGCATGGTTTCGACGCGCGTCTCCCACTCTTTCCAGAGCGCCTTGTGGTCCTCGTTCAGGAAGGACTCAAGCGCCACCATCATCCCCACCATCTCTTCCTTGTTCACCTTGCAGCAGCGGCCGATGGTATCGCTGTTCGGCGAGGTGTTCATCCGCGCGGCCCGGATCAGATCCGCCCGGCCCGCCAACAACCCCGCCGATTGCGGCCCGCGGATGCCCTTGCCGCCGGAGCAGCAGACCAGGTCGAAGCCCAGCTTGATGGGGTTCAGCAGATTCTCGACCGGCGGCACGTCCGCGGCGGCGTCGTTGAAGGTGGGGATCTTGTATTGCTTGCCGATGGCCACGAACTCTTTCATCTTCACTTGGCCCAAGTGGTCGGCTTTATTGAGGAAGAGCATCATCGCGGTCTGCGGGCCAATCGCCTTTGTCAGTTGCTCCCGCGTCTCCACTTCCACCAGCTTCACGCCGCAGTTGCGCACCATGTGGTCATAGGGAAAACGGTGCGACTTCTGAATGATCACCTCGGTCTTCATCCCGGTCAGGTCCGGGATCCGCTGGATGAAGTCGGGGTCCGTTCCGGTCAGGACTCCCGCCGTCCCAACCGTCAACGCCGCTGCGGCACCGGAGGGCACCATCGCTGCCTCCGCGCCGAGCAGCTTGGCGATCTTCTTGCCGACGGCATCGTGCAGCTCATCGAGCCGGACAAACTTGGTCGACATGGCCGCGATCGCGCGCACGCACTCTGGGCGCATCAGGCTGGCCGTCATCATCGTGTAGACGCCCGCCGCATTGATGATCGGCACGACGCCGAGTTGCGCCAGATAGTCCGGCGTAGTCTCCGCGGCGGCGGCCGCACCCGCCAAAGGCAACGCCCCGGCGGTTTGCATCAGATGACGGCGAGAAAATTTCATACCCCAAACTCTACCCGCATCCGCGTTTCATTGCAAAAACAAAAATGCGTACCATGGAACGACATGCGACGCCGTCAGTTTCTCTCTCTGCTCGCCCCGGACCCCCGGAAAAAGATTGCCGCCATC
>LNFM01005258.1_pt1 | contig 22659 bp, 23 predicted proteins | sample 596031 | NCBI WGS metagenome assembly LNFM01 (sample SAMN04254537, study PRJNA301005) | activated carbon metagenome | isolation source: dual media filters at the Ann Arbor, Michigan drinking water treatment plant | place: USA: Ann Arbor | reverse complement strand
TGATCATGCCGGTGTAGAAATGCCAGATGCCGACCGTGTCGCGCAGCCGGTCGAAGAACTGCACGAGCGTGAAGTCGAGATAGAAGATGCAGGCCACTGCGCCGCCCAGCAGGCCGGCGATGTCGCCCCAGAAGGTCAACAACGGCAGCGATATCACCAGGGCCACGATGCGCGGCAACACCAGCCACTCCACCGGGTTGAGCCCGATGGTGCGCATGGCATCGACTTCCTGGTTGACCTGCATGGTGCCGATCTGGGCGGTGAAGGCGCTGCCGGATCGGCCGGCGACGATAATAGCGGTGAGCAGGACGCCCAATTCGCGGAACATCCCGATGCCCACGGCCTCGACGGTGAAGGTCTCGGCGCCGAACTGCCTGAGCTGCTGGACGCCCTGGTAAGCGATGACCACGCCGATCAGGAAGCAGAGCACGCCCACGATCACCAGCGCCCTGATCCAGACCTCGTACATCTGGCGAACCACGACATTGATGCGGAACCGGCGCGGCTGCAGGCAGGCCTCGAGGAAGACCACCAGGATTTCGCCGAAGAAGGCGCAAAGGTTGATTGTCTGACGGTAGAGTTCGATGACGTTGCGCCCGATTTCCTCGAGCCAGTGGGCGAGCCAGTTCACATGCCGCTCGGGCATCGCCTCGCCCATGTTCTTTTGGACAACCTCGAACAGGTCGGCGTGCCTCTTCTCCTTGGTCGTAACCTCGGTGTCGGGGCCACCGCCGGCAAGGAGCAGGATTTCCAGCGCCCCGGCCGTGTCGAGCCGCTCGACGCCACTTGCATCCACCATGCGCGCCGCACGCCCCGTGCCTGCGGCGTCGAGGGCCTTGGACGCCTTCTGCCGGATGCCGCGGAGATGGAGCACCGTCCAGTCGCCGCCGATCTCGACGACGGGCTTGCCGGCGCGCATCGTATAGCGAATGGTCGGTTGAGTGTCGGACATTGGCGAGATTAGTCGCGGGCGCGGTTCGCGCTGTCAATCTCTCCTCATTGCCCCACCCCCTCACCACTGGCACGATCCGGCAGCGGAGGAATGAATGGGCAAACGGCCGGCGCTGGACAAAGTCGAGATGATCGACGGTCCCATCGACGAAAAAGGCTATGAGCACGAGCTGAAGGAGCTTCAGGAGCGGCTGCTGGCCCTGCAGATCCACCACATCAAGACCGGCGGGCGGGTGATCATCGGCATCGACGGCTGGGATGCCGCCGGCAAGGGCGGCCTGATCGAGCGGATCGTGGGCCGTCTGGAACCGAAATCGGTGCATGTCTGGCGCATCAGCGCGCCGACGCCGGCCGAACAGGGCCGGCACTATCTCTGGCGCTTCTGGCAGAGGCTTCCCGCCCCCGGCGACTGGGCGATCTTCGATCGTACCTGGTACGGCCGCGTCCTTGTCGAGCGGATCGAGGGATTTTGCGACAAGAAGGCCTGGAAGCGCGCCTACCACGAGATCAACGAATTCGAGCACCAGCTGATCGACGACGGCGTGCGCATCGTGAAGCTGCTCATGCATGTCGGCGAGGACGAGCAGAAGAAGCGGATGATCGAGCGCCTCGAAGACCCGAACAAGCGCTACAAGATCGGCGCCGAGGACTTCCGCAACATCGCCAAGCGCAAGGAGTACCTCGAGGCCTACGACGACATGCTGGAGCGTACCGACACCAAATACGCGCCCTGGCATGTCATCGCCACCGACCACAAGAAGTGGGCGCGGCTGACGGCGCTGCGGATCCTCGTCGAGGAGCTGGGCCGGGACGTCAAGCTGACCGAGCACGAGCTCACGCCTGAAATCGCCGAGCTCGCGCAGAAGCTTTGGGGCTGGAAGCCCGACAAGAAGAACGGATAACCGGTAACGACAAATGACATTCGCGCGGCCGTTCGCCGGCTGGTGGGTCGTGGCCGGCGCCTTCCTGTGCATGATGACCGGCTATGCCGTAGCCTATTCCTTTGCCGCGTTCTTCGGCGCCCTCGAGACCGAGTTCGGCGCCCGGCGCGGCGAGACTTCGCTGGTCTTCTCGATTGCGGCCTTCCTCTATTTCCAGCTGGGCTTTCCCGCCGGCCTGATCGCCGATCGCACCGGGCCGCGTCCGCTCGTGGTGGGAGGCCTGCTGCTGGTGGCGCTGGGTCTCGTCGTCGCTTCGCAGGCCACCGCGCTGTGGCAGATCTATCTCGGCTACGGCCTGGGCGTCGGTGTCGGCGTCGGCCTGTCCTATGTGCCGAGCATCGCCGCGGTCCAGCACTGGTTCGCCCGCCGCCGCGGCGCGGCAAGCGGCCTCGCCGTCGCCGGCATCGGCATCGGCACGCTGCTCGGGGCGCCGCTTGCCCACGAGATGATCGCGGCCTTCGGGTGGCGCCGGACCTACCTCGTGCTGGCCGCACTGACGGTGATCGGCGCCATCGCGAGCGGCATCCTGGTGCGCCCGGCGCCGGGGCACTACGGCCTCGCGCCCGACGGCGATGCGCCCGCATCAGGCGGCACGCTGGCGATTCCGGCGGGCTTCACCCTGGGCGAGGCGATGCGGTCGCGGCCCTTTTGGACGATCTACATCGGCGCTCTCCTCATGTCGTTCGGCCTGTTCGTGCCGTTCGTGCATCTCGCGCCCTATGCCAGCGACCTCGGACTGGGCGAAGGCTTCGGCGTCCTGCTGATCGTGCTGCTCGGCGTCGGCAGCACCGTCGGGCGGTTCCTGTTCGCCAGCCTCACGAGCTGGCTCGGCCGCCGCTTCTCCTTCGCCCTGATGTATGTCGGCGCCGGCGTCATGCTGATGATGTGGTCGCTGTCGACCAGCGCGCCGGCGCTCATCGTCTTCGCCCTGGTCTTCGGCGCCTTCTACGGCGGGTTCGTGGCCATCGCCCCCTCGCTCGCAGCCGACTATTTCGGCGGTCGGGCGCTGGGCTCGATCATCGGGGCGCTCTACAGCGGCGTCGCCTTCGGGGCCCTGCTCGGCGCGCCCGTCGCGGGCTATGCCTACGACTTCTTCGGCTCCTACACCGGCGCCATCCTGGCCGGCGCCGCGCTCTGCCTGGTGTCTTTCGCCCTTACGCTTGCGATGCCGGAGCCGGCGCGCTGGCTGGTGGCGCGACGAGCCTAGCCTTGCCGCCCAGCGTCGCCGCGATCCAGGGCAGCGCCTCGGCCATCGCCTCCTCGAAGCGCCACGGCGGATTGATCACCGCCAGCCCGCAGGCCGTGAGCTTGGTCGTGTCGGCCTCGCCGGGCACCCGCAGTTCCATGACCAGACGCTTCGGCGCCTCGAGCGTGGCCACGAAGGCAGCGGCCGCCGCCTCGTCCTTGATCGGATACCAGACCGCATAGCAGCCGGTGGCGAACCGGCGCAGGCCCTGGCGCACCGCCCGCGCCAGCCGCTCGAATTCCCCCGCCACCTCGAACGGCGGATCGATCAGCACCAGCCCGCGGCGCTCGACCGGCGGCAGCATCGCCTTCAGCACCTTGTAGCCGTCCTCCTGCCGCACCTCGACCGCCCGATCGCCGGCAAACTCGCGCCGCAGCGCCAGCGCGTCCTCGGCATGCAGCTCGCAGGCGATGAAGCGATCGGAAGGCCGAAGGGCTGCCCGGATGAGGCGCGGCGAGCCGGGATAGCGCCGCAGCTCTCCACTCGACGGGCCGAACTTGCGATCGTAGGCAGCCACCGCCGCGAGATAGCGCACCACGGAAGCCGGCCGGCCGGCGGGCGGCGTCGCGATCAGGCGCGCGATTCCCGCCGCGGCCTCGCCGGTGCGCTCGGCCAGCTTGCCGGCGAGATCGTAGCCGCCCGTGCCGGCATGGGTGTCGAGCACGAACAGTTTCTTGTCCTTGGACAGCAGCAGATGCAGCAGCTCGCTGAGCGCGGTGTGCTTCAGGACATCGGCAAAATTGCCGGCGTGGTATCCGTGACGGTAATTCACGCCCCGGCTATAGCATCGCTGATGGATTTGGGGGCACGGTATGTGCTTCAACCGTTGCGTAAGTATGGGAGACCGCATGACCACGCATGAACTTCATTCCTCCCCGGAGACCTGCCACTGGGGCTACTTCGACAGCCAGCTAAAACCCCAGCTCCGCATCAAGTCGGGCGATATCGCCACCATCCATTGCGTGTCCGGCGCCGCCGAGATCCTCCCCGAGGCGCCGATGAACGTGCTGCCGGAGCATCGCGAAATCCTGGCCAAGCTGAAGCCGCACATCGGCCGCCACATCCTGACCGGGCCCGTCCATGTCGAGGGCGCCGAGCGCGGCGATGTTCTCGCGGTGGAAGTTCTCGACATAAAATTCCGCACCAACTGGGGCTGGAACGTGCAGCGGCCGTTGATGGGCACCCTGCCCGAGGATTTCCCCTTCTATCGCCTGACGCACATACCGATCGATTCGAACCGCGGCGTCTGCACCATGCCGTGGGGCCTCGAGGTCAAGCTCAACCCGTTCTTCGGCATCATGGGCGTGGCGCCGCCACCGGAATGGGGCCAGTGCAGCTCGGTCGAGCCGCGCGCCTTCGGCGGCAACATCGACAACAAGCACTTCACTGTCGGCACCACGGTCTACCTGCCGGTGTTCGCGCCGGGCGGCCTGTTCTCGACCGGCGACGGCCACGGCGTGCAAGGCGACGGCGAGGTCAACCTGACGGCGCTGGAAACCTCGCTCTCCGGCACCTTCCGCTTCACCGTGCGCAAGAACATGAAGCTCAACAATCCGCGCGCCGAGACCGCCACGCACTGGATCACCCACGGCTTCGACCAGGATCTCGACGATGCCGCCAAGGAGGCGCTGCGCGACATGATCCGCCTGATCTGCGCCAAGACCGGCCTGAAGCCCGAGGACGCCTACATGCTGTGCAGCCTGCAGGCCGACCTGCACGTCACGCAGACGGTAGACGGCAACAAGGGCATCCACTGCATGATCGCCAAGAACCTGATCGGCGGCTGACGTGACCGGGCCTCGGCTTCTCGACGAGGCGGCGGCCCGGCACGACGATGCCGAGTGGGCACGCCACGCCCTGGAGCTGATCCAGAACGACCAGCGGCGCTCGGCCGATACGCACCTGCTGCGCCTCGATATCCCGGCGCTGGACGGGATCGACCTCTACCTGAAGGACGAGTCGACGCATCCGACCGGCAGCCTGAAGCACCGGCTGGCGCGCTCCCTCTTCCTCTACGGTATCTGCAACGGCCGCATCCGGCATGACACGCCGATCGTCGAGGCCTCCTCGGGGTCGACGGCGATCTCGGAAGCCTACTTCGCCCGCCTGCTTGGTCTGCCCTTCCATGCCGTGATGTCGGCGTCGACCTCGGCCGAGAAGATCCAGGAGATCGAGCGCCAGCACGGAAAATGCCATCTGGTGTCCGACGGCAAGGGCATCTACGCCGCGGCCGAGGAGCTCGCGACCGACCTGGGCGGCGTCTATGTCGACCAGTTCACCTATGCCGAGCGCGCCACCGACTGGCGCGGCAACAACAATATCGCCGAATCGATCTTCGAGCAGATGAGCCGCGAGCGCTGTCCGGTCCCGACGTGGATCGTGATGAGCGCGGGCACCGGCGGCACGTCGGCGACGCTCGGCCGCTACATCCGCTACAAGCGCTTCGCGACGCGCCTTTGCGTCGCTGATCCGGAGCATTCGGCGTTCTTCGAGGCCTTCGCCAAAGGCAATCCCAAGGCAACCTGCGACCGGGCTTCGCGCATCGAAGGCATCGGGCGGCCGCGTGTCGAGCCGTCGTTCGTGCCCAATGTGATCGACCGCATGATGCGCGTGCCCGACGTCGCTTCGCTCGCCGCCATGCGCGTGCTCTCGCGCCAGCTCGGCCGCAAGGTCGGCGGTTCGACCGGCACCAACTTCTTCGCGCTCTGCACGCTGGCCTCGCGCATGCGCGCCGATGGCCTCAAAGGTTCGCTGGTCTCGCTGATCTGCGACAGCGGCGAGCGCTACGGCCACACTTACTACAACGACGCATGGATCGCGGCCCAGGGCTTCGACCTGGCCCCGCACGAGCGGGCGCTGGAGGCGTTCATCGAGAAAGGTGAGTTACTGATCTGACCATCACCGCAAAGGATCTCCTCGGCGGCTGGCGTCTGGAAAGCTGGTCGTTCGTCCATGACGACGGACGGCCGGAGGAGTTTCCGCTCGGCCGCGACGCGCAAGGCCTCATCCTCTACACCTCAGGCGGCCAGGTGAGCGCCACGCTCATGCGCGGCGGCCGAACCGCGAAGTCGCCCGAGTCGGACGCGGAGCGGGCGACGGCCTTCGGCGAGGCCTTCGCCTATGCCGGCCGCTACGAGGTGCGCGACGCCACCGTATTCCACTCGATCGAGGTCGCGACCAACCCCGCCCTGATCGGCGTCACCTCGACCCGGCACATCAAACTCGACGGCGATCGGCTGACCCTGTCGGGCCCGGACTTCGCCGCCGGGACAGGACGAACGCAGAAGATCGTCTGGCGGCGTACGACTTAGGCTGGCTGCAGCCGCCTCCGTGCCTCCGACGGGAACGGCGGAAAGGCGAGCGCGATCGCCACGGCGGCAAGGCCGATGCCGAACGAGGCGATGTAGAGGAAGCCGTAGCCGCCGAAAGTATCGAAGATCCAGCCGCCGACGGCCGGTCCCAGCGCCATGCCGAGGCTCGAGATCATGGCGGCGCCACCGAACACGGTGCCCATGATGCGCATCGGGAAATACTCGCGCGCGATCACGGCATAGAGCGGCATCACGCCGCCGTAGGCCATGCCGAAGAGGATGGCGACGGCATAGAATTCCCCGACGTCGCGCGTGAAGTAGTAGCTTCCCGCGCCCAGCGCCTGGACCACGAGCCCGGCCACGATCACACGGCGGGCGCCGAACCTGTCGCCGAGCAGGCCAAACAGGATGCGGCCCCCCAGGCCGGCCAGCCCCTCGACGCCGTAGATCGTCACCGCCGTCATCGCCGGGATGCCGCAGGCGAGCGCGTAGCTCACCGTGTGGAAGATCGGGCCGGAGTGCGCGGCACAGCAGCAGAAGAAGGTGAGCGACAGGACGATGAACTGCGGGGACCGCAGTGCCTGCCCGAGCTTCATGCCCTCGCCACCTTCCGCCGGTACGCCCGGCACGGCACTGTCGGCGGCCGGCGCCCGGCGCACCAGAAGAGCCGCCGGCACCAGCAGCACCCAGGCCATTATGCCGATCACGAGCTGCGCGGTGCTCCAGTCGTAAGACGAGATCAGCCACTGGGCGAACGGCGAGATCGTCATCGGTGCCATGCCCATGCCGGCCGACACGAGCGAGACGGCAAGGCTGCGGTGCTTGTCGAACCAGCCCGTGACCGTGACCATCATCGGCGCGAAGACTGCGCCGGCGGCAACGCCCACGAGGACGCCGTAGATAAGCTGGAACTCGAGCAGGCTGGTGGCGCGGCTCGAGAGCACGATGCCGAGGCCGAGGAGAAGCGCGCCCGCCAGCACGACGATGCGCGGGCCAAAGCGGTCGGTGAGCGCCCCCCAGCCGAAGGCCGCGATGCCCATGGTGAGGAAATCGAGCGTCATGGCGGTCGAGATGCCGGTGCGCGACCAGCCGGTCGCGTCGGATATGGGCTGCAGGAAGACCGCGAGCGAGAACATCGCGCCGATCGCCACGCAGCCCATCAGCGCGCCGGCGGCGACGATCACCCAACCATAGGGCCGTTCCATGCCGATCCTCCCGAAGTCGCCGAATACTTAACTTACTAGTTAAGTGTTGGCAAGCCCGGCCGGCTGTCACCTGGGAAGCCCGCAAAAAGACTAAGGCGCCGGTACCACCGCCAGCTCGGTGCCGTTCACGGCGGTAACGCGCACCCTGGAGCCCTTCACCATGTCGGCGCCGGTCACCGTCCAGCTGCCGTCGCCCAGGATGATCCGGCCGCGGCCGTTCAGGATCGGCGCATCGAGCACGAAGATCTGCCCGACCAGCGCTTCGCCGCGGGCATTGAGCGTCGATGTCGCCGGGGCGTCGACATGCTGCAACCGGCGCAGCGTGCGCCGGAGCCCCACCGCCGAGACCACGGAGACGACGGCAAAGATCACGAGCTGCAGTTCGAGCGACAGGTCGGATGCGATCAGCAGGACGAACCCTGAAGCGGCAGCGCCGATCGCCAGGAACAGGAAGACGACGCCCGGCAGCATCATCTCGAAGACGAGCAGCACCGCGGCGAGTGCCCACCAGTACCAGAAGACGATCTTGAAGCCGATCATGGCCTAGCCCGCGTTGGGGACCGAGCCGCGCGGACGCGGCATGGACTCGGCGCCACGCGCCTGCGCCTCCTTGGCGAGTTCGCCGATGCCGGCGATCGAGGCCATGACGCCCGCCGCCTCGACAGGCAGGAAGAACACCTTCGAGTTGGTGCTCGAGCCCATCTTGGACAGCGCCTCGACGTACTTGGTGCCAAGGAAGTAGTTGGTCGCCTGCACGCCGTTGCCGGCGATCGCCGCGGCCACGACGGAGGTGGCTTTCGCCTCGGCCTCGGCCAGCCGCTCGCGCGCCTCGGCGTCGCGGTAGGCGGCTTCGCGGCGGCCCTCGGCGGTCAGGATGGCCGACTGCTTCTCGCCCTCGGCGCGCTGGATGCTCGATTCACGCACGCCCTCGGCCTCGAGGATGGTGGCGCGCTTCTCGCGCTCGGCCTTCATCTGCCGGCCCATCGCGACCACGATGTCTTCCGGCGGCGCGATGTCCTTGACCTCGATGCGCAGGACTTTCACGCCCCACGGGCCGGTCGCCTGGTCGATGACGGCGAGCAGCGTGTTGTTGATTTCGTTGCGCTTGGACAGCGCCTCGTCGAGCGCCATGTTGCCCATGACCGAGCGGATGTTGGTGAGCGCCAGGTTGGTCATGGCGAGATGAAGGTTCTGCACCTCGTAGGCGGCGCGCGCCGCGTCGATCACCTGGTAGAAGGCGACCGCGTCGACCTGGACGGTGGCGTTGTCCTTGGTGATGACCTTCTGCCCGGGAATGTCGAGGACGTTCTCCTGCATGTTCATCTTGCGGCCGATCGTGTCGACGAAGGGCACGATGAGGTGCAGGCCGGGCGGCAGGGTGCGGGTGTATCGGCCGAAGCGCTCGATGGTCCAGTTGGTACCTTGCGACACCGTCTTGACGCCGGCGAATACCAGCACGAGCGCCACCAGCACCAACGCCACGACGAAGATCAGAGCACCAGACATTGCAGCGCCTCCCAAGCTTTCGCCGGGACCCTAGCCCAAGCCGGTGCGCCGGGCCATCGCCGCCGCTAGAGTTCGGCGCTGGACACAGGAGGTTTCAAGGTGACCGAACCGGTTTGGGAGCCACTTCCCGACTATCGAAGCTACCCGCCGGAAGAAATGGCGGAACGTGCTCTGGCCTTCCACGCCGACTTGCGGCGCCGGCGCACGGTGCGCGACTTCGACCGCCGCCCGGTGCCTCGCGAGGTGATCGAGACGTGCCTGCTTGCGGCCGGCACGGCGCCGTCCGGCGCCAATCTCCAGCCCTGGCATTTCGCTGTCATCGAAGACCCGGAGTCGAAGAGGCGCATTCGTATTGCCGCCGAAGCCGAGGAGCGCACCTTCTACAACGGCCGCGCGCCCAAGGAGTGGCTCGAAGCGCTGGCGCCGCTCGGTACCGATGCCGACAAGCCGTTCCTCGAGGAGGCTCCGCTGCTGATCGCGATCTTTGCCCAAAAATCGGGGACGCGACCCGATGGGCGCACGGTGAAGCACTACTACGTGCCCGAGTCGGTCGGGATCGCCACCGGCTTCCTGATCTCCGCCCTGCACAATGCAGGCCTCGCGACACTTACCCATACGCCGAGCCCGATGGGCTTTCTCAACGAGATCTGCGCGCGGCCAGCCTGGGAGAAGCCGACGATCCTGCTGGTCGTCGGATATCCCCGGGCGGATTGCCGGGTTCCCGTGCACGGTGGCTTGCGAAAGCCACTCGGGGAAATCAGTTCGTGGCTCTAGTATCCGTCGCCAGCCAGCGATCGAGGAAGCCGTCGATCCAGCGATCGAGTGGCGGATCGTAGAGCGCATGCATGGCGAGATGCACGCCGCGCTGCTGCGCACCCGGCATCCTGAGACGCTCCGCGGATTTCAGCGTCCAGATTTCCTTCATCTCCAGAGTCACTTCGGGGTGAAACTGGAAGCCGAAGGCATTGCCGCCACAGCGGAAGGCCTGGACGGGATAGCGATCGTTGGTGGCGAGCAACTCGCAGCAGTCCGGCAAGCGCATGCCTTCGCGATGCCACTGGTAGACTTTCATCGGCGCCTTGATCCACTCGCGCCCGGCCTCGGTCGGCTCGACGTCGACATAGCCGATCTCGACCAGCCCCTCGGGATGCGGCCCGACGCGACCGCCGACGGCGCGCGTCAGCAGTTGCGCGCCCAGGCAAAGACCGAGGAACGGCACGCCCGCCTCGACCACCTTCGGGATCCACTCCAACTCGCACTTGATGCCGGCCAGGGTGCCGCAATCGTTGGCCGACATGGGCCCGCCGAAGATGACCACGCCGGCATAGTCGGACACGTCTTCGGGCAGGTCGCAGCCGAGATTCGGGCAAAGGCGGTGAAGCTCGTATCCGCGCTTCTCGAGGAGGACACCGACCCGTCCGGGCCTGGAGTGCTCCTGATGCACGACGATGGCTACCTTGTTAGGCGCTATTTTCTTGGGACCAATCTTCTTGGGCTGCAAAGCCGGTACCGTCATGGATTTGCAATTTACGCGTCGCATGTGGCATCGACAAGGCGAACCGACGGCGGAGAGACGAAATGGCGCGCCAGCTCGACTTCTACTTCGATTGCTCCAGCCCCTGGACCTACCTCGCCTTCCATGCCGTGCAGCCGCTCGCGGCCGATGTCGGCGCGGAAATTGCGTGGAAGCCCATCCTGGTCGGCGGCGTGTTCAACGCGGTCAACCAGAGTGTCTACGACAACCGCGCCAAGCCCAATCCGCTGAAGCATGCCTATAGCCAGAAGGACATGCAGGACTGGGCCCGGCTCTACGGACTCGCCATCAAGTTCCCACCCACCGTCTTTCCGGTGAACAGCGTGAAGTGCATGCGCGGCGCCTTCGTCGCCCTCGACGAGGGAAAGCTCGCGCCCTATGCAACGGCCGCCTTCGAGGCCTACTGGGGCGACGACCGCGACCTTTCCATGGAGGAGGTGCTGGCCGACATCGCGCAGCGCGCCGGCATCGAGCGTCAGCACTTCTTCGCCGGCATCGAGACCGATGGCTGCAAGGCGCGGCTGCGCGCCAACACCGACGAGCTGATTGCCCGCGGCGGCTTCGGCAGCCCGACGATGTTCGTGGGCAACGACATGTTCTTCGGCAACGACCGCATGCCGCTGGTCAGGGCAGCGCTGGAGGCAACATGAACGCCAACGACGATCCGCAATTCTGGGCCAGGGCCAGGGCCCATCTCGTGCGCTATGGCGGCGCCTTCGCGCCGCTGATCGCGGAGAGTGCGGCTGGCAATTATTTCACCGACGCGAACGGGCGGAAGATCCTGGATTTCACCTCGGGCCAGATGAGCGCCATCCTCGGCCACAGCCATCCCGAGATCGTCGACGTGGCGCGGCACTGGATGGGCGAGCTCGACCATCTCTACTCGACCATCCTCTCCCGCCCGGTCGTCGACCTTGCGTCCCTGATCGCTGAGGTCTCGCCGGGCCATCTCGACCGCATCCTGCTGGTCTCGACCGGCGGTGAATCCAACGAAGCGGCATTGCGGATGGCCAAGCTGGTCACGGGGCGGCACGAGATCGTGGCCATGAGCCGCTCCTGGCACGGCGTCACCGGCGGCGCCGCCGCGGCCACCTACGCCTCGGGCCGCAAGGGCTACGGCCCGCCCGCGCCGGGCGCGCTGGTGCTGCCTGCTCCCGACACCTACAGGTCGCGATTCATCGATGCCCGGGGCGTCTACGATTGGCAGTCGGAGCTCGAGTTCGGCTTCGAGCTGATCGATCGCCAGTCGAGCGGCGCGTTGGCCGCCTGCATCATGGAGCCGATCCTGAGTTCGGGCGGCGTGCTCGAGCCGCCCGAGGGCTACGTGGTGGCGCTGGCCGAGAAATGCCGCGAACGCGACATGCAGCTCATCTTCGACGAGGCCCAGACAGGACTAGGCCGCACCGGCCACCTGTTCGCCAGCGAACGCGACGGCGTCGTGCCGCAGTATCTCACCCTCTCCAAGACCTTGGGCGCAGGGCTGCCGCTGGCGGCGATGCTGACGACGCCCGAGATCGAGGACATCGCAGCGGAGCGCGGGTTCCTGTTCTACACCACCCATGCCTCCGATCCGCTGCCGGCGGCGGTGGGGCTCAAGGTCATGGAAATCATCCTGCGCGATCGCCTGACCGAGCGGGCCGCCCTGCTGGGCAAGCGGCTGAAGGACGGCCTGAGGGCGCTGCAGCAGCGCTACGACTGCATTGGCGACATCCGCGGGCGGGGCCTTCTGCTCGGCCTCGACCTGGTCAAGGACCGGCCCTCGAGGACGCCCGATCCGGACCTCGCCCAGAGTGTGGCCCGGGTGTGTCTGGACCTCGGCATGATGACCAGCGTCGTCCGGGGCGGGCTCGGGATATTCCGCATTGCACCTCCGATGACGATCACGGAGGAGCAGATCGACCTCGGCCTGGACATCTTCGACCGGGCGCTGGCCAAGGTCATACACTGAAAATATCCAGCATTTCCGGGCACCGCCGCCCTCTAAGCGGCTCCGGCCGGTAATTACGTTTGAAACAGGCGTCTAACTGTTGTACCCGCTGGCGGTTTCCGGCCAACGCGTTGGGAGTGTACGGATGATAAAGATGCTTTCGCAGGCGACGATTCTGGTGGCAGGGATCCTGGCGATGGGCGGTTGCACGCTCAATCAGGCCAAGACTACGGCGCCCGTGCAAAAGGCCGCAGCGCCTGACTATCAGGCGCCTGTTCCGCCGACCCCGCCCGCCGGCAACATTCGGGCCTATTGCTACAATGCCGCCGACCTGGCCGTCGTACGTGCCCGCATGGTACAGCAGGAGCTCGTTGTGGCGACCCTGCAGTGCCAGAACCCCGGCGGCAGCCGCGCGTTCGAAGGCCCCTACGGTTCCTTCATTGCCAAGTACCAGTCGGAGCTCAGCAGCAACTCGCGCGCGCTGTCGGAAGTCGCCCGGCGCAAGCGGCTGAACGTCGATGTCTTCGTCACCGAAGTCGCGAACCGCACGGCGCAGCGCGCACCCGTCGACAAGGAATTCTGCTCGCGCAGCAAGCGTGCGCTCGATTGGGCGCTGGACCCCAAGGTGTCGTCGCTGAACGAGGTTCCGCCGCCGTTCGATCTCGGGCCGGAAATGAACATCTTCCCCTGCCCCGCCCAATAGCGGCGGCGCGGGCGACAAAAAGGCGGTCCGAAGGGACCGCCTTTTTCCGTTTTACCCGGATCGGAAATTTTTACTGGATGACGATCTCGACGCGCCGGTTCTGCGGCTCGCGGACACCATCCTTGGTTGCCACCAGCAGCGCCGTCTCGCCGCGGCCAACGACCGTGATCGTGTTCGCAGGCACGCCCTGGCGCACCAGTGCCGCCTTGACCGTGTTGGCGCGGCGCAGCGACAGCGCCATGTTGTAGTTCGCCGGTCCCGACGTGTCGGTGTGACCGGTGCAGGTCAGGCGCGCGTTCTGGCCGGATTTGGCGGTCGCCGCCGCCTCCTTCACGATGTCCATGGCGCGCGGCGTCAGGGACGATTTGTCGAAATCGAAGAACACCAGGAAGTTTTTCACCGGCGGCGGTGGCGGCGGCGCTGCCGCCTGAGGCGCGGGCTCGTCGCAGGCGCCCAGCAGGAACGCCGCCGCGACGACGGCCAAAAGCTTCTTGATCATGATCTTGTCTCCCCCATTGCGCAGCTTTAGCAGGACGAATACTAGCGCCGTTTAGGCCGCAGTCGCCAGAACAACTATGGTTTCATATATGCTGAGTCGTGCTGCGCACGCCGGTTTGCCGCGGCACGTCGGCAAGCCGCGACGTCGCCGCTCGAAGCACCGCCAGATAGCCCGGTTTCAACTCCATCCGCCGTCCGCTACTGCCGGCGAGCAGAAGCCGATGGGCCATCGGCAGGCGCCAGCACGGCACGAACATGAACAAATGGTGTTCAAGATGATAGTTGACCCAATAGGGCGCCAAGAGGAGCCGGATCACAGGATTGGCGTGGGTCGTGCGGGTGTTGCACAAGGGGTCGTCGTTGTCGGGAACGACCGCATGCTCGGCGATGTTTCGGATCCGGCTGATGAGTTGGTACCAGGTCGCGAGCGGCAGCAGCCACAGCACCGGATAGAGCCACCAGTAGCCCAGCGCGGCAAGCGCTCCGAACAGGGCTAGGTTGGTGACGATCGGTCCCTTTTCCTTGGACCAGAGATTGCCCAGTCGCGCCTTGAGGTCGAGATCGGCCGGCCCCAGGGCGCGTCCGATCTGCTCGCCCCGCCGCAGATAGGCGGTCTGTCCGGTGAGGTCGCGCAGGATCTTGCGGTAGAGGCTGCGGCGGCTCGTGGGAAACGCCGCCGAAAGTCCCAGGTCGGGGTCCTCGGGCTGCTGCGTGAAGCGGTGATGCTGCAGGTGATAGGGCCGGTAAAGCGCCAGGCTGGTGAAGACGGGCCAGGCGCAGAGCCAGCTTCCGACGCTGTCGTTCAGCCGCCGATTGGCGAACAGCAGACCGTGGGCGGCATCGTGCATCAGGATGGCGAGGCCAAGTTGACGGCCGCCGATCACCATCACGGCGAGCAGGAAAGTGATGGGATTGGGCCACCAAGCGAACAGCGCCATGCTGCCGGCGATCAACGCCCAGGCGTGCAAAACCAGCACCGCGCCCACGAAATCCGACTTGCCGCGAAGCTGCCGGATCTGCTCGGGTGTCAAATAGTCGCTGGTTCTGGCAACGGTCGCGTGCATGCCACCCTCCGCTCTAAAAACTGAGCGTGCGTCTCCGCACTGTCAACGCCGCCGGCAAGCCGCTATCTTGCGAATCGCATGCAGAGCCGGACCGTCCGCACCGACGTCCTCGACGTCGCCTACGAAGAACACGGCCCCCCGGGGGGAGCCGTGGTCATTCTGCTGCACGGCTTTCCCTACGATGTCCGCGCCTTCGACGAAGTGGCGCCCGCACTGGCGGCCGACGGCTGCCGTGTGCTCGTGCCCTACCTGCGCGGCTATGGGCCGACCCGCTTCCTGAGCGCCGCCACCCCGCGCTCGGGCGAACAGGCGGCGCTGGGCCACGACCTGCTGCAGTTCATGGACGCGCTCGACCTCGGCCGGGCGGCCCTCGCTGGCTACGACTGGGGCGGCCGCGCCGCCTGCATCGTGGCGGCCCTGTGGCCCGAGCGGGTGCGCTGCCTGATGAGCTGCACCGGCTACAACATCCAGAACATCGCCCGCTCGGTCGAGCCCGCGCCCGCCGAGCAGGAGCATCGCTTCTGGTACCAGTACTACTTCCACACCGAGCGCGGCCGGGCGGGACTCGCCAAGGACCGCCGGGACATCTGCCGGCTGCTCTGGAAATTGTGGTCGCCCGAGTGGCGCTTCGACGAGGCGACCTTCGAGAAATCCGCTGTCTCCTTCGACAATCCCGACTTCGTCGATGTCGTGATCCAGTCCTACCGCCATCGCTACGGCTATGCGCCGGGCGACCCGGCGCTCGCCGGCATCGAGCAACGGCTCGTCGCCCAGCCCACGATCGCCGCGCCGACGATCAACCTGCACGGCGGCCACGATGGCGTCGGGCCGGCACCGCAAGCCGACGGCAACACCAGGTTTTTCACCGGCGTCTACGAACGGCGCCTGATCCCTCGCGTCGGCCACAACGTGCCGCAGGAAGCGCCGTCTGCCACAATCGCGGCGCTACGCGACCTGATGAAAGGAACGACCCCATGAGCAACATCGCCCTGATCGGCGCCACCGGGAACATCGGCAGCCGCGTACTCGCCGAATTGCTCTCGCGTTCGCATACGGTGACCGCCATCACGCGCGATCCGCGCAAGCTCACGGCGCGGCCCGGCATGACGGTCAAGGCCGCCAGCACGACCGATCCCGTGGTGCTGGCCCAGGTTCTCAAGGGCCACGATGTCGTCGTGGTGTCGGTCAAATGGAACGAGAACGACGTCAACCGGATCATCGACACGATCCGCAAGTCGGGCGTGAAGCGCGCGCTGTTCGTCGTCGGTGCCGGCAGCCTGATCCGCAAGGACGGCCGCACCCATTTCGACCACATGATGGAAAAGGGCGTGCAGCCGCCGACCTCGAAGCCGGCGATGCTGGCCCTGGAAGCGATCCGGGCGATCAAGGACCTGGAGTGGACGGCGGTCTCGCCCGCGGCGGCGATCCCGGCCGGCCAGCGCACCGGCAAGTTCCGCCTGGGCCTCGATCAGTTTCTCGTCGACTCCAAGGGCGAGAGCCGCATCAGCCGCGAGGATTTCGCCATAGCCATCGTCGACGAGATCGAAAAGCCCAAGCACACCCGCAAGCGGTTCACCGCCGCCTACTAGGCGGCGGCGCGTGCTACCAGCATCAGTCGCCCTTTAGGCCCGCCGCCTTGATCAGCGGACCCCATTTGGCGCGTTCCTGCTTCTCGTAGGCCGCCAGCGCCTCGGGGGAGCCGCCGGCGGGCTCGAAGCCGAGTTGCATCAGGCGTTGGCGCGTCTCGGGCTGGGCCAGGACCTTGGTCACCTCGGCGTTCAGGCGGTCGACGATCTCCTTCGGCGTGCCGCGCGGTGCGTAGATCGCGTTCCACGCCGTCACCTCGAAGCCGGGAAAGCCCTGCTCGGCGACCGACTTCACGCCCGGCAGCAGCTCGCTCGACTTCAGCGTAGTGATCGCCAGCGCCTTCAGTTTACCGCTTTGCACATGGCCGCGGCTGGCCGTTGCCGTGTCGATGGTGAGCTGGACCTGGCCGCCCATGACCTCGTTCATCGCGGTGGCCGAGCCTTTGTAGGGCACGCCGAACAGCGGTGCGCCGGTGCGCGCCTTCAGAAGCTCGAAGACGATGCGCGCGGTCGTGCTGGGCAGCGCGATGTTGAGCTTGTCGGGCTGCGCCTTGGCCGCCGCGATCAGCTCGGCGATCGTGTTGGGCGCAAACAAGGGGTTGGCCGAGATCACCATCGGCAGCATGCCGACCAGGATGACCGGGGCGAAGTCCTTGTCCGAGTCGTAGCCGACCGACGGATAGAGGAACTCGTTCATGGTCTGCGTGGCGACCGTGCCCATCAGCAGCGTGTAGCCGTCAGCCGCGGAGCGGGCGGCGGCGGCGGTGCCGATGTTGCCGCCGGCGCCGGGCTTGTTGTCGACGATGACCTGCTGGCCCATCGCCTTGGAAAGCTGCTCGGCGAACAGCCGGGCTGCGACATCGGTGCCTTGCCCCGCCTGGTACGGCACGATGATCGTCACCGGCTTGGTGGGATAGGTCTGCGCGTGCGCCGACATACCGAAGGCGGCGATCAGCGCCGCTGCAGAGACGAACAGTTTCCTTCTCATCTTTTCCCTCCCATTGAACTTCTTACTCAGCCCTTGCTCGGCAGTTCGACGATGCCGCTGCCGAGAATCGACAATTCGCCGTCCTGCTGGTGCGCTTCCTGCTCGATGGCGACCAGGTGCCTGCCGTCTTCCACGTACTTGCGTGTCACCTTGGCCTCGATGAACAGGATGTCGCCCGCCGGATTGTGGCGGCGGATCTTGCAGGTCGCCTTGCGCAGGAAGCCGTCGTCGCCGATCCAGTTGGTCAACTGATGGGTGAGCCACGACGCGCGCTCGGGGCCGTAATCGTAGGCACCCGGCGCGCCGACCTCGTGCGCGAACTCTTCTTCCCAGTGCACGCGCTCGGGGCAGTCGGGAATGCCGAAGCGGTTCTTGATGCCGAGACCGGGATGGGCATCCTGCAGTTTCCAGGCGATCTTGTTGGCCCGGATGTAGAGGCCACCCCAGCCCTGGGCATAGGCGATGAAACCCGTCACGGTCATCGGGCCTTTCAGCATCGTGGGCAAGGCCTCGCCTTCCTTGACGTCTTCCCAGTAGCGCTTCTCGGCGCCGCGGATCTTCTCCTCGGCATAGAGCTTGTAGGCGTCCGCCAGCTCCTGGTCGGTGTAGCGGCGCACCGGCCTCTGGCGCAGCTCTTTGTACTTGGTGCCTTTCTCGCGCGCGTGATCGCGCTCGGTGCGGAAGCACCAGCTGTCGGCATCGGCGACCAGATCGCCCTTCTGGTTGAAGAAATCGACGTGATAAATCTGCTGCACCGCGCGGCCAGCAAACTTGGTGTCATGCAGGATCAGGTCTTTCAGCCAGGCCTCGGTCGTGATCTCGTCGTTGCGATGCACCGGCTTGTGCCAGTTCCAGTCCGAACCCGACCACATGGCATGGATGCCGGGCAGGCCGCCGACATAACCGGAGATGATCCGGCTGGTCGCGAACAGGAAGCTCGGCAGCGCGATCACCTCGCCGAACTTGGTCTTGCGCGCATACTCCGGCACGCACCACAGCGGATTGTCGTCGCCGATGCCGTGCGCGTAATGGCGGATGTTGTCGCGAGTCGCTTCATAACACCACGGCTCGGCCGTCTGGCCGATCTTCACGCCGATGCGGGACCGCAGCGCGTCGAGGCCCTCGTCGGTGATCTTGGGAAAGTTGCGTTCGATCGTCTCAGTCGACATGGACCTTTTCCCTTGTAATTTCCTTGGCGCGGAGAATCTTGCGATTGACCTTGCCGGCCGGCGTCTTGGGCAGCTCGGCCACGAACTCTACGAGGCGCGGATACTCGTGCTGGCTGAGACGCTCGCGCACCAGATCCTGGATCTCGCGCGCGAAGTCGCCGTCGCCGCTGCGCTGTGAGACGACGAAGGCCTTCACGACCTGCCCGCGGAGCGCGTCGGGCACGCCGATGGCGCCCACTTCGCGCACGTCGGGGTGCTTCAGCACGGCGTCCTCGATCTCGATGGCGCTCATGGTCCAGCCGGCCGAGATAATGACGTCGTCGGCCCGGCCGCCGTGGAAGAAGTAGCCATCCTCGTCCGTGCGACCCAAATCCTTGGTGGCGATCCAGCCGCCCCGCCGCCACACCTTCATCTCGCCCATGACGCCAGGCGGGCACGGTCTGCCCTCGGGGTCGTGGATTTCGACCTTCCCGCCCGGGATCGGCTTGCCGAGCGAGCCGGGCTTCACGACGAAATCCGCCGCACCCGGATAGCTCACCAGGATGACGCCGATCTCGGTCGTGCCGTACATGCTGCAGACCGGCCGGCCGAACGTCGCCGCGCAAAATGCCGAGGTCTCGCTGTCGATCGGCTCGCCGGTGAAGGAAAGCTTGTCGATCGAATAACGGTAGCGCGGTGAGGCGCCCGACACGCGCATCATGCGGTAGTGCGTCGCCGCCGCCGAGATGTTGGTGAAGCGGTGATCCTGCAGTGCTTTCAGCAAGCGCGCGGCGTCGAACTTGCCGGCATAGCAGCCGATGGTCAGGCCGAGCGCGAGCGGCGCCAAGGTGCCGTGCCACAGCCCATGGCCCCAGGCCGGCGACGATGGACAGATGAAGCGGTCGCCCGGCCGCAGGCCTGTACCGTAGAGCGCCGCGACCATCAATGTGACGACGGCGCGATGCGTGTGCTTCACCGCCTCCGGAAGCTCGCGGGTGGTGCCCGAAGTGTACTGGAAGATCGCCAGATCGTCGGCGCGGGTGTTCGGTGTGAAGGACGGCGAGAAGGCGCCGAGCTCCTTCAGGAACCCGTCATCCTCGATCAGGAGCTTCGGCTTGCAGTCCTCGATGCGCAATCTGACGCCATCAGGTCCGAACAGTGTGAACAGCGGCACGGCAATCGCGCCTGCCTTGATCGCACCGAACACCGCGGCATAGAAGCCGCGCGACGGCTCCAGCTTGATGGCGACGCGGTCGCCGGCAACGACGCCCTTGTCAACCAGCCAATGGGCAAAGCGCGCGGAGTCCTCACTGATCTGGCGGTAGCTCAGCATATCCTCGCCGCCGCCCGCCTTCACGACAATGACGGCCGTGCGATCGCCTCCCGGACCCGAGGCGACGTGCCGGTCGATGCACTCATGCGCGATATTCAGGCGCTCGCGGTCGCCATCGAAAAGCTCCCAGAGCTTCGCGCTGGAGAAATGCGCCTGGGCGTCGGCATAGCTCGTATAGGCCGTGAGGCTCGTCATGGCCGGCGACGTTCGACCAGATGGGGCTGGTTGTACAGGAGATTCTATGGTTGTATATAGACAACAATGACCGTTCGTGCCGTTCCAGCCGTCACCCGCGCCGTCGCCATCCTCCGCCTGCTCGGCCGCACCAAAACGCCGCTGGGCGTGAAGGCGATCTCGCAGGCGCTGGGCCTGGTGCCGAGCACCAGCCTGCACATCTTGCGCGTGCTGGTGGCCGAAGAGCTGGTCAAGGTCGATACCGCCAAGCAGTACAGCCTAGGCATGGGGGCGCTGTCGCTGGCGCGGACCGCCCTCGACAACAGCGACTTCCCGAACTTGGTGCAGCCGCACATCGACGCGCTGTCGAGTCGCTATCCCGTCACCGCGATCGGCGTCGAGTTGCCCAACCTCGTGCACATGATCGTGGTGGCGCTGTCGCAGACCCAGGCGCCGGTCCGCCTGCATGTCGACATCGGCAGCCGCTTCCCGGCCCTGATCAGCGCTACCGGCCGCTGCGTCGCGGCCTTCAGCGGCCAGCCCCAGGCAGAGATCGACAGGCGCTTCCGCTCGTTGCGCTGGCACAACGCGCCGACCTATGAAGCCTGGCGCAAGGAAGTCGAAATGGCGCGTCGCCACGGCTTCAGCATCGACCGCGGCAATTACATCGCCGGCGTCACCGTCGTCGCCGTGCCGGTGCTCAACGCCGCCGGCACGATCGAGCAAACGATCGCTTCGGTCGGCATCTCGAGCCAGCTCGACCGCGCGACCTCGGTCGCACTCGCGCACGACATGCAGAGCGCCGCACGCGCGGTCACCGCAGCGCTTGCCTAGTCGAGCGTCTCCAGCAGGCGCGCGCAGAGATAGGTGCGCGGCACCAGCGACGAGTAATAGATCTGCTCGTCGATGGCATGCGCCCCTCTGCCGTCGGCGCCCAGCCCGTCGAGCGTGGGAATGCCCAGCGCCGCGGTAAAATTGCCGTCGCTGCCGCCGCCGGTGAGCGGCACGTCGGCCAGCTCCTTGCCGATCTCGCGATAGATCGCCTGCGCCTTGCCGAAGAGATCGGTGATGCCCGCGTCCTTCTGGTAGGGCGGCCGGTTCATGCCGCCCTCGACCGCGAGCGTTACCTCAGGACCGATCGGCTCGAGGCCGAGAAACCAGTGGGTCATCTCCTCGGCCAGCGCCATGTTGGGCACGCGGAGATCGACCTCGACCGTACATTCCGCCGGCGTCACGTTCACGCCGCTACCGCCCTTGATCAGGCCGACATTGCAGGTGATGCCGCGGGCATAGTCGGTTTTGCCCTCGATGCGCAGAATCTGTTTGGCCATTTCCAGGATGGCGCTGCGGCCGTCCTGGTGGCGCACGCCGGCGTGCGCCGCCTTGCCCTTCACAGTGAGCGTGAAGCGGCCGACGCCCTTGCGCGACGTCACGACCTTGTCGCCGTCGCGGCCCGGCTCCATCACCAGCGCGTATTTGTGGCCCCTGGCCGCTTCCTCGATGCGGGCGCGCGAGGTCGGGCTGCCGACCTCCTCCTCGGGGATGAACATGAACGTCACAGGCAGCTTGGTCTTCTTGCCCTGGCGGATCAGGTGACGCAGCGCATAGTAGGCGATGTAGCCGCCGGCCTTCATGTCGTAGATGCCGGGCCCGAAAATGCTGTCGCCCTCGCGACGCACCTTCAACTCCTTCTCGATCATGCCGATGGGATGCACGGTATCGAGATGGGCCAGCACCAGAATGCCCTTCCCCTCGCCCCCCTCATTCCATCCTGGCTGAGTTTTGCATTCAAGAATGTCGCCGAACCCGTCGACGCCGGGCGTGCGCTCGAGCTTCAGCCCAAGATCACGGAACTGTCCCTCGACATGGTCGACCACCTTGTTGACCGACTTGGCGTCATGGCTCGGGCTTTCGATCGACACCCATTCGACGATGCCGCCCAACACTTCGTCGGCATCGATCTTCGGTTCGTTCTTCATCTTGTCTGCCGCCATCAGATCGGATCCCAGGTGAAGTATTCGGGCGAGCGCTTGAGGTCGGTGAAGTAGGGCTTCATCGCCGGCACCGCGATCTCGTCGATCGCCTCCAGCGTCCATCCCTCGGACATGTGCACGGATCGTACCGGACGGTTGGCATTGAACAGCATGATCTCGTTCATGCGCACACCGAAGATCTGCGAGGTCACGCCCGCAGTGTTGGCGGCGTCGGACAGCAGGAACACCGCCATCGGCGCGATCTTGGCCGGCGTCATCTTCTTGGAGCGCTCGAGGCGCGCCACCTGGGCCGGCGTGTCGGCGGGGATGGTACCGATCATGCGGGTCCAGGCGAACGGCGAGATGCAGTTGGAGCGGACGTTGAACGCCGCCATGTCGAGGGCGATCGAGCGCGACAGGCCGATGATGCCCATCTTGGCGGCGGAATAGTTCGCCTGGCCGAAATTGCCGACGAGACCCGAGGTCGAGGTGAAATGCACGAAGGCGCCCGACTTCTGTTCCTTGAAGTAGTTGGCGGCGGCGCGGCTGACGTTGAAGGCGCCGTTCAGAT
>LNFM01005256.1_pt1 | contig 22664 bp, 21 predicted proteins | sample 596031 | NCBI WGS metagenome assembly LNFM01 (sample SAMN04254537, study PRJNA301005) | activated carbon metagenome | isolation source: dual media filters at the Ann Arbor, Michigan drinking water treatment plant | place: USA: Ann Arbor | reverse complement strand
TCTGGCGGGCTGGCATGGTCCCCTGACGAGGGCTGGCTGATCGGCGCGACCATCGGCCGTTCGAAGCGGGCGCCCACGGCCGAGGAGCTCTTCGCCAAGGGGCCGCACCTGGCCATCGGCGCGTTCGAGATCGGCGACCCGGACCTGCGGCAGGAGACGGCGCTCAACCTGGAAGCCTTCGTCCGCAAGCGCGCGGGCATCGTCACCGGTTCGCTCACCGGCTTCGTCACCTGGTACGACGACTTCATCACCCAGTCGTTCAACGGCGAGGAGGAAGACGGCCTTCCGGTCCTGGTGCGCGGCCAGACCGACGCGCGCTTCATCGGCATGGAAGCCGAGATCGAGGTCGAAGCGGTTCGGACCGACCTCTGGTCGCTGACCGTCGACGCTTCGGCCGACTATGTCCGCGCGACCGACACGGTCGCCGGCGGCCCGCTGCCGCGCATTCCCGCGTTCCGCCTGCAGGCTGGGGCGGAATACAAGCGCGACTGGCTGACCGGGCGAGTCGAGGTGCAGCGGGTGTCGCGGCAGGACCGGGTCGCGGCGTTCGAGGACGAGACCGGCGGCTACACCATGCTGAACGCCAGCCTGTCGGTGCGCCCGTTCACCGGGCGGCCGGACGTGTCGATCATGCTCCGCGGCCGCAACCTGACCAACACCATCGCCCGCGCGCACACGTCGTTCCTCAAGGAGGTCGCGCCGCTGCCGGGGCGCGACATCCGGGTGTCGCTCCAGGTGGGATTCTAGGGAAACGTCGCCCGCCGTCCGGTCGCGGCGTCTCGTCCGAAATCAGCACGTGCAGGCGTCGCGGGCCGTGGGCGCCCCACTCGATGGTCTGCTCGATGTCGGCGGTGCGCGACGGGCCGGTGATGAAGCTGACGAGGCGCGGCGCTTCCTTGCCGGTGCGCACCCGCAGCCGGTTCCAGATTTCCTCGTAGGCCTCGACGATCTGGCCGGCGCCAACCACCACGATCAGGGTCTCGGCCAGATAATTGAGCCGGGGATCGCGGCCGGGACCGCTCGCCGCCACGAAGGTGCCGGTCTCGGCGACCGCCGCGATGCAGCCGGTCAGCACCGCGCGGCCATCCTCGACCGGCAGCGCGTCGTCGACGGTCACCGCGCCGCCGGCGAAGTCCAGACGCGGCTTCAACTCGGGCGCGACGGTGATGCGCGCCGGCAGGTTCTGGCCGGCCAGATAGCGTGCGACGGCTGCGGGCACATCGGCCAGCGAGGCAACCTTCTCGACCGTGCCGCGCGCGGCCTCGAGCCGTTCGACGAACCGGCCCTGCAGATCCGTCGCGCCCGGCGCCTGCCAGGTGCGGAACATCCGGTGCGGCGCGTGCTCGGCGCTCTGCCGCGGCACGGCCTGCCGCAGCCTGCCGAGGATATCGGCGCGGCTATCGTCGGCCACCGCGTTTCCTCCATTGCCGCTGAAAGCTGTCGCCCGACGGCGCGCGCATATCCCGCTGGCTGGTCCAGGCCGAGCCCGCCAGCGGTAGCCGCCTGATCCAGCCGCGCCAGGCGACCAGCCGCAGGACGCGTGACGCCGTCCACTGCATGGCGCGGTAGACCGTCGGGCTGGCGGCGATCAACGCCCAGGCATGCAGGCCCCAGCGCGCGCCGCGCGGCGTCAGGTGCCGCTCGAACTCGCGCTCGCGCCAGTGCCGCATCATCCGCGGCAGCGGGATGCGCACCGGGCACACCTCCTCGCAGCGGCCGCAGAAGCTCGAGGCGTTCGGCAGGTGCCCGGTCTTGTCGATGCCCGCGAGGCTGGGCGTCAGCACCGCGCCCATGGGACCGGGATAGACCGAGCCATAGGCATGGCCGCCGATATTGGCGTAGACCGGGCAATGGTTGAGGCAGGCGCCGCAGCGGATGCAGCGCAGCATCTCCTCGAACTCGGTGCCCATCATGTTCGAGCGGCCGTTGTCCAGCAGCACCACATGGAACGACGACGGCCCGGACAGGTCGGCCGCCCGCTTCGGCCCGGTAAAGAAGCTGATATAGGCGGTGATGTCCTGGCCGGTCGCCGAGCGCGGCAGCAGCCGGAGCATCAGGTGGCAGTCCTCCAGGGTCGGCACCAGCTTCTCGATGCCGGTGACGACGATGTGGGTGTCGGGCAGCGAGGCGGTGAGGTCGGCGTTGCCCTCGTTGGTGACAACCACCGCCGAGCCGGTCTCGGCCACCAGGAAGTTGGCGCCGGTGATGCCCACATCGGCCTTGACGAAGCGCTGGCGCAGGATCGAGCGCGCCTCGCGCACCATGTCCGACCGCACCGTCAGCCGTTCGTGGAAGCCGTATTTGGGATGGTGCTCGTGGAAGGTGTCGGCCACCTGGTCCTTCGACAGGTGGATGACCGGCGCGATGATGTGGCTGGGCTTCTCGCGGCGGAGCTGGATGATGTACTCGCCCAGGTCGGTCTCGATGGGCTCGATGCCGTGCTCTTCCAGGTACGGATTGAGCTCGATCTCCTCGGTCACCATGCTCTTGCTCTTGGTGACCGTGCGCGCGCCGGCGTTGCGGCAGATGGCGAGCACGATGGCGCGCGCCTCGCCCGCGTCCCGCGCCCAGTGCACCCGGCCGCCCAACGCGGTGACATTGGCCTCGAACTGCTCCAGGTAATCGGCGAGATGGGCGATGGTGTGCGCCTTGACGTCGCGGGCCGCGTCGCGCATGGCTTCGAAGTCCGGCAACCGCGCGGCGGCGGTCGCCCGCGCCTCGACGAAGCCGTGCTTGATGTGCTTCAGGGCGTGCTGCAGCGTGGCGTCGCCCAGCGCCGCGCGGGCCTTCTCGACGAATGCGCCGCTTTCAACTTCCATGGCGCGTCTCCAGCGTGCCGGCGAGCAACTCGGCCACATGGCAGGCGCGGATGTCGCTGCCGTCGCGGCGCAGCTTGCCTTCGATGTTGAGCAGGCAGCCTACGTCGCCCATGGCGACCGTGTCGGCGCCGGTCGCGGCGATGTCGGCGGTCTTGTTCGCGGCCATGCGGCCCGAAATGTCCGGATACTTGACGCAGAACGTGCCGCCGAAGCCGCAGCACACCTCGGGCTCGGCCAGCTCCAGCAGCTTCAGTCCCGGCAGCTTGCGCAAGAGCGCCCGCGGCTGGTCGCGGATGCCCAGCTCGCGCAGGCCCGAGCAGGAATCGTGGTAGGCGACGCGGGTCGCCCGCAGCGGCACCGACGGCGTGTAGCCATGGCGCGCCAGGAACACGGTCAGCTCCTCGGTCTTGTCGGCCAGCGCCCGCGCCTTGCCGAACAGCGCGTCGGCCTCGTCGAACAGCGTCGGATAGTGCAGCTTGATCATCCCGGCGCAGGAGCCGGACGGCACGACGACGTGCGCGTAGGGCTCCAGCACCTCGATGGTGCGCTCGGCCATGCTGCGCGCCGCGCGCTTGTCACCGCTGTTGTAGTTGGGCTGGCCGCAGCAGGTCTGCCATTTCGGCACGACCACGTCGAATCCCGCCGCCTCGATCAGCGACGCGGCGGCAAAACCCACCTCCGGCCGCATCAGGTCCACGAGGCATGTGACGAACAGGGCCGCTTCGGCCTTTGGCTTGGATGGCTTTTCCACGGGGGGCATAGTGCCAGAGGGATCGGCTCGGGCAAAGCCGCGATGGCCTGACCATCGATTTCGGACGCCGTTGGACACGTAGTGTTCGATCCGGCCGGTGTGCTATCGTTCCAAGTCCTTGGGCTTGTTTGCAACTTGCAGGCCGAGCGCCTGTTGTTTCGGTAAGATGACTGTCCATGCTGATACGCAGGCTGAACCCAGGCCGAGGAACCACGGCTTGAGAATCGCGATTGTCTGTCACAGCACGCTCGGCGGCAGCGCCCACAGCGCCGTGCGCCTGGCCGCCGCCTTGGCGCGCCGCGGACATTCGGTGCATCTGCTGAGCCCGGCGTCCCTGCCGTGGCCGGCGGGGGACGGTGTCACGCACCATCGGCTGGATCCAGACTCGGCGCGGCTTTACGACCCGTCCAGCACGCCATGGCCGCCGGCGCTGTTCAATCGCTTCGAGGCGCTGCTGCACCGGGTCACGGCGGCCCACGCAATTCAGATCGCCCACTTTCACTATGCGATTCCATTCGCGTCCATGGGTGCGCGGCTTGCTGCATCGTCGCTGGGAGCCCGATGCGCTGTCATTGTCACCTTGCACGGTACCGATGTGACAGGCGGCGCCAGCGGCGAGGCACAGGCGCGGCTTGGCGCAGCGCTCATGCGGGTCGCGGTGGTGACCAGCGTATCGGGGGCCAGTGCGCGCCAGGCCCAGTCATTGCTGCGGCTCTCGGTCGAACCACAGGTGATTCATAATTTCGTAACGGCGGGCGAGCACCGGCCCGCCGACCTCTCGCGCGAGCAGCACCGGGCACGGCTGCTGAGACCGCGCCTGATCCATGTCTCAAACTTCCGTGCCGTCAAGTCACCGGGATCGCTCGCCCGCCTCTTCGCAGTGGTGCGCGCGCAGCTGGACGGCGAACTCTGGCTGGTCGGCGACGGGCCGGAACTGCCGGCGCTGCGCTCGGCTCTGGAGCAATCCGCGCCCCATGGGACAGTGCGATATCTAGGCGTGCGGCGCGATGTGCCGTCATTGCTGACCCAAGCCGATCTTGTGGTGCTCACGAGCCTCGACGAGAGCTTTGGCCTCGTCGCCCTTGAAGGCATGGCATCCGGCGTGCCGGTGCTCGCCCCGAGGGTTGGCGGCATTCCCGAGGTCGTCACCGACAATGTCTCCGGTGTGCTGTTCCGTGGCGGCGATTTCACCCATGCCGCAGAGCGCGCCGTGGCATTGTTGTCGGACCCCGACCGGCATTGGATGCTCCGCAACGGCGCGGTCGCCAGGGCACAAGCGTTTACCGAAGCGCGAAGCGTCGCGGAATATGAGGGGCTTTATGAACGCCTGTCACATCCGGATGCCATCGCGGCGACCCGGCCGTCAACGCCGCGCCTTGATGTGGCCGCCACCCGGACGGTGTGAACGGGATGACGGCAAAGGCCCTTGACGACCTGCTGGCGACGACCCGAGGCCGGGATTACCTGCGCTCCAACGGCATTCACACGGACCCCGCCGCATTTCGCGCCGCCCTGTCGGCCCCGGAAGATCAGCGCCTCGCGCGCGCCTGCGGCGCCCGAGGCAAGCCGCTGGTCCACATGCACCAGCAGATCTACGTCGATTATCGCCCTTCGGTACTGGGCAAGGTGTGTGCCCTGGACCGGCTCGCCTCGACGCAGCAAGCAGGACTGGAAGCCGTCCATGCCGCCTTCCTGTGGATCGACACCGACCGCGCCGCATCGGACAAGCTGGCCTGCCGGTTCTATTGGCCGTTTCGAGGCGCGCGGCGCGCCATGAAGATCACGGCGCCAGCCACGGAACGGATGGAAACCCGCTTCGTCGCCTTGGATCCGGCGCGCACCGAAGCCGCCTACCGGCGCATAGCCGGCTACATCAGGCACGACCGGAACGCCTCCGGCGCGTCCTCGCTGGACCAGCAACTTGGTCGGCTGTCATCGCTGCGCTCCAACATGGTCGTGGAGCAACCCGCCCTGCTCCATACCTACGGACTGCGATTCACCCGCGCATTGTTCCGTGCCCATCTGGGCATCGAGGGAACCCATTTCATCCTGTCCGACCTGCTTGCGCAGGGTCTGCTGACATCGGCAATCGAGGACGTGCTCGGCGTGCTGCCCGAGTTTATCACCGCCTATAATGCGCAGGTCGCGGCCTTGCGATCCCAAGGCATCGCCAGTGCCGTCGGGCTGCTCCCGCCCGACTATCTGCCCCTGTATTTCTCCGACCCCGACGACGGCGCGAGGCTGCGCCTCCGCCACGAGGTTGTCGGTGGCGACCACTTCGCCTGCGCGACCGGCAGAACCGGGCGCGACCATCGCTTCTTCCTGGGCTCTGTCCACCTACGACTCGACGCTTTGACGGCGAGCGGCCGCTGGAGTCCGGACGTGACCTTGCCCTTGCTGGCGAACACGCTGTTCAGCGGCTGGGTGGCGGGGAAGAGTTCGGCCCTCTACGCCCTCGTCTTCAACAAGGTGCTGACGCTGGTCCTGGGCAAGGCACCCATTCCCATACTTGTTCCCGAGCCGGCCACCGCATCTGCTCCTGCCGGGGCGGGCAGCCTGCTGCACGCCTATGTGACTGGGAGGGCGCTGACAGGACCGCGACCGATTGACGAGCGAGCCCATCCATGAACCATGTCAGTGCCGTCGATATCCTGGCGTTTTCACCCCATCCGGACGATGCTGAGATCGGCTGCAGCGGCAGCCTTCTGCTCGCTGCCAGGGCGGACCAGCGGGTCGGCATCGTCGATGTCACCGATGGAGAACGCGCCACGCGGGGAACGGTCGATTCCCGGCGGCTGGAACGGGACGAAGCCGCAAGGCGGCTGGGCCTTTCGGTGCGGCTGTCCCTCGGCCTGCCGGACACGGGGGTCGCGGTCAGTGACGACGCGATCGAGCGCACGGTCGGCTTGCTGCGCAGACTACGGCCCCGGATTGTCCTGTTGCCTTACCCGGAGGGCCGCCATCCCGATCACGCAGCAACCTCGGCGCTGGTGCGCCGCGCCGTATTCCTGGCCGGGATCGCGAAGGTCTTTGAAGGACCACCGCACCGCGCCGGCGCGCTTTTGCACTACATGATCCACGAGCCATTCACGCCCAGCTTCGTGGTCGATGTCAGCGCGGTCTGGACCGAGCGGGTCCAGGTCCTCGCTGCCTATGGCAGCCAGTTCGGACAAACGGCCGGTTCCGATGATGAGCAATCCCAGGCGCTTTCCCATCCCAGCTTCATGCAGGCGCTGGACGCACGGGCCATCCACTACGGCGCCATGATCGGCGTGGCGCGCGGCGAGCCTTTCTGGCAGCAAGGTCCGGTATTCATGCGCGGTCTGGCGGATGCGGTGGCTCCGATGTCCGATGGTGGCTACAGGATGTTCACGTGAGCAGGACCGCGGTGGACTACCTTCGGAAGGTCCGCCACCGTATCCGGAATATCCGCGTGCTGGTCGCCGCTCGCGACGCCGCCCTCAACACGCGATGGCGGCATCCGGAGCCCGGCATTCTGCTGGTGCGCTCGGCCCGGAAAGCACCATGGTTCTACGCCGGTTTCCTTGACTGGCTGGCTCTGAATTTCCCGCAGGCGCGTGCGCGTTTCGAGCTGACGCTGCTCGATTCCAACCGTATGGCCAACCCATCGGACTTCCGGCTGCTGGTCCCCTGGCTGCAGGATCCGATCCAGCACTGGTCCACCAGGGCCTATGACCGGGCATGTGCCGTCACGGAACGGTTCGCGGCGCGGGACATCCCTGTCGTCAACCCACCGGCCGCGCTCACCGGCAGCGCCAAGAGCTGTACTCTTGCGACCGCACGCTCGCTGGGTATTCGCGCCGGACGCACGACGTCGCTATCCGGGGTGGACGACCTTGATCGGGCAGCCGCCGAGCTGGGCTTTCCCTTCATCGTCCGCCCTGATTGGGGACATGGCTACCAGGGCGTCCGGCTCGACAGCTTCGAGGATATCCGGGCCTTCAGGGCGCGGTTGTTCAGCCAGACCGGGAAGCCGGTCGCGATCCAGTTCATCGACACGTCCAGCGCCGATGGCCTGTTCCGAAAATACCGTTATCTGACGGCCGGGAACCGTGGCGTCAGCGTTCATCTCATTGTATCGGCCCATTGGCAGGTGCGCGGCGACAACAAGATCGTGAACGACAACGCCCTGGCCGAGGAGCTGGCGTTCATCTGCGCGCCCAATCCCCATGCCGGCACCTTCGACCGGCTACGGCGCGCCCTGGGCCTGGATCTGGTCGCCTTCGATTACGGTCAGGACCCCGACGGCAACCTGGTCGTTTGGGAGGCCAATCCATACCCGCACATCGCATTCGGCGCCGACAGCGTGGCACTTCGCTTCCGATCCTTGGCGGTGCATCGCTGTTACGCAGCCATGGCGTGCCTGTACCTGGCCCGCGCCGGTCTTGACATACCGCCCGCCCTGGCGGTTCTGGCCGACGATCCCGCCCAGGCCGCTATCAAGTATCAGGCGTTGGCGCGGCCGAAGTGATTGAGCCGCCGCGGGCAGCCTTCAGGCGATTTCGAACGCCACCGGCCGGGGCACGTCACCGGGCGCCAGCTTTTCCAGCTCATCGAACGGGTTCGAACCGAAGTAGATGTCCTCGCCGATCAGCTTGCCGTCCGGGTCGGCGGGCCACACGGTCAGGAGCTGGGCGTTGGACACGTAGCGGGCGTCGGCGTCGACCGGCTCGCCCTTCACCGTCGTCACGCCGGCGGCCAGCAGGGCGCCGCCGGGGTGGGTGTTGCGCAGCCGGCCTTCGGTCACCACCGCGTTGTCGTTGACGATGATTTTCTCGACGTTGAATTCGAACAGGGTGCCGCCCGAGGCGATCAGCATCTCGTAGAACGCCCGCACGGCCTGGCGGCCCTTCGGCCCCCGGTCCGGTCCCTGGCCCCAGATATGGTATTGCGGCTCGGCGGTCAGCGTGGCCATTAGCAGCTCGATCTCGCCGCAGACCTCGGTCTTCATGTGGTCGCGCACTTCTTTCAAGAGTTTCTTGTGGCGCGGATTGGTCTCGGCCTCATAGGCGGCCTCGACGGCGGCCCAGGTCTTTCTCGGATCGACTTTCATGCGGTTGCTCCCGTTTCGCGTTCCCGTGGCGCATATTCTAGAGGGCCGGTCTTGCGGAAAACAGCGCGTAAGCGGCATCAGGGAATAAATTAATCGATGATTATTGATATCCCGTGCGATAGCCTCGGCCGTCATCGTGCCGCAGCCGGGAGAATCGAGCTTGAGTGAAAAATCCACGCGACCCGCCTGGTTCGCCAGGCGCGAGATCGCCCCGTTCGTCCTCGAGGACGCCGAGGTCGAACGGATTCTCGGCAAGGCCCAGAACGCCGTGGTCTCCTGGGTCACCAAAGACAACAAGCCGGTATCGGCGGTGGTGGTTTACGTGCTGGTCGACGGCGTCATCACCATCACCTCGACCACCAACCGGGCCAAATACCATGCGTGGCGGCGCAACCCGGCGGCATGCTTCTGCATCTGGGACCCGGAGAATATCGGCCGCCAGGTGACGCTGAGGGGAACGATCGAGATCGTCCAGAGCATGGACCTGCTGACCCGCTTCACCGAGACGTTCCTGACCCAGCGCATGGGCGGCCTGCCGTCACCCGAGCGCCTCGCCGCCGAGATCGCGAAATTCGACGCGCCGGACCGGCACATGATGCAGCTGCACGTGGAAAAGGTCCTCAGCCATGACCTTCCCCGCCTGTTGCAGGTCGAGAAGGACGGCACCGACGTCTGGGGCTGAAGAGGCGTCAGTCCACGTCCGGGCGTGACTCACTCCCCTCGTTCGCCTTGTCCAACGCGAACACCACCCTGAACCGGTGCGGGGCGGCCACCGGCTTGCCAGCCTGCATGGCGGGACGGAAGCGCCAGTTGACGGCCGCCTCGTTGACCGCCGCCTGGTCCAGTGACGGGAAACCGCTGCTCTTCTTTACCACGATGGTGTTGGGATCGACGAAGCCATCGGCCTCGACCGTGAACTGCAGGATGACGTCGCCCTCCTGCCCGGCCGCCACCGCGTCGGCGGGATAGGGCGGCTGGGTGATCGGGAACTGAGAATCCTGCGCCGGCGCGGACGCCCCGCCCGCGCCTTCGCCGCTGCCGGAAAACTGGTAGTCCTCGCGAAAGATGGCCGGGGTCTGGGGCAGAATGTCGCCGAGATGCGGCATCTCCTCCTGCCGCTTCCTGATCTCGAACACCACCCTGAACTGGTGCGGCGCATCGACCGCTTCGCCCTTCCTGGTCGCGGGCAGGAAGCGCCACGTCGCGGCGTGGTTCATGGCAGCGATGTCGAGTATGGGGTAACCGCTGGTTTCGTCCACCTTGATAGTGGCGGCATCGACGCTCCCGTCCTTCCTGACGGTGAAGCCGAGGATGACAGACCCCTCCTGACGGGCATACAGCGCCTCGAACGGATAGGGCGGCTGGGTAATCGGCTGGTCGAGGTCCTGACGAGGCTCGGTGATTTCACCGTCAAGGCCTGGGGCGTCATCACCGCCCTTCTTTTCGGCGCCCTTCGCGGGCTTCGGTTCATCGGGCGCCGCGGTTTTGCGGGAAGCTTCCGCCGCCGGCGGTTCGTCGGAGGCCATGCACGGCACACTCGCGCCAGACCAGTCCACAGGCGGCGGCGAGGCTGCCGGACGGGCGGCGGAAACGGTGTTGGCGGCGCGCGTCGGCGCCTCGATCTGATAGACGCTGGACACGTACTTGTTGAAGGTCGGGATGGCGTCGTTGAGCTCCTGCACTTCGGCTGGAGAAATCTCGGACACGTCGGTCCGCTTGCTCATGACGGTGCGCATGACGCCGTCCTCAAGGCTCGCCTGGCGCCAGTAGGCAATGCCGCCAAGCCGCTGATTGACGGGATCGGCATCGTAGCTCCATCGCCATTGTGCCGATTCCGGCGGCAACTTGATGGTCGTCGCCCAGCACCTGTAGGAGGGAAAGTTCGTCACCCATGGCGCCGTCTGATCCTGTTCCTTCGGCCGCCGAAGCGGAGTCGGCGGAATGAATCCGGCGTCGAAAATGTCGTGTCTGCGACCCTCGAGGGCGTCACCTTCCCAGCTCAGCTTGCCCTCGCCCGTCATGCTCAGGACCATCACCCCCCGCTGCGCGTCGTAGCGCCAGTCGGTGGTGCCGGGCTCGGCCCACGGCATCGTCTGCCGCCAGAACGCATCCTGGGCACGTTGTGCGTCCTCGGGCGCCATGGCGGAAAGCCGGGTCTTCAGCGCCACCACGCCTTCTCCCCGCAGGATTTGCTGTGTGGCGACCTTGGCGGGAACGTCGAATCCGGCGCGCGCATCCACGTCCAGAACCTGGATGAAGTCGGGCAGTTTCGGCGCTTCCGGCGCCACCGCCTCCAGGTGCACCGTGCTCGACCGCAGCGGCAGCGCCCACCGGAACACCGGCGGTGGCAGCGTTTCGAGCCGTTCGCCGATGTGCGTCCCGTCCAGCCAGTAGGCCCGCCCGTTCACCGTCGCGCGGACCAGGACGTGATCGAACGCCGCCGGCGTGGGCAAGCGCTGGTCGATGCCGTCGCCGCCCATGGAATTGACCAGCACGGCCTCGCTCGCGATGCCCAGTTCCCGCAGCAACGCGATCAGCAGCGCGGTTTTCGCCTTGCAGTCGCCGAAGCGGCGATTCCAGGTTTCATCGGCGCCTGCGGGCCGGTAGTTGCCGCCATCCAGACCCACATAGACGTAGCGGATGCGGTCCTGCACCAGAGCCAGCGCGGCCTCCGCGCGCGCGGCGGGATCGGGCGTCGAGGCGGCGATCCTGGCCGCTTCGCCGCGGACCGGCGAGTCTGGAGGCAGCGTCGAGGCCTTGTCGAAGAGTGGCCAGAGCACGTCGGATACATCCGACCAGTCGGTGAAACCGGAATACTCGATCAGACGACGGACATTGAAGCGCGCGGGAGCGCCGTCCGTGGTGACGACCAGTTTCGGGTCCCGAATCTCATAGGTCACCTCGTGCCGGCCGTCCCTTACGACCGGCCTCTCCTCGACCATGTCGGGCGACACACGCCAGTGTACGACTTTGTCGTCCGGCCAGGTGAAGCGGGCGCGATATGCCCCTGGTATGGTCATCATCGGCAGTTGCGTGAGGCCGCTGGAGCGGTCGCCGAACACCGGGTCGCGCCGCCGGACCGTCGCCGCGAACTCGAATTCGTCACCGACCTGAAGACCGGGTATCTGCATGGTGGCGGTGAGTTTCCCGTCCAGCATGGCGTAGTCCAGCCGGTCCTCCCTCTGGATGACCTGGAATTGCGTCGTTGCCAGAACATCGATCACGCGGTCCTCGCGCGTGATCTTCAGGCCGTGGATGGTGATGTCCTCGCTGCCCGGGTTCCACGTCAAGGCGAGATTGCCTACGGCAAGCCCCTCGGGCGTCAGTATCTTCAGCCGCTGCGCCGTATAGGTCTGGTCTTCGCCCAAGCCCAACCGAATCTGCCAATCGAAGTAGAACGCCTGGATCGGCGCGCCGCTGGGCGCCGCGGTATTGGTCGGCGCCGGCGCCGGTGCGACCCAATCGGCGGGAGGGCCGTACTGAACGTCTTGCGAGGCACCAGCCGGATAGCCAGCCAACCAACAAAATAGAGCCGCGGCCATGGCGCAAGCCCGTATACGCATCGACTATCCCCAACCCACAAAGCCAACTCGAAAAAAATGGCCTGGCTGCATCAGGCAGAGGGGCGCCCGCGAACGACGCTCCTCGCCTCATCAATACGTCGGCAGTTTGTAGCCCTTGAACTGTTCGCGCAACTTGATCTTCAGCAGCTTTCGGTGGCCGCGTGCGGCAGTTCCTCGACGAACACCACGTCGTCGGGCATCCACTTGGCGAACTTGCCGGTCATGAGTTCCAGGATGTCCTGCGTGCACATGCTCGAGACGGGGTCCGGACGCGGACCACCAGCGGGCGTTTGTCCCGGTCGGCGAGCCGCACGTGGCAGTAGCGGCCTTCATATGACCTCGACCAAGGTGTCGCCGCGCGCCAGCGCGGCGAGAATGTCCGGCAGCACCACCTCGAACCAACCCAGCAGATCGCGTCGCCGCGTGTTCGGCAGCCTGATCCAGACGACGAGCGGCGTCGTTCAGCACCTTGCGCTGCGCGAAGTCCTCGTCTTTTGTGACGATCGCCGAGGACGAGGCAAGCGCATAGTCCCAGATCGCGGCGTCGGACGCAGCTCGCATCCCTAGGTCGCCGACATGCGCCGCCTCGTGCCCCTTGGCGGTGAGCCAGCGCGCCAGCGCGGGGGGAAGCTGCGCGTCGACCAGGAAACGCATCAGGCCACGTGCAGCACCGGATGGTCGTTCTGCCGCGCCGCATATTCCAGCGCCGCGGTGATGTCGCCGTCCTCCAGCAGCGGATAATCCTCGAGAATTTCCTCACGGCTGGCGCCGGCGGCCAGCAGATCGAGCACGTCGCGCACGCGGATACGCAGGCCGCGCAGACAGGGCCTGCCGCCGCATTGTTCGGGATCGACGGTGATACGATGGGTTTCGCTCATGCTTCATCTCCTGAACGGGGGATCATATTCTCTCGGCGGGACAACCAACATCCTTTCAATATGTCGGCAGCCTGTACCCCTTGAACTGCTCGCGCAGCTTGATCTTCAGCAGTTTTCCCGTGGCCGTGTGGGGCAGTTCCTCGACGAACACCACGTCGTCGGGCATCCACCATTTGGCGACCTTGCCGGTCATGAATTCCAGCATGTCCTCCTTGCAGACCGCCGCGCCGGCGACGCGGACGCAGACCAGCAGCGGGCGCTCGTCCCATTTCGGGTGATAGACGCCGATCACCGCCGCCTCGGCGATCTCGGGGTGGCCGACGGCGGTGTTCTCCAGGTCGATGGAGCTGATCCATTCGCCGCCGGACTTGATCACGTCCTTGGCCCGGTCGGTGAGCTGGACGTAGCCGTATGTGTCGATGTTGGCGATGTCGCCGGTGTCGAAGAAGCCTTCGTCGTCGAGGATCTGGCCGCCCTCGCCCTTGTAATATTCGCTGACCACCCACGGGCCGCGCACCATCAGGTGGCCGGCGGTCTCGCCGTCCCAGGGCAGGCGGTTGCCCTCGTCGTCGGTGATCTTCAGGTCGACGCCCCACATGCCGCGGCCCTGCTTCATCTTCAGGTCGAGCTGGTCCTGGTAGTCCATGCCTTCCATGGACGCCTTGGGCGTGCCCATGGAGCCGATGGGGTTGATCTCGGTCATGCCCCAGATGTGGCCCACCGTGACGCCGTACTTCGCCTCGAACGCCTCGATCATCGACCGCGGCGCCGCCGAGCCGCCGATGACGACGCGCTCCAGATGGGGCAGGTCCAGATCGTTTTCCTGAAGATGCCGCAGCAGCATCAGCCAGACCGTGGGCACGGCGGCCGTCAGGTTGACCTTCTCCTCGGTCAGCAGCTGGTAGATGCTGGCGCCGTCCATCTCCTTGCCGGGCAGCACCATCTTGGCGCCGGTCATCGGCGCGAAATGGGCGATGCCCCAGCCATTGGCGTGGAAAAGCGGCACCACCGGCATGATCGTGGTGCGCGAGCCGCAGCCCATCACGTCGGGGAGCGCTGCCGCCAGCGCATGCAGCACGCAGGAGCGGTTGGAATACAGCACGCCCTTGGGATTGCCCGTGGTGCCCGAGGTGTAGCACATGGCCGCCGCCGCCCGCTCGTCGAGCTGGGGCCACTGGTAGTCGGCGTCCTGGGCGGCGATCAGGTCCTCGTAGCAGATCACTTTGGGCAGGCTGGTCGCGGGCATGTCCGCCCGGTCGGCCAGGATGATGAAGCCTTCCACCGTCGGGATCTGGTCGATGATGCCCTCGATCATGCCGGTGAAGGTCGGATCGAGGATGATGAACCGGTTTTCGGCATGATGGATAATGTAGGCGAGTTGTTCGGCGAACAGGCGCGGATTGAGCGTGTGGGTGACGCCGCCGATGCCGGTGATGCCGTACCACGCCTCGAAATGCCGGTAGGTGTTCCAGGCCAGCGTGCCGACCCGGTCGCCCTCCTTCACCCCCAGCGCGATCAGCGCCTTCGCCAGCTGGCGCGAACGCCGGCCGGCGTCAGCGTAGGTGTAGCGGTGGATCGGCCCTTGCAGGGTGCGGGTGACGATTTCCTGCTCCGCATGGAATTTTTCCGCATAGTCGATCAGGGAAGAAACCAGCAGGGGAACATCCTGCATCTGTCCGAACATCAACCTTCCTCGCTTGCCTGGTGGACCACTGGTTTGCTTATACATGACGTCGCGGGCGCCGCGAACAGGGTAAGCGCCGGGGTGCCCTGCGGTTCTGTCACGGAACTGTAACAAGCACACTTAAAGGTTGTATATTTTCACTTGCGCGGCCTGGCGGTTTGTCCGCTAAATGCAGCCGAGGACAACACGCAGGTCGCCCAGGGGACGTCTCGAAAAGAGCACCTTGGCCGGCAGGCTGGCGGAGGGGGGATCGATTGCGCCGGCGTCTCGCCCTTCGGGGTGGCAGCAGCGATTGGCCGCGGCCGATTGAATCGATGGCGCGCGCCCGCGTGCCCGAGCCGGTCCGCTGATGCTCGTCGACGAGTTTTTCCAGACCACCGCGCTGGCGGCGACCCGTGACGCGCTGATCGAGGGGTTCCGGAACGCCGTGCTGTCGCTGGGCTTCGACCGCGTGCACTATTTCGGCTTCCCCAATCCCATGACCCGTGGACCTTCGGCGGACGTGATCGTGTTCACCATGATCCCGCGCGACTGGTTCGCCCGCTACGACGCCGAGAAATACGAGGAGATCGACCCCATGGCCGACTGGCTGGTGCATAACCGGCTGCCGTTCGAATGGGACGCGGTCACCGGCGCCATGGACCTGAGCAAGCGCCAGAAGCGTCTGCTGGAGGAGATCCGCGATGCCTCGCTGTTCGACGGCGTCACCGTGCCGATCCATGGCCCGTTCGGCCAGGTCAACGGCGTCAGCCTCATGCGCGGCAGGCGGCGGGGCGTGTCCGCCAGCGACCTGCACATCGGCCGCGTGCTGGCGGTGCAGTTCCACCAGGCCTACACCGCGCTGGAGGACGCCGGCGACACCCTGACGGGGTCGGCGCTGACGGCGCGTGAGCGCGACGTGCTGCTGCGCGTGGTCGAGGGGCTGAACAACGCCGAGGCGGCCGAGCGCCTGGGCATTTCCGAGCACAGCGTCAAGTTCCACATCCAGAACGTCTGCAAGAAGCTGGGTGTCAATTCCCGGGTCGCCGCCGTGGTCAAGGCGATCCGGATGGGCCTGATCGTCCCCTGATCGCGCCGATCGTTTCCGGCTGGACTGTCAAAACCTACTGGATTGGCTAGGTTTCGCCGTGACGCCGATTGCTGTTGACTGACACCATCATGATTTCGTCCGGCGCGGCCGGACCCGATGGAGACCGCCAAGTGCAGCATCTCGGCAGCGATGGCCCCGACCCGGACCGCCGGCACCTCCTGGCGCACGAGACCGCCGAGGAGGCGGCCGACGCCATCCTGGACGGGCTGGAGTATCTGGTGCGCGAAGCCCACGCCGCGGGCCTGCGGGACCTGGCCCAGGCGCTGACCGGCGTGATCCTGAGTCCGTCGCACTGGCCCCATGCGGGCCACGGCTGAACAGGCCCATCCGCCTTCCGCTTATCTGAGCGCCTTGGGCTTCCTCTCGCCCAGCCAGCCCTTGCGCCAGAAGAACACGACCAGCAGGCAGGCGGTCACAAACATGAAACCGAGCGCCGCCGGATAGGCCCACGGCCTTTTCAGCTCGGGCATGTAGTCGAAGTTCATGCCCCAGACGCCGGCGAAGAAACCCAGCGGGATGAAGATGGTGGCAATGATGGTCAGCACCTTCATGATCTCGTTCATCCGCGCGCTCATGCTCGACAGGTAGACGTCGAGCAGGCCGGAGGCGATCTCGCGGTAGGTCTCGACGATGTCCATCAGCTGGATGGCGTGATCGTAGCAGTCGCGCAGATAGATGCGGGTGCTGTCGCGGAATAATTGGTGCTCGTCGCGGATCAGCGCGTTGACCAGCTCGCGCGTCGGCCACACCGCCCGCCTGATCTCCAGCAGGTCGCGCTTGATCGAATGGAGCCGCTGCACATGGGACGGCTCGGGGGCCGAGACCACCAGGTCCTCCAGCGTCTCGATCACCTCGCCATAGTGCTCGAGCAGCGGGAAGAAATTGTCGATCACCGCGTCGATCAGCGCGTGCGCCAGCCGGTCCGGCCCCTCCGAGCGGAGCTGGCCGCCTACCCGCTTGAGCCGGGCGCGGGTCGGGTCGAAGCAGTCGCCCGCCCGTTCCTGGAAGGTGATCAGGTAATCGTTGCCGACGATGATCGACATCTGCTCGGTCAGGCCGGCGTCGGAATGGTCCAGCATCTTCATGACGATGAAGACGTAGTGGTCGAACGTCTCGACCTTGGGCCGCTGATGGGTGTTGACGATGTCCTCGAGCGTCAGCTTGTGGATGCCGAAGGCGGCGCCGATCTCCTCGATGGTTTGCGTGTCCCTCAGGCCGGTGACGTCGATCCACAGCACGTCGCTGCTGTTGCGCAGCCCGGCCAGATCGGGCGGCGCAACGCCGTCGTGTTCGCGCAGGTCGGCGGCGTCGTATGAGACGGTGCGGACGCTGGTGGCCGATGCTTCCTGGTCGGCCGCGACGGTTCCGGCGGGCAGATCCACCGACTTCTTGTGGTGGCGGATCAGGCGCAGCAGGCCGTGGCGCTTGGGGATGGTCCTTTCCCGCGCCGCCTTGCCGTGGGAGGCTGAAACGATATCCCCTTCAGGCTTCATCCCGGCTTTCCTCCGATCTTGTCCCCACGATGTAGCACGCTGGCCGAACGTTGAAAACGATCGGTGGCTTGGCGCACCATAGCACCCGCTGATCCGCCGCCGCATCACTGCAAGTTACCGGCTGGAACGGGACACTGGCCAATAGCGTCGCGCGCCCGTAAGCTGCCGCCGCGATTCATCTTTGGGGAGGAATTTGGGGATGCAGTACCGCCGCCTGGGCAAGAGCCCGATCACCGTGTCCGACATCTGCATGGGCACCATGACGTTCGGCAACCAGGCCGACGAGAAAACCTCGCTGCGCGTGCTCGACATGTCGCTCGACGCGGGCATCAATTTCTTCGATACCGCCGAGAACTATCCGGTGCCGCCGGACCCGAAATATGCCGGCCGCACCGAGGAGTTCTTCGGCAAGTGGCTGAAGACCAAGGATCGGGATTCCATCATCCTCGCCACCAAGGTGTGCGGCCCCAGCCACGGCTGGATCAAGGGCGCCATGCGCGCCGGCATGACCGCGCTCGACCGCCACAACATCACCCGCGCGCTCGACGCCAGCCTGAAGCGGCTGGGCACCGATTATGTCGACCTCTACCAGACCCACTGGCCCGACCACGGCACGCCCTATGACGAGACCATGGAAGTGCTGGACGACCAGATCCGCGCCGGCAAGGTGCGCATCGTCGGCTGCTCCAACGAGACCACCTGGGGCCTGATGAAGTCCATCGCCGCCTCCGAGCGCGGCGGCTATGCGCGCCACCAGACCATCCAGAACAATTTCAGCCTGAACAACCGGCGCTTCGAGGACGAACTTGCCGCCGCCTGCCGCCACGAGGGCGTCAGCCTGATCCCGTACTCGCCGATCGGCGGCGGCGTGCTGTCGGGCAAGTACAACAACGGCGCCCGCCCCGAAGGCGCCCGCTTCAGCAACTATCTCGGCATGGGCGGCCGCCAGGCGGCCATGGCGAAGCGGTACGTCAACGACAGGAGCCTGGACGCCACGGCCCGCTACATGAACATCGCCGCCGAGGCCGGCATGTCGCCGGTGACCATGGCGGTGGCCTGGAGCAAGCAGCACGACTTCGTCGCCTCGACCATCGTCGGGGTGACCACGGTGGAACAGGTGCCGGACATACTGGCCGCCGCCGACATGACGCTGCCCAAGGACGTCATGGATGCCATCGACAAGGTGTCGAAGGAAATCCTCTATCCGATGGGGTGAACGTCGGCCGGACCCGCCGCGCGACGACGCAGGTGGCGATGTTCACGGCCAGGCCTTCGGTTCGGACCGCGGGCGCGGGCGATGAGACGTTTCGAGGGAACACAGATTGAAGAAGAAGTCGTGGCTGAAACGTCTCGCGATAGCGCTCGCGGGTTTGGTGGGCCTCGTGGCCATACTGGCAATAGTCGTGAGCCTCGTTCCCCCGTACAAGAATGCGGTCCGAATTGATTTTACCCGCCATCTTTCCACGCACCACCAGGACGCGGCCAGCCCGACGGCCGGCCAGGAGTCGTTTTTCGGCGTGCCCGGCGCGGCGAGACTGATTGTCACCAGCGACAGCCGGGAGGCGCGCGCGATCGTCCGGCTCAATGGGGAGACGGTCGCCAGCCTCGGCGGTTTCACGGACCCGCTGCAGTCCGAGTTTCCGGTCGCGCTCGTCAAGGACAACGAGATTTCAGTCGTTGTGGACGGCCCGCCGGGAAGTTCGGTCTCCGTCCGGGTCAAGCAGGTCGCCAATTTGGAAATGCACGTTCAGTCGCGCATCCACTTCAACGCCAATGTCAGCGATTTTCGCGCGTCCCGCGCGTTCTACGGGAAGCTGGGTTTCGAGACCATTTCGAGGTTTCCCGACACCAACACGCACGCCATGGCGCAGGCCATCGGCATCGAGACGCCGACGTCCTATGACGGCTCCCAGGGGGACTTCGCCGGCGGTTACCTGCTGCACGGCGAGCTGATCGGGCCGGGTGGTTTCGACGGCGGCATCATCGACCTCATCGAATTCAAGATTCCCAGGAATGACGCGCCGCCATACGCCCGGATCAATCACCTCGGTATGGCCAAAGCGGCGATGTATACGACCAATATTTCGGCTGATTACCAGTACATGACGCGGATTGGTGTCAAGTTCCTCTCGCCGCCAGCCGTCCGTTCCGATGGCACATCGTTTGCGATCTTTACCGACCCCGACGGCATTTTCTATGAACTGATCGAGCTGGAGGGCAAAGACGAAAAGACCGAAACAACGCACATCACCCGCGTCAACCGGCTCAACATCAACGTCAGCGACTTCGAGCGTTCCCAAGCCTGGTACCAGATGATGGGCTATGACGTCGCGGAGAAGCTGGCCTCGACCGATTCAATCGACGTCGCCAGGGCGATGGGTTTCGAGGAGGGATTCGAGATCAACGGCGCGCTGCTCACGCACCGAAGCGACGATTCGACCGTGGAGTTGGTGCAATGGATCAGGCCCTACGACCCCGAACGCGCCTATCCGATCCCGGTCAATCACATCGGCATGCACCGCACCGCCTTTCTCACCGGCGATATCGAGGCCGATGTCGCCACGCTGAAATCCCAGGGCGTGCAATTCCTGTCGGACATAACGCCCTGCTGCTCGGGCGACGACTCATCGTCGAGCATCATCGCGTTCTATGATCCGGACGGCACGATCGTCGAGTTGGCCGACGCCGGGTTCATGAGCAAGATATTCAGCGCGTTGAGCTGGTTCAGGGCATGGAGGGCCGAGGAAAAATGAAAAACCTCTACACCGGCGCGCTCATCCTGAACCTGCTTGTCGAAGGACTGGTGGCATTGGTGCTCATCGGCGTGCCGCAGCCTTTGAACGCTCCGCGGCGCTGAACCACTACGTTCTGCACGACTAGGCAAACATCAACTGCTCATACTCGCTCGCGACAACCGAGCGCAGTTTCTTGCTGTAGTCGGGAAAGCCGATATACGGCATGAATACCCGTGGCTTGCCGGGCACGTTCGCGCCCAGGTACCAGGAGTTGCAGTTGGGATACAGCGTGAAGTTCGCGCGTTGGTTGACGATCTCGACCCAGCGATCTTCTTCTTCCTGGATGGCGTCAACGGTCCTGTGACCCCGGGCATCCGCCCAGGCGATCAGCCCGGTGATGAACTCGGCATGTTGTTCGATGCCGGTGATCAGGTTCGCCAGCGCCGAGGGGCTGCCCGGCCCGGTAATGGTGAACATATTGGGAAAGCCCGTGGTCATGAGACCCAGATAATTGCCGGGACCCGCCGCCCATTTCTGCCGAAGCGGCAGGCCATCCCTGCCGACGATGTTGCAGTTCAGCAGCGACCCGGTCATGGCATCGAAGCCCGTGGCGAAGACAATGGCGTCGAATTCATATTCCTTGCCGTTCGTCACGATGCCTTTGGCCGTCAGTTTCTCGATGGGGTGGCTGGAAACGTCGACAAGATGCACGTGCGGCAGATTGTAGGTCTCGTAGTAGCCATTGTCGGCGCACAGGCGCTTGCACCCCAACACCGTGTCGGGACACAGCAATTCCGCCACGTCCGGGTCGGTCACGATCGAGCGGATCTTGCCGCGGACGAAGTCGGCGGCCAGTCTGTTGGCGTCCATGTTCAACGATATGTCGCTGAAGGCGGCCAGGAACATGAAGCCGCCATGCTGCCAGTATTCCTCGAACCGCCTTTCGCGCTCCTCGGGCGTGGCATCCAGCACCGAGTCGAGATTGCGCGGATAGTCGGCGCCGAACGCGGCCGGCGACAGGGCGCCGCGTGCCCGGAACTCCTTGTAATTGGCCTTGATTTGCGCCGCTCTTTCGGGGTCGAGCGGCATATTCCGCGCCGGGATCGTGTAAGCGGCGGTCCGCTGGAATACCGTTAGGTCGGCGGCCTGCCTGGCGATCAGCGGGATCGACTGAACCGCCGACGAGCCGGTGCCGATGACGGCCACTTTCTGGCCGGAAAAATCAACGCCGTCATGGGGCCACGCGCCCGTGTGATAGGTCGGTCCCGCGAAGTCGTTCAGCCCGGCGAAAGCCGGCGTGTTGGTCGCGGACAGGCAGCCCGTGGCCATGATCAGGAAACGGGCGGTCACCGTCTCGCCGGTATCGGTGCCGACGTGCCAGACTTTCTCGTCGTCATGATAGGTCGCCGCCGTGACGGATGTGTTGAATGTAAAGCGCCTTCGCAAGTCGAACGCATCGGCGACGTGGTTGGCATAGCGGAGAATTTCGGGCTGCCCGGCGTAACGCTGCGTCCAGTTCCATTTCTGCTGGAGTTCGTCGGAGAACTGATAGGAGTACTCCATGCTCTCGACATCGCATTGGCACCCCGGGTAACGGTTCCAATACCAGGTGCCGCCGACGTCGCCGCCGCGTTCGATCCCGCGCGCCTTGAAGCCCCGCTGGGCCAGCAGATGCATCATGTACATGCCGCCAAATCCGGCGCCGACAACGACGGCATCAAAATCACACTCGTTACTGATCGTCATGGAGTTTTGCCTGCGTTCATCCGTTCGCCCCAATCTAAGGAACCGTGACATTGCCGTCCCGGATAATTTACCACGTAAAAAACATAGCGCATGTGGTCGGGATCGGCTCCGCCAGAAGCAGACGGCCGTTTGTCCAAGGACGTCATGGGCGCCATCGACAAGGCGTCGAAGAAAATTCTCTACCCGGCGGGGTGATGCCGGAACCGCGGAAGCGGCGGCGCGGCCTGTTCAGCCTGCATGTTCGATCGAATTGCAGGCAAGTTCCACCACGTCGATCGCAATCTGATCGCCTGCGCCGAACCCGTCCTGGATCTCCCAGCGCAGCGGATAGGCACCGCGCATCGACCAGACTCGTAACGGCTCGCCCTTGCCGCCACGCAAGGTCAATACAACGTCTCGGAACACCAGCGTCTGCTCGAGGCCGCCTGTCATGGCATCCCCGAGCCACTTTACGACATCGTTGGAAGTCGAAGCGATTCCGCGCTTCAGCAGGAGGTTGTGGTGACGAACGGCCGCCGGCAACCTATGGACAAAGCGGTTCACCCCACCTTCGGCGATCTGTTCGTTATCCAGTTCCGGCGCCAGCCCGGCCACTTCCTGGAATATGGCAGTTTGGCCGGCACCATCACCAATACTGAGGGTGAACCAGAACGCGGCACGCTGATCGAAGTCAGTCATCGAACGAGCCCTCCAACGCGACACTGACCATCACAGGCCACTCGCGTGACTGTGCCAGAAAACAGCGTTGAAAAGATAAAATGGTGGAGCCAGACGGGATCGAACCGACGACCTCAAGCTTGCAAAGCTAGCGCTCTCCCAACTGAGCTATGG
>LNFM01010814.1_pt1 | contig 22665 bp, 23 predicted proteins | sample 596031 | NCBI WGS metagenome assembly LNFM01 (sample SAMN04254537, study PRJNA301005) | activated carbon metagenome | isolation source: dual media filters at the Ann Arbor, Michigan drinking water treatment plant | place: USA: Ann Arbor | reverse complement strand
AGCCAGCGAAGTTGCTCTCCGTTTGCGCGGCAAACACAAGGCCATTTACACGCCTCACGTCGATACCGGTGACTTCATCGTCATCATCAACGCATCCCAGTTGCGTGTCACCGGCGCCAAGTCGACTGACAAGATCTACTACCGCCATTCCGGCTACCCCGGTGGCATCTCGGCGACCAATTTCAAGGACATGCAGGCCAAGCACCCCGGCCGCGCCCTGGAAAAAGCCGTCAAGGGCATGTTGCCCAAGGGCCCGCTCGGCTACGCCATGATCAAGAAGCTCAAGGTCTATGGTGGTGCAGAGCACCCGCATACCGCCCAACAGCCCAAAGTGCTTGAAATCGCAGGAGCCGCCAAATGATCGGTGATTGGAACAATGGCACCGGCCGTCGCAAATCCAGCGTCGCCCGCGTGTTTATCAAAAAAGGCACTGGCAAGATCACGGTCAATGACCGCGACATCCAGACCTTCTTCGGTCGCGAAACCTCGATCATGATCTGCAAGCAGCCGCTGCACCTGACCAACCATGTCGAAACCTTCGACATCATGGTCAACGTCCACGGTGGCGGCGAGTCCGGCCAGGCCGGCGCGATCCGTCACGGCATCACCCGCGCGCTGATCGACTACGACACGACGCTCAAGCCGGTGCTGAGCCAGGCCGGTTTTGTCACCCGTGACGCCCGTGAAGTCGAGCGTAAAAAGGTCGGTTTCCGTTCGGCACGCCGTCGCAAGCAGTTCAGCAAGCGCTAAGACGTTTTTGCTGTTCCCGAAAAGCCGCCTGGTTTGTGCCTGGCGGCTTTTTTCATGGGTGATGCCGTGGCATGCGGCAGCGACACAAACGCTTGCCGTGCTTACCGGTCAAAGTCCGGTGGCCGGCTTTTCTGCGTGCACAATGCACCCTCCTGACCCAAAAACCAAGACAGCCTTTTGAAATTCCGCCTGTTTCGACGCCGCCTGACCATCAGCTCCCCGCGCATGGCTGTGCGCAGCGCCATGCCCTGGCCGCTGCGCTGGGCCATGGTGGCCGTCATGCTGGGCGTGTCCGCGGCGATTGCGCTGTGGACCTTCGAGATGGGCGTCAGTATCGCCGGGCTGGACAAGGCGGCCAAGCTCGAGTTGACCAAGTTGCGCGAGGAAGTCGCCGAATTGCGTGCCGAACGCGACAAGTCGCAGTCGATCGCCAACATTTCCGGCAGCCTGCTGACGGCCGAGAAAGCCGCGCAGGAAAAAATGCTGGGACAGATCCGGCAGCTGGAGTCGGAAAACCGGCTGTTGCGCGACGACCTCGGATTTTTCGAGAAGCTGTTGCCGGCCGGCGGCGCAGACAGTGCTGCCATCCGGGGCCTGCAGGCCGAAAAGCTGTCCGACATGCAGGTCAAGTGGCAGGTGCTGGTGATCCAGCCGGTGCGCGATGCGCCGGTATTCAACGGCAAACTCGAGATCACCTTCAGCGGCACACTGGCCGGCAAACCCTGGACCATGGGCCTGGCCGGCGGCGCGCAAACTTTACAGTTCAAACAGTACCGGCGCGTGGAAGGTGTCCTCGACGTGCCGGCCCAAGCCGTGGTACAAACCATCACAGCCAAGCTCATCGAAGGAACCGTCACGCGTTCCGTGCAAGCCATCAAGCTGTAGCGTTGATGTCAACAGGAAACCCCCATGTTCGGTAAAAAAACCCAACCCTCCATCCGCAGCCTGATTGCCCAGGGCAGCTGCATCGAAGGCAACCTCAAGTTCACCGATGGCCTGCGCGTCGACGGCGAAGTGATCGGTGACATACGCGCCAACGAAGGCAGCCCCAGCATCCTGGTGATCAGCGAGTCGGCCTGTGTCACCGGCCAGATCTACGCCGATCACGTGATCATCAACGGACGTGTGATGGGCCCGGTGCATGCAGCCGAACTGCTCGAATTGCAGCCCAAGGCCAAAATCCAGGGCGATGTGGCCTACAAGGCGCTTGAAATGCACCAGGGGGCCGTCATCTATGGACAGTTGCGGCCGACCAATCACGAGGTCAGCGACAAGCCCCTGCTCAAGCTGGCCGCCAACAATGTCGAAAAAGCCCGCGAAGAAGGCCCTGTCAGCGGCTACGGCCGGATTTGAGGTAAGCCGCGCCTGCCTTGTGGTTGATCGAATTGCGGTACCATGAAATTTATCGATTTGTGAAGAACGGAGCCTCCCATGAGCGCAGTAGCTGAAATGATCCCCACAGAAATGCCCGCGCCGTTTGTCTTTACCGACAGCGCGGCCGCAAAAGTCGCAGACCTGATTGCCGAAGAAGGCAATCCCGACCTGAAATTGCGCGTGTTTGTCCAGGGTGGCGGCTGCTCGGGCTTCCAGTACGGCTTCACCTTCGACGAAATCACCAACGAAGACGACACCACCATGACCAAGAACGGTGTGTCGCTGCTGATTGACGCGATGAGCTACCAGTACCTGGTTGGCGCCGAGATCGATTACAAGGACGACCTGGAAGGCGCGCAGTTCGTGATCAAGAACCCGAATGCGACCAGCACTTGCGGCTGTGGATCGAGCTTTTCTGCCTGATCCCCTCGCGTTCCACAGTTAAAGCCGCCCCCGGGCGGCTTTTTGCTGTCCCGTTCCGGCTGAGCGGGTCTGTCCGTCCAGGCTGGCCAGCGGGGCGCCAGGCAGTGCCTCAGGCGGGGTAGATGGCGCCCAGCACGCGCGGTCCGGCGGCGCCGGTCACGCTGGGCAGGTTGCCAGGCAGGCGTTCCAGGGTCTGGCGTGCCAGCCAGGCAAAAGCGGCGGCTTCCACTTGCAGCGGCGGCAGCCCGTGCAACTCGGAAGACTCCACCCGGCACTGCGGCAGGCCGGCCTGCAGCCGTGCCATCAGGTGCCGGTTGAATGCACCGCCGCCGCAGACCACCAGCCTTTTGCTATCTTTTCCATAGCTGTTTACCGCCGCCACACATGGGCTGACGGTGAATTCGGCCAATGTATTCTGGATGTCTTGGGGGCGTTCGCCGGCAAAGCCGGCCAGCTTGCCTTCCAGCCAGGCCAGGCTGAAAAGATCGCGCCCCGTGCTTTTCGGCGGCGGCAGCGCGAGGTAGGGATCGTCCAGCAGGCTGGCCAGCAGGCCCGGCAGCAGCCGGCCGCTGGCCGCCCAGGCACCGCCGGCGTCGAAAGCCTCGCCGGTATGGCGCTGGCACCAGGCGTCCATCAGGGCGTTGCCGGTCCCGCAGTCGAAACCGAGCACCGCGCCCTGGCCTGCGGCAGGCAGCACGCTGAGGTTGGAGATGCCGCCCAGATTGAGCACACAGACCGTCGCATCCGGTTGCCCGAACACACCCTGGTGGAAGGCTGGCGCCAGCGGTGCGCCCTGGCCGCCCGCCGCGACGTCCCGGCTGCGGAAATCGGCCACCACATCGAGACCCGTCAGCTCGGCCAGCAGTGCCGGGTTGTTCAGCTGGAGCGTGTAGCCGGTGCCGGCCGGCGTGGCGGGTGAGGGCTGGTGCCTCACGGTTTGCCCATGGGCGCCTATGGCCGCAATCTGCGCGGCGGCAATGCCCTGGCCGGCACCTTGCCGGACCAGCGACTGGACAACCCGCGCATACAGGGCGGCCAGCTGGTTTGCGGCCACCGCGGCGCGATGCAGTTCGTCAGGGCCGGAGGTATTGAGAGCCAGCAGTTCGGCGCGAAAGGCCGCTGGAAAGGCTTTGGTGGCCGATGCCACCACGCGCAGCGAGCCGCCCGAAAAGTCCACCAGCACCCCATCGGCGCCATCCATGGAGGTGCCTGACATCAGGCCAATATAAATGTTGCCCCCACGTTCGCTCACTGCGTGTAACTCTCTGCCCCCCGAGGGGGCGCTGCGCCTGCGGCCCGGCGAAGCCGGTTCCGCGGCCCCTGCTTGAATCAGTCAGCCACCCAAATGGCGTTCGCCTGGCTTATTCAGCGCGGGTCTGGCCGATGCTGGCCGCGGCCTGCAACTGGCTGCGCACGCCAGCGGCGACTTCGCGGAAGGCGGGCATGGCGCCGGCTGGCAGCGTGACGGCCTCGCTCTGCTTGGCAATGGTCATCGGGTCCTGGTGGGCGCCGTTGACGCGGAATTCGAAGTGCAGGTGCGGGCCGGTGGCCCAACCGGTGGCGCCGACCAGACCAATGGTCTGGCCCTGGCTGACGTTCTGGCCGCGCTGCACCGAAATTTTGCTCAGGTGCGCATAGACGGTCTCATGGCCGTTGCGGTGACGGATGAACACGACATTGCCGTAACCATTTTGCGCACCGGCAAACTCGACCACGCCGTCACCCACGGTGCGTGCCGGGGTGCCGGTGGGGGCCGCGAAGTCAGTGCCGAGGTGGGCGCGCCACTTCTGCAGGATGGGATGAAAACGCATGGAAAAGCCGCTGCTGACGCGCGAGAACTCCACTGGCGAGCTCAGGTAGGCGCGGCGCAGGCTCTGGCCGTCCAGGGTGTAGTAGCCGCCCTTGTTCGCGGCGCCGGCGGCCTGGCCTGGCGGCTGGAACCACATGGCCTGGTGCGTCCTGCCGGCATTGACAAATTCGGCGGACAACACACGGCCGGTGCGCAGGGATTCGCCATCGGCTTCCAGGGTTTCATACACGACGTTGAAGCGGTCGCCCTTGCGCAGGTCGCGGCGGAAATCAATGTCACCCGAGAAAATTTCGGCGACCTGCACGGCCACGGCGTCGGGAATGCGGGCTTCATCGGTGGCTGCAAACAGCGAGCTCTGGATGCTGCCGCTTGCCAGCCGGACCGAGGCAGCATACGGCGCGGTTTCAATGCGTGACACCAGGCCGGCCGGCGTGCGCTCAATGACCAGCCGCTTGAACAGGGCTTCGTCGTCGGTGGGCCAGCGCATGCTGAGCTTGAGCAGCTGCTGGCTGTCGCTGGCTTCGGCGGTGACGGTCTTGCCGGCACGGCCCGAGAGGATCAGCTGGGCATTGCCGTCACTGCGCAAAAACGTTGAGGCGGAGACATCGTCGATGTTCAGGCGCCGCAGCAGCGCGTCGGCGGTGTCGCTGCTGCGCGTGGTTTCGGTACGGAACAGGGAGTAGCGAAACTCGCCGAGGATGTCGCTCTGGGTTTCCGTCGGCAGGGCCTGCACCGATTCGAGCACCTGGCGCACCGGCAGATCGGCAGCGTCGGGCGCGAGCGGTGCAACCCCGAAGGCGGTGACCCCCGTGCCGAGCAGCAGGGCGGCCAGCGTGCCCGTGATTCTTTTGGGATGGCGATGGATGAAACCGGAAACAGCCTGCAGGCCGCGAGAGAGATCGTTCTTGATCAAAACTGAATTCCCTACTTGTAAAACCACAAGATCCGCATTTGCGGCCAGATGGCGACGGATGGAGTTGAAAGGCTGCCGCAAAATACAGGGGTGGGCGGCAACTTAGAATGGGTTTGCAATTTGCGGGCCAGCTGCCGCTGGACGTCCGGCAATGGCAGAACAGCGAGTATATATGTCAGACAACTGCCCGACATGTGAAAAACCCTTATGAATCAAGAGCTTGTTACAAAATTTCCGGTAAGCGACGGGGTCCGGGAGGCGCTTGCCGTGTCCCTGCGGGGTTGCGAAGAGCTGATTCCACAAGACGAATGGCTGAAAAAACTGGCCCGATCGGAGGCCACCGGCATCCCCTTGCGCATTAAATTGGGCCTGGATCCGACCGCGCCTGACATTCATGTCGGACATACCGTGGTCCTGAACAAAATGCGTCAGCTCCAGGATCTGGGCCATACAGTCATTTTTCTTATAGGCGATTTCACCAGCCTGATTGGCGACCCGTCCGGCCGCAACACCACCCGGCCGCCGCTCACCCCCGAGCAGATCAAGGTCAATGCCGAAACCTACCGCGCCCAGGCCGACAAGATCCTCGACCCCAGCAAAACCGAGCTGCGTTACAACAGCGAGTGGAGCGAGCCCCTGGGTGCTACCGGCATGATCCAGCTGGCCTCGCGTTACACCGTGGCGCGCATGATGGAGCGTAACGATTTCCACGACCGCTTCAAGGCCGGCACGCCGATCAGCGTGCATGAGTTTCTTTATCCGCTGATGCAGGGCTACGACTCGGTGGCCCTGAAGTCCGACCTGGAGCTCGGCGGCACCGACCAGAAGTTCAACCTGCTGATGGGCCGCCACCTGCAGGCCGAATACGGCCAGGAGCCGCAGTGCATCCTGACCATGCCGCTGCTCGAAGGCCTGGACGGCGTCGAGAAGATGTCCAAGAGCAAGAACAACTACATCGGCATTTCGGAAGACGCCAACACCATGTTCGCCAAGGTGCTGTCGATCTCCGATGTGTTGATGTGGAAATGGTTCACCCTGCTGAGCTTCAGGAGCGAAGCCGAGATTGCCGCGTTGAAGAAAGACGTCGAGGGCGGGCGCAACCCCAAGGAGGCCAAGGTGATGCTGGCCAAGGAGATCACGGCCCGTTTCCATGACGCCGCCGCCGCCGATGCCGCCGAGCAGGACTTCATCAACCGCAGCAAGGGTGGCGTGCCCGAGGACATTCCGGACGTCAGCCTGAGCGGCGCGCCGCTGGGCATGGCCACGCTGCTGAAGATGGCAGGGCTGGCTGCTTCCACCGGCGAGGGCAACCGCCTGATCGACGGGGGCGGTGTGCGTGTGGACTCCAGCGTGGTCAGCGACAAGGCGCTCAAGCTCGGTGCCGGCACTTACGTCGTGCAGGTCGGCAAGCGCAAGTTTGCGCGCGTGACCCTCGGATAGTCGCGGCTTCAGCTGGCGCCGGCGCGCTCCAGCATCTTCACCATGTCCGCGTAGCCGCGCGACCTGGCCAGTTGCAGCGGCGTGTTGCCATGCCGGTCCGCCAGCTTCAGGTTGGCGCCGGCGGCGATGAGGGCCTGCAGGCTGGCCTGGTGCCGCCGACCGCCGTCGCCCAGCACCACCGCTTCGATGGCGGCCGTCCAGTGCAGGTTGTTGACATGGTCCAGCGGCGCGCCGGCAGCGATCAGTTGCCTGACCACCCCGTCATGCCCCAGGTGCGCCGCAGCGATCAGCGCCGTGCCGTCATAGCGGCTGGTCACCTGTTTCGCGCTCGCACCGAGTGACAACAGGGTGCGCAGCGTCTCCTCGTCGTCCGCGACCGACGCGATGGTCACCGCGTCGTAGCGGTCCTTGTCCAGCAGGTTGATGTCGGCGCCGGCCTTCACCAGCGCGCGGATCGCCTCGCGCTGGCGGGCAAAGGCCGCGACGTGGAGCGGCGTGCGGCCATTGCCGTCGCGCGCGTTCAGGCTTGCACCTGCTGCGGCCAGCCGCGTGATGCTCGCAGCCTCACCCTTGTGGGCCGCGGCGTGCAGGCCCGTGTAGGCTGCCGCTTCTGCGGCGGTGGGCGGCACCTGCGCCATGGCTGAAGGGGCTGTGATCGCCGCGATGCCCAGGGCGGCGGCCGTGGCCAGCTTTTTCAGAATCAGAGACGGGGTGTTGCGCATGGCGTTCTCCTGAGCGTGATGGCGGTTGTGCTGCGGCTTATTTCAGCTGGTCCTTGACCTTGTCCAGCGCGGTCATGGCGCATTGTTCGTCGAGGTGGCCGCCCGGCGCACCGCCGACGCCGACGGCGCCTATCACCTCGTTGCCGGCCTTCACCGGCACGCCGCCGCCCAGCAGCAGGAAGCCGGGAATATGGACCAGGTTGGCCGCGGCGGGGTTTTTCTGGGCGCCGTCCATCATGGCCAGGGTGGTGTTTTTGGCCGATGCCGAGGTGAAGGCCTTTTGCAGGCTGGCGCCCAGCGTGTGCGGGCCGGCATTGTCGGCGCGCTGCACGGCGCGCACGCTGCCGGCGCGGTCCACCACGGTGGCGGCCACCGCATAACCGCTGGCCGAGCAGGCCGCGACGGTGGCGGCGGCGATCTGGTTGGCCAGCTCCAGCGACATGTTTTTCTCGGTGCGCACGCCCTGGGCCGAGGCCGTGGCGGCGAAGAGGGCGAGGCAGACGGCGGAAGCCTTGATGAGGGTGGTGTGCATGGTGTTCTCCTGGGGGTGGTTACGGTTCAATCAACCGTGGGAGAACTTTAAAAAAGTACCGCTGTGCCGGCCATTCGTAGCGCTACGCCCGCACTTCCGTAAAACTACGGAGCCTGGGCAAGCTTCAGGGGTTGGCTTCGACCAGCGAGGCGTAGTGCCGGATCAACTGCGCCAGCGAGTCGGCTTCGAGCTTGGCGAACAGGTTGGCGCGGTGGCTTTCGACGGTGCGCGGCGACACATCCAGGGCGCGGCCGATCTCCTTGTTGGTCAGGCCGGCCACGATCAGGCCCAGCACTTCACGCTCGCGGGCGGACAGCTGCGCATACCGCTGCTGCGCGTGGCGGTCGCCCTGGCTGCGTTCACGCGACTTCACATGCTGGCGCACCGCATTTTGCAGCGCTTCCAGCAGGGCTTCGTCGTCCACCGGCTTTTCAAGGAACTCGGCGGCACCGGCCTTGAAGGCGCGCCGGCACATCTCCACCGTGCCGTGCCCGGTCAGCATGATCACCGGCTGGTCCACACCCTGCGCCACCAGCGTGTCCAGCACGGTCAGGCCGCTGATGCCGGGCATGCGCACATCGAGCACGATGGCGCCTATGGCCTGGCGGTCGAAGCCGGCCATGAAAGCCTGCGGGTCGGCCCAGGGCTGCACACGCAGGCCCACCGTGCTGATGAGCAGGGCCAGGCTGGCGCGAACCGCTGCGTCGTCATCAATCAGGTGGATCAGCGGCGACAGGGTGGCGCCTGGGGCGGAGGTGGTCATGGCTGGCCCTCGGGCGCATCCGGGGCCAGCGGCAGCGACAGCCGGAACTGCGCCCCGCGCGGTGTGTGTGGCGCGGCCTGCAGGCTGCCGCCCATGCCCGTGGCCAGCGTTTCGCACAGGCTCAGGCCGAGGCCGAGGCCGGTTTCACGGGTGGTGAAAAAGGGCTCGAAGATGCGCGCCAGCACCTCGGCCGTCATGCCCGGCCCGCTGTCGGTCACGGTGATGCACCCCTGTCCGGCACCCGCGCTGACGCTGATGGCCAACAGCCGCTCGCCGGTCGCTACCCGCTCCAGCGCCTGCAGTGCATTCATCAGCAGGTTGTGAATGATTTGCTCCAGCGCCACCGGTTCGGCCAGCACGGCGACCGCATGGCTGGGCAACTCGACGCGCGGCAGCACCTGGCGCCGGCTGAACTCCGGCTCCAGCAGGTACAGCGCGTTCTGCACGGCCTGCTGCAAGTCCACCGGCTGCAATTGCGCGGCCAGGTCGGGGCGCTCGACAGCGCGGCGCAGCCGGCCCACCACGGCCGACGCACGGCGCGCCTGCTCCACCACCTGGGCCATCGCGCCGCGGATCAGCGGCATGTCGGGCGGGTCCTCGTCGAGCAGGCGTGCCGAGGCCTGGGTGCTGGCCAGCACGGCGGTCAGCGGCTGGTTCAGTTCATGCGCCATGCCGGCGGCCAGCTCGCCCAGGGTGTTCAGGCGCGCGACCTGACCCAGGCGCAACAGCTCCTCGGCCCGTTGCCGCGCCGCACGCTGGCGCAACCAGGCCAGCCAGCCGGCCAGGGCGGCCGCCACCAGCGCGGCCCAGGCCAGCATCCAGCCCCAGGGCAGTTCGCCCCAGCCGATCTGGCGCCGGGCAAGCACCTCGAAGGGCTGGCTCTCTGCCGCCAGCTGTTTACGGAAATCAAAACGCCAGCCGCCTTCGCCCAGCCGCCCCGGCTGCAGCACCCAGTCCTGTCCTTCATGTTCGAGCAGCACACGCACCGGGCTGGTTTCCGGCGCCATGGGCCATTCGCTCCAGGGCACCACGGCACGCAGGTCCATCTGCAGCGCAAAACTGGCGGGCTCGGCGGCCAGCACCAGCAGGTAGCGGCCACGCGCAAAGTCCACACCGGCCAGCGCCGGACGGCGCAGGGCGCGTGACAGGGTTTCTGCGACACGCAGGCGTTCGTCGGGCCAGTCCGAACCGGCGTCGCGCCGCTGCACGGCCAGGATTTGCGGGTAAAGCGACGCCAGGCGCTGCTCGGGCCGCGCCCCCCCGGGCGCGGTCGCTGGCTCAGCAGCCTGTGCACAATGCGCGCGTCGGTTTCAAAGGCCTCGCGTTGCTGCGCCAGCTCGATGCGGGCCAGGGTCACGCCGCCCAGCGCCGTGATCAGGCCCCAGAGCATGAGCCAGATCCAGCGGTGCGGTTGCGCTTTGAGCATCGCAGCATTTTTGCATGGCGCGCCCCATCGCGACCGACCGCATCCCCGACAATGCACGCATGAACTGGCTGGATTCCCGGAAACTGACGCCGCAGCGCCTGCTGTGGGCCTCGGTGTTCGTGGCGCTCGTCACCATCGTGCTCAAAACGCTGGCCTGGTATGTCACCGACTCGGTCGGCCTGCTGGCCGATGCCATGGAGTCGTTTGTCAACCTGGCCAGCGCCATGTTCGGGCTGGCCATGGTCACGATTGCGCGGCGCCCGGCCGACGAGGAGCATCCCTACGGTCACCACAAGGCCGAGTACTTTTCCTCGGGCTTCGAAGGCGCGCTGATCGTCGCCGCGGCGATCGCCATCATCTGGGCCGCGGGCCACCGCATTTTTGACCCCCAGCCCCTGCAGCAAGTCGGCTGGGGCCTGGCGCTGTCGGTGTTCAGCTCGGGGCTGAACGGCCTGCTGGCCTGGTTCATGTTCCGCTCTGCCAGAGTGCATCGCTCGATTGCACTCGAGGCCGACGCCCGGCACCTGGTGACCGACGTCTGGACCTCGGCCGGCGTGGTGGTCGGCATAGGCGCGGTGGCGCTGACCGGCTGGTTGTGGCTGGATGCGCTGGTGGCCATCGGTGTCGCGCTGAATATTCTCTCGGAAGGCTTCCGGCTGATGTGGCGCTCCTCACAGGGCCTGATGGACGAAGCTGTCGAGCCTGAGGTGCTGGCGAAGATCGACGAGACGCTGGCCGGCTTCGTGCACGCGACCATCCGGTTTGACCACCTCAGCACGCGCCGCTCCGGCCAGCGGCGTTTTGTCGACCTGCACATGCACATGCCGGGCAGCTGGTCGCTGGGCCGCGCAGCGGCGCTGCGCACCAGCGTCGAGCAGGCGCTGATGAGCGCCGTGCCGGGCCTGCGCGCCACCATCCAGTTGCTGCCTTCCGACGTGGAAGCGCATTTCGACGATGAAAAGGATTTGCTGTGATCAGCGTGATCCAGCGGGTGAGCCAGGCGCGGGTGCTGGTGGCGGGGGCGGTGACCGGCGAGATCGGCAGCGGCCTGCTGGTGCTGCTGTGTGCCGAGCGCGGCGACAGTGAGGCCCAGGCCGACAGGCTGCTGGCAAAAATCCTCAAGCTGCGTGTCTTTTCGGACCCGGCCGGGAAAATGAATCTCAGCGTGCAGGACGTGGCCGGTGGTCTGCTGGTCGTCAGCCAGTTCACACTCGCGGCCGATGTGTCGGGCGGCAACCGGCCGAGCTTCACCGGCGCCGCAGCGCCCGACGAAGGCCGCCGGCTCTACGACCATTTCGTGGCGCAGGCGCGGCTGGCGCACCCGGTGGTGCAGACCGGACAGTTTGCGGCGGACATGCAGGTGCAGCTGGTCAACGACGGGCCGGTGACGATTCCCCTGCGGATGGAACCGGCGGGTCCCTAAGCTCCCGCCATTTCATGCGGCGAAGCGCTTTGTGAAGGAAAAGTGCCTCCAGCCCATGTCCCGCAAGCGCAGGCAGCTATCAAAAAAATAGCGCCTAGATACGTCCCTCTTCCACCGCGTGGCAGGCGATCTTGATGCCCTGGATGTTCAGGAGCTGCGGCCGTTCGGCGCGGCAGCGGTCGTTGACGTGCGGGCAGCGCGGGTGGAAAGTGCAGCCGGTCGGCGGGTTCAGTGGATTGGGCACCTCGCCCTGCACCGGCGTGCGGTCGCGGCCGATGTCGTGCATTTTCGGAATCGCGTCCAGCAACATGCGCGTGTAGGGATGGCGCGGCGCTGCAAACAGCGTTTCCTTGTCGGCCAGTTCGACCAGCCGGCCCAGGTACATCACGCCGACCTGGTCGCTGACGTGGCGCACCACCGCGAGGTTGTGCGAGATGAACAGGTAGGTCAGCCCGCGTTCGCGCTGCAGGTCCTTCATGATGTTGAGCACCTGCGCCTGCACACTGACGTCGAGCGCCGAAGTCGGCTCGTCGCAAACCAGGAACTCCGGCTCGGTCGCCAGCGCGCGCGCGATCGAAATGCGCTGGCGCTGGCCGCCGGAGAACTGGTGCGGGTACTTGACCATGTCCAGCGGTGACAGGCCGACCGACTTGAGCAGGTCCCCGACCTTGTCCTTGAGTTGCGCCTCGTCGGTGATCAGGCCGTGTTCGCGCAGCGGCTCACCGACGATGTCTTCGACAATCCAGCGCGGGTTCAGGCTGGCATACGGATCCTGGAAGATCATCTGGATGCGGCTGCGCAACTTGCGGCCCTGCGGCGTCTTGAAGGCGGCATGCGCATCCTGGCCGTCAAAGGTCAGGCCCCCGCGGGTCGGGTTGTACAGTCCCACCAGCAGCTTGGCCACCGTGCTCTTGCCGCAGCCGGACTCGCCGACCAGCGCCAGGGTTTTTCCTTTTTCGATCTCGAAACTCACGCCGTCGACGGCGTTGAGCATCAGGCGCGGCTTGCGCTCGATCACGCGGTTCAGCCACGGCGGTGACACATCAAAGGTCTTGGCCAGGTCGTGCGCCTGAACCAGGGGTGCTGCGGTACTCATGCGGCCACCCCCACCGGCACATCGTGCAGCCAGCAGGCGGCACGCGTCGCGCCGGCCGGCAACAGTTCGGGGCGCTCCCGCCTGCAACGGTCGAACACCTGCGGGCAACGCGGGTTGAAGGCGCAGCCTGTCGGGATGGCATTCAGGCGCGGCATGGCGCCGTCGATCTGGTTGAGCCGCTCGCGGTCCAGCGTGATGTCGGGAATCGCGGCCATCAGGCCCGCGGTGTAGGGGTGCGAAGGATGGTTGATGACCTCATGCACCGGGCCGATCTCGGCGATCCGGCCGGCATACATCACGGCCACGCGGTCGCAGGTCTCGGCAATCACCCCCATGTCGTGGGTGATCAGCATCACGGCTGCGCCGCGTTTTTTGCAGATGTTCTTGAGCAGCATGATGATCTGCGCCTGGATCGACACGTCCAGCGCGGTGGTCGGCTCGTCGGCGACGATCAGCTTGGGCTCGGCGGCCAGGGCCAGGGCAATCACCACCCGCTGGCGCATGCCGCCGGAGAACTGGTGCGGAAAATGTTCGATGCGCTGTTCGGCCGCGGGAATGCCGGTGTCCTGCAGCAGCGAAATCGCGCGCTGCCGCGCCTCGGCCTTGCTCACCGGCAGGTGCGCCTGGATGGTTTCGATCAGCTGGCGGCCGACGGTGTACAGCGGGTTCAGCGAGGTCAGCGGATCCTGGAAGATGGCGCCTATCTTGCGGCCGCGGATGTGGCGCATCTGTTCATAGGGCAGGTTGTCGATGCGCTGGCCTTCGAGCAGGATCTGCCCGCCGCCGATGCGGCCGGGCGGCTCCAGCAGGCCGATGATGGCCGCGCCGGTCAGCGACTTGCCGGCGCCGGATTCACCGACCACGCCGAGGATTTCACCGGGCGCGATTTCGAAGGAGATGTCGTCCAGCGCGCGCAGGGTGCCGCGCCGGCCGGGAAATTCGACGATCAGGTTTTGGACTTGTAAAAGACTCATGGAAATTTATCTTCAGCGCAATCTGGGGTTGAGCGCATCGCGCAGCCAGTCGCCCAGCAAGTTGACGCTCAGCGAAATCGTCACCAGCATGACGCCGGGGAACACCGTGATCCACCATTCGCCCGAGAACAGGTAGTCATTGCCGACGCGGATCAGCGTGCCGAGCGACGGCGAGGTCGGTGGCGCGCCCACGCCCAGGAAGGACAGGGTGGCCTCGGTGATGATGGCCGTGGCCACCTGGATGGTCGCCAGCACCAGCACCGGCCCCATGACATTGGGCAGGACATGGCGGCGCATGATGCGCAGCGGCGTCACGCCGGTCACGCGCGCCGCCTGCACGTACTCCTTGCTGCGCTCCACCAGGGTCGAGCCGCGCACTGTGCGCGCGTACTGGACCCAGCCGGTCAGCGTGATCGAGATGATCAGCACCCCGAGCGCCAGTGAGTCCTGCGCATTCGGGAACAGCGCGCGGCCCACGCCGGCAATCAGCAGGGCCACCAGGATGGCCGGGAAGGACAGCATCACGTCGCACAGGCGCATCAAGGCAGCGTCGATCCAGCCGCCATAAAAACCGGCCAGCAACCCCAAACCCACGCCTATCACCACCGACAGGACCACCGACGCAAAGCCGACGGCCAACGATATCCGCGCGCCGTACATCAGCGCCGACAGGATGTCGCGGCCCTGGTCGTCCGTGCCGAGCAGGTATTTGGAAGAACCCCCGTCCGACCAGGCCGGGGGCAAACGCGCGTCACTCAGTTCCAGCGTCGTGAGGTCAAACGGGTTGTGCGGGGCAACAAAGCCCGCAAACACCGAGCAAAAAATACAGATCAGGGCGACTGCGGCCGCAGCCATCGCCACCGGGGAGGTGCGAAAGCTGTAGCCGATGTCGCCGTCCCAGAACCGGAATAGCGCGCTTCTCATTGATGGAATTACTTGTTCAGCTTGACGAATTTCCAGGGCATGCCGTTGTCAGGCCATTGCACCAGCGTGATGTTCTTCTTGGCAGCCCAGTTGATGGCCTGCTGGTGCAGCGGCAGGTGGCCCACCTCATCCTGATGGATCTTCAGCGCTTCACGGATCATCGCGTTGCGCTTGGTGTCATCGGTCTCCGAAGCCACCAGGCTGGTCAGCTCGTCCACCCGTGCATTGCTGTAGGCGCCGAGGTTGAACTGCCCGCGGCCGCCATCACCCGGTGTGGACATGATGGGGTACAGCACGTTGTGCGCATCGACGGTGCTCGGCGTCCAGCCCAGCATGTAGAAGCTGGTGTCGCGGCGCAGGATTTTCGGGAAGTAGTTGTTCTTGGTTTCGGCTTCGAGGTTGATCTTCACCCCGATGCGCGAGAGGTTGGCGGCGACCGCCTGGCAGATCTCGCCGTCGTTGACATAGCGGTCGTTCGGGCAATTCATCTTGAGCTCGAACCCGGCACCGTAGCCGGCGTCGGCCATCAGCTTCTTGGCGGCTTCCACGTCAAACGGCAGGCGTTTGGCCAGGTCCGGCGCATAACCGCGGATCTCGGGCGCCAGCAGCGTGGCCACGGGCGTGGAGGCGCCGCGCATCACGCGGTTTTTGATCGCCTCGATGTCGATGGCCTGGTAGAAGGCCTGGCGCACGCGTTTGTCCTTGAAGGGATTCTTGCCCTTGACGCTGGAGAACAGCAACTCGTCACGCTTCTGGTCCATGCCCAGGAAGATCACGCGCAGTTCGGGGCCCTGCAGCACCTGCAGCGCGGGCGCTGCCTTGATGCGCGGCACATCCTGCACCGGCACGGGTTCCATCACATCGATCTCGCCGGAGAGCAACGCGGCGACGCGGGTGCTGTCGTTGCCGATCACGTTGAAGATGACTTCGTCGACGTTGCCGTCGATCTTGCCCCAGTAGTTGCCGTTGCGCGAAAAGGTGGTGCGTACGTTGGGCTGGCGTTCGCGCACGCGGTAGGGGCCGGTGCCGTTGGCGCGGAAGGAGGCGGCGTTTTCGATGCCCTTGCGGCGATCGACCGGCTTGGTGGCCTGGTTGGTCTCACACCACTTCTTGCTCATCATGTGCCACTGGGTGAACAGCTCAGGCAGGATGGGGAAGGGGTTGTTCAGCACGAAATCGATGGTGTGTGCATCGATCTTCCTGATTTCCTTGATCTGGCCGACATAACTCTTCATGTCCGAGCCATCGCCCTTGGCGCGCTCATAGCTGAAGATCACGTCGTCGGCGGTGAAGGGGGTGCCGTCATGGAACTCCACGCCCTTGCGCAGGTTGAAGCGCCAGACGGTCGGCGAGGTCTGTTTCCAGTCGGTGGCCAGCGAAGGCGCCAGCTTGTAGTTGCGGTCGCGCGTGACCAGCGGCTCGTAGACGTTGCCCACCACCGTGAGCTGCAGCGACTCGTTGAGCGAGTGCGGGTCCAGCGACTGCGCATCTCCCTGGTTGCCGATCCGCAGCGTGGCGGCGGATGCTACAAAACTTGTAGCTGCCAACGCCGAACCGATAAGTGTCAGGACGGTATTTTTCTTGAAATTCATGGGATTCTCCTGTGGATGGAAGTCGAGGTCTACACGGGCAAAGGCATGGACTGCTCCACCAGGCCCGCATGCAAAGCGGCGCCCAGCGGCAGGATGTCGTCGTTGAAATCGTAGCGGGAGTTGTGCAGGAAGCAGCTGCCGACGCCGTTCTCGGCGCCCTGGCCGATGCGCAGGTAGGCCCCCGGCTTGACCTGCAGCATGAAGGAAAAATCCTCCGCCCCCATGCTGGGCGCCATGTCGCGCACCACATGATCGGCACCGACCAGGCCTTCGGCCACGTCGGCCGCAAACACGGCCTCGTCGTGGGAGTTGATGGTGGCCGGGTAGATGCGCTCGTAGTGCACCGAAGCCGAGGCGCCGAAACCCAGCGCCACGGCGCCGCACAGCTCGCTGAGCCGCCGTTCAACCATGTTCTGCACGTCGGGGCTGAAGGTGCGCACCGTGCCGACCAGTGAAGCCCTGCCAGGGACCACGCTGAAGGCACCCATGTCGCCGGCCTGCATGGCGCAGATGCTGATCACCGCGCTGTCGATCGGGTTGGCGTTGCGCGACACGATGCTCTGGATGGCCGTGATGATGTGCGCCGACACCACCACCGGGTCCACAGTCATGTAGGCATGCGCGCCATGGCCGCCGCGGCCGGTGATGTCGATGGTGACGCGGTCCGCCGCAGCCATCATCGGGCCGGGCCGGATGCCGATGGTGCCGGGACGCATCGACGGCCAGTTGTGCATGCCGTAGACCGCCTGAACCGGGAAACGCTCGAACAGGCCGTCCTCGATCATGATGCGCGCGCCGGCAAAACCTTCTTCGCCGGGCTGGAAGATCAGCACCGCCGTGCCGTCGAAATTGCGGGTGGCGGCCAGGTAACGCGCCGCGCCCACCAGCATGGCGGTGTGGCCATCGTGGCCGCAACCGTGCATCAGGCCGGCTTTGGAGGACTTCCAGGCGAACTCGTTGTGCTCGGTCATCGGCAAGGCATCCATGTCGGCGCGCAGGCCGATCATGCGGCCGCTGCCGCTCTGCCGGCCCCGGATGACGGCCACCAGGCCGGTTTTGCCGATGCCGGTGTGGATTTCGTCGACACCGCAGCGCTCGAGCGCCTCGCGCACGCGCGCGCCGGTGTAGACCTCTTCAAACCCGAGCTCGGGATGGGCATGCAGGTCCCGGCGAAAGGCCGTGAGCTCAGGGTGGAATTCGGCGATCTGGGCAAACACGCGGCCATTGGCCCGGAGCGTCGGCGCGGGGCGGGGGGCCAGCATCAGTGGCCTCCGGCGTTGCCCACGCGCAGGCGTGGGTCAACGGCGAAATAAAGCAGATCCACCAGCAGGTTGATCACCACGAAAATCAGCGCAATCAGGCACAGGTAGGCGGCCATCACCGGGATGTCGGCAAAAGTCACGGCCTGGATGAACAGCAGGCCCATGCCGGGCCACTGGAACACGGTCTCGGTGATGATGGCAAAGGCGATGAGGCCGCCGAGCTGCAGGCCGGTGATGGTCATCACCGGCACCAGCGTGTTCTTCAGCGCGTGGCCGAAATGGATGGCGCGGTTGGACAGCCCGCGGGCGCGCGCGAACTTGATGTAGTCGGTGCGCAGCACTTCCAGCATTTCGGCGCGGACCAGCCGCATGATCAGCGTGAGCTGGAAAATCGCCAGGGTGACTGCCGGCAGCACGATGTGGTGCCAGCCCTTGGCCGTCAGCAGCCCGGTGCTCCAGCCGCCAAGCTGCGTGACCTCGCCGCGCCCGAAGCTCGGGAACCAGCCCAGACCGACGGAAAAGACCAGGATCAGCAGGATGCCGATCAGGAAGGTCGGCAGCGATACCCCCAGCAGCGACACCGTCATCAGCACCTGGCTGAAAAACGTGCCACGCCGCAAAGCCGCGTAAACCCCCATGGGCACGCCGATCACCAGCGCCAGCAGTGCCGCCACCAGCGCGAGTTCCAGCGTCGCGGGGAATCGCTCGGCAATCAGGCGCGACACCTTGGCACCCTGGCGCAGGCTCAGCCCAAACTCACCCTGCACGGCATTGAACAGGAAATGCCCGAACTGCACAAAAAAAGGCTTGTCCAGCCCCAAATCAGCGCGGAGCTGGCGGATCTGGTCAGGCTGCGCGTCCTGGCCGAGCAGGAACACCACGGGATCGCCCACGTACTGGAACAGCATGAAAGCCAGGAAAGCCACGGTGACCATCACGATCACAGCCTGGAACAGGCGACGGAGAATAAATGCGAACATCGGGTGGGGTTTTTGATCGAGAGCCGATGCTAGCAGAGCAAGCAACGTGCCGACATCGGGTTTCCTTTAGGTTTAAACAGTCATCCCGAAAAAAAAGAGCCCTTGCGGGCTCTTCGGGGAAACCTCCGGGTTTTCCGCAGGCTCAGTTGACCTTGATCAGGCGCCAGTCCAGGCGGTTGTCGGCGCGATGTGTCACGTCGACGTTTTTCTTCATGGCCCAGGGGATGATCTGGTTGTGCAGCGGCAGGTGCGACACCGTATCGTTGCTCAGTTGCAGGCCTTCGGTCAGGAAGCGGTTGCGCACCGGCAGATCGGTCTCGGTCTTGACGCGGTCCACGATGATGTCCATGCGCGGGTTGCTGTAGCGGCCGACGTTGTAGTTGCCGTCGCCGCCGGTGCCGACGCTGCGCGTCAGCGATTGCAGGCTGTACAGCGCGTCAAAGGTCGGCACGCCCCAGCCCAGCATGTAGATGCTGGCTTCATAACGCTGGATCATCGGGAAGTAGGTCACCAGCGGCAGTGTGCGCAGCTTGGCCTTGACGCCGATGCGCGACCACATGGCGGTCACCGCCTGGCAGATTTCCTCGTCATTGATGTAGCGGTTGTTCGGGCAGGCGAAATCCACCTCGAAGCCCTGCGGGTAGCCGGCGTCGGCCAGCAGCTTTTTGGAGGCTTCAGGATCGTAGGGGAAGCGCTTGTGCACGGCCTCGGTCCAGCCGTTGACCTGCGGCGCCACGAGCGTCCCGGTCGCCTGGCCCAGGCCGCGCAGCGTCACGCGGACGATGCTGTTGATGTCGATGGCCTGGTACAGCGCCATGCGCACGCGCTGGTCTTTCAGCGGGTTCTTGCCCTTGATGTTGGAGCCGGGCAGCTCATCCCTGAACTGGTCCATGCCAAAGAAAATGGTCCGGCTTTCGATGCCGTCGATGACCTTGAGGTTGGCATTGCTGCGCAGGCGCGCGAGATCCTGCGGGCTCGGATCCAGCACAAAGTCGACTTCCCCGGACAGCAGGGCGGCCACGCGGGTTGCTTCGGACTTGATCGGCGTGTAGATGATTTCGGTCACGTTCGACGGGATGGTGCCCCAGTAGTTGGGGTTTTTCACCAGCACCAGCTTCTGGTCCGGCTGCCACTCCTTGACCATGAACTGGCCAGTGCCCATGGCGTTGCGGTGCGCATAGGTCTCGTCCTTGGCGCGGATGTCCTTGGGCTCGACCGACTTGTTTTTCTCCGCCCAGGCCTTGCTCATGATGCGCAGTTCGGTCAGCTGGTTCAGCAGCACCGGATTGGGGCCCTTCATGATGAAGTCGACGGTGTTGTCGTTGACCTTCACCACGCGGTCGATACCCTGGGTGTAGACGGCGTAATTCGAGGTTTTGGCCATGGCGCGGGTGATGGAATACACCACGTCGTCGGCAGTGAAGGGCGTGCCGTCACTGAACTTCACGCCCGAGCGCAGGGTGAAGCGCATTTGCGTCGGCGAGATGTCGCGCCAGGCCGTCGCCAGCTGGGCTTCGGGCTTGAACGTCTGGCTGTTGTAATAAACCAGCGAATCGTAGATCGCGGCATGCACGCCATTGCCAAGCGCATTGTTCTGCGAATGGATGTCCAGTGTCGGGATGTCGCTGGCGCTTGACCATTTGAAAGGCTTGGCGTGCAAGGCCGGTGCGACAGCCATCACCGCAAATGCGGCAGAGATCCAGGCAAGCTGTTTGAATTTCATGAAAAAACACCTCATCGTTTGAAAGACCGCTACTATGCAATAAGCGGGCCCGGGCGATAGCAGGGGTTTTCCTTCACTCGCGGCGTCGAGCGGCTACTTCAGGCCTCCCACCGTCCCCAGGGAGACAGGTCCATACCACGCCTGGGTGGTGCCGCGGGTGTTGTCGGTGTCGGTCATGATGCCTATGCCCACAAGCGCGCCAGGGGATTCGCCGAAGGCTTTTTCATAATCGGCACGGATGTTTCGCTCGTAGTCCACCCACTGGCGCAACCGGCCCGCGCCGGACTCCACCACCAGCTTGCGGATGCGGTCGGTGCGCGGGTTGACGATGACGCTGCCCGGGGGGCGCGTGTTGCACCAGACATACATCAGCGTGGCGTAGGGCATCTCTTCGCCGGTCAGGGTGCGTGCCAGTTCGGACAGCATGGCGTTTTTGCCCGAGAACCTGCTGCGGTCGCCCTCGAAGGCCAGCACGATGCGCACCGGGGAGTCGTCGGTCTCGCGCAAGGCCATGTCGGCCTGCGCGATCAGGTCGGGCACCTTCCATGAAAACCGCACGCTGCCCAGTTCTGCAGGCTCGATGCGTACCGCCTGGCGCACCATGCTTGCGGAAGATGATGAATGGGCTGCCATCGCGTGGCGTCCGTCCTTGTGCACGTAGCTGAACTGGCTGGGCTGTTTGCCGGGAAGCTTGTAGTGCTGCCAGGCCGGGGCATCAGGCGCGGTGCTGGATGCCCGGGTCCACGGTGTCGCTGCCAGCCCTGAGGCCGGCGCGTCGGGCCCGGCCGGCGGGGAAGCGCAGGCGGCCAGCAGCAGCGTGGCCACCGCCCATCCCATCATTCCTGCTGACCTGTAATTCATCGGCGTGCCCGCTTAACAATGCCGCGAGTATAGGCAGGGGTCGTGACAATCAGCTACAGCCACGGTGCGCAGGCGTGTCCGGCTGCGCGAAACCGGCGGACAAGAAAAAAGGTCCAGACCTTGCGATCTGGACCTGTAAATCCACCCTTTCAGGGATGGAGGAGACAACCGTTGCATGAAAACATGGGCATGTTCATGCGATGATTTCAGTATAGCGGAGCCGTGTTGCACCGCAGCAATGATGTGTTGTGAAAAATGAACATTTCCAGCAATTTGTCCAACTATTTCTCGTTTTAAAAGGGTAGGAATTCATGGAATGCACAGTCAGCTGGACCGGTGCCAGCACTTCGCCCGGAACCCCGGGCGTGCCGGGCTCGGCGATGAGTTTTCTGGCCGTCACCGGCAGTGGCCACACGCTGGTCATGGACGGCGCGCCGGATGCCGTCAAACCCGACAACGGCGGGGCCAATCTTGCGCCACGGCCCATGGAGACCGTGCTTGCCGGCACCGGCGGCTGCACCGCCTACGATGTGGTGCTGATCCTCAAGCGCGGACGTCACGATGTGCGCGGCTGCACCGTCAGGCTCAGTTCGGAACGTGCCGAGACCGATCCCAAGGTGTTCACCCGCATCCGCATGCATTTTGTGGTGAGCGGGCGCGGCATTCCGGCCAGCGCGGTGGAACGCGCCATTGCGATGAGCCATGACAAGTACTGCTCGGCCACCATCATGCTCGGCAAGACCGCCGAGATCACCACGAGTTTTGAACTGATCGAAACCTGATTCAGGCAGAAATCGGCCTCTGGCCCTTGTCCGTCAAGGGCGGAAAGCTATCAAAAATATAGCGCCGATGCGCCTGTTCAGATGTAGTGCGCGGTCGTGGTCATGACCCTGGCCGAAGCCCGCATCAGCGCCTTGACCGGTGCGGGCAGCTCGAAGCCGCCGGCGCCTTGCGCCTCCTCCGCATGGCGCGCTTCGTCGTCCTTCATCTGTGCCACGATGGCGCGTGAGGCGTGATCGCCCTGCGGCAGGCGCTCCAGGTGGCTGGCCAGGTGCGATTCCACCTGGCGCTCGGTCTCCATCACAAAGCCCAGGCTGACCTTGTCGCCAAGCCGCCCGGCCAGCAGGCCCAGTCCGAAGGCGCCGGCGTACCAGAGCGGGTTCAGCAGCGAAGGCCGCGCGCCCAGCTCGTCGAGCCGTTCGCGGGTCCAGGCGAGGTGGTCGCCTTCTTCCCTGCTGGCTTCAAGAAAATGCTGGCGCAGGGCCGGGTCTTTCGTGCTCAGCGCCTGCGAGGCATAAAGGGCTTGGGCACACACCTCGCCCACATGGTTGACGCGCATCAGCGCGCCGGCCAGCGCCCTGTCCGCGCCATCGAGTTCCGTTAGCTGACCGGGCACAGTGGGACAGTGGCGGCTGGCATGCGGCCTGGCGAACAGGGTGCGCAGGGCGCTGTCGGCGGCGTTGAGCAGGGTATCCATGAAGTTCACTTTTTGTCGGGAGCGGCAAGGGCAGACAACAGTTTATCCACCAGTGCTTCCAGCGTGTGCATGCGCTCGGCAAGGGCCGCATCCGTCAGGGGCATGGGCTCGGCAGCGACGGCGCCGGGCGCGGCGTGCACGCTGCGATTCGAAGGCGTCAGACGGGCTACCTCCCGGCCGCGCCGGGTGATGGCAAACAC
>LNFM01005255.1_pt1 | contig 22667 bp, 20 predicted proteins | sample 596031 | NCBI WGS metagenome assembly LNFM01 (sample SAMN04254537, study PRJNA301005) | activated carbon metagenome | isolation source: dual media filters at the Ann Arbor, Michigan drinking water treatment plant | place: USA: Ann Arbor | reverse complement strand
TTTTTGGTGAACTCGGCACGCTCGTACATGGCCTCCATGGTGCCGGCCGTCACGTTGAGGTAGCTGCCCTTGACCTCGCCGGTCACGGCCTGCGCCTTGTTGACGCCGTCCATCACATACAGGAAACGGTCACGCCAGTGCATGAAAGGCTGCGAGTTGATGTTCTCGTCGTCTTTCATGAAGTCCAGGCCGCCCTTGAGGCCTTCGTAGATCACGCGGCCGTAGTTGCGGCCCGACAGGCCCAGCTTGGGCTTGGTGGTGGCGCCCAGCAGGGGGCGGCCGAACTTGTCCAGGCGCTCGCGCTCCACGACCAGGCCGGTCGGCGGGCCCTTGAAGGTCTTGATGTAGGCCACCGGGATGCGGATGTCTTCCAGGCGGGCGGCCTTCAGCGGCTTGAAGGAGAACACGTTGCCGATCAGGCTGGCCGTCATGTTGGAGATCGAGCCCTCTTCGAACAGGATCAGGTCATAGGCCACCCAGGCGAAATACTGGCCCGGGTTGTTCGGCACCGGCTGCACCTTGTAGGCCTTGGCGCGGTAGCTGTCGCAGGCGGTCAGGCGGTCGGTCCATACCACCGTCCAGGTGGCGGTGGACGATTCGCCGGCCACGGCGGCAGCGGCCTCTTCCGGATCAACGCCGTCCTGCGGGGTGATGCGGAACAGGCAGATGGTGTCCGTTTCCTTCGGCACGTAGTCGGGCATCCAGTAGCCCATCTGCTTGTATTTCAGGACGCCTGCGCTGTAGCGCTTCTTGGCATCGGTGATCTGGGTCGTGTCGCTCATCAATTGCTCCTGGGGATGAAATTCTTGATGGGTGAAATATAAGAACTAAGCGAAATAAGGTAAATTCAAACTTTATTTGCTTTTGGTTAAGTGATTGCTTAATGAAGAACGCCACCTTCCGCCAGCTTCGGGTGTTCAGCGAGGTCGCCCGCCAGCTCAGTTTCAGCAAGGCTGCGCTGGCCATGCACCTGACACCGCCGGCCGTGACCATGCAGATCAAGGAGCTCGAAGGCCACGTGGGACTGCCCCTGTTCGAGCGCAGCGGCCGCCAGGTGGCGCTGACCACGGCTGGCGAGTACATGCTGGTCTACGCGCGCAAGATCCTGGCCACGCTCAAGGACGCGGAAGACGCCGCCGCGCGCCTGCAGAAGCTCGAGATCGGCACGCTGACCATCGGCATGGTGAGCACCGCCAAGTACTTCCTGCCGCGCCTGCTGGCCGAGTTCCAGCGCGAGCACGATGGCATCGAGGTGCGCCTGATCGTCGGCAACCGCGAGCAGTTGCTCAGGATGCTGCAGGGCAACGAGGTGGACATCGCCATCATGGGCCACCCACCAAAGGAGATGGCTACACGCGCCGAGCCCTTTGCCGCCCACCCGCACGTCTTCGTGGCACCGGTGGACCACCCCCTGCTGCGGCGCGGCCAGCTCGACGTCCATGCGCTGCAGCCCTACAGCTTCATCGTGCGCGAGCAGGGCTCGGGCACGCGCGCGGCCATGGAGAAGTTCTTCGAAGCGGGAAATTTCGAGCCCAAGGTCACGATGGAGATGTCCAGCAACGAGACCATCAAGCAGGCCGTCATGGCCGGCATGGGCCTGAGCTTTCTCTCGCTGCACACCCTCGGCCTGGAGCTGGACAACCAGCTGGTGGCCATCCTCGACGTCCAGGGCGCCCCCATCGTGCGGGCCTGGAACGTGGTGCACACCCTGTCCAAGCTGCTGTCGCCACCCGCCGAGGCCTTCCGCTACTTCATTTTGGAGCGCGGCGAAGTCTTCCTGGCCGAGCAGTACGGCCGCCACATCCGCATGGACCTGGCGCCTGGACCGGCCTGAGGCACCCATCAACAAATATAATATTTACTTCGATAAATATCAGAATTTACTGATTTGATTCCATGCGCAACTACACGCTCAAGCAACTGCAGACTTTCATCGAGGTCGCGCGCGAGAAATCCGTTTCCCGGGCGGCCGAACGCCTGTTCGTCACGCAGCCGGCCGTGTCCATGCAGATCCGCCAGCTGGAGGAGGCCTTTGGCCTTTCGCTGATAGAACCGGTGGGGCGTAACATTCAGCTCACCCATGCCGGCAACGAGTTCCTGACCCACGCCATCGCCGCCCTGGGCAAACTCAAGGACCTGGAAGCCAGCATGGCCGAGCACGTGGGGGCCAAGAAAGGCCGCATCGAGCTGGGCATCGTCAGCACCGCCAAGTACTTCGTGCCCATGCTGCTGGTGCGCTTCACCAAGCTGATGCCGGGCATCGACATCGCCCTGCGCATCGACAACCGCGACAACATCCTGGGCATGCTCGCGCGTAACGAGCTGGACCTGGTGGTCATGGGCCGCGCCCCGGTCAACCTCGACTGCGAGGCAACCCCCTTTGCCAGCAATCCGCTGGGCATCGTGGCGCCGCCAGACCACCCCCTGGTGCGCCGCAAGCGCATGGCCTTCGACATGCTGAAGGACTATCCCTTCGTCGTGCGCGAGCAGGGCTCGGGCACACGCGCCGCCATGGAGCGCCTGTTCCAGCAGTACGAGATCCCGATCAAGGTGGCGATGGAGATGCCCAGCAACGAGACCATCAAGCAGGCCGTCATGGCCGGCATGGGCCTGTCCTTCCTCTCCATGCGCACGGTGCGCCACGAACTGGCATCCGGCCACCTGGCCCTGCTGGACATCAGCGGCATGCCCATCGTGGGCAAGTGGTACGTGACGCATCTGGGCCAGAAAAAGCTCTCGCCTGCGGCACAGTCCTTCAAGAAATTCCTGGTCGAGCAGGCCGAGCCGCTGATCGACTCCTGGGCCTGAGCCAGCGCGGCGGCTGCGGGCCGGCTGCTCCAGGGCGCGTACAGGCGACAGATGCGGCCCCGCGCGTTGTGGGCAGCGGGCCGCAGCGGGCGCACGCTGTCCCGATCGGCATCAGGTCGGTGCGGGAACGCGGCCCCTGCATACCCTCAAGCGTATATTGCGGAACCAGCCCCTGACGGATGCCGACCACCGCCCCGCCCTCGCATGTGTGAACTGCTCGCCATCTCCAGCCGGCAGGCCGCCCGCCTGAGCTTCTCGCTGCCGGCGCGCGCGGTGCACACCACCCCCCGGGCGGAGCGCTAAGATCAGCCACATGAATCCGGATCGCAGACACTTTCTGGCGCGCAGCACCCTGCTGGGTGTTGCCATCGCCCTGGGCCATGCCGGCCAGACGCTGGCGCAATCTGCCCCCGCACCGTCATCCGCAAGCACCGAAGCCCGCGCCGGCCCCCTGCCCGCCCTGGGTACGCCGCTGGTCCTGCCGGAAGTGCAGCTGCTCGACGGCAGCGTCTTCCGCCCCGCCCAGGCCGAGGGCCGGGTGCTGGTGATCTACTGGTGGGCCAGCACCTGCCCCTTCTGCGCCCTGCAAAGCCCGGAGATGCAGAAGCTCTGGGACAGCCAGCGTGTGCTGGGCAACAAGGGCGTGCAGCTGCTGACCCTCTCCATCGACCGCAAGCGCGAAGACGCCACGGCCTACCTGCAGAAGAAGGGCTACACCTTCCCGGCCGGCTACGTCACGCCCGAGATCCAGCGGGTGCTGCCCAAACCCCGGGGCCTGCCCATCACCCTGGTGCGCGGGCGGGATGGCCGCGTGCTGCAGGCCGAGCGCGGCCAGCTGTTCCCGGAAGACGTGGAATTGCTGGGGCGCTGGGCCGGCTGAGAACTACACACAAGGGAAAGCGCATGGGTGCATCACTGGACGGCAAGCTCGTCGTCGCCATTTCCTCGCGGGCCCTGTTCGACTTCGAGGAAGAGAACAAGGTCTTCGAGCATGGCCACGGCCCGCACAAGGACCGCGCCTACATGAAGCTGCAGCTCGACAAGCTGGACGAGCCTGCCAAACCGGGTGTGGCCTTCTCCATGGTCAAGAAGCTGCTGGCCTTCAACGACAGCAACGCGCAGCGCGTGGAAGTGGTGATCCTCTCGCGCAACGACCCGGTCTCGGGCATGCGTGTGTTCCGCTCGGCCCAGCACTACGGCCTGCCCATCGAGCGCGGCAGCTTCACACGCGGCCAGTCGCCCTGGCGCTACCTCAAGCCCCTGCACGCCAACCTTTTCCTCTCGGCCAACCCCGACGACGTGCGTGCGGCCCTGGCCCAGGGCTTTCCCGCCGCCACTGTGGCCACGCATTCGGTGCTGGCGCAGGACAAGCACCCGCACGAGGTGCGCATCGCCTTCGACGGCGACGCCGTGCTCTTCAGCGACGAGGCCGAGCGCGTGTTCCAGGCGGAGGGCCTGTCCGCCTTCCAGCAGCACGAACGCGACAAGGCGCACCAGCCCCTGCTGGCAGGTCCTTTCAAACCCCTGCTGGCCGCGCTGCACCGGCTGCAGCAGGAAGGCACGCCCACCATGCGCATCCGCACTGCGCTGGTGACGGCACGCAGCGCGCCCGCGCATGAGCGCGCCATCCGCACCCTGATGGACTGGCACATCGAGGTCGACGAGGCCATGTTCCTGGGCGGCCTGCCCAAGGGCGAGTTCCTGCGCGAGTTCGAGCCTGACTTCTTCTTCGACGACCAGACCGGCCACATCGAATCCGCCGCGCAGCACGTGCCCTCGGGACATGTGGCCAGCGGCGTCTCCAATCCCTGACCCCCTTGCGGCGCAGCCCTCGCGTTGCGCCTGAAACCTCAGCGAGTCTGCCCATGTCACTGCTCAAGAAAGCGGCCGATTTCAAGGCCTTCCTCGGACGCGCCTGGGCGCTGGCCCTGCCCTACTTCCAGTCGGAAGAGAAGTGGAAGGCGCGTACCCTGCTGGCCTCCATCGTTGCGCTCAACCTGGCCTTCGTCTACACCCTGGTGCTGTTCAACGAGTGGAACCGTTTTTTCTACGATGCACTGCAGGAGAAGAACTACCCGGTCTTCATCGAGCAGCTGGTGCGCTACACCGTGCTGGCCTTCATCTACATCATCATCGCGGTCTACCGCTTCTACCTGACGCAGCAACTGGAGATGCGCTGGCGGGCCTGGATGACACGCCACTACCTGCAACGCTGGCTCGACCACCGCGTCTATTACCACCTGGAACTCACGCGTTACGCGCAGCTGTCGCCCGAACAGTCACCCGACAACCCGGACCAGCGCATCCAGGAAGACCTCAAGCTTTTCACCACCGCCACGGTGAACCTGAGCATGGGCCTGCTGAACGCGGTGGTGACCTTCATCAGCTTCGTCGGCATCCTGTGGACGCTCAGCGGCGAGTTCACCTTCAACTGGGGGGGCACCGAATTCGCCATCCCCGGTTTCATGCTCTGGGTGGCCCTGCTCTACTGCGCCGTGGGCACCGTGCTCACGCACTACGTCGGGCGCCGCCTGATTCCGTTGAATTACGAGCAGCAGCGGCGCGAGGCCGACTTTCGCCACCACCTGGTGCGCGTGCGCGAGTACAGCGAAGCCATCGCGCTGGACCGCGGCGAGACCGTGGAGCACAAGCAGCTCGACCTGCGTTTCAGCCACGTCCTGAGCAACTACCTCAAGCTGATCGATGCGCAAAAGCGCCTGACCATGTTCACGGCTTCCTTCAGCCAGGCGTCCACGGTGTTCCCCTTCATCGTCGCGGCACCGCGCTTTTTCAGCGGCGCCATCCAGCTCGGCACGCTGATGCAGATCGCCTCGGCCTTCAACCGCGTCCAGGACTCGCTCTCCTGGTTCATCGACAACTACGACAGCCTCGCCGCCTGGCGCGCCACGACTGACCGGCTCACGCACTTCGAAGCCGCCATCCAGAAGGCGCAACAGACTACACCCCTGCAACACTCTGCCACCGCGCAGGGGCTGCAGGCCAGCGCGCTGAACCTGGACCTGCCGACCGGCAGCCGCCTGCTGGCCGACACGGCCCTGCAGGTGCAGCCGGGCGACAGCATCCTGCTCAGCGGCCCCTCGGGCAGCGGTAAGTCGACCCTCTTCCGCGCGCTGGCCGGCATCTGGCCCCTGGCCTCGGGCCGCGTGGCCCTGCCGGCGTCCGTCATGTTCATCCCGCAGCGGCCCTATTTCCCCAACGCGCCGCTGCGCGACGCACTGGCCTATCCCGAGCCCGCGGAAAAGTACGATGACGAAACGCTCAGGCACGCCCTGCGTGAGGCACTGCTGCCCCAGCTTGCGGAGCAGCTCGATGTGACGGATGCGTGGAGCCAGAAGCTTTCTGGCGGTGAGCAGCAGCGCCTGGCGCTGGCACGCGTGCTCCTGAAGAAGCCGGCCTGGGTCTTTGCCGACGAAGCCACCAGCGCGCTGGACGAGGAGGCCGAGAAAACCCTCTACGGCAAACTGATCGAGATGGTGAAGGCCGGCAACGGCGCTATCGTTTCAATAGCACATCGGCATACTGTCGCCGCGTTCCACAGGCATACATGGACGCTCGAGAAACGCAGCGATGAAACCGTGGCACTGTTCCAATTGAAACTAACGTAGCAACCCCAGTGGCTTAGGCATTGCCGGCTCTACGGCCTTGCGCGCTTGAAGAGCCGGCGGATTCGATGGTTCGTGTGTCAGGCCGCGGCAGGCGCCGCGCGGTAGCGCTCCCAACCCCGCGCACGCAGCTCGCACGCCGGGCAGGTGCCGCAGCCGTAGCCCCAGGCGTGGCGGTGCGTTCGGTCGCCGAGGTAGCAGGTGTGGGTGTGCTCGACAATCAGGTCCACCAGCGCCGTGCCGCCCAGCGCCTCGGCCATGCGCCAGGTGTCGGCCTTGTCGATCCACATCAGCGGCGTCTCGATCAGGTAGCGCTTGTCCATGCCCAGTGACAGCGCCAGCTGCATGGCCTTCATGGTGTCGTCGCGGCAATCGGGGTAGCCCGAAAAATCGGTCTCGCACACGCCCGTCACGATCACCTGCAGGTCGCGCCGGTAGGCCACGGCGGCGGCCAGCGTGAGGAACAGCAGGTTGCGCCCGGGCACGAAGGTGTTGGGCAGGCCGCTGGATTCCATCTTGAACGCGGTCTCACGTGTCAGCGAGGTCTCGCTCACGGCGCCCAGCACGGCCAGGTCCAGCATGTGGTCCTGGCCCAGCTTGGGCGCCCAGTGCGGAAACTGGCGGCGGATCTCGGCCAGCACCTGCACGCGGGCTTCCAGCTCCACGTGATGGCGCTGGCGGTAATCGAAGGCGATGGTTTCGACGCGCTCGTAGGATTTGAGGGCGTGGGCCAGGCAGGTGGTGGAATCCTGCCCGCCGGAGAAAAGGACGAGGGCGGTCTTGTGCAGCATGCCCCGATGGTAAGACAAGGCTGAACAGCGCCGGTCGCGTGCCGCCACACCGTGCCGGGCGGTCCTGGCAAGGGCCAGCTTACTCCGGCTTTTCGGTCTTCTTGATCCGGGTCGGCGAGTAAGTCAGCGCTTCCTTGGCAATCACACCCGGCGTGTTCATGGGGTCGACGCTGCGGCTGGCCGCCTGGCTCTGCGCCTGGATCTGCTGGTTCACACCCGGATTCTGGCCCGGGTTGTTCTGCATCCAGATCTCGACCACGCGCGCGCTGGCACTCCAGACCGCGGTCATCTGCTCCATCAACATCTTGGAAAGTGGCTCCTTGGGCGGCGCTTCTTCCTGCCGGGGCACGGACTCCTTGCGCTGGGTCCAGTCCTTGCCGGTGTTGTCAGCCTGGCTGCCACCTTGCAGCGGGTCGGCCTTGGCAGCGGCCTGGTTGGCCTGCGCCTGGACCACCGGGTTGATGTCGTTCACCACGCTGGCAGTTTCCTGCACCGCAGGGACCGGCGGGTTCACCGGCGCCACCGGGATCACCCTGGCAGCGGCGGGCACAACGACCTCCGAGCCGGCCGGCCGGATGGCAGTTCGCTCAATGTTAGGTAGTTGCATGGTGGCTATTCACCTCGGCCCGAAAGCGGGAGGCTTTTATCCTGTTACGTACATTGGTTAACGGCAGAAATGGGGGCTTATTTAGGCCTATTTTTGGGAATCTTGGGGTCAGGCACAGGAAAAAAGCCCCTGAATGTCATCGATTCTTCTAACCGAAGACTTTTATAGCGATTCCCAGCCAAAACAAAGGCGCCCGGCTTGTGGCCGGGCGCCTTCGTAAAAACCTGGTTGTGAGACGCAGCCTGTCGCTGCACCAGAGACTCAGCGCTGCAGCCGGCTCGGCCTGGCGTTCAGGCTCTTGGGCAGCAGGCCATCGAACATGGCCGAGATCTCGTCGACCATCTGGTGTGCGGCCTGCTCGCCGCAGCGGGTCGCCAAGGCCATCAGCAGTTCGGGCCGCAGGAACCAGAGAGCGGGCACATTCGATGCCATGAGGATGCGTCGCTCCACCTGCGGAAAGCTCCGGGCGATCTCGCCGTCCAGGCACTTGAGCATGGCATGACGGATGTCGTCGATATGAAACTCGGCAACGACAGAGTCGTCACGCAAGGGGTTGAGCCTCTCCTGCATGGTGGAGAGGAATCTGGTGGCTGCACTGAACATTTTTTATACGAATCAACTGACCCAACGAAGCCGGGATCTTAGGTCAGCGTGTACGTATTTTTACTAGGGGATTCCTCTAGGGTGGTAACCCTGACGGGCGATGCCGGTGTGCAGCGCAGCCAGCCAGGCCCCTCGACGGCGCAGCGCCGGCCTTATCGCGCCACGGACGCCGGCGCTGCCGATGCCCCCAGCAGACGCGCGCGCAATTCGGGGCGTTTGGTTGCCGGGTCCAGCCAGATCTTGAAAAAAGCCTCGCTGAAAACGGTATCGGCGGACTCGCCCTGCAGCCGGCCGTTGAGGAAAAAGCGCACGCCGCGGCCCGGCAGATGCAAGCCGACCAGACGGTCACCGGGTTTGACGTCGGTGAAGATGGTACCCAGCAGCGTGCTCCAGCGGGCGAGCTGCTCGGGTGGCGTGGGCGTGATGCGGGAGAGTTCGATCAGGGACGTATTGACGATGTCACTGCCCTTGATGTTCATGTCGTAGCGGATGTCCAGGGCAAAGGGCCGCGCATAGGAGAAATCCGCGTTGCCGGGCAGTTGCCAGAGATGGGCGTCATAGGCCTTGAAGCCGAAAAAGCGCAGCGCGCCACTGCCGCGCAGGCTCCAGCCATTGCCGAAAGGCGTGAGTTCCTCGGGAACGGCAAGGCCGGTGGCTGGCGCTGCAGCGGCTGGCGCGGCCGTGGACGCCGATGCGGCCAGCGGCAAGGCCAGCAGGGACAAGGTCAGCAGCAGGGTGGGGGTTAACTTGGACATGCGTCGAGTGTCCCAGCAAAGCGCGGCGACCCGCCGGGCCCGCGCGCCAAAAGCCCGCCTGGCATGGGGGCATAACGACGGGTGCCGGCAGGCCGCAACGCGGCCGCGCCTTATTCGGCCTTGATGTTGTTGTCGCGGATGGCCTTGCCGTAGCGGGCCAGCTGGTTGCCCACGAGCGCGGTCAGCTGCTCGGGGGTGGTGCCGTTGGGCTTGAGGCCCAGGCCGGCGTAACGCTCCTTGACCATGGGGTCGGCCAGGGCCTTGACCACTTCACGCTGCAGACGGTCGACGATTTCCTTGGGCGTGCCCTTGGGCGAGGTCAGCGCGAACCAGGTGCTGAAGTCGAAACCCTGGATGCCCTGCTCCTTAAGCGTCATGGTGTCCGGGTATTCGGGCTGGCGCGCATCGGCCATCACGCCCACCAGGCGCAGCTTGCCGCCCTTGGCCAGGGCGGCCACGGTGGCGATGCCCTGCACCGTCATGTCGACCTGGTTGCCGGCCACACCCTGGGCGGCCTGGCTGGCGTCGCGGTAGGGCACATGCTTGATGTCGATGCCGGTGTGCGCCGCGAACAGCGCGCCGCCCAGATGCTGCGGGCTGCCGTTGCCGCCCGAGGCGTAGGTGATCTGGCCGGGTGCAGCCTTGGCGGCGGCCACCAGTTCGGCGGCGGTCTTGTACTTGGAGTCGGCGGGCACGGCCACGCTGAACTCGATGGTGGCGACCTGCGAGATGTGGGTGAAGTCGGTCACCGGGTTGAACGGGGTCTTCGAGTTCAGGTTGGGCACCATGGTCAGCACGCTGTCGTTGAAGCCGCCGATGGTGTAGCCGTCCGGGGCCGACTTGGCCAACCGGTCCGCACCGATGATGCCCGAGGCACCCGTGATGTTCTCGACCACGATGGCCTGGCCCATGTTCTCGGACATCTTCTGCGCCAGCAGCCGCGCGGCCACATCGACCGCGCTGCCCGCGCCCAGCGGCACGATCATGCGGATCGGCTTGTTGGGATAGCCACTCTGGGCCTGGGCCGGCGCGACCAGGGCCAGGCCGGCCGCAGCCGCCAGCGACAGGGCGAAGCGTCGTGTGCAGGTGGAAAGTTGTTTCATGCTGTCTCCTTCTTGGTTGTGTAAACGGGTTGGGCGAGCGGTCCTCAAACCGTGAGCCCCAGCACGCGGATCGCGTTCTCGCCCAGGATGGCCAGGCGGTCCTCGTCGCTGAGTTCGGGGGTGGCCATCACGTGGCCCACGGGGTCCTCCACCCAGGGGATGGGGTGGTCGGTGCCGATCATGATCTGGCCGGCGCCCACCTCGGCTGCCAAGTGGCGCAGCGCTTCGCCCGTGAAGACCAGCGAGTCGAAGTAGATCTGGCGGATGTACTCGGTGGGTTTCTTCTTGAGCACGATCTCGGGGTTGCAGTTCTGCGGCGAGACAAAGCAGCTGCGGTCCATGCGCGGCGCGTAGGAGCCCAGGAAACCGCCGCCGTGGGCGCCCAGCACCTTGAGCTCGGGGTATTTGTCGAACACGCCTTCGAAGATCAGCTTCTGCAGCGCGATGGTGGTGTCCAGCGGGTTGCCGATGACGTTGGACAGCCAGCCATTGCCCTTGAGGCGGGCCGCCAGCTCGGGCGTGCTCTGGGGGTGGATGAAAAGCATCACCCCCAGTTCCTGCGCCTTGGCCAGCACGGGGTGGAATTGCGGGTTGGCAAAGTCCTCGCCGGCCACGCTGCCGCCGATGGCTGCACCCTTGAGGCCGTGTTTCTTCACCGCCTCTTCCAGCATCTGCACCGCAAGCTCGGGGAACTGCATGGGCAGCGAGGCAAAGGCGGCCAGGCGCTTGGGGTGCTTCGCGCACAGCTCGGCAAAGCTCTCGTTGTGCACGCGGCAGATCGCCTCGGCGGTCTCGCGGTCCTTTTTGTACCAGAAGGGGTTGATGCTCAGCACCTGCAGGTCGATGCCCATGGCGTCCATGGCCTCGAAGCGCGCGGCCAGTTGCTGGTCCATCTGCAGGAAGTGCTCGGGCACGCCCTTGACGGGCGGCAGCACGCCCTTGGCCTCGGCGCCCATCAGGTCCAGGCCGGCCTGGAAGTAGCAGTGCGCGTGCGCGTCTACCGTGCGTGCGCGCTTGCCGCGGATGATCACCGGCGCGCGGCCCGTGGCCGTGGTGCTGCCACCGCCCCCGCCGGGGACGATGGGCAGGCCCGCGCAGCTGCAGAACCAGAAGCCGTTGCAGCCTTGGGCGTGGGTTTGGGGAGAGAGCCAGTTCTTGAGCATGGAGGATTTCAGGTTTTCGAATTCAGATGGGCGGCAGCCCGCTCGATGGCGCGCAGCATGCGCGTCTGGGCGCCGCAACGGCACAGATGCTTTTCCAGGCCGGCCACGATGTCGTCGCGGCTGGGCTGGGGCTTGCTTGCCAGCAGCGCGCAGGCCGAGGTGATGATGCCGGCCACGCAGTAGCCGCACTGGGCGGCGCGCTCTTCGATGAACGCGGTCTGCACCGGGTGAGGATGGGCCGGCGTGCCCAGGCCTTCGAGCGTGGTCACCTGCCGGCCCTGGATGGACCAGACCGGCAGATTGCACGAGGTCTGCGGCTGGCCGTCCACCAGCACCATGCAGGCACCGCATTCGCCCTGACCGCAGCCGAACTTGGGGCCGCTCAGATTCAACTCATCACGCAGCACCGACAGCAACGTGGCCTTGTCGTCGCCGCCAAAGTGCACGGGCTGCTGGTTGACGTGGAACATGGTTTGTTTCTTTTCGCTCATGCGGCCTCCGCGGCATGGACCGCACGCAGCAGTGTGTCGGGGGTCAGGGGCAGTTCGCGCACGCGCACCCCGAGGGCGTCGAACACGGCATTGGCCAGCGCAGCGGCCACTGGGCCCTGGGCGGCTTCGCCAGCGCCCAGCGGGGGCTCATCGGGCCGGTCGATCACATGCACGCGCACCTCGGGCACCTCGCTGAAGCGCAGCACCGGGTAGCTCAGCCACTCGTTGCTGGTGATGGCCTCGCGGTCAAAGGTGACCTGCTCCTTGGTCGTCCAGCTCACGCTCTGGACGGCGCCGCCTTCGATCTGGTTGATGACACCATCGATGTCCACCACCATGCCCACGTCGACCGCGAGGTCGAGGTTGAGCACACGCACCTGTTCGTCCACCTGCACACGCGCAATCACCGCGCACCAGGCCCCCGTATTCTTGTAACGCGCCCAGGCCAGGCCGTGGCCTATGCCCTCGGGCTCCTGCTTGCGCTGGCCCCACCAAGTGGAGCGCCGCACCACTTCCTGCAGCACGGCCAGCGCGCGCGGGTCTTCCAGATGGCGCTGGCGGAAGGCCAGTGGCGCCTCACCGGCCTGCAGCGCGAGTTCGTCCACAAAGGACTCGATCGCAAACACATTGGCGTAGGCACCCAGCGCACGGATGGCCGAGGTGCGCAGCGGCATGACGGTCAGGCGGTGGTGGATGACCTGGAGATTGGGCACCACATAGGCCGGCACCGCATTGCGCTCGGCACCACCGCCGGCGGCCAAGGGCGGGTTGATGGGCAGGGGCAAGGCTGTAGCGTCGGCGCGTTCGCTGGCGGCCAGCAGGGCCGGCACGGGCGCACGGCCCGGGCGCGAGCTGTAGCCATTGGCCCAGAGTTCGTGTTGCCAGTGGCTCAGGCGCCCCGTGCTGTCGAGCCGCGCGCGCAGCGCGACGCGGTGCGCGGCACCCAGCGGGCTGTGCGTGAGCTCGTCCGCACGCGACCACAGCACACGCACCGGCTGGCCAGGGCAGCGCAAGGCCATCAGCACGGCATCAAAAGCCACGTCGTCGGCACCGTTGTGGCCGTAACAGCCCGCGCCTTCGACGTGGTGGACGACGATGTCGTCCCTGGCCACCGGCGTGGCCTCGCGGGCCAGGGCCTTGACCAGATCGTCGCGCAGGTTGTGGATGCCCTGGCTGTGCGTCCAGACCTCCAGGCGCCGGCCGTCCCAGCGCGCCAGCGCACAGGAGGTGCCGATGGAAGCGTGGGCCAGATAGGGCTTGAGGTAGACCGCGCTGTGCTGCAGTCCGTCGCTCGGCCAGTCGGCTTCACCCCGCTCGGCGGTTGTCGTGGTCTCGTGCGGGGCTGATGTGAGGAAAGCGTCCAGCGCATGCACATCGGGCAGCGGCGCACCGGCCTGCCATGTGATCTTGCCCGCCAGGCGCGTAGCCAACGCATCAGCCTCGCGCTCCGAGGCGGCGACGATGGCGATGAAACGTCCGTCGGCCCAGCAGCGCACACCGGTCGGCAACGCCGCCACCTCCTCGGCCGGCCAATGGGCCAACGTGGCGTCGAGTGTGGGCGGGCGCAGCACGCGGCCGTGTTGCAAACTAGGCAGGCGCAAGTCGTGGATGAAACGGGCCTGGCCAAACACCTTGTCGGCCAGGTCGATGCGCTCGGGGCGCGCCTGCCCCATCAGGCTGCGCTGCGCGGCCGTCTTGGGCCGTGCCGCACCCGCGCACTCGATGTCGAGATCAGCCGTTTTCAGCAAGCTCGTGTAGTCGCCAAGGTCCTGCCCCTGCGCGGTGCGGAAGCGCCCGGCCTGCACGGCGATCGTGTCGGCGCTCTGGCCAGCCAGCGCCGCCGCGCGTTGCAAAGCCATGGCACGTACCTCGGCGCAAACCTGGCGCAGGGCGCCACCGCTGTCCTGCACCGACAGGCTGCCAGAGGTCATGCCTTCATCGGGCCCCGAGGCGGTGGTGGCGCTGCGCATGCGCACGCTCTGCAGCGGCACGTCCAGCTCTTCGGCCACGATGAGCATCAGGGCTGTGAGGATGCCCTGCCCCAGCTCGACCTTGCCGGTGTACACATGCACCCGGCCCGGTTCATCGAAACCCAGCCATTGCGAGAGGCGGCGGTTGGTGTGCAGGCTGCCGGGCAATTGCGGGCGGCCGTCCTTGCGGTCGATCACAAAACCGCGGGGCTGGGGAGAGGAGACGTCAGGCATGGTGTTGGGGTGGCTGGTCATCACGCGTTACAAGGCACCGGTCTGCCAACGCCGACCCATGCCTGTTTGTTATCTGTTGCCATCGTTCGCCATAGAGGAAGGCTCGCTGCTGCGCGGCCTTAGAGTTTAGGAACTGGAGCGACCCCGGTCCAATGCCGATTACGTCCCATTCCATATCATCCTGCGATGGATGGGCGCCCGGGTAAACCCGGAGGCCAGGGCCGGCACACCGCCGCTGCACCGGCTACTGGTGCAGCAGCCGCGTCACCTCTTTGGCCGCCATGCGCAGCAGCGGCAGCACGGTGGCAATGCGGCGATCGGTCATGCGTGCCTGGGTGGCGGCCACCGTGATGGCGGCAATCGGGGTACGGGAGCTGTCATAGATCGGCAGGCCGATGGCTTTCACGCCCGGCACCGCATGGTTGCCGGTCGCGGCATAACCCTGGGTCTGGGCCAGGGCACACAGCTCGCGCAGCTCCTGCGCGTCGAGGTCCCCGTAGGCGCCGAGTCGCGGAGCGACCGCCGCGATCACATCGTCCATCTCCTCGGCAGGCAAGGCGCTGAGCAGGGCCAGACCGCCCGCGCTCACGCCCAGGGGCTGGCGGCTGCCCACCGGGACCGATGGCGTCTGGATGGGGTAGTTGCCCTGGGTCCTGGAAATGCAGACGGCGTCGTAGCCGCTGCGCAGGAAAAGGAAGGAGGTGTCACCCGTCTTCTCCGCCAGGGCGGTGCACACGGGCTGGCAGATGTCTTTCAGATTGAACTGGTGCGTGGCAGAGATACCCAGCTCGAACAGCAGCGGGCCGAGGCAGTAACGCCGCGAGCCCTCCTTCTGGACCAGGATTTCTTCCAGCACCAGCGCCTTGAGCAGGCGGTGCGCCGTGGGCCGCTGCAGGCCCATCTGCTGCGACAGATCCACCAGGCGGATGCCATGCGGCTCGTGGGCCGCGACCACCCGCAGGGCCCGGATGGCCCTGCTGATGGTCTGCGTGCCCGCGATGTCTGGCGTTTCCTTGGAAATGGAGGGCCTCGCGAACGGCTCGTTTCAGTCCAGCACGACGTTGGCGATCTTGACGGCGGTGGCCATCTTCTCGGACTCGACCTTGGTCAGGGCCACGAACTCCGCAGGAGTACTCGCCATGTCTTCGGCACCCACATTGGCCAGCGTCTGCTTCATCTCGGGGCTGGCCAGGGCTTTCCTGATTTCAGCGCCCAGGCGCTCGACGATCGCCGGTGGCATGCCCTTCGGACCCATGATGCCGCTGTACAGCAGGATCTCCAGCGGAACGCCGGCTTCCTTGAGGGTGGGCACATCGGGCGCAGCACCCACGCGCTTGCCCGAGGTGACGGCCAGGCCGTAGAGCTTGCCGCCCTTCACGTTGGCCACGGCAGGCGGCATGGTGGAGAAGGTGTAGACCACCTCACCGGCCAGGATGGCCTGGGTGGCGGGGGCGCTGCCCTTGTAAGGAACATGCAGGGCGTTGACACCGGCCAGGCTCTTGAAATACTCGCCCGACAGATGGGTGATGGCGCCATTGCCCGAGGAGGCGTAAGCCAGCTCGCCCGGTTTCGACTTCAGCAGCGAGACCAGGCCTTGCACGTCCTTGGCGCCCGAAGGCAGGCTGGAGACCAGCATCAGCGGCGTGGAGGCGACCAGGCTGACCCAGGAGAAGTCGTTCCACGAGTCGTAGCGCAGCTTCTTGTAGGCCGCCGCGTTGATGGCGTGGGTGGTGATGTCCTGGAACATGATGGTGTAGCCATCTGGCGCCGCATTGGCCACATAAGCCGAGGCAATCGTGGTGGCGGCACCCGGCTTGTTGTCCACGATCACGTTCTGACCCATCTGCTGCGTCAGGCGTGCAGCCAGTGCGCGCGACAGCACGTCAGAGATGCCGCCCGGGGCAAAACCGACCACCATGGTGATGGGCTTGGAGGGATAGGCGGCCGGCTGCGCAGCGACAGGGGCTGCCGTGAAAAGCGCCGCGAGTACGGCGGTCCAGAACGCGGGTTTGCAAGTCTTCATGTGGGATCCGTTGAGGTCGGTTGACGAAAGTGTGGATGAGGAATCTGCTCTGCATGGGCCCCGCTTTGGTATGGTCTTGCGTGCTGTGAGGGAGGCTCCGGGGTCATGGTGGAGTCGCCAACTTGGCCTGTCAAGGCTCTTGTTGATTGTTCCGCTATTTGGACTTTCTTTTCTATGCCGTCAACCGCCAGGCCGCAGCCCTACACCGTCACCCGGCGTGAGGTCCTTGCAAGGTCACCCGAGTCCCTTGAATCCAGAGGGTGTTTACCCTGCACCGATGCGGAGCGCACATGCACCAGCGGCGCGCAGCGACGCACAGCGCTGACTCATGGTTTCACTATTTGGACTCTTTGAATTCTCCGTTGACAGTATTTTTGGCGCCGGAGTAGGATGACCTGCAACTTCCTGAGCATCCGTGCAAGCGCCGGAGTCAGCCCATCCCCACTGACCACGATCCATTCCCCACCACCATGCCACGCCCCCTGCTGCCCCGCCACAACCGCTACGACTACGTGCCGCTGACCGAACGCAAGGACTACGACTGGCCCGGCGGCGCCCGGCTGGCTTTTGTCATCACGACCAACATCGAGTGTTTTGCTTTCGGCGCGGGACAGGGGCACGACCCGGCCAAGGTCGGGGAGCCGCAAACCCACCGCAACTATTCCTGGCGCGACTACGGCAGCCGCATCGGCATCTGGCGCCTGTTCGAGCTGTTTGACGAGCTCAAGCTGCCGGTGGCCCACAACGTGAACAGCCTGGTGTATGACTACACGCCGCAGATCATGGACGAGATCCGCCGGCGCGGCGACGAGATCGTGGGCCACGGCCGCACCAATGCCGAGAACCACCGCGGCATGTGGGAGGCCGACGAAGAGCGCATCATCAAGGAGGTGATCGACAAGTTCGTCGCCCACGAAGGCCAGGCCCCGACCGGCTGGATGGGCTCCGGCGCCTACGAGACCAACCACACACCGGACCTGCTCAAGGAAGCCGGCTTCAAATACCTGATGGACTGGCCCATGGACGACCAGCCGGTGTGGATGCGCACCCGCAGCGGCCCCATCCTGTCCATCCCCTACCCGGTCGAACTCAACGACTCGCAGGTCATCACGCACCGCAAGCAGGACGCCAGCGAGTTCTGCGACATGATCGTGCAGCAGTTCGACGAAATGATCGAGCAATGCGTGCGGCATCCGCTGGTGATGAACATCTCCGTCCATCCCAACATCTTTGGCCAGCCCTTCCGCCTGCGCCTGCTGCGCCAGGCGCTGCGGCACTGCGTGGACAGCCCGCACCGCTCGCGCGTCTGGTTTGCCAAGCCGGGCGAGATCTCCGACTACTGTCACAGCCTGCCGCCCGGACTGATCCCCGGCAGCGAAGCCCCTGCCGCATCGCGCTGACCCGCGGCGCCTCACCAGCACACAACCTGCCCGGGGCCCGCCGCGCACGCCGCAGGCCCGCCCTCTTCAACCGCCTTTCATCCCACGACCCGGAGCATTCATGAGCACTCCCATCGGCAGCAGCGTACGCGCCCGCGCGCCCTACCAGTCCATCGTCAAGCGCCCCCAGCTCGAACTACCGGGCGGCGCCCGCGTGGTGGTCTGGAACATCGTCAACGTCGAGGTCTGGGACCCGACCGGCGCTATGCCGCGTGCCGTGCTGTCGCCCCCGATGGGCAGCCCGCTGCTGCCCGATGTGCCCAACTGGTCCTGGCACGAGTACGGCATGCGCGTGGGTTTCTGGCGCATCCTGGAAGCCTTGAGCGACCGCAAGATGAAGGCGACCTTCGCCCTCAACGGTGCGACCTGCCGCATGTACGAAGAGGTGTGCACGGCCGCCCTGAAGGCCGGCTGGGAATTCATGGGCCACGGCTTGGTGCAGCGGCCCATGCACAAGGTGGAAGACCAGCTCAGCGCGATCCAGGAAACCATGGACGAGATCCGCAAGTTCACCGGCAAGGCGCCGCGCGGCTGGGAAAGCCCGGGCATCACGGAGACCGACGAGACCCTGGACCACCTGGCGCAGTGCGGCATCGAATACGTCGCCGACTGGGTGCTGGACGACCAGCCGGTTGCGCTGCAATCCCCCAAGGGACGGATCACCTCGGTGCCGTACACCGTCGAATTGAACGACGTGGTGATCTCCGCCGTCCAGCAGCATCCGTCCGACGAGATGCTCAAGCGGGGCAAGGCCCACTTCGACCGCCTCTACCGCGATGGCGCCAAGACGCCGCGCGTGATGGCCATCTCGGTCCATCCCTACCTCAGTGGCGTGCCGCATCGCATCGGCTACCTCGAACAGCTCTACGACTACGTGCTGGGCCATGACCAGGTGCTGGTCTGGACGGGTGAGCAGATCCTCGACTGGTTTCTGGCGCAACAGAAAAAGGCCGGCACATGAGCTTGCCGCGCATCCTGGTGGTCTCGCTGGGCGGCACCATCACCATGACCGCCTCGGCGGCCGGTGGCATCACACCGACGCTGACCGCCGAGCAACTGCTTGCCAGCGTGCCGGGGCTGGCGGAGGTCGCCACACTGGAGGCCACCACACGCTTCAGCCTGCCGGGAGCCTCCCTCAGCATCCCGCAGCTGGTGGAGGTGGCCGCCCTGCTGCGCGCGCAATTCGCCAGCGGCATCGAAGGCGCCGTGGTCGTGCAGGGCACCGACACCATCGAAGACACGGCCTTTGTGCTGGACCTGCTGACCGACCCGCGCCACCCGGTGGTGGTGACCGGCGCCATGCGCGGCCCGCAGGCGGCAGGTGCCGACGGGCCCGCCAACCTGCTGTCGGCGGTGCGGGTGGCCGCAGACCCGCGCCTGAGTGGCCAGGGTGTGGTCGTGGTGCTGAACGACGAGATCCACTCGGCACGCTGGGTCCAGAAATCGCACACCTCCCTGACCAGCGCCTTCAGCTCGCCAGGCACAGGCGCCCTGGGCCTGGTGGCCGAGGGACAGGTCGAGTGGATGGTGACACCGCAGCGCGACACACCCTACATCCAGACGCCCCTGCAACGTGAAAGCCGTGTGGCGCTGGTCTCGCTGGGCCTGGGGGAGGACGGCCGCCTGCTGGCGGCACTGGCCGGCCTGGGTTACGAAGGCGCCGTGATCGAGGGCGTGGGTGCCGGGCATGTCCCGGCCGCGGCGGTTGAGGCGGTGGCCCGCCTGGCCAGCGAGATGCCCGTGCTGCTGAGCACCCGGGTGCGCGGCGGCAAGGTCTTCACCCGGACCTATGGTTTTTCCGGCTCGGAGATGGACCTGATCGCCCAAGGTGTCATCCCCTGCGGCCACATGAGCAGCGCCAAGGCCCGACTGCTTCTGACACTGCTGCTCTCCACCGGCGCAGACACTGCAGCCATCCGCCGTGCCTTTGCAAGGCCTTGACCGCCACAGCGACAGCCATCCCCCGACAGGCCGAAACAGGATTCCCCATGTTTGTCTCATGCACCGCGCTCCACCACGATCACTGCAGCCACGGCGCAGAAGTTTCTTCGTCCCTGCTCGACGCTGACGCTTCAGCGGCCGGCCCTCGGTCTGAGCCCCCGGATGCAGACGCTGCAAGCGGGGCGCCACTGAGCCGGCGCCGTGCCAGCCGGGGCCCGCTGAAGATCGACATCCACTGCCATTACTTCAACCCGGAGGTTGCCGCCAAGGCCGCGGTGCTCAAGCCCTTCGAGCGCGAGCCCTCAATCGTCTACGCGAACGCGTTGACGCGCAGCATCAACCAGGACCAGGCCAAGATCCGCGGCCCCCAGCTGTCCGACATCGAGGTGCGCCTGCGCGACATGGACCGCATGGGCATCGACATCCAGGCGGTGTCGCCCGCGCCCATCCAGTATTACTACTACGCCGAAGCCGATTTCGGCCTGGAGCTCGCCCGCGGCATCAACGACCGGATTGCCGCCATCGCGGGCGCCCATCCCGATCGCTTCGTGGGCATCGGCACCGTTCCCCTGCAGAACCCGCAGATGGCCACCCGGGAGCTGGTGCGCTGCGTCACCAAACTCGACATGCGCGGCATCGAGATCGGCACGAATGTCAACGGCATCGACCTGGCCGACCAACGCCTGGGCCTGGACAAGTTCTTTGCCAAGGCAGAGGAACTGGGCACCGTGCTCTTCCTGCACCCCATGGGGTTCACGCATGCGGAGCGCATGACGGATTACTACCTCAACAACATCATCGGCAACCCCCTGGAGTCCACCCTGGCTGTTGCGCACCTGATCTTCGGCGGCGTGCTGGACCGCTACCCCCAGCTGAAATTCAGCATCGCGCACGGCGGGGGCTACATGCCGCACGCCTTCGCCCGCATGGACCATGGCTGGAAGGTGCGCCCCGACGCACAGACCCGCATCCAGAAGAAACCCTCGTCCTACCTGCGCAAGTTTTACTTCGACACGGTGACCTTTGACGCCGGCCTGCTGGGCCAGCTGATCGAGCAGATGGGCGCCAGCCGGGTCATGCTGGGCAGCGACTACCCCTTCGACATGGGCGATGACAACCCGGTCGGCCTGGTCCAGCGCGTGACCCAGTTGTCCGATACACAACGCCGCCAGATCCTGGGCGGCAACGCGGCCAAGCTTCTGAAGATCACCCGGCGTCGCGCCTGAGCTTTGCAGCGGCGGGCGTGAAGCTGCGGTGCCAGACCACCTGGCTGGCCGGCGCTGGGGTTGGTATCAACTTCAGGGCGCTTGGACCCGACGAAGCCAGATTTCATTTCGCCACAGGTTAACGTCAATTACAGCCAACCTTCTTGCTCTGCTTTACGCCCCTCGCGCAGCATCGCGCTACCAAGCTCTTTCATTGGCTCAGGCAGATCGGCGTCGCCCAGCAGTCGTTGAAGTAGCGCCACATCGTGATCATTTAATGGCCACTTCTGGCTCACCCCTTCCCACTCATACAGCCCCATGCGGTGAGGCTCCCACATCAGCCCCTGGCTTCTCCAGAGCGAACCGACGGTGCGGGCGATATCGATCCCTGCGGGATCCGCATCCGCACTCACCCTAAGCGGCGCTGGCGCAAGGCGCAGGAGATGCCCCATAGCTTTGAGCCAGTCCTGAGAAGGGCGCCCGGGCAGCCAGGCCATGAGAGTGCCCGACGGCCGCTGTCTGGTTTGCCGCTCGAAACTGGCGCGGTTCTCGATCAGCCACCAATGATCTTGGCTTGCCTTAACGGCCATCACCTGCAGCAAGTCTTCGATCGGGATGGCGAGACAGCGCATGGGGGAGAGATCCACTATGCGCTCACCCCATAAAAGCTGTGCGTCGCCAGCCAGCCAGACCACGGGTAGAAAGTGCGTTACCCCCAGGCTTTCCAGATCAAAGTGTTTCTCCAGCCACTTCCAGTCGCTGGTACCGATGGACTTGGTGTGCTCTCCTGCGTACAGGGCGAAGTCCCGGCGAGTGCCATTCATTTGCGTTCGACGCCATTCGACCAAGGAATTGAGCAGGTCCAGCCGGGTCGCCAGGACGTCGACGCGCTGGGTAGACTCATCCTCCAGCTGCTGGATGGCCTGTGCCACGGCCTCCTGCAGCTCGGTATCCGTCTCTTGCTCAAGAGTTTCGAGCCAGGTGTAGGCCTGCTCTAGGCGTTGAGATCGCGCTTCGTCGCGCTGGGTGCGGCTGCCGACGCCGAGTAGCGACTTGAGACGGTCTAGATCGCGCCAGGTGAGGCCATCCCATTGCCAGGTGCCGCCCTGGAGCTTCTCCTTTCGGGTTATCCAGCCTTCGCGCAGCAACCAATCGCTCAGAGCCTCCGCGCGCTCAATGTTCGACGTGCCTGCCTCTCTTAGCAGCGCTTCGCGGCTACGGCTCACGTTGTCTTTACGCACCCAGGCTGCAAGCAGGTCCTTGTCCTCCTTACTCAGCAACGACAGGGTGGTAGGCGGTTCGTGCGACGCAGTTCGTTGCCGCACGCCTCGCCTGATCTGCACGTCCTGCCAAGTCATGGTCCTGTCGCTTTACACGCTAACCGGCCGCCGCTGCAGGACGCCGATGGGTGGCGCCCAGCGGGCGCCCGGCAGCTTCTTGGACGTCACTAGGGTCACATCGGCCGGCTCGAACACTTCGACGTTGTGCGTAATTGGCGTGGTCAGCACGTACTGGGCGCGGGTCGACTTCAAGAAGTGGCCCACCAGCTGGATGTTGCGTACGTCCAGGTGCGCAAATGGCTCGTCAATGAAAACGAAGCCCCCAGGCGTTTCCTCGTCCTTGAGCAGTCCGACCAAGAGGATGAGGGACTTGATGACCTGCTGACCACCCGAAGCCTCGCCGTCGTTCAGGCCAATCTGGCCCTTGCCGTCGAAGTTGAAATTGACCTTCAGCTCCGCCTGGCGCAATACGCTGTCGTCGTTGTCCAGGTGCGGCAGATCGGCACTGACTTCTACGCCGGCGAGCTGTCCCAGCTCGACAATGTTCTTGCGATAACGACGCACCGTGCTGCGCAGCACATCGATGTAGCGCTCGCGTGCATTGTCGACAGCAATACGAGCCGCCTCATTA
>LNFM01005254.1_pt1 | contig 22678 bp, 20 predicted proteins | sample 596031 | NCBI WGS metagenome assembly LNFM01 (sample SAMN04254537, study PRJNA301005) | activated carbon metagenome | isolation source: dual media filters at the Ann Arbor, Michigan drinking water treatment plant | place: USA: Ann Arbor | reverse complement strand
ACGCGCACGCGAGCCCCGCCCGCAACGGGCGCAGAGACCGGCACGCTGGGCACGCTGCTCGCGGTGTTGCTGTTGAGCACGACGGTGAGCCCCGCGTCCGCCGTCACCATGCGCACGAGAGACGAAGGCTCGCTCGGACGCACAGCATGGGCGCGGTTCTCGGTGCCACCCTGACTCGTCGAGCCCGTCGAGCTCGTCGAGCTCGTTGTGTTCGACGCGCTTCGATCCCGCGCGGCGCCCACCACGGCGGCGACGGACACGATGCCGGCCAACGCGGCGCCGAGCGCCAACGCAGGCCTGGTCGGGGTCTTCGTAGTCGGTATCGACTGTTTTTTTGCAGGCGATTCGACGACGCTCTCGCGAGCGACGACCGCGCTTTCGCTCGCCTCCGAGGCCCCTTCCGGGCTCGCCATCAACGTCGGCGCCACCGCGCGCGCGTCGATCGACGCAGGGGTCGAAGGGCGCTTCTCTGCCTCCGCGTCCAGCGTCGGCGCGTCGCTCCTTCGCGCGAGTTGCGCGGGGTCGTGCGCGACTGCCGCGAGGCGCTCTTCGGGGGTCTCGGCGATCGCTCGATCGAGCGCGTCGCGCAGCGCTCTCGTGCTCGCGAAGCGCTGCGTTCGATCGGGCTCGAGCGCCCTCGCGATCACCGTCGCCACCGCCGTCGGAACGCTGACCGACACCTCGTCCGCCCTCGGCGCGCGGTCGGTCATGATCTTCAAGATCAAAAGATTGTAGTTCTCTCCCAGAAACGGCCGGCGCCCCGTGAGCAGCTCGAAGAGCATCACCCCCGCGCTCCACTGGTCCGCGCGGTGATCGATGCTCGAGTCGCCCCGCACCTGCTCGGGAGACATGTAGTACGGCGTCCCGAGCGCCGTTCCTGTCTGGGTCTTGGCGAGCCCTGCGCCGCCTTCGCTCATCTTCGAGATGCCGAAATCAATGAGCTTCGGGACGATCGCCCCGCCGTCTCGATGCAAGAACACGTTCTCGGGTTTGACGTCCCTGTGCACGATGCCCCGCTCGTGCGCCGCGGCGAGCGCGTCGAGCACAGGACCCATGATTTCAACAGCGTCCCGCGTCGAGAGCGACCGCTCGCGCTCGAGCCGATCCGCGAGGCTCTCGCCCGAGAGCAGCTCTTGAACGATGTAGAACTGCCCCGACTCGTCGTCGGACGCCAGGTCCAGCACCCGCACGATGTTCTTGTGCTGAATCGAGTCCGCCGCGCGCGCCTCGCGCACGAATCGCTGCACGAGCCCGTCGTTGGACACGATCTCGGGCTTCATGACCTTGAGCGCCACGCGCCTGCCCAACAACAGGTCCTCGGCCTCGTACACAGAGCCCATTCCACCCACACCCAGCAGGCGCACCAGCCGAAACTTTCGTGCGATCACCGAGCCCACGATGGCGCGCTCGGGATCGGGCTTCTGCGCTTCGGCGGCGCTCATGGGGGAGTGTCTCTCGGCCTCGCTGTCGACAGCGTACCTCGCCCGAAGCTCGCGCTCAACGAGCCCCCTTCATCGCCGCGCTGTCCCCTCCGAAGAGTGCCCCCCGAGGCGCCGCCGCTGTACAAGGCGCAGCCGTGAACCCGCCGCCCATCGACCGCATCCGCGCGTGGCTCGGCTCGGACGCGTCCAACGCCGCTCGCATCGTTCGAAGCGTGCTCGGAATCTTGATCGGCGACGCCGCCGCCGAGGCGGTCAACACCGTCGTCCTCGGTCGTCAGGCCCTCACCCTCGGCCCCGCGGGCTTCGGCGCCCTCTCGGCAGCGCAGGCCTTCGTCGATCCGTTTCGCGCCGTCGCCGCCTTCGGCCTCACGCTCGTGGCCGTCACCGTCGCCTCGCGACGCAGCGGGCCCGATGGCTCCCTGGTTCGAACGCTCTTCTCGCTCTACGCCGCGCTCTCGGTCGCTGCGTCCGTCGTCGCCGTGACGGTCTCCTCGATCGCTGGCCGCGGAGGTCCCACGGTCCTGGTGGCCAGCGCCGCCGCCGCGGTGTTTCCCGTCGTCGCCCTCGGCGCCGCCAGGCTGCCTGCGCAGTACGAGCAGGCGCTGCACCGGTTGATCGCCCTTCCGCTGCTCATCGCCCTCGTCAGGCTCGGCCTCGTCGAGCTGGCCATCCGCACGCACAACACCGCCCTCGCCCACCAATGGGCGCTCAACGGCGCGGCGCTCTTCGGGCTGATCGCCACCTGGCTCGTCGTCAAGCGCCTGTATCCGATGGACGGAGCAGCCTCGCGCGCGATCGCCAAGGACCTCTTGCGCCTCGCGTGGCCGATCGCCGTCTTGGACGTGACCGTCACGATCTACCTCAAGGCCGCGTACATCTTGCTCGAGCCGTACGGACAGGCAGCGCAGGGCGCGTACGCCGCAGCAGAGCGCCTCGCGCAGCCCATCACCGGAATCTCCGCAGCCATCGTCGCCAGCGCCCTGCCCACGGTCACCCGAGCCGCTCAGAGCGGAGACGCCTCGGAGCTTTCGCGCGTCTATCGCCAGTCGATCCTGCGCGCCACCGTCGTGCTCGTCCCCGCGCTCAGCATCGCCGCGGCCGTCGCGCCCGCGGTGTTCGCCCGCTTCGCGCCGCAGTACATCCCCGCCACCAGGCCCTTTCAAGTGCTGCTCATCGGCGGGCTGTTCATGTTTCTCAACCAGCTCTCGTCGATGTTCATCGTGGGCATCGGTCGCGTGACCGCGCTGATGATGATCGCCTTCGCCAACCTCGCGGTCTATCTCGCGCTCGCGATCCGGCTCGTGCCGATCTACGGCGCCACGGGGTCCGCCATCGCCACGGCCGTGATGGAGGGCATCAACTGCGTGATGCAGCTCGTCCTCGTGCGCTCGCTCATCCGATCACGAACGCTCGCGCCTCGGTGATACCCTCGCGGCACAGGAGCCCATGGGCACGACACAAGCGCGCATCCTCGACGTCGGCTGCGGGACCGACAAGCTCCCCGGCGCGGTGGGAATCGACAAAAACCCCCGCAGCCACGCGGACATCATCCACGACCTCGACGAGCGCCCCTGGCCCATCGACGACGACTCGTTCGACGAGGTCCGCGCGATGGACGTGCTCGAGCACGTCGAGGACTTCATCGGCTGCGTCGAAGAGCTGCACAGGGTCTGCCGCGATCGGGCCACCATCCGCGTGCGAATGCCCTTCGTCTCGAGCGTCGATTACTTCACCGACCCCACACACAAGCGCGCCGGAACCGCGCGAACCTTCGACTACTTCGCCCCAGAGACCCCCCTCGGTCGCTACCGCTACTCGGCCGCAGAGCTCGAGCTCGTCTCCGTCCGCTACCAACGAGGGACGCCCTTCTCCGCGGTCGGAGCGGTCTTCGGCGTGCTCGACCTCGCCCTCGTCCCGCTCGCCAACCGCTTCAAGAGCGACTACGAGCGACATTTCGCGTTCTGGTACCCCATGGTCGCCGTCGAGTACGTTCTTCGGGTCAAGAAACGCTGACGAATCCTGTGATTCTGCGCGACACTCCCTGTCGGAGCACAAGGGAGCGTCGATGGCAGCGATCGATGGCGCCGACGAGCGCGCTATTTTTAGAAAGGGTCCCGTCGTCGTCTTTCGTTGGCGCAACGCCGACGGCTGGCCGGTCGACTACGTGAGCTCCAACGTGAGCGACGTGCTCGGATACTCGCGAGAAGAGTTCGAGCTCGGCCGCGTGTCGTACGCGAGCCTCGTGCACGAGCAAGACCTGCCGCGGGTCGCCGACGAGGTGCGCGTCGCCATCGAGTCGACCGCCTCGTCCTTCCAGCACGAGCCCTACCGCGTTCGTCGTCGCGACGGCGAGCTGCGCTGGCTCTACGATTTCACCAACGTCGTTCGCGACGAGGCGGGGCGCGCCACGCACTTCGACGGGTACATCTTCGACATCACGCGTTGGGTCCAGGCCGAGGCCGAGAAGCAAGAGCTCGAGCGGCGCTTTCTTCACGCGCAGAAGCTCGAGTCGCTGGGCGTGCTCGCCGGAGGCGTCGCACACGATTTCAACAACCTGCTCACGGCCATCCTCGGGCAAGTGGGCATCTTGCGGCGCCAGCTCGAGCGACGCGAGCTCGCGCTGCGCGAGGTTCAACTGGGCGTCGATCAGATCGGCAGCATCGCGAAGCGCGCCGCGGACCTGACACAGCAGCTCCTCGCGTACTCGGGCCGCGGCAGCCGCGTGGTCGAGCCCGTGCACCTCGGCGCCCTCGTGCGCGAGATGGCCTCGATCCTCGACGTCGCACGGTCGAAGAAGGCGACGCTCGCGCTGCAGCTCGACGAGGACACGCCGATCATGATCGCGGATCGATCACAAATTCAGCAGGTCGTGCTCAACCTGCTCACCAACGCGTCCGAAGCGCTCGGCGACAAAGCAGGAACGGTCACCGTCCGCACGAGCCACGCGCACTTCACTGTCAGCGATCTTCGCGAGCGATTCGACGCCGCGGGCGAGCTCGCCGAAGGCCCGTACGCCGTGATCGAGGTCGAGGACAACGGCGTGGGAATGTCCGAAGAGCAGCAGCGACGGCTGTTCGAGCCCTTCTTCACGACGAAATTCGCTGGGCGAGGGCTGGGGCTCTCGGCGGTGCTCGGCATCGTGCGCGCACACCGAGGGGCCATCCGGACGCGCTCGGCGCTCGGGAAGGGAACGCTGTTCTCCATTGCTTTTCCTGCGGTCGAGGCCGCTCGAACGGGCCACCCGCCCAAGCCCGCGCCCGCGTCCGCGCCCCTTCTCGGCAGCGGCGCCATCTTGGTGGCCGACGACGAGACCTTCGTGCGAAAGACGCTCGCCAACGTCCTGCGCGAACAGGGCTTCGCAGTCATCGAGGCAGAGAACGGCGCCAAAGCCGTCGAGCGCTTTCGCGAACACCGAGGCTCTATCTTGCTCGCCATCGTCGACATGACCATGCCCGAGCTCTCGGGCATCGAAGTGTTGAGAGCCCTGCGCGCGATCGACCCGGCGATCCCCGTCATCCTGTCGTCGGGCTACAGCGACGTCGCGGCGAACCTGGTCGACGAGCAGCCCACGGCGTTCTTGCAGAAGCCCTACACCATCGAAGAGCTCGAGGTCGTCCTTCGCTCGGTCATCGACGAGGCGCGCTGAGCGCTATACGCCCGCGAACAACGTCTCGTGCTCGGGCCCGCACACGAGCGACCGTTGAAGCTCGTCGAGCACCAGCGACTCGCTGAGCGAGCGCACCTTGCCGAGCATCGCCTCTCGGTCGTTGACGAACCGCGGCAGCGTCGGAAACAGCTTGAACCCCTCGCCCGGATGATGGCTCGACACGCGCCTGTCTCGCGCCGCCGCCAGTCGCTTCGCGCGCACGCGATACGGCACGCGCTTCGCTGGCAGTTGACACACGTACGCGCACGCGCGAATCGCCCCCTTTCTCGTCGGGACCGTGTTGCAGTGAAACGTCCTCGAGTCGAAGAGCAAGACGTCGCCCGCCCCGGCGCAGACCTTGTGCGCGCGCTTGGCGAACGACGCGCGCTCTCGCTCATCGAAGAGATACCAATCCCCCTCGATCGACGCGCGCTTCGGGTGCGCCTCGAAGAGCGCGCGGTGCTCTTTGTGTGTGCCAGGAATCACCACGAGCCCTCCGTCCTCTGACCCGCAGTCCGCGAGGTTGACGATTCCCTGCACCGACCAATCGTCGCGCCGTGAAAAGTGCTGATCGGTGTGCAGAAAGCTCACGAGGTCGCCAGCGCTCTTGTAGCCCCGCGCGCCGTGCATGAAGCAAAGCCCGTCGAAGGACGTCGCGAGCTCCATCTCGCGCGTGTCCCACAGCGCGGCGAACACCTTCGCGCACCGCGCTCGAAGCGCCCATTGAACAGGTGTGTGCGCGACGTACTGGATCATCCCGCCGTGGAGCATCGGCGGCCACGCCGCGCCGCGCCCGTGCGTCCGCGGGTCGTCGCGACGCACCGTCGAGAGCGCCTCGACGATGGCCCAGAAGCCATCGAGCGCATCCGTCGCTTGCGCTTCCGTGAGCGCGCTTCGAACGACGACGTAACCCTGCTCGCGCAGGTAGCTCTTCCACGACGCAACGTCGTGCAGCTCGAACGAGTCCGTCTTCTCTTGCATGGGGAAGCGCACCGATAGGGCGCTCGTACGCCAGAGCAACTCAACGCGGACAGATTATGTCCGACGATTCGCCGCTTAGTTTACAGGGCGTTCTCGCGAATCGCACGACCCGAGCGCGATCGTGTGCTCCCTGCCGTTCGGCGCGACGCGAGCCCGAGGCGCGAGCGCGATGGTCGCGCCGTGGAAGCTCGCGCCCTCGAGACACCCGCGCGCCGCGCGGACGCGCAGCACGCCGGTCTCGCGCTGCTCGAGCGCCGGGTTGTCGAAGAGAAAGTTGCCGAGCGAGTACGCGATCAGCCCGCGGCGATAGCGCTCGATGCGCTGGAGCACATGCGGGTGGTGCCCGATCACCAACAGCGCCCCCGCGTCGATGAGGGCGCGCGCCGCGCGCACTTGCGCGGACGAAGGCTCGGGCGCGTACTCCTCGCCCCAGTGAGCGACCGCGACGACGACGTCGTTCGACCGCGCCGCCTCGCGCACGACCGAAACCACACGCCGCTCGATCGCGTCGAGGTCTACGAAAGGAACCATCGGCCTCCCCGCCACCAGCGGCTTGTTGAGCACCGTCGTAAACGCGACGAACCCCACCCTCACGCCCCGTCGCTCGACGGTCACCGCGCGCACCCAGGGCGCTGATCGCACGGCCTCGCCGAGCGCCACGATCCCATGCTCGCGCAGGATTTCTGGGGTCTCTAACACACCCTCGAATCGCTGATCGAACCAGTGGTTGTTGGCGACGGCGAGCGCCGTAAAGCCGCTCGCCCGCAAGAGAGCGACCTGCGTGGGCGTGGCGCCGAACACCTTCGCCGTGTCGATCGGCGCCCGCGCAGGGAGCGCGCGCACCACGGGGGTCTCGAGGTTTCCGACGGTGATGTCCGCGGCGAGCAGCGGGATCACCTCTCGCAGCGGCGAAGCCGACGCGTCACACGGACCGCCGCACAGGTGTACAAACCGGTCCGCGCGATAGCGTCCGAAGATCACGTCGCCCACGAACGCCAGCGAAATCCCAGCGCTCGGCGCAACCACCGGCGCCCCCGCCAGCGCCCCCGTCAGCGCCGTCGCGCGCGTCGCCGTCCTCGAATCGCTTCGCGCTTCGATGCCAGTGGCCGCTCGCACAGCGCCGCACGCCACCATCGCGAGCGCCGCGAGCGACGTCGCGATGGTCGTGATGATCCCTCGCGCGCTCAACGAATCCGCTTGAGCCCCATTTGCACGAGGTCGCGCACCCCGCGCGGAAGCCTGCCCGCCGCCCACGTCACCGCCGCCAACGGCTGCGGAAAATCAATGCTCGCGGGCCCCTTGGCCAGCTCTTTCACGATGTGATCCGCGGCGTACTCGGCCGTCATGATCTGCGGCATCGGGTGCCGACTCTTCTCGGTCATCGGCGTCTTCACGAACCCCACGTGCACGCTCGTGACCTTCACGCCGCTGTCCATCACGTCGAGGCGCAAACACTCGAGCAACATCGAGAGCCCCGCCTTGGCCGCGCAGTACGCAGCGCTCTTCGGCAAGGGCCCGAAGCTCGCGAGCGACGAGATCCCCACGATGTGACCGCGCCCTCGGCTGGTCATCTCCGGCAGCACCGCGGTCAACGTCGCCGCCGCGCCCGTGAAGTTCACGTGGCACGCGTCGGCGATCGCCTCCCACGCGTAGGTGACGTGCCCCTTGCGCTCGCCCACGCCCGCGTTGGCGATGATCAAATCCAGTCCCCCAGGCAGCGATCGATCGATCTCGCGGATGCGCCGCACGGTGCGCTCGACGTCCGCGACGTCCATCACCTCGACCGACGCGCTGCCGCCCTTCTCGGTAATCCTGCGGTGAACCTCGCGAAGAGGCTCGGCCCGACGCGCCGCAAGCACGACGTGATAGCCGTCGCTCGCGAGCCGCTCGGCCAGCGCGAGCCCGATCCCCGAAGAGGCACCTGTCACCAACGCATTGCGTCCCATCGGCCCGGCAGGGTATCGCAACGGCCGCCATGGTCGACCCGTCCAACGCCTCGCCCCTACAAAAGCGCCCGTTTCGTGTGCTCGGTGTCCAGCAGATCGCCATCGGCGCGCTGGACAAATCCCCGCTCCGCGCGCTCTGGGTCGATCTGCTCGGGCTCGAGCCCCACGGGACGTTCAAGAGCGAACGAGAGAACGTCGACGAGGACATCGTCGTGGCCGGCCGCGGCCCGTTCGCGGTCGAAGTCGACCTGATGCAGCCGGTCAACCCCGAGTCCAAGCCCAAGGTCCACGAGCCCTCGCTCAACCACATTGGTCTCTGGATCGACGACCTCGCCGCCGCCGTCGCGTGGCTCGAGACAAACGGCGTTCGCTTCACGCCCGGCGGGATCCGCAAGGGCGCCGCTGGCTTCGACGTGTGCTTCATCCACCCCAAGGGAGACCCCGCTCACCCGCGCTCGGGCGAGGGCGTCCTCATCGAGCTCGTTCAAGCGCCCGCTGCGGTGATCGTCGCGTTCGATCAGCTCGCCTCTGCTTCGACCCACGGAGCGCGCTCGTGAGCGCCCATCGCGCCGCTGGCTACTGGCTCCCTGCGGGCGAGCCCGTCGCGGAGTCTCGCGCGGACCTCGCACGCGCCGTCGAGCGCGTCCGCGAGCCCGCTCACGTCGTCGTGTCACCGTCGGGCTCCGTCGCGCTCGCCTTCGGCGGATCGATCTCGCCCACACCCACACAATCAACTCTCCCCCTGTTGGGAACGCTCCCGCCCCTCTACCCCGAGTGGCTCGGCGATCGATCGTTCAACGAGGTCCATCGCGTTCGCTTCGCGTACATCGCTGGCGAGATGGCCAACGGCATCGCGACGACCGCCATGGTGAAGGCCATGGCCCGCGCAGAAATGCTGGGCTTCTTCGGCGCGGCAGGGCTCAACTACGACCGCGTCACCAAGGCGATCGACGAGCTCGTCAGCGACCTCGGCACCGACGGCTCGGCCTGGGGCGTCAACCTCATCCACTCGCCCAACGAGAGCGCCCTCGAAGAGCGCGTCGCCGCGCTGCTCGTCGAGCGCCGCGTTCCGATCGTGAGCTGCTCGGCCTTTATGGGCCTGACGCCCGCCATCGTTCACGCGTCCGCCGCAGGGCTCCGCACGGACGCCGCGGGCAACATCGTCCGCGCCCGCGGCGTGTTCGCGAAGATCTCTCGCCCAGAGACCGCCGTGCGCTTCATGGGGCCCGCCCCCGACGAGATGCTCCGCGCGCTCGTCCAACGCGGCTTGATTACTGAACACGAAGCCGCGCTCGCCGCGCGCGTGCCGGTCGCCGAAGACGTGACGGTCGAGTCGGACTCCGGCGGACACACGGACAATCGCCCGCTGGTCGCGCTGTTTCCTGCGATCCTCGCGCTCAGGGACGAGGTCGCTCGCAAGCACCAGTTTTCGAGACCGATCCGCGTGGGCGCCGCCGGCGGGCTCGGGACCCCCGCGAGCCTCGCCGCGGCGTGGGCGCTCGGCGCCGCGTACGTCGTCACCGGGTCCGTCAATCAAGCAGCCAACGAGTCGGGCCTCTCGCCCCTCGGGCGCTCGCTGCTCGCCAAGGCCGACGTGGCCGACGTCATCATGGCCCCGGCGGCAGACATGTTCGAGCTCGGCGTCCACGTCCAAGTGCTCAAGCGCGGAACGATGTTCGGCCCCCGCGCCCAGAAGCTCTACGAGATCTACCGCGATCACGACTCTCTCGCGTCCATTCCTCGCGACCTCCGCGAGAAGCTCGAGCGCGAGATGTTTCGTCGGTCCCTCGACGAGATCTGGGCAGACACCCGCGCCTTCTGGGCCAGGCGCGACCACGAAGAGCTCGCCCGCGCCGAGCGCGACCCCAAGCACCAGATGGCGCTCACCTTCCGCTGGTACCTCGGGATGGCCTCGCGTTGGGCGATCGACGGCGAGCCCTCGCGCGCGATGGACTATCAAATCTGGTGCGGCCCCGCGATGGGCGCGTTCAACCGCTGGACCGCGGGGACATTCCTCGCGGACCAAGAGAACCGCGGCGTCGTTCAGATCGCGCGCAACCTGCTCGAGGGCTCTGCAGTGATCACCCGCGCACAACAGCTGCGCTCGTTTGGCGCCCCCGTGCCGCCAGAGGCCTTCGACTACCGCGCCCGCCCCCTCGAGTAGCCTTTGCCCTTCACACGATCTCTTTGCCGAACGGCCAGAGCGCGAGCCACGCGAGCTTGAGGTGCGCCCACGCGAAGGGGATGCCCACGATCGAGATCGCGCAGCCGAGCGCGCACACGAGGTGGCCGATCGCCAGCGCCCAGCCCGCGATCAGCAACCACAGCAGGTTGAACAAGAACCCGAGCACGCCCGACCCGATGCCGTTGGGCCGGTCGATCACCCGTCGATCGAAGGGCAGCGCCGCGTACACAGCCAGCCTCATCGCCGCGATCGCAAACGGAATCCCGATGATCGTCAGGCCCATCACCAGACCCGCGATCGCATAACCAATCGCCAGCGGACCTCCGCCCGCCACGAACAGCCAGAGGATATTGCCCAGGGTGCCCACCGCGGTCGACCGCGTAGGCGAGTAGGGAGACGTAGTCACGGCCGCGCACTGTTCGTTCGCTCGCCCCCCGCGTCAAGTTGCTTCCTCCGCGCTCGCTTGGAGACGCCTCGCCAGCGCGCATCGATCGCACCCTGGGCCTTCGCGAGCCGAGCCTTCGGGCTCACCCGCCTCGAGAAACCCAGGTTTTCGAAAGGAATCCGCGGCGCCGCGGCGATCGGTGAGCGCGGGAGGCCGCGCTCGTACTCGCCGTTCACCTTTCAGCGCATTGGTTCGCGCGCTGTGCGACCCGCGCGAATCACGATACGCTCTCGTCTCATGATTCGAGGGTCGATCGCTTATCGCTTGTTGGGCATGGGGCTCACGCTGTCCGGCTGCGCCGTCGCAGAAATGACGCCAGACGCTCGCCGCGCCGACGCCACCGGCGACATGCCCATGCCCCCACGCGACGTCCCAACCAACCCCGCGGACACCGGCGTCGACCCGACAGACACCGGCGTCACGCCCACGGACACCGGCGTCGCGCCCACGGACACCGGCACAGGTCCCATGTGCGCCGCAGGAGAGACGGCGTGCTCGGGGCGCTGCGTCAACACACAGACGGACGCGATGAATTGTGGTGCGTGCGGCACCGCGTGTCCCTCGGGCATGGCGTGCATGGCGGGCCGCTGCCAGTCGACTTGCGACATGGGCACCACCCGCTGCGGAGCCTCGTGCGTCGACACGATGACCAACGGCATGCACTGCGGCATGTGCGACAACGCCTGCCCCAGCCGCCCCAACGCGACCTCTGTCTGCACCGGCGGAACGTGCGGAATCCGCTGCGGCGCGGGCTTCGCCGACTGCGACATGAACCCCGCCAACGGCTGCGAGGTCGACACCTCGACCAGCACCATGCACTGCGGCCGCTGCGGCAACGTGTGCTCGAGCAACAACGGGACGCCCTCGTGCTCCGCGGGGATGTGCTCGTTTACCTGCAACGCTGGCTTCGGCGACTGCGACACCAACCCCGCCAACGGCTGCGAGGTCAACACCAACACTGCGCAGCCTCACTGCGGCCGCTGCGGCAACGCCTGCGGGGCGCCCATGGGAGGCAGCGCCACGTGCAGCGGCGGAATGTGCGGCGCGATGTGCCCGGCAGGACAGACCCTCTGCGGCTCGAGCTGCGTCAACACGCAGACAGACAACATGAATTGTGGTGCGTGCGGCACCGCCTGCACAGGCGGCATGGTGTGCAGCGCGGGCCGCTGCGGAATGGCCCTTCCCACGCGGTACACGCAGACCACCTCGACGCAGACGTACCTCAACGCCTGCCTGGCCGCAGGGCGGGTGCAAGTGCTCCCCGGCGTCGATGACTCGACCGCGATGCTCAGCGTTCCGTTCGCGTTTCGATTCTGGGCTCGCAACATCGCAGCAGGCACGTTGGTGGGCGTGAGCAGCAACGGCACGCTCCAGCTCAACGGGACGCCGTTGACCGCACTTTCGGGCTCGATCCCGAGCGCGTCGACCCCCAACGGGCTGATCGCCGCGTACTGGCGCGATCTCCAAACGGGCACCGCTGGCGTGTGCTCGGGCGTGTTCGGAACGGCGCCCAACCGTCAATGGGTCGTGCAGTGGACAGGCGCGCGTCACTACCTCGGCAGCGAGAACCTCAACTTCGAGATCGTGATCACCGAGACGACCAACACCATCGACCTCGTGTACAGCACGATGACTGGCAGCGCGACCGCGACCGTCGGCGTCGAAAACGACGACGGCACGATGGGCGTCGGCGGCTGCCCCGCGACGGCGACGAGCTGCTCGATCGCGTCGAACTACCGCACGAGATTCACGCCCGCGCCTTAACCATCGCTGGATTATCCCGCGCCCGTGATGGGCATCGAAGATGCCCGAGCGGATCAGCGCAGTAGAAATCCAGTCCAAACCAATGCCGCGGAGAGAGAAAACGATGACGACCGTCGCGGTATTGGTTTAGCTTGTGCAATTCGCGCTCGTGTTTAGCCTCGGCGGCCGCTCATGAACGAACTTCGAAGGCTCGAGAAGCGCTTGTCCCGACAGCTCCGCGCCACGTGCGAGGACTACGCGCTGCTCGCCCCAGGCGACCGCGTGATGGTCGCGATCTCTGGCGGCAAGGACAGCTATTCGCTCCTCGATCTGCTCACCGAGCTGAAGCCGCAGCTGCCGTTCGCGATCGAGTTCGTCGCGGTTCACTTGGATCAAGCGCAGCCCGGCTACGACGGCGCGCCGCTGGTTCGTTGGCTCGATGAGCGCGGCGTTCGCTACGAGATCCTGCGCGAGGACACGTACTCGGTCGTCACCTCCACGCTCGAGCCTGGCAGCACGTACTGCTCGCTTTGCTCGCGCCTTCGCCGCGGAATTCTCTACACCGCCGCAGAGCGCCTCGGATGCAACAAGATCGCCCTCGGTCATCACCGGGACGACGCGCTCGAGACCTTCATGCTCAACCTGTTCTACGCAGGAAAGATGCAGGCGATGCCCGCGGGCTACCGCACCGACGACGGTCGCTTCACGGTGATCCGTCCGCTCATCGAGTGCGCCGAGCGCGAGATCGCCGCGTACGCGAAGCTCCGAGAGTTTCCCATTTTGCCCTGCAATTTGTGCGGCTCCCAAGAGGGTCTCAAGCGCGAGGCCATGAGCGAGATGCTCTCGCGGCTCGAGAAGGACAACCCTCACGTCCGATCGAGCATGCTCAACGCGCTTCGCAACGTGCGCCCCACGCACCTGCTCGACCGCGACGTCGCCCGCGCGTGGAACGACCGCGACCCCACCATCCGCCCCGCCCCCGAGGTCCCCGCCCGCGAAGAGCACGCTCGGGCCGAGCCCGTGTTGCGCTCCGACGGCCGCGTGCGCCTCGTCGTGCGCGAGTGACCGCGCGAAAACACTATCTCGCTCGACGCTGCGCGCGGTTCTGCGACTTCTTCGCGAGCTTCATCACTTCGGGGTTGGTCTGCAGCACTTCGCGCGAGAGCTTCTGGAGCTCGGGGTGGATCTTCGCCTTGGGGTTCGCGAAGCGCCCGAGGTAGTTCAGGTTCTCGTCCATCAGCGCGCGCAGGTCCTTCTTGACCTTGTCCTTCTTGCCGTCGGCGAAGTTCGCAAACACCCGCGCGATCAACAGCGGAACGCGCACCTTCTCGAAGTCCGCTTCGTCCGGGTTGATCGTCACGAGCAGCTCGACGGCCTCTTTCACTTTTCCGGTGCGGGCCCAGGTCTCGGCGACGACCGCCGCGAGCATCCCTCGCGAAGCCGCCTCGGTCGCGTTGGCGATGGTGATCTGATCGGCCAGCTCTCGCGCGTCCCGCGGGCGATCCTTCACGAGATAGAGCTGCGCTCGCATCGCGCGCACCTCGTCCTGAATGGGCCCAGGGGCCTTGGCGATATCGATCCTTTCGAGGATCTCGAGGGCCGAGTCCGGGTCGTCTTGCGCCAGGAGCTGCGCCTTCGCGAGCTGCGAGACGACGTCCTTGCCGCCCGCGTCCTGCGCGTCGAGCTTGGCGATCGCCGCAGCGCGAGCCTCTTTGCTGCCCACGCCCTCCTTGATGATGTCGATCACCGAGCGCTGCTTCTGCACCCAACGCCACACCCAGAGCAGAAGCCCCGCCACGGCGATCGTGAGCACCACCGCGACGCCCACGACGATCTTGCTGCCCGACGCAAACGCTGTGATCCAAAGGATCAGCAGCGCGCCGCCGAGGATCGCGAGGTTGCGCTTCTGCAGCCCCGCGGGTCCCGAAGCTGCGTCTGCTACGAGGTCCGCGGCGCTCTGCTTGGCGAGCGCGCTCTTGCCAACGGGCGCGTTCGACGATGCCTTCGAAGGCGCTTTGGAGGATGTCTGGGTTTCGGCCATGGGCTCAACACCGGCGGATACCCGGAGAACGCCTCCCGCGCCAGTGGGGACGACGCTTCGCCGCTCCCATTTGCGCCCCACCCCTGCGGCCAACCGTGCCCATTCGAGCCGATATCTCAGCGAATCTGAGCTCTACCGCTCTCGAGCGACAATTCGGATCTTCTTATCCACAGAGCTCGTTCCGCGCCCGTCAGCGCCGCGCTTCTCTGGCCCGGATCAGCCCGCGCAGCAGTTGAAAACCTGTGCGCAGTTGGAGGTCGCGGATGTCGCTCCCCGGAATCGCAGGCGGCTCGGGGTCGCCTCGGTCGCTCGACGGAAGGTGCTGCTCGAGGTCCCGCTCTCGCTCGGTCTCTCGCGGCGTTTCGGGCGCTTCTCCGTCCTCGACCATCACGTCCGGCGCGATGCCTTGCGCTTGGATGCTCCGGCCGCTCGGCGTGAAGTACCGCGCGATCGTCAGCTTCAGCGCGCCCCCGTCGGGCAGGTCGATCACGCTCTGGACGCTGCCTTTTCCAAACGTTCGTTGCCCGACGATCAGCGCGCGGTGGTGGTCTTGCAGCGCTCCTGCGAGGATCTCTGCGGCGCTCGCGCTGTAGCCGTTGACGATCACAACGATCGGAAAGTCCGGCCTCGTCCCCGCCGCCCGCGCCCGCGCCTCGTCCTGCGCTTGCCCGTTGCGACCGCGGGTCGTGACGATCACACCCTCGCGTAGAAACTGGTCCGCCACGAACACGGACTCATCGAGCAGCCCGCCAGGGTTGAACCGAAGGTCCAACACCAGCCCGCGGAGCCGTCCCCCCGCGGCGCGAGTCAGCCGGTCGAGCGCCTGCGAGACCTCGTCGCTCGTGCGGTCTTGAAAGCTCTTGATCGCCACGTAGCCGACGCCCTCGGGCAGCTCTCGCGACTCGACCGAGTTGACGTGAATGATCTCGCGCACGAGCTCGACGCGAAGGGGCTCGGTCGCGCCGCGACGACGAAGGGTCATGCGCACCCGAGAGCCCGGTCGCCCGCGCATCCGTCGCACCGCTTCGTCCACGTCCATCCCGCGCGCGTCGTGCCCTTCGATCTGCAAGATCTCGTCGCCCGCGCGCACGCCCGCCCGCGCCGCCGGCGAGCCCGCAAACGGAACGAGCACCGTCAGATAATCCCCACGCGCGTCGATCTCGACGCCGACCCCGCCGAACTGCCCGCTCGTGTCCGCCTCGAGCAGCGAATAGTCCTCGGGTGACAGATAGCTCGAGTGCGGATCGAGCGTGCTCACCATCCCGCGCACCGCGCCGTCCACGAGCCGATCTTCATCGAGCGGGTCGACGTAGCTGTTCTCGATGTGCGCGAGCACCTGCGCGACGACCCCGAGCCTTCGGTACGGGCTCGCCCGCGGACCGTCCGAGTGCGCCGCGCTCGGCGTCATCGTGCCTGCGACGAACGCCGCAGACAGCGCCGCGGCCGCGATCAATCCGCGGCGAATCGCGAGAGAGCTCGGGCGCTTCATCAGCCCTTGAACGCCTCGCCGTTTCGAAGAAACGACACGAGGAGATAGAGGTTGATCCCGCCCACGATGAGAAAGCCGAAGAGCCCTCCCGCGATGCCGCCCGCGGCCTGCTCGCTCGAGCTGCCAGCGCCCGCCAGCGGCCCGCCCAGACTGCCGAACGCGCTGAGCAACCCGAACACAGCTGAGATGATCCCGAGCACTCGCCCCGAAGCGCGGCCCTTTCGCGCGAGGTGACCGCCGATCGTGTCGAGCAACGCGCTCGCGAAGATGGCGCTGCCCACGCAGAGCAGAAGGACGCCAGCGCCGCCCGCGAACAGCATTCCGAGACCACCAACCAAATCGCTTCCGCTGCTGCGACCGTCGCTCACGGCCGCGCCGAACGCCGCGCCGCCAAGCAGAAACAGCACGCCTGCGATGATCGCGCCGATCGCAGTCAGCATCTTCAGGATGCCGCAGATGAAGAGCACCGTGGCAGAGGCTGGGACCGGCACGCCCGAGTGCTGCGGCCCGCCGAACGGCGACGGCGTCGGGTAGGGTTGTTGGTAGGGCTGTTGATACGGTTGATTGGGCGGTGGGTACATCACCCCGAAGGGTCGCGCGCTCTCAGCACGCGCGCAACGTTCGTTGGCGCAATGTTCGGCCCGCGCCGATCTCGACCCGCACGAGCGAGCGCTCGTCGAACGGTCTCCAGGCGTCGTCGTCGCTCCACGGCTCGCTCGCGGCGACGAAGAGCCCGTCTTCTTCGCGAATCGACAGCGTCCGACCGAGCCTGTGCACGTACAGCGCTTCTCCGTCGCTCAGCACGAAGTTCACCGCGCCGAAGCCCTCGCGCTCGGTCGCCTCGCGCACAGCCTCGACGAGCGCGCGGTCGACGCGCCCGCACGCTGGCTCGGACGCCAGGCCCTCTTGATCGAGCCGGGTAAGGATGTACGCGAAGAATCGCTCGCTGTCGGTGCTTCCCTCGCGCTCGCCGTCGCGCTCGGGCGAGGTCCGCTCGCGAAGAAAGTCCTGATGGTTGATCGTCCCGTTGTGCGCAAAACACCAGCGACCACGCAGAAAGGGGTGCGTGTTCTCTCGCTGCACCGAGCCGACGGTCGCGAGACGAACATGCGCGATCCACGCGTGAGTCTCTTGCGCGCAGGCGTCATCGAAGGCCGGGTCTTCGTGGGCGGGTGGCGTCCCGACCGAGAGGGACCAGCGCTCTTCACGGTGCGCCGCGACGCCCCAACCGTGACGATGCTCGACCGAGAGCGCCTTCAACGACCGAGGCGCGGCCACGAGCGCGTGCTGTAGCGCGCGGGGACGAGTGCTCAACGCAGCGACGAGTCGACACATGCCGTACAGCGTCATTCCATGACACGACGCCCGAGGTGCTGTCGAGTTTGCGCCGACGCGGGCTCGCCCATCGAAGGCAGAGCCGTAATCTCGCTATTTTTGCAGCAGAATCCAGCCGATCGCGCCGGCGAGCGCGAGCAGCCCGACGATCGCGAAGGCGATGGCGGCTTTCATTCCGCCGCCCATGGGCTCTTCTGCAGCCGGGGTTTGCACTGGCTGCGCGACAGGGACGATCTGACTCGAGGACGCATCCGGATGCGCGGCGTGCGTCCCGTGCACGAGCGGCACAGGCTGCGGCGCTTGATTCACCAGCGGAACAGGCAGCGACGCGGTCTGCGCGAGCGGTGAGCGCCCCTGCGCCGGCGTCGGAATGTTCTGCGGGATGGGAATGTCTTTGGCGTTGAGCGCCCCCGGCGGCAGCGTGTAGTCCGGCCCGCTCGGCTTGTTGAGCCGCTGCTCTCGGTACGCTTGCACCGCGGCCACATCGACCGGTCGGTCCGGAGCAGCTCCGCCCTTCTTCGGCGGAGGAACAGCGCCACCGCCGCTCGCAGGCGGGCGGGACGGAGGCAACGACGGCCCCGCCTTGTGCGGCGGCAGCCCTTTGTTCATCGGCTTGGACGACGGTCCCTTGTCGAGCGCGCTCGGCATCGAGTTGCCCGAGCTTCCCGAGTTGGCCGCCTTGGCCATCGTCGCCATCGCCGCGGACTGCACGACAGGCAGCAGCATCGACATGCTCGCGACCGACGTGTGCTCGTCGTCTTCGAACTGATCGACCTCGCCCTGCTCGAGGTACATCCTGAGCTTCTGCGCGAAGGCATCGGCGTTGTGCGGGCGCTGCTTGGGGTTGTTGCGCAGCGCCGAAACGAGCACGGGCCACAGCCGCTCGGGGATCGCCGAGTGCTTTCGCAGCTGGTTGTCTTGCGTCTCGGTGCGCGAGCGGATGTAACCGAGCAGCTCGCGCGCGTAGCCCTTCTGATCCTTCGCCGTGGGCTTGAAGGGAAAGAGCTTCTCGCCGGTCAACAGCTGAAACAAGATCAGCGCCGTCGAGTAGACGTCTGTCCACGTGTCGGTCTTCGCCTCGTGCTCTTCTTGAACCATCGGATCAAGAAACTGCTCGGGCGCCATGTACTCGGGCGTGCCGGCGAGCATCGCCTTGTCGATGTTCTCCGCGAAGTCCCTGCCCGACATGATGTCTTCGCTCTCGAAGAGCTTGAGCAGACCCTGCGCGTCCTTCACGAGCCCGAAGTCCATCAAGCGGACCTCCCACTCGCGGGTGAGCATCACGTTCTCTGGCTTGAGGTCTCGGTGCGCCAGACCGTAGGTGTGCAGCCCGTGCAGCGCTTCACAGAGCTGCAGGCCGAACTTCAGCGCCTCGTTCACGTCCCAGACGGGCTGAAACTTCAGCGCGTCCTTCAACGTGCAGCCGTCGATGTACTCCATCGCGAGAAACGGCATCCCGTGCGCGGTGTTGCCGTCGCCCACGTACTTGACGCAGTAGCGATTCTTCGGGAGCTGTCGGAGGATCTTGATTTCACGCACAAACAATGTGCGCGCCTCCGGCGTGTCCGCCGTGAGCACCTTGACGGCGCACGGTTGCCGCTTGGCGTCCGTCGCGTAGAACACCCAAGCGAACGCGCCAGCACCAATGAAGCGCTGCAGGTGATAGCCACCTGGCAACGTCGTGTTGATCAGCGTCTTGGGGTCCGGGCCGCTCATTCGCATTCGCGCCGACGCACGTGCGCCGGTCGTGAGGTGATCGTACGCGGGTTTCGCGGCGTTGCATAACTCTTACTGCCATCGCAACCATGGAAAATTCGGGTAGGCGTGTGTGGGACTTCGCTGCAACCAGGGGTGCCACGCTGCTACCTTCGGCGCAGCGATGGAGGCCGTGCCCTCGCCGATTGATGTGTTGGACGCGGCGATCGACCGCGCGGTGCCGCCGCGACGGCTGTCGCAGGCCCTCTCGCACGTCGCGCGCAACGCCGCCGTGGGCGCGATCGAGAAGGACGGCGTTTTGCTGCGGCAGGCGCTGGCGCCAGCGTTTCGTTTGGGATCCGGGGACGACCCGCGTGAGGACATCGCTCGCTCGCTCGAGGCGGTGCGCGAGATCACCGAGCGCTCGCGGAGGCGAACCAACGCCGAGACCGCGCTGGCCGCAGCGGAGTGCGCGCTCGCCGCCCTCGAAATCGCTCACAACGTCCTCGCAGGGGTGTCGGGCAACGTACGTCGCGCGATCGCGCTGCTCGACGCGGGCGCGGCGGCGATCGACCGTCAGTACACGTGGCCGAGGACCTCGGCCGAGCAAGTGGCCTGCACGTTGGCTGCCTTTCTGCCAGCAGAGATCCCGGGTTGGCCCGACTACGACGAGGTCGCGCGGCACTTGATGAAGCCGTCGCGAAGGGACCCGAGCGCCGTCGTTCGCGCGGTCGAAGGCGTCTCGGACGGCCCCGAAGCGTGGGAGGTGCTCGCGGCGCGCGCGCTCATCCCCGTCGAGTGGGCCGGCGACACGTCGCGGTCGTTTCGCGGCGGCGCCCGCGATCGATGGGGCCGCATGCGACGCACGGTGCTCGACGCGCCGCCCGACGTTCGCTCGGCGATCTCGCTCGCCACGGACCCCGACGGAATGCTCGCCGCCGAGCGCCTCGCCCGCGAGTTCGCCGCCTCGCTCCGCGCGTGGAACCAGCGCGAACCCTCGCACTTCGAGTGGGCCGTCCTCGATCGCCGCGGGATGCTCGACGTCTACCGCGGCCCGTGGCCCGCGCAGCTCGAGCGCGCGCTTCGCAAAATTCGCCTGTCGACCGCCGAGCGCGCGTGGGCCGAAGGGCGCGCCGCCACCGCAGCCAACGTCGAGTGGTCGGACACGTACGTCCCCGCGGGGCTGCGCGAGGCGCTGTCGCTAGCAGAGTTCTGGCGGGTGATGGTCGAGATCCGCGCGAGCTTTCCACAAGAAGACCCTGTGCCCGAGGCGTGGCAGGGAGAGCCTGTCGCGAACGTCTCCTGCGCGCTCGCCGCGCTGTTGAGCCTCTGGTCTCTGGGGTATGCGCTGGTCTCGTTCGACGGCGAGCGCGCGCAGCTCGCCGCACCGATGGCGGCCGTGGACTCATGAATAACGATCACCTAATCAAGTCGTTCGATCCCCGCGAGGCCATCACCGACGCGGCCCACGCCCGCGCCATCGCCGAGCGCCTCGTGTCCGCCGCGGGCCTGAGCGAGCGCGTCGAGCTCCGCGAAGAGTCTCTCCCTCCGCGCCTGTCGATCGGCGGCCCCGACGGCTTCGGCTTCTTCGGAACGACGTCCTTCCGCTGGGTGCACCTCCCGCTCCCCACCACGCCGCGCGCCCTCGCCCTCGCGGTCGCGAGGCACATCCTCGGCGAGTATTGGGCCACCGACGAAGAGATCGCGCTCGAGCACGCGCGCCTGCCGCTCGCCCTGGTCATGGCGCTGTAAAAGCGGTCGCGCTTCGGCGCTCACCGCACGTTTCGAAGCACTTCTTGCACGCACCCGCCGTCCGCCGCGGCCACCCTCGCGGCCATCTGCGGCGCCACGCAGCGCCCGCTCGACTCCATGCACGCGTCGCAGTCTCGATCGAAGACAGCCAGCGCCAGCGGCTCGTGGCTCGACGGCATCTCTCGACACAGCACGTTCGCGCCGCAGGTGCAGCGCGGAACAGTCACGTTGATTTCTTGTGCTCGCTCGGCGTCGGCGCAGACCGTCACGGTGAGCGGCGAGGACTCGCCCGCCGCTGATTCGCGCTCGAACGTCCACTCGGAGATCCTCGGCCGCGCAGCGTCGTTGGCGCCGATGCGCGCGGTCAATCGATCTCCGTCCCGTCGGTACTCGATCCACTGCGGATAGTCGTGCGCGGGGTTCTCGAAGCGCGCGAAGTTCGCTCGCGCAGAGACCAGCGCGAACTCTGTCACCGCCTGCCCCTCTGGCGCCGCGACGTAGCGAACGCGTCCCCCACGGGCGTCGAGGCGCAGAAGCTCGTGGTGCACGAGAGCGCCGTCTCTGAGCGTCGTGCTCGCGCCGCGCATGGCGCCGTCGCGCGCGAGGTTCCATCGCTCGACCGTGGTCGATGGGCCGTCGGTCGAGCGCCACGCGCCCCCGAGCCACGCGAGCGACTCGATCGAGGGCAGATCGCCACGAGGCACCTGTGTACGTGCGCAGCCAACCGCGAGGACCGAGAGCGCGAACAACGACGAGAGAGCCCTGTGCACAGCGACGCGAGGGTATCGCAGTACGAGAGTCACCGCGGCACGAGGGACCGCGATCGAGCAAACGGTGCCGAAGCGAGCGAGGGGATGATGCTCAGCATCATGCCCGATGATGCTCAGCATCATGCCCGATGATGCTCAGCATCATGCCCACCCAGCGCGCCGGTCTCCATGGACCCATCGTGTCCCAAGTTTGGGACAGCGCGGGACCGATCGGGCCGCTCTCGATGGGCGACGCAGATCGAGGACGACCTCGCGCCCGAGGACTTGCCCCACCTCGAGGGGCGAGACGCGGTCGTCGCCAGCGCTGCGATGCAGCTCGTCGCGCGCTTCGAGGGCAAGTAGCGACCGTCGCAGCCGCGGCGATCGCGAAACGAGGCTGCCCCCGAAAGCATTCAGCGTGCGGGGTGCCTGCCCCAATGCATTCGGGGCAGGCACGCCTCCCTGTTCGCTCACCTCGAGAGCGCCACGTCCACGCGATACCAGTTTTGCATGCACTCGAAGTCGCGCCCCGGAGGAGCGGTCACTCGCTGCTCGAAGTCTGCAAACGACGAATGCCTCACGCGCAACGTGAACGTTCCCGTGCATCCGTACCCGAGAACGGTGTAACAGTTCGGCCCAAAACTCAGGCCTACCCCCGACTGCGCACACGAGCCGAGCACATGAGAGGTGCCATCGGCGAACGTAATCGAGGCCACCGCGCTCGTGATGGGGGCGTTGGTGTCGCCGTCGCGCACGATGACACGCAAGCACGGAGAGCTCAACGGCGTACACGGAGCACACGATTGGAGCGCTCCAACGAGCATCACGAAGGTTCCGAGTCGAAAACGATTCATCGGAGTTCTCCTCATCGCCTTGGAAAGACTGGGCTGATCCTTCGGAGCATTGCGTTGTTGTTGGTGCGCACCACGAACGCGAACGGAAGCCCAGGGCCCGGCCCCATACGCGCCGAAAACTTCACGGCTGAAACAGAGAGATAGAGTAGCAAATCGAGCGACGAAACGACGTTTTTCACAGAGCCGCTTCGCAGCCCCCACCCGCGCTGCCGCGCGCCCCGCCCCCGCCTGGAACGGCAGGGGCGGCGGCTTGGCGTTGATGAATCGTGTAAATTGCCTAGCAGGTTGATTCTGTGGGCCATTGCTCTGCAAGGGCCTCGGTGGGCTCGATTGCTGTGCCGCCATGCTCGATGGAGCAACGCTTCGCCCTTGCAG
>LNFM01019983.1_pt1 | contig 22687 bp, 22 predicted proteins | sample 596031 | NCBI WGS metagenome assembly LNFM01 (sample SAMN04254537, study PRJNA301005) | activated carbon metagenome | isolation source: dual media filters at the Ann Arbor, Michigan drinking water treatment plant | place: USA: Ann Arbor | reverse complement strand
AGGGCCTGGACCTGGTGGCCAAGGTGCTGATCGACAGCGGCAGCCGCGTGCTGGTGGAAACACCCACCTACCTCGGCGCGCTGCAGGCGTTTGCACCCATGGAGCCGCAGATCGAAGGTGTGGCCAGCGACGCCGGAGGCGTGGACGTGGACGCTTTGCTGCAGCAACTCGGCGCAGGCGACGACCAACCCGAGAGCATGGAGCGGCGCCGCCTGCTCACGCTCGACCTCGACCCCGCCAGCAGCCCGGTCGCCGCGCCGCGTTTCCTCTACGTGTTGCCCAACTTTCAGAACCCGACCGGGCGCAGCATGGGCTTGGAGCGTCGTCAGGCGCTGGTGGCCGCGGCCGCTCGCGTGGGCCTGCCGCTGGTGGAAGACAACCCCTACGGCGACCTGTGGTTCGACCAGCCGCCGCCCACACCGCTGACCGCACTCAACCCCGAGGGCTGCATTTACCTCGGCTCGTTCTCCAAGATCCTCGCGCCCGGCTTGCGTCTGGGCTTCATGGTGGCCCCCGCCAGCATCTACCCCAAGCTGCTGCAAGCCAAACAGGCCGCCGACCTGCACAGCCCCAGCTTCAACCAGCGCGTGGTGGCCGAGGTGCTCAAGGACGGTTTTCTGGACCGGCATGTGCCCACCATCCGCGCGCTGTACAAGCGCCAGTGCCACGCGATGCTCAGCGCGCTGCGCACCGAGATGGCGGGCCTGGACGTGCAGTGGAACGAACCCGACGGCGGCATGTTCCTCTGGGTGCGTCTGCCCGAGGGCATGAACGCCACCGAGCTGCTGCCCAAGGCGGTTGAGCACGGGGTGGCCTTCGTGCCCGGCAGCGCCTTCTACGCCGACCACGCCGACCCGCGCACCTTGCGGCTGAGTTTTGTCACCGCCACGGTGGAGCAGATGGGCGTGGGCATTGCGGCCCTGGCGCGCGCCATCCGCGAACAACACGGCGCCTGAACATGCTGCACCTGTGGGGACGGCTGAGCTCAATCAATGTGCGCAAGGTCGTGTTGTGCGCGCAGGTGCTCGGCGTCGAGCTGCCGCGCAGCGACGCGGGGCTGGCGTTTGGCGTGGTGGACACGCCCGACTTCCGCTCGAACAACCCCAATGGCCTGGTGCCGCTGCTGCGCGACGGTGACTTCACGCTGTGGGAATCGAACGCGATCGTCAGGTACCTCTGCGCCCGCGAGGGCAAGCTCTACCCCACCGATCTGCAACAACGCTTCAACGCCGAACGTTGGATGGACTGGCAGCAGACCACGCTCAACCCCGCAGGCAGCCCCGGCTTCAAGCAGTGGATACGCGTGGCCCCCACGCAGCGCGACGCCGGCGTGATCGCGCAATCGGTGGCGGCCACCGAGCCGCTGTTCACGATGCTTGACACCCACCTGTCGCGCCAGGCCTTCATGGCTGGTAGCGCGCTCACCATGGCCGATATCCCGATCGCCTGCGAGGTGCACCGCTGGTGGGGCCTGCCGCAGGCGCGCCCACCGTGGCCGCACCTCGAACGCTGGTACGCCGGCTGGCTCGCGATGCCCGCGAGCCGCGGTGTGCTCGACCTGCCTTTGTCCTGAAACGGAACCTCTCATGACCTCCCGCGCATTTCAACAAGTCGACGTGTTCACCGACACGCCGTATTTCGGCAACCCGCTGGCCGTGGTGCTCGACGGCAGCGGCCTCTCCACCGAGGCCATGCAGCGCTTCACCGACTGGACCAACCTCTCGGAATGCACCTTCGTGTTGCCACCCACAAATGCCGAGGCTGATTACCGCGTGCGCATCTTCTGCCCGGGGCGTGAACTGCCGTTCGCCGGCCACCCCACGCTGGGCACCTGCCACGCCTGGTTGCAGGCCGGCAGCCAGCCGCGCGGCGAACATGTGGTGCAGGAATGTGGCGTGGGTCTGGTGCGCATCAAACGCGATGACGCCAGGCTGGCGTTTGCGGCACCGCCTTTGCGCCGCAGCGGCCCGCTCGAAGAGGGTGATGTGACGCTGATCGCGCGCGGTCTGGGCATCCCGCGCGAGGACATCGTGGCGCACGCCTGGTGCGAGAACGGTCCGCCCTGGCGTAGCGTGATGCTGCGCACCGCCGCGCAGGTGCTGGCCCTGAAGCCGAACGCCGCCGTGCTCGCCGGGCTGGACATCGGCGTGGTCGCGCCGCAGCCCGCGGGCGCGGACACGGCGTTTGAAGTGCGCGCCTTCTTCCACACGCACGACACGCTGAGTGAAGACCCGGTGACCGGCAGTCTCAACGCAGCGGTGGCGCAATGGCTCATCGGTGCGGGCCTGGCGCCCGGCCGTTACGTGGCCGCGCAAGGCACGGCCATGGGACGCGCCGGGCGTGTGCACATTGAGCGCGATGCCGGCGGCACCATCTGGGTCGGCGGCGCATCGGTCACCTGCATCAGCGGTCAGGTGGTGCTGTGACGCCGCGCATCGACCACCTGGTGGTGGCTGCGCGCACGCTCGAAGAAGGCGTGGCCTGGTGCGAAGCCACACTCGGCGTGACGCCTGGCCCCGGCGGCGAACACCCCTTGTTCAGCACACACAACCGCCTGCTCAAGCTCGACGACGGCAGCGACAAGCCGCCGTATCTGGAGATCATCGCCATCAACCCCGACGCCACGCCCACGCGCGGCGCCGGGTACAAGCGCTGGTTCGATCTGGACGATGCGGCGCTGCAGGCGCGGCTGGCGCAAGACGGACCGCAGCTGGTGCACTGGGTGGCCAGCGTGCCCGACATTGATGCCGCACTGCTGGCCCTGCAAGCCATCGGTATACAGCGCGGTCCGGTGGTCAGCGCTTCGCGCGAAACGCCGCATGGCCTGCTGCAATGGCGCATCAGCGTGCGCGACGACGGCCAGCGGCTGTTCAACGGGGTGCTGCCCACGCTCATCCAGTGGGGCTCGGCGCACCCCACGCAACACATGCCGGCCAGCGGCATCACCTTGCGCCAGTTGCGGCTGCGGCACGCCGGTGCGGCGGGTCTGCGCGCGGCACTGCAGGCCCTCGGCCTGGAAGCCCTGAGCGTGACGGACGGCCACGGCGGCCCCGCCAGTCTCGCGGCCGAACTCGACACCCCGGCCCGTGGCCGCCTCACCCTGCTCTCACCCCCATGACCGCCCACCTGCCCACGCTCACCGACATCGAAGCCGCCGCCGAGGTGGTCTACGGTTCGTTCCAGGCCACGCCGCAATACCGCTGGGCCACGCTGAGCGCGCGCCTGGGCACCGACTGCTGGGTGAAACACGAGAACCACACGCCGGTGGGCGCGTTCAAGATCCGCGGCGGCCTCACCTACTTCGATCAGCTCCGGCAACGCGGCGAGCTGCCGCGCGAGGTGATGAGCGCCACGCGCGGCAACCACGGTCAGAGCATCGCCTGGGCGGCGCGCCTGCACGGTGTGGCCTGCACCATCGTCGTGCCGCGCGGCAATTCGGTGGAGAAAAATGCCGCCATGCGGGCCTTGGGTGCGAGCTTGATCGAACACGGCGACGACTTCCAGGACAGCCGCGAACACGCGATGGCACTGGCGGCCGAGCGCGACGCACACATGGTGCCGAGTTTCCACACCGACCTGCTGCGCGGCGTGAGCACCGCCTGGTGGGAGTTCTTTCGCGCCGTGCCGCAGATGGACGTGGTTTACGTGCCGGTGGGCCAGGGCTCGGGCGCGTGTTCGGCCATCGCCGCCAAGCTCGCGCTGGGTCACCCGGTCCGCATCGTGGGCGTGATCAGCGCGCACGCCACCACCTACGCCGACTCGCTGGCCGCCGGCCGCGTGGTGGCCTCACCGGTCACGACTGTGCTGGCCGACGGCATGGCCTGCCGCGTGGCCGACCAGGCCGCACTCGACGTGCTGGCACCGCACCTCGATCACATCGTGCAGGTAACCGATACCGAGGTGGCCGAGGCCATGCGCATGTTGTTTGCCGACACGCACAACGTGGCCGAAGGTGCGGGCGCCGCGAGTTTTGCGGCGGCGTGGCAGGAGCGGGCTTCGCTCAAGGGCCGGGTGGTGGGCACCACCCTGTGTGGGGGCAACGTGGACAGTGACATGCTCGCCACTGTTCTGAAGCGATCAGACCGGTTCTGAGCGAACCAGCCGCGCCACCACTTCGCAGAAGGCTTCCACCGCATCGGTCTTGAACACCACCTCGCGCACACCGGCGGCCTTGGCCTCGGCCTGCAGTTCGTCGGTGATGTAGCCCGACGCCACAGCCACCGGCAGGTGGGGATTGATCTCCAGCGCCGCCTTGGCCACTTCCAGGCCCGACATGCCGGGCATGTTGAAGTCGGTCAGCAGCAGCTGGAAACCCTCAGGGTCGGCGCGCAACGCGTCGATGGCTTGCGTCTGCGATGTGAAGGCCGTGACGCGGTAGCCGCGACGCTCCAGCAAACGACGCACCAGAAACACCAGCGTGTCGTCATCGTCCAGGTACAGGATGTGGTGGGGGGGCGCGGAGGAATCGTCTGCCATGGCACTGAGTCGGGATGGGCTGATGTCGGATGGGGCCAGTGTCGGAGTGAAGTTCATTGTGCCGGGTTCGCTGGCAATGGGCGAACCGGATACCCCGGCCAGGCTGGCGGGTATGTCGGGAGCCATGGGGAAATACAGGGTGAAGGTGGTGCCGCGGCCGGGCTCGGAGTCGACCTCGATCGCGCCCCCGTGCACCTGCACCACGCCCAGCACCACCGGCAGGCCCAGCCCGGTGCCCTGGCCCACCGCCTTGGTGGTGAAGAAGGGCTCAAAAATCCGGTTGCGCACGGTGGCGTCCATGCCGCTGCCGTTGTCGCTCACGCGCAGGCGGGCCACGCCCACCCCGAGCTGGGCACAGGTCTGGGCGAACTCGGGCGGCAACGCCAGTGAGGTGTTGGGCAGGCTGTCGATCCGGCATTCGATGCGCCCGGGTCGTCCATCCAGCGCGTGGATGGCGTTGGTGCACAGGTTGACCAGCACCTGCCCGATCTGGGTGGCATCGGCCTCGATGGCCAGGGTGGCGGGCGAGCAGGACTGCAACAGCTCCACCTGGAGCGGCAAGGCCCCGCGCAGCAGCGTGCACGACTCCGCGAGCACGCTGCACATGTTCACCCGCGTGCGCTCCACGGGCTGCTGGCGGCTGAAGGCCAGGATCTGGCGCACCAGCTCACGCCCGCGACGTGCTGCGCTGCTGATCTCGTGCAGGCTCTCGCGCGACGTTGCGTGTTCCGGCAGGTCCTGGCGGGCCAGATCGGCATTGCCCAGGATGGCTGCGAGGATGTTGTTGAAGTCGTGCGCCACACCACCGGCCAGCGTGCCCAGCGCTTCCATCTTCTGCGACTGCGCCAGCTGCGCCTGCAGGTGCCTTTGCTGGGCCTGTGCAGTTTTGAGCGGGGTGATGTCGATGAAGGTCAGCACCACATGGCGCAGACCGCCGAGCGGATTGTTCTCGGGGTGGGCGTTGCACAGGGCCCAGTTCACGCCCGTGCCCTCGCCCTGCGGCATGCCGACCACCACACTGCGCACCGGTTGCCCGGTGGCCAGCACCCGTTCGAACGGCACCTCGTGACGGCGCATGGGCTGGCCATCGTCGCGCAACAGGCGCCAGCCTTGTGGTGAAGGCTCGGGCAAGGCACGGTTGGCGCCGCCTTCGCTCCAGCCCAGGAAGCGCCGGGCGGCGGCGTTGATGCTCGACAAGGTGTGGTCGGGCCGGAACACGACCACACCCGCGCTGAGGTTGTCGATCAGGGCGCGCGAATCGGCTTCGCGCTGCAACAACCCCTGGCGGGCCTTGTCACCGTCGATGCGCAAACGGTACGACACCAGCGCGCCGTACAACACCACGCGCAACAGTTTGGTGAGCAGGAAGAAGAAGATGAACGGCGGCGTCACGTCGGCCTGCGACCAGAGTCCGACCTTCAGCGCCACGGCAAAGCCCAGCACGCCCAGGAACTCGACCGCCGTGAGCCACTTGAGCGCCTGCATCTCCGGCACACGGCCTTGCGGATCGGCACGCTGGATATCGACAAAGCACAACACGGTGATCGCCATCACCGAAGCAGTGAAGACACCCTGGCGCACGGCCAGCACATCCCACGCGATCAGGAAATACAGCGTGGCGCAGAAGAACGCCAGGCCGGCGGCCAGGATGGGCAGCAAGGGCCGGGGCATGCCGACGTAGCTGCGAAAGCCCATCCACGCGCACAGCGCGCTGACCATCAGCGCGGTGTTGCCCAGGGGAAAGGTCAGCGCGTCGGGCAAGCCGCCGCGCGACAGCAGCATGACCGAGCCCACGATGCTCAGCAGCGCCGACACCGACCACCAGCCCGGGCCGCCAATGGCTGGGTATCGCCGCATCTGGGCCCAGAAGGCCAGCGCGATCAAAACGTCGATGCCCACCCGCAAGGCCAGCAGTGTGGGCAGGTCAATCAACATGGGGGGGAGCAGGGCCAACATACCCAAAGATTGAAGCACAGCGCCTTCGCCGCAGACGACCGATCAGCACCCGAAAAACCCCGGTGTTCGGATCATCGCGCCGGGCCACAGACGCCTGCGCGACTGCGCGGAGTGCGCCCAGTCGCTGCCGGGACAAAGCGTCGCCAAGCCGCTGTCCCAGAATGCCGCTCATGGGAACGCTCTACCTTGTGCGCCACGGCCAGGCCTCGTTTGGTGCCGACGACTACGACCAGCTCAGCGAGATGGGCCAGCGCCAAAGCCGCCGCCTGGGCGAGTATTGGGCCGAGCGCGGTGTGGTGTTCGACGCCGTCATCACCGGCACGCTCAAACGCCACGCCCAGACATGGGCCGGGATCGCCGAGGGTGCGCAACTGAGCCACGAGCCGCTGGCCTGGCCCGGGCTCAACGAATACGACAGCGAGGCCGTGATCCGGGCGATCCATCCGCACCCGTTGCAGAAACCGCGCAGTGCCGAAGAGGCTCCCGAGCTCTACCGTCACCACTTCCGCCTGCTGCGCGACGGCCTCACCCAGTGGATGGCGGGCACCGTCAGCCCTCAGGGCATGCCGAGCTACACCGAGTTCGTGCACGGTGTCAGCAGCGCGTTGGACCATGTGCGTTCGAAGCACCATGGGCAGAGCGTCTTGCTGGTCTCCAGCGGAGGGCCCATCTCCACAGCGGAGGCCACGATCGAGCTGAACCTGCGCATCCGCAACAGCGCGGTGACCGAGTTCCAGTTCAACCCCAAGCGGCACACGCTGCTGACCTACAACACCTTGCCGCATCTGGACCACCAGGACTACAAGTCCTGGGTCACCTATGCATGACCCGGTGTTTCAGGCCTTCGGTTTGAACGCCGTGGCATCGGACAAGGTGTCCGCCGGCAACTGATCGATCTCGCTCAACAAACGCGCCAGCGACCGCCCCGCCGCCGCCAGCACCGCGTGGCCCTTCTCGGCCGTTGCCGCTGCGGCGTTGCCCACCGCGCCGTGGGCGTTGTAGTCCTGCATCTGCCAGCCCAGTTTGGCGCTCTTGCCGTTGCCCAGAATGCTGAACTGGCCGGCGCGGTCTTGCGACTTCGATGCGAAGTTCGTCGCATGCTCCATCCGCACCCGCGCCGGTGCGATGGCCAGCATCAGCGAGGTCTCGATCTCGCCGCCGTGGATGCCGAAGCGATGTTCATCGGCGCTGAACATCGCATTCAGGTCTCGGCCCTCGGCGTCCAGCAACGGCAGGTGAAACCAGTTCACGCTGTAGACCAGCAGCCCCAGGCGCGCGCGCAGGTCGCGCGCGACCACGTCCAGCAGCCCCACTTGTCCGCCGTGCGTGTTGAAGAGCACCAGCTTCTTCACGCCGCTGGCCGCCACGCATTCGCCGATTTCAGTCCACAGACGCAGCAAGGTTTCGGCCTTGAGCGTGAGCGTGCCGCCAAAGGCCGTGTGTTCGGGCGAGTAGCCCACCGTCTGTGTGGGCAGAAAAAGTGCAGGCAGATCGGGTGCGATGTGCGGCAGGCTCGCGGCCACCACACCGTTGGCGATGTCGGTGTCCACCGAGAGCGGCAGGTGCGGGCCGTGCTGTTCGATCGCAGCCACGGGCAGCACAGCGATGGTGCGTGCCTTGTCGAGCGAGGCGAAGTCGGCGGTGGTGAGGTCGGACCAGAAGCGGTGGAGGCTTGTCATGCGCCGATCTTACGGTCGGCATACATCCAGTGGCGCGACCAGGGCAAGCCGGTGGCGCTTTGCCCGGCCGCGCGGCACAGCACCTGGTAGATCGCCACCTCGTCATGCTCGAACGCCCAGGCGCAACCCGCCAGGTAAATGCGCCAGATGCGCCAGCGCTTCTCGTCCACCAGCGGCTTGATCTGCGCCGTGTTCCCTTCGAAGGCCTGGCTCCAGAGTTGCGTGGTGCGCATGTAGTGACGCCGCAGGTTTTCCACGTCGAAGGCCTCCAGCCCACCTTCCTGCAAGGTGCGCAAGACGGTGCTGATGTGCGGCACCTCGCCGCGCGGGAAAACGTAGCGGTCAATGAAATGGCCGCCGCCGTGACGCGTTTCCCCGTCATACGCGTCGGTGCTGGTGATGCCGTGGTTCATGGCCCAGCCATCCGGCTTGAGCAGCGCGCGGATGCGGGTGAAGTAGGGCACCAGGTTGTCCAGCCCCACGTGTTCAAACATGCCGACGCTGGTGATGCGGTCGAACGGGCCGTCGCTCACGTCGCGGTAATCCTGCAGGCGGATCTCGACGCGGTCTTGCAGCCCTGCGGCGCGCACCCGTTCGCGCGCCAGGTCGAACTGGTTTTGCGACAGCGTCACGCCCACACACCGCGCGCCGTAGTGCTTCGCTGCGCGCAGCACCAGCGCGCCCCAGCCGCAACCGATGTCGAGCAGGCGCTGGCCTGGTTGAAGCTGGATCTTGGTCAGGATGTGGTCGATCTTGTTCGTCTGCGCCTCGCCCAGCGTTTCGTCGCCCCGCTCGAAGTAGCCGCAGGAATACACCATGCCTTCGCCCAGCCACTGGGCGTAGAAGTCGTTGGAGACGTCATAGTGGTACTGGATGGCTTCGCTGTCGCTCTCGCGCGTGTGGCCAAAGCGGCGGCGCAGGCGGCCCAGCAGGCCGCCCTCGGGTTGCGCGTTCGCAGCCAGGCCGTGCGCGACCGCCAGGATGTCGGGCACCGAGCCCTCGACATCGATCAGGCCTTCCACGTAGGCCTGGCCGAGCGTGTCCAGCCCCGGGTCGATGAGCAACGGCAGGGCGGAGGCGTCGCGCACCCGGATCTCCACCTGCGGCTGGTCAAAGTCGCCCAGCGCCAGCGATGAAGCGCCGCGCTCCCCCCAACTCAGGCGAACCGGCAGGTTCACCCGGGTTTTCATGCGCTGCGCCCAGGGCAGCAGCGCGCGTTCCACGATCGATCCCATGCACACCTCCATGCAGGCCCGGCCTGTTCCCAACGGGGTTTTACACAATTGGTGCCGGGCTGTGAAGCGACGGTGGACTGGTCGAGCGCGGCAAGACAGAAAAACAGCGCTGACTTATATTCAAAAGCCACCGCAGCGGCCTTCCTGAGGAACTTGGGCCGGCCCTGCGGCTCACACCGATCGCCGTTCCACCGTCACGCCCGATGCCGCCAACCCAAGCTCTCCACCCTTCTGCCGTCTTCCGCCTGCTCGGCGCCTGGCTGCTCGCCGCTGCCCTGCCCCTGGGAGTGGCCGCACAAGGCTTGCTGGGTGGCCCAGCCGCCAGCGCGACCGTGGTGCAGAGCGACCAGGCCCGCGCCGAGATCGTGGCGCACGCGCCCGACGGTGCCGGGCCGGGCCAGACGGTCTGGGTCGGCCTGCAGCTCACCCACGCACCCGAGTGGCACACCTACTGGAAAAACGCCGGCGACTCCGGCCTGCCCACCGAACTGCGCTGGACGTTGCCGACCGGTGTGAGCGCTGGCGAGATCGCCTGGCCCACACCGCGCAAGTTCCCGATCGGCAACCTGGCCAACTACGGCTACGACGGTTCTGTGGTGCTGCCGGTGCCGCTGACCGTGGGGCCTGAGTTCAAGGGCGACGCCATCAACGTGCAGCTCTACGCCGCGTGGCTGGTCTGCCGCAAGGAATGCATCCCCGAAGAAGGCAACTTCACGCTGAGCATCCCGGTGAACGGCTCCACCGGCAGCAACGGTGCTGCGTTCGCAGCCAGCTTTGAAGCCGCGCCCAAGGACCAGCCCGCCGCCGGCAGCCAGTTGCAGCCCGAGGACGGATTTCTCAACGTATCGCTGACCGACCTGCCCGCCGTCTGGCGCGGCAAGACCCTGGAGTTCTACCCCGAAACCACAGGCCTGATCGAACCCGGGTCGCCCTGGACCCAGGCCTGGGACGGTGGGCGTTGGACCGCGCGCGTGCCGCTCTCACCGCACCGCAGCGAAAGCCCCACGCAGCTCACGGTGGTGGTGGCCGAGGCCAACCCGCCCGGCCAAGGCCCCGGCCTCGCCGGTGCACGGCTGGACGTGCCGGTGCAGGGCGCCTGGCCCGCCGTGGCACCGCTGCCGGCCGCCGTGCCCGACGCCTTGCAGGCCGCGCTCGACGCCAACGCCGCGCGCGCCGCCGCGCCGGTGAGCAGCGCCAGTTCGCTCACACTGGGCGCCGCCTTGTTGGGCGCCTTGCTCGGCGGCCTGATCCTCAACCTCATGCCTTGCGTGTTCCCGGTGCTCGCCATCAAGGTCATGGCGTTTGCCAAACACGCCAACGACCGCCCGGCCCACCGCGCCAACGGCCTGGCCTACACCGCAGGTGTGGTGCTCTCTTTTGTGGCGCTCGGCGCCTTGCTGCTGGGCCTGCGCGCCGCCGGTGAACAACTCGGCTGGGGCTTCCAGTTGTGGCCGTGCTGTTCACGCTGATCGGCCTGAACCTGGCCGGCCTGTTCGAGTTCGGCAACGTGCTGCCCAGCCGCCTGGCCAGCCTGCAGGCCAAAAACCCGACGGTGGATGCCTTCCTCACCGGTGTGCTGGCCACCGCCATCGCGTCACCCTGCACCGCGCCGTTCATGGGTGCTTCGCTCGGCCTGGCCATCGGCCTGCCGGCCACGCAGGCGCTGGCCGTGTTTGCCGTGCTGGGCGTGGGCATGGCCTTGCCGTACCTGGCCGCCAGCTGGATTCCCGCTGTGGCGCGCGCCCTGCCCCGCCCCGGCGCGTGGATGGACACCTTCCGCCGCGGCATGGCCTTCCCGATGTTCGCCACCGTGGTCTGGCTCTTGTGGGTACTGGGGCAGCAAAGCGGCATCGACGGCGCGGCCGGCTTGCTCATGCTGCTGGTGGTGCTGGCGCTGCTGGTCTGGTCGCTCGGCCTGCGGGGCAGGAGCCGCGCGGCCTTGTCTGTTGTGTCGCTCGCCGGCCTGGTCTGGCTGGGCTGGGCGGTCGGCCCCAACGTGACGCGCCTGCAGGAGTCCACGCCCGGTCAGGCCGTTGCGACCTCGCAGGCCGGCGTGAGCTGGCAGCCCTGGAGCCCTGAAACTCAGGCCGCGCTGGTGGCCGAAGGCCGTCCGGTGTTTGTTGATTTCACCGCCGCCTGGTGCGTGACCTGTCAGTACAACAAGCGCACCACGCTGGCCGACGCCGCCGTGCTCGGCGACATGGCCGGCAAAAACGTGGCCCTGCTGCGCGCCGACTGGACGCGCCGCGACCCGGACGTAACCGCCGCGCTGGCCACGCTGGGCCGCAACGGCGTGCCGGTGTATGCGATTTACAAGAATGGACAGGCACCCCAGGTGCTGTCCGAAGTGTTGAGTGTGGAGGAGGTTCGCGCGGCGCTGTCCAGGCTCTGAGCCTGTGCATTCGCCTTCATCGTCCCGTCATCAGGAGTCATCCCCATGCAACGCCGCCCCGTCATCGCCCTCGCCGCCCTGTCACCGTTTGCCAGCCTGCTGCTGCCCGCCACCGCCCAGGCCGCCACCGTGGGCCAGGCTGCGCCCGATTTCACCTTGATGGACACCGCGGGCAAACCTGTGAAGCTGTCCCAGTTCAAAGGCAAGCCGGTGGTGCTGGAGTGGAACAACCCGGGCTGCCCGTTCGTGAAGAAGCACTACCAGGGCAACATGCAGGCCCTGCAAAAGGAAGTCGCGGACCAGGGCGGCGTGTGGCTGGCCATCAACTCCACGCGCGACGACAGCGGCGACTACATGACACCCGCCCAGCTCGGCCGCTGGATGACCGAGCAGAAAGCCAGCCCCACAGCCACGCTGATGGACGAAGACGGCAAGATCGGCCAGGCCTATGCGGCCCGCGTCACGCCGCACATGTACATCGTCAACGCGCAGGGCGTGCTGGTGTACGCCGGCGGCATCGACAGCATCGCCTCGGCCCGGGTGGACGACATCCCCAAGGCCACCAACTACGTGCGCCAGGCCATGGCGGAAATCAAGGCCGGCAAGCCGTTGAGCGTGGCGAACAGCCGCGCCTACGGCTGCAGCATCAAGTACCAGTCAGCCTGAACGCTGGTCCCCAGGCCCCCACGCTCCCCCGCTGCGCGTGGTCCGCTGCCCCCCAAGGGGGCTGAGCCTGCCTTGGGGCGGCCCGGCGGCTGGCTCGCTGCACAGGGGCCTTGTCACCCACGTTCAGCGCACGGCGGTGCAGCCCGGATAATGGCCGGCATCGCAGCCAACCCCGCCGGACGCCCCATGCCCTTTGCCCCCCTGCAGAACGACACCTTCATTCGCGCCTGCCTGCGCCAGTCCACCGACCACACCCCCGTGTGGCTCATGCGCCAGGCGGGTCGTTATTTGCCCGAGTACTGCGCCACGCGCGCGAAGGCCGGCAGCTTCATGGGGCTGGCGACCAACGTGGACTACGCCACCGAAGTCACGCTGCAGCCGCTGGAGCGCTATGCGCTGGATGCGGCCATTCTGTTCAGCGACATCCTCACCGTGCCCGACGCCATGGGCTTGGGCCTGTCGTTCGCGCTCGGCGAAGGCCCGAAGTTTGCGAAGACCGTGCGCACCGAAGCCGACGTGGACACGCTGGCCGTGCCCGACATGGAGAAGCTGCGTTACGTGTTCGACGCGGTCACCTCGATCCGCAAGGCCTTGAACGGCCGCGTGCCGCTGATCGGCTTCTCGGGCAGCCCCTGGACACTGGCCTGCTACATGGTGGAAGGCGGTGGCTCGGACGACTACCGCGCGGTCAAGACCCTCATGTACAGCCGCCCCGACCTGATGCACCGCATCCTGGCCATCAACGCCGACGCGGTGGCGGCCTACCTCAACGCACAAATCGACGCCGGCGCACAGGCCGTGATGGTGTTCGACAGCTGGGGTGGCGTGCTGGCCGACGGCAACTTCCAGGACTTCAGCCTGACCTACACCAAGCGTGTGCTGGCCCAGCTCAAGCGCGAGCACGAGGGCGTGGTGATTCCGCGCATCGTGTTCACCAAGGGCGGCGGTCTGTGGCTCGACGACATGAAGACCCTGGACTGCCACGCCCTCGGCCTGGACTGGACCGTGAATCTGGCCAAAGCGCGCGCGCAGGTCGGCGAAGGCCCGCAAGGCAAGGCGCTGCAGGGCAACATCGACCCCAACGTGCTGTTTGCCCAGCCCGGGCAGATCGACGCCGAAGTGGCGCGTGTGCTCGAGAGTTTTGGCGCACCCCACCAGGGTCCCGGCACCGGCGCCACCCACATCTTCAACCTGGGTCACGGCATCAGCCAGTACACGCCGCCGGAACATGTGACGGCGCTGGTGGACGCGGTGCATTCGCATTCCAGACGCTTGCGCACAGCCTGAAACACACGCCACCTCCGCCCGCGCGTTGCTCCCCTTTTGGAAGCTTCAACCGCGATTCGGCCGCGGGATACGGCGAAGGACCCAGGGGTTTTCAGGTAGTCCGAAAGGCGTCATGAGTCCGTCATATCCTGGGTTGCAACGGGCCATTAACACAAAAATTGCCGAAAAATGCGCTTGACAAGCTCCACTTATGCACAAATTTTGTGCTGCGGTGCGCCATAGGGCGTGAAGCCCATCAACAGCAAAATGCTCCTGGCATTTACTCCGTAAGTTGTTGATTCATATCGTTTTTGCAATCTGCTTTTTTTGAAGGCAGTTTAAGCAAACCCTTGATTCTCAAGGGCTGTGGCACCGGAAAATGAAGCTATCAACAAAGTTATCCACAGAAAATCTGGATATGTCCCGATGCTGAGCCAAATCAACGACTTACACCGGACTCCGACAGTTCAACTGAGGAAGAACCGCTAAGCATGGCTTTCTGGCCCAGCGTCGTGGTGGCCACCCCGGCCCACAGCGGGGTGGGCGCGAGCCTGACCTACCGAAGTGAGCTGTTGCTCCGGCCCGGCACGCTGGTGCGGGTGCCGCTGGGCGCGCGCGAGGTGCTCGGTGTGGTGTGGGATTGCGCGACCACCCCGCCCGAGGGCCTCACCGAAGCGAAAACCAAGGCGGTGGCCGGCGTGCTCGAAGGCCTGCCGCCGCTCAACGACCGCTGGCGCCAGCTCGTCAGGTTTGCTGCCCAGTATTACCAGCGCAGCCTGGGCGAGGTGGCCCTGGCCGCCTTGCCACCGCAACTGCGCGACCTGAGCAACGTGCAGCTGGCGCGCCGGCTCAAGCGCCGCGCCCAGGCCAGCGCAGACGGGCCGGGTCCAGCCGGCGATGTGGCCGCTGGCCACGACCTCAGCGACGAACAACGCCAGGCGCTGGACGCACTGGCCGACGCGAAGGCGCCGGTGCTGTTGTTCGGCGCCACCGGCAGCGGCAAAACCGAGGTCTATTTGCAGGCCACGCAGCGCGCGCTGTTCTCTCAGGCAGAGGCGCAGGTGCTGGTGATGGTGCCGGAGATCAACCTCACGCCGCAGCTGGAGGCGCGCTTTCGCGAACGCTTCGAACCCTTGTGCGGCGCCGGTGCGGTGGTCTGCCTGCACAGCGGCATGACGCCGGCGCAGCGCCTGTCCAGCTGGCTCGCAGCGCACACCGGGCAGGCGCGCATCGTGCTGGGCACGCGCATGGCCGTGCTGGCCAGCCTGCCGGGGCTGCGCCTGATCGTCGTGGATGAGGAGCACGACCCGAGCTACAAGAGCCAGGAAGGCGCGCGTTATTCGGCGCGGGACCTGGCGGTGTACCGGGGCAAGGTGGAGTCGGAGGCATTGGAGGCGAACGCGCGCTGCCAGGTGGTGCTGGGCTCGGCCACGCCTTCGCTGGAGAGCTGGCACGCGGCCGACCAGGGCCGCTACCTGCGGCTGGCCATGCCGGCGCGCATCGGTGGTGGCGCGCTGCCGCGCCTTCGGCTGGTCGACATGAACCACCAGCCCAAGGGCGCGGTGCTCGCGCCCCCACTGATCGCCGCCATGGCCGAGCGCATCGAACGCGGCGAACAGTGCCTGGTGCTGCTGAACCGCCACGACTGCGGCTGGAAGAGCGCCTGCCCGCACTGCAGCGCCTACCGCGTGTTCCACAAGCTCGACCGCACGCTGCGCTGCCACCACTGCGGCTTCACCGAACGCGTGCCACGCGCCTGCCCCGACTGCGGCAACCTCGACGTTGCCCCCGTGGGCCGCGGCACCGAGCAGGTGGAAGAACAACTCGCTGGCTTGCTGGCCGATGTGAAACGCCCCGACGGTGGACCCGCGCGCGTGGCGCGCATGGACGCCGACTCCACCCGCCTCAAGGGCAGCCTGGAGGTGCAACTGGCCACCATGCACAGCGGCGAGGTGGATGTGCTGGTGGGCACGCAGATGATCGCCAAGGGTCACGACTTCCGCCGCATCACGCTGGTGGCCAGCATCAACGCCGACTCGGGCCTGTTCGCCAGCGACTACCGGGCGCCCGAGCGCCTGTTTGCGCTGCTCATGCAGGCGGCAGGCCGCGCCGGGCGCGATGCAGCCCAGAGCGCGACGAGTGAAATGTGGGTGCAGACCTGGTACCCGCAGCACCCCTTGTTTGCCTCGCTCAAACAGCACGACTTCCCCGCGTTCGCCACCACCCAGCTGACCGAGCGGCTGAGCGCCGGCATGCCGCCCTATGGCCACCAGGCCCTGCTGCGCGCCGACGCCCGCACCCAGCAGGCGGCCCAGGCTTACCTGAATGCCGCAGCGCAGGCCGCCGTGGGCCTGCCGCACTTTGAAGACGTGACGCTCTACCCGGCGGTGCCGCTGACCATCCAGCGTGTGGCCAATGTGGAGCGCGCCCAGCTGCTGGTGGAAGCCGCCTCGCGCGGCGCGCTGCAGCGTTTTTTGACTGCGTGGCAACCGGTGCTGCTGCAAACCCGCAGCCTGCCTGAGGCGCGCGGGCTGGTGCGCTTTGCGGTGGACGTGGATCCGCTGGTGATCTGAAGCGCCAGCCCCTCAGGCGACGATCTTTTCCTCGGCTGGCCACAGTTGCTCGACCGTCTGGATCACGTCGCGCAACTTGAATGGCTGCAACAGGAACCGACGGACTTCCAGCTCCTTCAGCCGCTTGAGCATGGCGGCGTCGCAGGCGGTTGCCATCACCGCCACCGGGATGCCGGCTTCGCACTGAAATTCCCGCGCACGCAGTCGGCTCAACAGGTCCAGCGCCGCATCGGGATCGGCCAGGGACAGCATCAGTCCGTCGGCCTTCCAGGTCTGCAACCACTGTTTGCCCATGGCCAGGCTGGTCGCCTGGTGCATGCGCACGATCTGCAGTTCACGACACACACTGGCCACCGTGCTGCGCACGAGCCCATCGGGCTCGATGAGCAGGACATTGACCGAGAGAGCACCGATCGCTGCGGTCACGTCAGGGCCTCTTCGCGGCGGAACATCTCCTCAACCACGAGGTCTCGCAGTCCGCCCAGGATCGCCACATCCAGCTTGTCGAATACCCGGGGACGCCGGTCCATGATGCAGAAAGTACCGACGATCTGGCCATAGGGCAGGCGCAACAGGGCCCCGGCATAAAACCGCACGTACGGTTGGCCGATCACCATGGGGTTGTCTGCAAAGCGCTGGTCCTTCAAGGCGTCGTGAACCACCAGCGTCTCGGACATGTTCACCGCATGACCACAGAAGGAAATGTCACGCGGCGTCTCGCACAAATCCATGCCGAAGCTTGACTTGAACCACTGCCGGTCCCGGTCCACCAGCGAGACCAGCGCGATCGGCACATCGAACTCCTTGGCGGCGAATGCGGAGATGCGATCAAAGCGCTCCTCGGGTGCCGTGTCCAGGATCAGCAGCTCTCGCAGCGCCTGCAGGCGTTGCATCTCGTTGTGGGGCATCGGGGCCAGGATCATGGTGTTCTCCGTGCGCGTGGCCGGCTGGGATTTCAACCGGGCAACAGTCGGTGTGTTGCCATGTGTATCGGCCCTTGCGGCGAAAAACTGAAGGCAGACGCCTCAGCTCACCAGGGACACGGCCGCCGAGAACGTGAAGAAGGCAGCCACAGTGGTCACCAGGATGATGCGGGCGATGCGCCCGTTGTCCGCGCCGAACCGCTCGGCCAGCAGCGACACATTGCTCGCGCTGGGCAAGGCCGCCACCAGCACCATCACCGTGAGCGCCGCGGGCGAGAGCGGCACGCCGAGCTGCATCGCCCCGGTGCCCACTGCCAGCACCAGCAGCGGATGCAACAGCAGCTTCATCAGCACCACAGGCACATAGTCCGACAGCGGCATGGGATGGTTCGACCGCATCTGCGCGCGCGCCAGCACAGCGCCGATGGTGAACAGCGCCACCGGCGAGGCTGCGTCGGCCAGCAGCCACACGGTCTGCTCGACCGGCTTGGGCAAGGTGAAGGCATAGGCCGAAGCCGCTGCACCCAGGATGATGGACCAGGGCATGGGGTTGGCCACCACGCCGCGCAGCGCCTTCTTGCCCGCGTCCAGCATGGCCTGCCCGCCGTGGCCCTGGGCATCGTCCAGGCGCGAAAGCGCAATGCACAGCGAACTGGTGATCACCAAGTCGACCAGGATCGTGAGGATCACCGTGCCCGCCACCTGCGGACCCAGCAGCGCGGCCAGCAAAGGCACGCCCATGAACCCGGTGTTGGGGAAAGCAGCCACCAGGGCGCCGATCGATGCGTCGTTCCAGCGGATGCGTGCGTTCAGGGTCATGACCACCGCAAAAGCCACCATCACCAAGCCACACAGCAGGTACACACCCACCACCGACGCATCCAGCAGTTCGGCGATCGGTGTGGTGGAGCCGAAGCGGTAGAGCAGGCAAGGCAGCGCAAAGTACAGCACGAAGCCGTTGAGCCCCGGGATCGCGTCCAGCGGCAACATGCCGCGCCGCGCAGCCACAAATCCGGCCAGCACGAGGGCAAAGAACGGAAATGTGACGAGCAGGATGTTGAGCACGGGCGCCATTGTCTCAGTTGTGGCTTGGCCAGCGCCCGGGTCGCCACGGCACATGCCGGCCGTGGGCCGGATCAACCGCCGCAGCGCTCCTGGGGAGAGCTGGCGATCGCCGTCCATTCGGCCATGGTCAGGAACTGCGGCTGATCGTAGACACCGCCGACGGCCTCCAGCGCCAGGTTGAACGCACGCAGGTGGTTGCGTGAACCGCACAGCAGGTTGTCGTACACCTTCACGATGTCGGGCTCGTCCAGCACCTGTTCCTTTTTCTCCTCGATGTCGACGATGTCTTTCTCCTCGATGAGGCAACCCACCTTGAGCGCGTCGATCAGGCTGGGCTGGCCCTGCGCCACGAGGGCGTCGTACAGCTGTTGCAGATCGGTGTTCACGAACACGCCGGGGGGCGTTGTGGCCGCGGGATCGGGCAGGCCGTGCGCCACGATGAGCAGGCGCACGGCTTCGGTGTGCTGCGCTTCGCTGGGCACGATGTTGTTGAACACCTGCGCGCCCCAGCGGGCGTAGAGCGCCACATACACATCGTGAGCGAGTTTTTCCTCTTCGCGCATGAACAGCAGACCGGCGATTTCGTCCGCCGAGAGATCTTCTGCCGACGCGGCCCGCGCCGTGGCGCCGTCCAGCGCAGGGGCCGCAGCGCCGGTGGCCACCTCGTCGCCCCCACCACAGGCCGTCAGCACCGGGGCCAGCGCCACGCCACCGAGCGCCATGCCCGCGAGTCGCAGGAATTGTTTTCTCTGCATGAAAAGTCCTTGCATGCGACACAGGGGTGCCGCTCATGTCCCGAGGATGGGAATCACAGTCCATTTCTCACTTGAGAAAAATCAGTCGGCCCCCTGGGGAAGCGGCGATTTATCCATCGAAAGTACCCAATGCTCACGCCCGGTTACAGGTTTCACGCGCGAGACGTGAGACGAACGCCCCCTCGGTGGCCGCCGAAAGACGGTCGGTATGATCCAGCATTCACCCATCGCACCGCGCCTGGCAGCCGCTCCGGCCCATCCAGGTGCCCACCCCACCCATGTCCGCCCACACAGGCTCCGGCCTGAACCTTGCCCAACTCGAAGCCGTGAACCACCTGGGCGGGCCCTGTCTGGTGCTGGCGGGCGCCGGTTCGGGCAAGACGCGCGTGATCACGCACAAGATCGGCCGCCTCATCCAGGCGGGTCTGGCGGCGGACCGCATCGCCGCCATCACCTTCACCAACAAGGCCGCCGCCGAAATGCGCGAGCGCGCCAAACAACTGGTAGGGCGCGACGCGAAGAAGGTGCTGATCTGCACCTTCCACTCGCTGGGCGTGCGCCTGCTGCGCGAAGACGGTGCGGCGCTCGGCCTGAAGAAGCAGTTCTCCATTCTGGACACCGACGACATCACCAGCCTGCTGAAGGACTGCGGTGGCACCACCGACGCGGCCACGGCGCGCGGCTGGCAGTGGGCGATCAGCGCCTTGAAGAGCGCGGGTTTGAACTCCGCACAGGCGCTGGCGCAGGCGAAAGACGAAAACGAGCGCGTGACCGCGACCATCATGGGCCGCTACGAGGAACGCTTGACGGCCTACCAGAGCGTGGACTTCGACGACCTGATTTCCCTCCCGCTCAAGCTGCTGACCGAGCACCTCGATGTGCGGGAGCGCTGGCAAAAGAAGATGGGCCACGTGCTGGTGGACGAGTACCAGGACACCAACGCCACGCAGTACGAGCTGCTGAAACTGCTGGTGGGCGCGCGCGCGCGCTTCACCGCGGTGGGTGACGACGACCAGTCCATCTACGGCTGGCGCGGCGCCACGCTTGCCGCAGGACTACCCCGAGCTCAAGGTCATCAAGCTGGAGCAGAACTACCGCTCCACCAGCGCCATCCTGCGCGCGGCCAACAACGTGATCGGGCCCAACCCCAAGCTGTTTCCCAAGACGCTGTGGAGCGACCTCGGCGAAGGTGAGCCGGTGCGCGTGGTCGATGCCGACAACGAAGAGCACGAGGCCGAGCGCGCCGTGGCACGCATCCAGAGCCTGCGCTCGAACTCGCAGCACAAGGAGTTTCGCGACTTCGCCATCCTGTACAGAGCCAACCACATGGCGCGCTCGTTCGAGCAGTCGCTGCGCCGCGCGCAGATTCCCTACAAGGTCTCGGGAGGCCAGAGCTTTTTTGACAAGGCCGAGATCCGCGACCTCTGCGCCTGGCTGCGCCTGCTGGTGAACAACGACGACGACCCGGCCTTCCTGCGCTCGGCCACCACACCCAAACGCGGCATCGGCCACACCACGCTGCAGGCGCTGGGCGGCTTCGCCACGCAGTACAAGCTGAGCCTGTTTGAAGCGCTGTTCGCCAACTCGCTGGGCACCGCCCTGCCCGCGCGCGCCGTGGCCACACTGCACGAGTTCGGCCGCGCGGTGAACGAGCTGGAATACCGCGCCAAACACACGGTGGGGCACGAGGCCGCACGCACTTTCCTCACCGAATGGCTCAAGGACATTGCGTACGAAAAACACCTGTACGACAGCGAAGACAACGAAAAAGTGGCCGCTGCGCGCTGGACCAACGTGATGGACTTCTGCGACTGGGTCGCGGGGCGCTGCGGTGGCCAGATCGAGGATGACGCCGGTGTGCAGGTGGAGAGCGAACGCAAGAGCCTGATGGAAGTGGTGCAGACCATCGCCCTGCTCTCCACACTCTCCGAACGCGAGAAGGACCAGAACGTGGTGACGCTCTCCACCCTGCACGCCTCCAAAGGCCTGGAGTGGCCGCACGTGATGCTGGTGGGCGTGAACGAAGGTCTGCTGCCGTTCAAGATGGACGAAGAGCCCGGCCAGAGCGACGCCGCCGTGGAGAACATGGCGCAACGCCTGCAGGAAGAGCGCCGTCTCATGTACGTGGGCATCACGCGCGCGCAGCGCACCCTGGCCGTGAGCTGGCTCAAGCGGCGCAAGAAAGGCCGCGAGAGCATCCCCGGTCAGGCCAGCCGCTTCATCCAGGAGATGGGGTTGGACCAGGCCACCACGAAAGAAGACCCGCGCGAAAAACTCCGTGCCTTGCGCGCCGAGTTCGCCCAGCGCGCCACCGACCAGGCCGCACAAAAGGCGGCCGACATCGCACCATGAAGAGACAGCAACACCACTGGATCGCGACGGCTGCTCTTGCCCTCGCCTTCGCACTGCCCGCCTCGGCCCAAACACCCGCCGTGGTCTGCACACCGCCCGCCGACATGGTCCCCGCCCAGCTCTACGGCCTGTGGCAACTCGTGCTGTGGCCGCAAGAGGGGGGCAGCGAAGCCACGCCTGCGTCCACCGGTGCCCTGCTGTTCGAGCGCCACCCCGAATACCCGGGCAGCGTGCGCGGCAGCCTCAAACGCAGCACGCCGGGCAACGATCGCCAGGCGCTGGTGTCAGGCGACGTGACCAGCGGTGAATTCAACCTCGACGAATCGGCCGACGGCGTGACGATGGACGCGGTGTGGGAAGGCAACGTGACCGCCAGCGGTTGCGGCCAGGAACTGCGCGGCATCCGCCGGCCCGCCGAGGGACGCGCGACGAACGAGCCGCTGATGAACTTTGTGTTGAAGAAGGCGCCGGGCTGGCGCTGATGGCGGCCGCCGCGCTCAACGCGTGGCCTGGTCCAGCTGCTCGGCGCGCTGTTGCTGCGTCTGGTCCATGGACTGCTGGAGTTGCTGCTGGACCTGCTGTTGCACCGCACGGCCCTGCTCGATCTCCTGCTGCTTGACCGCACCCGCCGTGGCCGCGGTGCCCACAGTCTCCACACCGCAGGCGGTGAGCGCGGGCAACACCAGCATCAGCAGCCCAATTCGACAAGCCTTGCAAAGATCCACGGTCCGCTCCTGAGGTGGCGGGCATGACATGCCCAAGCGCGCATTCTGGCGCGAGCGGTGCGGCGCGTGTGTGCCCTCAGGCCGCTTCGGTCACCCGCACCGACTGCCGGTCGAACCACGCGCACAGCAGCATGGCCAGGTGCGCGGGCACATCGTTGTCAAAGCTCATCAGCGCGTCGGTCGGCTGCGCGGCTGCAGCGGACTGCAACACATCCACGAGACAAGCCTGCTGCGCCTCGCTGACCTCATGGCCGAAGTGGACCGCAAGGGCGGCAAGACATGCGTCGTGCAGCCGCTGCGACCCGAGCACCTGCCAGGCGTAGTCGATCTCGTAGCGATCCACCCCCTGCTTCAAGCTCTCGCCATCGACCCGCGCCTCTTCGGCCACGTGGCGCAGGGTGCGCGTGCTGAGGCCCTGGGTGAAGCGGGCCAGCAGGTCGTCACGGTCCGTCACGGAAAGGGTGTGGGTCATGGGATTTCCAATCGGCAGGAAGGGGGCAAGCCCCACAGGATCGGCAACATGCAGCGGACCCGGAAACGAAAAAGCCCATCGCGGTGGATGGGCTTTTGCGAGAAGTTTGGTGGCCTGGGACGGAATCGAACCATCGACACGCGGATTTTCAA
>LNFM01007017.1_pt1 | contig 22688 bp, 24 predicted proteins | sample 596031 | NCBI WGS metagenome assembly LNFM01 (sample SAMN04254537, study PRJNA301005) | activated carbon metagenome | isolation source: dual media filters at the Ann Arbor, Michigan drinking water treatment plant | place: USA: Ann Arbor | reverse complement strand
ACTTCGGCGCCGAGGCTGTACTTGCCCGAGAACGACACGCTCGCGGGATTGTGGAACTTGATGGCCATTGACGTCTCTCCCCTTCTGGAAACCTACACGGTTTCAGGTCGGGGAGCCTGGCGTCAAGCTACTTCGCCGCCACCGTCTCGACCTCGACGAACATGAAGCTCGAAGCGCGACTTCCGGACGAAGCAACATCGAGAGATCGTGAACTCCCGAGAGCGCGACATGCCGGGAGCGCCCTGTTTTCGGTCAGCGCAATGCGCCACACTCGACACATGCACAGGCGTTACCTTCTGCTTGCCGCGGTCGCCAGCGCCGCCGGCCGCCCTGCTGCCGCGGTCGATCGCGCGGCCCTCGACCTAGCCACGGCCACGATCACCGCTCACGACGACCGGCGACGGACGGCGATCGAACGCCTGGTTGCGCGCGGCAAGCCCGATGTCGTGGGCACACTCATCGACCTGATGTTCTATTTCCCCGACGACGGCGATGCGATCGCCGCCGCCCTGCGCCGCCTCACCGGCCAGTCGATCGGCACGGACTGGTTCAAGTGGATGCTCTGGCAGGAAGGCGCGACCGAGTACCCCTCCTTCGAAGGCTATGCAACGTTCAAGGCGCTCCTGTTGTCCCAGATCGATCCCGCCTTCCAAGACTTCCTGAGGCCCGACTCGCCGCACACGATCCGCCTCGAGGAAATCGTCTGGGGCGGCGTGGTGAAGGACGGCATCCCCGCACTGGTGGCACCGACGTTCGTCGAGGCGAGCGAGGCCGACTGGCTGTGGGACGGCGAACTCGTCTTCGGCATCGAGATCGGCGGCGACATCAAGGCTTATCCACACCGCATCATGGACTGGCACGAAATGGCCAACGACACCGTGGGCGGCGTGCCGCTCGCTCTCGCCTACTGCACGCTCTGCGGCTCGGGCGTGCTGTACGAGACCGGGGTGGCGGGCCGCGACAAACCGTTCGAGTTCGGCTCTTCGGGCCTGCTCTATCGCTCCAACAAGCTGATGTACGACCGCGAGACCCATTCGCTGTGGAACCACTTCACCGCGCAGCCGGCGGTCGGATCGCTGGCCGGCTCCGGCATCGAGCTCAAGACGCGGCCGGTCGCGGTGATGCGCTGGGGCGAGTGGAAGCGGCGGCATCCGCAGACCCGTGTCCTCTCGCTCGACACCGGTCACAACCGCGACTACACGCCCGGCCGGCCATACGGCAACTACTTCTCCAGTCCCAGCCTGATGTTCCCGACCAACACGCCGGACTCGCGGCTGGCGCCCAAGGACATCGTCTTCGTCCTGCGCGCAACCGAAGGCACGCGCGCCTGGCCGGTCCGCGCTTTCGGCGAGGGTCGCGTGCTCAACGACATCGTGGGGTCGCGCCCGGTCGTCCTGGTCGGCGACGGCCGCAGCGAAACGGTGCGCGCCTACGACCGCGGTTCGCTCGCCTTCACGCCGAAAGTGGACGGCAGCGCTGCCGCCCCGCTCGGCCTGTACGACGACGCCGGCACGCGCTGGGTCGTCGGCGAGGAGGCGTTGACGGCGAGCGACGGACGGCGGCTGCCACGCGTCGCCGGCCACAACGCCTACTGGTTCGCCTTCGCCCGTTTCGTCGGAGCCCGCGGCACGCTGCATGAGGAGCCGCGGTGAAGAATCAGGCCTTGGCCGCCACCACCTCGACCTCGACGAACATGCCGGGATCGGCGAGGCCCGAGACGACGATCAGGGTCGCGGCCGGATAGGGGCTCTTGAGGAACTTGGCCCGGGCGTCGCGGTAGGGTGCGATGAAGCGCGAATCGGTGATGAAGCCGGTGACCCGCACGATGTTGCTAAAGCCCATGCCGGCGCTCTTCAGGATCTGCCCGATGTTCTTCCAGGTGAGGTCGCACTGCGTCTCGAAGCTGGGCGCCAGCCTGCCCTTGGAATCGTAGCCGACCTGGCCCGCCAGGAAGAGCAGCCGCGCATCGGACGGCACCTCGACGCCGAGGCTGTACTTGCCGGTGAGCGCGACGGACTTGGGATTGTGGAACTTGATCGCCATGACGGTATCTCCCATGTAAGAAGGCGCACGGTATTCAGGTCTGAGAGCATGGCGTCAAGCATCAAGCACGTGCACATCGTGGGCGGCGGCCTCGCGGGCAGCGAAGCGGCATGGCAGCTCGCCGAGACGGGCGTGCCGGTGGTGCTGCACGAGATGCGGCCGGTGCGCGGTACCGAGGCGCATCTCACGGAAAATCTCGCCGAACTCGTCTGCTCCAATTCCTTCCGCTCCGACGATGCGCAGAACAACGCCGTCGGTCTCCTGCACGAGGAGATGCGACGCGCCGGCTCGTTGATCATGCGCGCGGCCGACGCCCACAAGCTGCCGGCGGGCGGCGCGCTCGCCGTCGACCGTCACGGATTCTCGGCCGCGGTGCAGGAAGCGCTGCTCGCCCATCCGCTGGTGACGCTGGAGCGCGCCGAAGTCGCGGGCCTGCCGCCCGAGGAGTGGGACAGCGTGATCGTGGCCACCGGTCCCCTCACCTCGCCCGCGCTCGCCGAGGCGCTGACCAAGCTGACGGGCGAGGAGTCGCTCGCCTTCTTCGATGCCATCGCGCCGATCGTGCATCACGAGAGCATCGATCTCTCGGTCGCCTGGAAGCAGTCGCGCTACGACAAGGGTGGACCTGGCGGCGATGGCGCCGACTATCTCAACTGCCCGATGGAGAAGCCCGAGTACGAAGCGTTCGTGGCGGCATTGCTGGCGGGCGACAAGACCGAGTTCAAGGAGTGGGAAGCCAGTACCCCCTACTTCAACGGCTGCCAGCCGATCGAGGTGATCGCGGCCACAGGTCCGCAGACGCTGCGCTTCGGGCCGATGAAGCCGGTCGGCCTGCGCGATCCGCGCACCGGCACGCGGCCGTGGGCCGTGGTGCAACTCCGCCAGGACAATGCACTCGGCACGCTGTGGAACATCGTGGGCTTCCAGACCAAGCTGAAGCACGGCGAGCAGACGCGCATCTTCCGCACCATCCCCGGTCTCGAGAAGGCCGAGTTCGCTCGCCTGGGCGGCTTGCATCGCAACACCTTCCTCAACAGCCCGCGCCTGCTCGATGCGACGCTGCGGCTGAAGGCGATGCCGCGCCTCAGGTTCGCGGGCCAGATCACCGGCTGCGAGGGCTATGTCGAGAGCGCCGCCGTCGGCCTGATGACAGGCCGCTTTGCCGCCGCCGAACGCCTGGGCAAGACGCAGGCCCCGCCGCCGCCGACCACCGCGATGGGGGCGCTGCTGGGCCACATCACCGGCGGCGCCGATGCCACGACCTTCCAGCCGATGAACGTCAACTTCGGCCTGTTCCCGCCGATTGACGGCACGTTCAGGGGCAAGGAACGCAAGCAGGCGATGAGCGCACGCGCGCTCCAGGATTTCGACCACTGGCTGGGACAACAGCATGCACCTCTTGCAGCCTGATCCCGCGGCCGCCCTTCTGGGGTTGCGCGCCATGAAGACCGTGGCCTCGGCCACCGGGCCGATGAGCCCGGTGCGGCGGACGCTCCTCGATGCGGCGCGACGAGTGATCCTCAGGGTCGATGCCGACATCGATGCGTTGGCACCCATCACGCCCACCGAGTTCGCCGCAGGTTTCGCCTTGCCCGAGCTGCGCGAGCAGTTCACCAACGGCATGCTGGTCATGGCGCTGTCCGACGGCGTGCCGCCGCGCGAGATGGTGGCCGATGTCGAGGCCTTCGCGAAGGCGATCGGCGTGTCGACGCCGGCGCTGACCGACCTCCGGCTGCTTGCCGAAGGGTACATGACGATCTTCAAGCTCGATTTCCTGCGCCGCAGCCAGATTGGCGACATCATGAAGAACCAGCTCGAGCAGAAGGGCCCGCTCGGCCTCGCCAAGGCCGTGCTGACGATGCGCGGCATGATGGAGGATCCGGCGCTGGCCTCACGCTACCGCGCCTGGAAGGACCTGCCCGAGGGAACGCTCGGCCGATCCCTGGTCGAGTTTTATGCGAAGAACGGCTTCAGCCTGCCCGGCGAACGCAAGGGCTTCCCGGAAGCGGGCCTCTACCACGATCTCTGCCACGTGCTGGGCGGCTACGGCACTGATCCCGAAGGCGAAGTGCAGGTCGCCGCCTTCACGGCGGGCTTCAAGAAGGAGCGCCCGCTCTTCATCATGCTGTTCGCCGTGCTGATCTTCAGCACGGGCGTCAACATGCGGCCGTCCAATGAGGACTTCACGACCGTGGGCGTGCTGGGCAAGCCCGGCGTGGCCGACCGCATGTTCGCGGCCATGGCGCGCGGCACCAAAGTGAACCAGGACCTGTCCGATAAGTGGGACTACTGGGCCGTCGCGGCGCTGCCGCTCGACGAGGTGCGGCGACGGCTCAACGTCTCGCCGCCGTCTGATCCCCTCATGAGATAAGTTCGCGCGCACGCGGCGCGGCGCATGCTAACTAGCTTGCAATGACCCCCGCAGAACGCCGGCAGATGATGTTGGCCGGGCCGATCGTGCCCACCATCCTGGCCCTGGCCACCCCCAATGTGCTGAACGTGGCCATGCAGAGCCTGGTCAGCATCTCCGACGGCTGGTTCGTGGGCCAGCTCGGCAGCACCACCGCGCTCGCGGCCCTGGCGCGCATGATGTCGGCCGGCGCCATGGGCGGCGGCATCTCCTCCTCGGTGGCGCGCGCGCTGGGCTCGGGCAACAAGGCGGCGGCCGAGGCGGCGGCGGCCCATGCGCTGGCGATCGCCTTGGGCATGTCCGTCCTGTTCGCCGTCATCTTCGTAGGCTTCGGCCGCACGATCTTCGGTGCGCTGGGCGGCAGCGGCGGCGCGCTCGACGGCGCCGAGGCCTTCGCCACCATTCTTTTCCTCGGCTGCGTCGTCCACTGGATCGCCAACTCCATGGCCTCGGTGCTGCGCGGCACCGGCGACATGAAGACGCCGGGCTATGCGCTGGTGGCCAGTGCAGCGCTGCAGATCCCGCTCACCGGCGCCTTGACCTTGGGCTGGTTCGGCCTGCCGGCGCTCGGCATCCGCGGACCGGCCGCCGCGGCGGTGATCTCCTTCGCCTTCGCCGCGGTCTGGATGCTGACCCGGCTCATCGGCGAGCGCGCGACGGTGCGGCTGCGCTGGCCGGTCGACGGTTTCCGCTGGCGCGCCTTCCGCGACATTTTGAAGGTGGGCGCCGTCGCCTGCCTGGTCGTGATCCTGACCAACGGCACGGTGCTGATCGTGACCGGCCTGATCGGCCGCCAGGGCGACGCCGCCATCGCGGGCTACGGCATCGGCAGCCGCCTCGAATACATGCTGATCCCGATCAGCTTCGGCATCGGCGCCACCCTCACCGCCTTGGTCGGCACCAACATCGGCGCCCGGCAGTATGCCCGCGCCCAGCGCATGGCCTGGACCGGCGCGCTGATGGCGGGCTGCGTCGCCGCCCTCATCGGGCTCATCGTGGCGATCTGGCCCGACCTCTGGCTGACGCTCTTCACGCAGGATCCCGCGGCACTCGCCTCGGGCCGGCACTACCTGAGTATCGTCGGCCCGGTGTACGGCTTCTTCGGCGTCGCCATGGCGCTCTACTTCGCCTCCCAGGGCACCGGCGAGATGTACTGGCCGGTCGGCGCCAACCTCACCCGCATCACCATCGCCGCCGGCGGCAGCCTGCTGGCGCTCGACACTTTCGGCTGGGGCATCTCCGGCCTCTACGCCTGCGTGGCGACTGGCATCGTGGCCTTCTCGCTGGTCCTCGCCTTCTCGACGACGCGGCGCGCGTGGACCGGCTGAGGGCGATTTTTCAGACACGACTTGTCCAGAATCTGTCTGTCCAGAAATTCGTAAAGCGCCAGCCCGCTTATAAGGAACGATTCTTTTCGACTCAGGCCCGAATCGCGGACTGGAGTGACCCCCGTGGACTGGACAGGTGTCAGGGCTGGATCAGGGCAGGCTGCCGGGCCGCTGGTGGACGCAGTCGCCCGCCTTCACCAATGTCTCCTCGGTCTCGTGCATGAAGCGCGCCCAGCCCTTCAGCATGATGACGATGCGGAACTTGGCCTCGTGGAGGTGCCAGCCGGTACGCTCCTCCGGCGGCAAATTGGCCTTCACCAGCTGGGCGATCACCTGGCCCCTGGTGGCCTCGGCGACGCCGAGGTCGCGGTAGAGGAAGAAATCGCGCAATCCGCCCGATTTGTACTCAGTGTCGCCTTGGGCGATATGGGAGAAGGCGGTGGCGATCAGGGCCGCCGTTGCAGCGGCATCGGGCTTGGTCAGGGTGTCGACGGTCATGGCAACCTCCTGCCGAGATGCCACGGTCCGTGCAAGTTTTGTGCCGCGAAAACGGGGCTGACAGTGAAGAAGATCCTCATCATCGGCATCGGCGCCGGCGACCCGGATTACATGACCGTGCAGGCCATCAAGGCGCTGAACCGGACCGACGTCTTCTTCCTACTCGACAAGGGCCGCATCAAGGGCAAGCTGCGCGACGCTCGCGAGGAAATCTGCCGCCGCCACATCGCGCCCGGCCACTGGCATCGCTTCGTCGAGGCGCCGAGCCCGCCGCGCGATACACAGCCTGCCGACTACCGTGCGAGTGTCGATGAGCTGAACGAAGCCAAGCAGGCGGTGTTCGAGGCGATGATCGCGGGCGAGATGAAGGACGGCGAGACCGCGGGCATCCTCGTCTGGGGCGACCCGATGCTCTACGACAGCACCATCCGCAACATCGAGGCGATCGTCGCAACCGGTCGTCACACCATCGACTATGAGGTGATCCCCGGCATCACCGCGGTCCAGGCGCTGGCCGCGCGGCACAGGATTCCGCTCAACCGCATCGCCGAGCCGGTACTGCTGACCACGGGGCGCAAGCTGGCCGAAGGACTCCCCGAAGGCATCGACAGCGCCGCCGTCCTGCTCGATGGCGAGGACACTTTTAGGCGCTTCGCCGATCAGGACATGGAAATCTACTGGGGCGCCTATCTCGGCACGCCCGACGAGATCCTGATCTCCGGCAAGCTTCGAGACGTGGCCGCCGAAATCCACCGCCGCCGCACCGAGGCGCGCCAGAAGAACGGGTGGATCATGGATACGTATCTGATCCGGAAGGCACACCATGATTGAGCGGACAGGCGGCTGCGTGTGCGGCGCGGTGCGGTTCAGGACGACGGCCGAGCCGTCGCGCATCACGATCTGCCGTTGAACCTGGTGTCAGCGCCGCACCGGCACGGCCTTCGGCACGGAGGTCGTCTTCAACAGCGACAAAGTCGAGATCGCGGGACAGGTCGTCACGCGCTACCGGCACGTCTCCGACCAATCGGGCCGATGGCTCGACCTCGAGTTCTGCAGCAGGTGCGGCGGCAACCTCGGCTTCACCCTGGAGATGGTGCCGGGCGTGCGCACCCTGCCGGCAGGTGCGTTCGACAATCCGGAGTGGATCCGCGCGGACCCCTACAAGATTCGACACGTCTTCCAGTGCTCGAAGCGTGCATGGCCGGACCTCTCACCGCTCGTCGAACAGTACGAGACCCATTTTCGCAAGTCGTAGAGACGACGCTGGCGTCAGACTGGAATAGCACTCAGCCCGGCAATCCCCCGATCCAGCTCACGACCTGCGTCGAGGCGGCGAAGTCGGTGTCGCGATGGCCGGCATTGACGACGATGTACTTGCTGTAGGGGTTCTTCGCGGCCGGCTTGTAGATGTTGGCCTCGTTGTAGTTGAACGCGGGGTCCTGCCTGCCCATCACCATCAGGAGCGGAATGCTGGCCGGCAGGAGCGGCGCCTGGACGTTCATGGCGGCCTGGCCGCGCGGACTCAGCCAACTGAGATAGGCCGCGGCGGTCGTGTTGAGTGCGAGCTTGCTGCCCTGGTTGTCGTCCGTGCCCTTGAACGGCTGGTTGCCCTGGCCCGCGTTGACCATCGCCCGTGCCTTTTCCAGCAAGCCGGACACATCGGAATAGGTGCGGAACACGAAAGCTGGGCTGTGGCCGGGGGCCAGCATGACGCAGGCTGCGACGTTCTGGCGGGCAACGGTGTAGGAGAGCGCCATGTTGGCACCGAGGCTCTGTCCGCCGACGACGATGCGTTGCGCGCCGTGGCCGCGCAGCTGGGCGACGAAGCCGTCGATCATGGTGTGGACCTGATCGACGGTCACGGAGATGCGCTCCCAGCCCTGCCCCTCCCACGGCATCGAGGGCACCAGCACCCGGGCGCCGATGCCCGACAGCTTGGAGGAGATGTCGTTGAGCCCTGGCGTGCCCGGCCGCGATTGCTTGCCGTGCAACAGCAGGACTCCGAGCGTGCCGCCGGCCTGGGCGAAGGCCAGATCCGCCGACGCGGTGAAAGCGGTTGCGACGGACGCGCGGACGATAAATTCCCTGCGTTTCACGCCCTGTCGTCTCCCAAGTCGAGTTAGCTCTGTAACTTAAATGCTCCTCTCCCCCGCTAGGGGGGAGAGGAACATGAGGAGCCGCCTCAAGCTGCCTCACGCCGGCAGAGGCACGAGGCGCGGATCGGGACCTCGGCGCGCGCGAGCGCCAGGTCGAGGCGGGCCTTGATCAGCGGCGCCTCCACCTTCTCGCCGCGGCGCGCCAGGCACTCGTGCAGGCCATGCAGGCTCCACACGTTCTCGGGATGCCAGCAGGCGCGGTTGGTCTTGCCGTCGAAGCCGAGATCGGCGCGATAGACCGCCTCGGCTTCCTCGAGATGGCCCCGCTCCAGCAGCAGCGCCCCCAGCGCGTGGCGCGTCGGCTGCATCCAGCCCCACGGCTCGTCGTACGGCAGCGCATCGTCGAGCTCGACGGCGCGGCGCAGATGGGCGAAGGCGAGGTCGAAGTTGCCGCGGCGGTATTCAAGTTCGCCGGTCAGCATCTCCTCGGCGATCGCTAGCATGTCGACCATGGTGTTGTTGTGCAGCCGCCGCGATTCGGGCACGCGCGCCTTGGCGGCCCGGAAAGCCTCGCGCATGCGCTCCGCCGCCCCGATCTCGCCCAGCACTGAGTGCGCCACGCCCTTGGCGTAGAGCGTCATCGCCGTGGTCCCGCAATAGAGCTCCTGATCCTTCGGCAGCTCCTGGTCGATGATCTCGCGCCACTTGCCGAAACGCACCAGCACATGCTGCTTCACCGCGAGGTAGCTCTCGATGAAGTCGGCCATCGGCGGCGAGGGAATGCGCAGCAGATCCTCGGGCGTGGTGTCGATCAGCTCCTGCGCCGCCTTGATGGCGGGCGTGTACTGGCCCAGGAACATGGCGCCGTAGACCACGAAGTGGTGGTCGTGGCTGCGGTAGAGCGCATAGACGTTCATGGCGCCCTCGCGTGCCAGGAACTTGCGGTCCACCGCGACGGCCTTTTGGTTGTAGACGACAACGTCACGGTAGTTGCCGCAGAGCACGTCGATGTGGGTCGGCATGTGGATCAGGTGACCGGAGTCGGGCACGAGATCGCGCAGCCGGTCGCCGGCGCGCAGCGCGCGCTGCGGGAACGGCGACATCTCCATCAGATGGACATAAAGGTGCAGGAGGCCAGGATGATCCCAACTAGCGGGGATGTCGCGGAAAGCCTGCTCCAGCACCTCGACGGCCTCGTCGGTGCCGGCGCCCGGCGTCGCCTTGCCGGTCTTGAGATCCCACATCAGCCAGGGCGTCTCGTTCATGATCGCCTCGACGAACACCGAACGCAGGTCGAGGTCGTCGGGATGGGCTTTGAAGAGCTTGCGCATCTCGACGGTGAAAGCCTTGTCCCAGTGCTTCTGGTCGTCGATCGCCTCGCGCTGCGGGTAGCGTGCCGGCAGGGCGCGGATCAGCGCCTGCTCCACCGGCGAGGCCTTGTCGATGACGGCGAGTGCAGCCTTCATGGCGTCGTAGGACGCCGCCAGGGCCGCCTGCTTGCCAGCCGGGTCGTAGCGGTGCCAGGGCAGGTTGTAGTTGGGGCCGGCGGCATAGGCGATGCCCCAGTGCGCCATGGCGCAGTTCGGGTCGCTCTCCACCGCCTTGCCGAAGCACTTGATCGCCTCGGCATGATTGAAGCCGTAGAGCCAGTTGAGGCCACGATCGAACCAGATCTGGGCCTGCGGCGAGGAAGTCGTGACGGCACGCCCGTAGGCGCCGAGATCGTAGTAGTCCATGACGTGCTCTCCTCGAATGAACAGCACCGGCTACGGTCACACGAACCTAAGCCGGCTTCAACGGCTACGCAAGCGACGCACGGCTCGTGTTCCTCTCCCCCGCTAGGGGGAGAGGAACACGAGCGATGGATGCTTCGAGGCCTCTACACGTACCGCTTCAACATCGGCAAAGCGTGCTGAACGCAGTGACGGCCTTCGGCGATTGCCTCGCGCGCCTTTGTAAACTCCATCAGGCCGATGTTGGCCAACCGCGGCACGAGCAGCACGTCGGGCGGTTCGCCCGCAAGACGGGTGCGGGTGATGTGGTCCTGCATGATGTTTAGGGAGTTGGCGAGGACGTCGAGATAGCCCGGCGCCGACGACACCTGAGGCAGCAGGTCCGGTGCGATCTCCGCCGCCTGCCCAGGGCGTGCGCCCGGCAATTGGCCCAGCATCCGCCTGAAGAGTTCCGTCGTCACGCGTGACGGCGCGGCCACAGGCGGCGGTGTCCGCACCTTGTCGAAGCGTCGGCCGACCAGATCGCCGTTGAGATTGACCGCGATGATCACTTCCGCGCCGAGCGCCCGGCATACCGAGATGGGAACCGGATTGGTAAGGCCGCCATCGACCAGCCATTTGCCGTCGATCTGGGCGGGGCTCACGATCCCCGGCAGGGCGATCGAGGCGCGTACGGCCTCGTGGATCGGTCCGGTCTGCAGCCAGACCTCGCGGCCGCTCCCCAGATCGGTCGCGACGGCGGCATAGCGCGTGGCGTAGCTCTCGATCGGCGCGTCGATGCCGAGGCGGCGCAGCAGCGCCACGACCTGCTTGCCGTCGATCAAGCCGCCGCCCATCAGCCGGACATCCATCAGTCGGACGACCTGACGCCAGGTCGCGGTCTCCGCCCAGTGCCGCAGGCCCGTCAATTTGCCCGCGACATAGGCCGCGCCGACCAGCGCGCCGATCGACGTGCCGCAGACGACGTCGGGTTCGATGCCGGCCTCGAGCAGCGCATCGAGGACGCCGATATGCGACAGGCCGCGCGCCGAGCCGCTGCCGAGCGCGAGGCCGATGCGGGGGTGTGTCATCGCAAGCATCCTACAAAGATCGCGCCTGTTCGTCCCCGCTTGTTCATCGTGGCGGCACTTGGCATAAGCGGCCCAGCAAACACACACCGGGAGAGCGAGCATGAGCGACGCCAACAAGATTTCGGGACTGCAGCTTCGCTCCCTCATCTCCAAGACCGGCGACCTCGAACTGTCGCTGGCCAAGGTCGACGTGCCCGAGCCCGGCCCGGATCAGGTCGTGGTCAAGGTCGAGGCGACGCCGATCAATCCGTCGGATCTCGGCCTGCTGCTGGGGCCGGCCGATCCGGCGACGTTCAAGGCGAGCGGCAGCGGCGATGGCGTCAAGGTGACGGCCAAGGTGCCGGCGGCCTCCCTGCCCTTCCTCGCCGCGCGCCTGGGCGAATCGATGCCGGTCGGCAACGAGGGCGCCGGCACAGTGGTGAAAGCGGGCGCGTCCGAGGCGGCGCAGGCGCTGAAAGGCAAGACGGTGTCGATGGTGGGCGGCGCGATGTATGCGCAGTACCGCCTGCTGAAGGCGTCGGACTGCCAGCCGCTGCCGGCTGGCACGACTGCGGCCGAGGGCGCCTCGTGGTTCGTCAATCCGCTGACCGCGCTCGGCATGACCGAGACGATGAAGCGCGAGGGCCACAAGGCGCTGGTCCACACGGCAGCCGCCTCCAACCTCGGCCAGATGCTGAACAAGATTTGTAACGAGGACGGCATCGGCCTGGTCAACATCGTGCGCAGCGCGGAGCAGGCGAAGCTGCTAAAAGGCATCAGCGCCAAGCACGTCGTCGATTCGAGTGCCGCGAGCTTCACTGACGATCTGACGCAAGCGCTGGTCGAGACCGGGGCCACCATCGCCTTCGACGCCATCGGCGGCGGCAAGCTCGCGAGCCAGATCCTCACCTGCATGGAAATCGCGCTCAACAAGACCGCCAAGGAATACAGCCGCTACGGCTCGACCACGCACAAGCAGGTCTATATCTACGGCAGCCTCAGCACCGGCGCGGTCGAGCTCAACCGCAACTACGGCATGGCGTGGGGCGTCGGCGGCTGGCTCTTGACGCCGTTCCTGCAGAAGATCGGCCGCGCCGACCAGCAGCGACTGCGCGAGCGCGTGGTGAACAACCTCAAGACCACCTTCGTTAGCCACTACACCAAGGTGGTCTCGCTGCAAGAAGCACTCGACCTGAAAAACATCGCGAATTATGCAAAGCGCGCAACCGGCGAGAAGTTTCTGATCAGTCCAAGCAAGAGCTGATCCCTCTCCTCCTCGCGACGCGGCGAGGTGCCCGCGTTTTCGCGGGCGGGGAGGTCGGTGGCATCGGTCGTGAGGCTCATGCCCCCTCCGCCTCTGCGGGGTACCTCCCCTGAAGACAGGGGTGGAGAACAGGGTTGACGCTAATGCCCTGCCCCGACGTCAGCGGCGTCGTGCGCGTAGAGCCATACCATGGCGGCGGGCGAGCGGTCGCCAGAGGCAGCCATGGCGGCGTCGCGCTTTTCCTGGTCCGGTCCATCGGGCAGGTGGAAGCGCGTGCGGTTGGCGGCACTCGCGTCCTGCAGGCGGGTGGCGCGCGGCTTGCGGATTTCCTCGTAGCGGCGGAGCGCGCCCGGGATGTCGTCGGGCCAGGCCACCAGCAGCGCCGCGAGTGCCGCGCCGTCTTCGATCGCCTGCGCGGCGCCCTGGGCCATCATGGGCAGCATGGGATGGCAGGCATCGCCCAGCAGCGCGATCCGGCCCGTGGTCCACGCCGGCAGCGGCGCACGGTCGTGCAGCGCCCAGATGAACGTCTCGGGAAAGGCCCCTATCAGGCCGCGCACTGTCGGGTGCCAGCCCTCGTAGCGAGCCAGGACCTCGGCCACGTCGCCTCTGTCGGTCCACGACTCGTTCGTCCAGGCGCCGCGCTCGACGATGCAGACCACGTTCATCAGCAGTCCGGCCGAGACCCAGTAGTGCACGCAGTGGGCGCCCGGTCCCATCCAGTTGTGCGAGGCCACTTCGATATCGAGATGCGCGATGCGGTCGGCCGGCACCAGGCCGCGCCAGGCGATGCAGCCGGTGAAGCGCGGCTTCTCCGGCCCGAAGGCGAGCGCCCTCACCTTCGAATGGATGCCGTCGGCGCCGATCAGCAGGTCGGCCTCGACTGCCTCCCCGTTGGCGAAGCGCGCCACGATCCGCTGGCCCTTCTCCTCCAGGCCGACGAGACGGTGGCCGGCATGCGCGCGGTCGACCGGCAGCGCGCGGGCCAGCAGCGCCGCGAGATCGCCGCGATGGAAATGATAGTAGGCCGCGCCGAACCGTGCCTCGACCTCGGGGCCGAGCGGCGCACGCTGCAGGGTGCGGCCATCGTCCCAGCGCCGCTGGTGGACGCCGAGCGGCCGCACGCCCCATTGGTCCATCGCCGGCCTGAGGCCGAAGCGATGCAGCAGGCGCGACGCGTTGGGGCTGATCTGGAGGCCGGCACCGATCTCGCCGAAACGTTCGGCCTGCTCGTAGACTCCTACGTCGAAGCCGGCCCTGAGCAGCGCCAGCGCGGCGGCCAGGCCGCCGATTCCGCCGCCGATTACGGCCACACGCAATGCCACGATCCGCGCCTCCCCGGCGGCCAGTTAGGTCACGGCCGGCTCGGGCGTCAACGTCGCGGCTATTTCTTCCCGGGCTTGATTCGGAAGCAGGTGCGGGCGGGAATCCACTCGCGGCCGGTCACCTGTTCCGGCCGCTTGCCCGCCAGGATCTGGCGCACGTCGGCCAAGACCTCGGCGCGCTTGCGGTAGTACTGATGGCCGGCATCGGTGAGCGAACGGGTGTCGGAGACCTCGCTGCAATCGATCAGCGAGACCTTCTGCGGCAGCACGGTGAGCGTGCGCGGACCGGTCGAGCCCAGGCGGTCGGGGTTGCCCTTGCTCTTGTCGCTGATGGTGAGCGCCCGGTCGTTGCCGGCGAAGTAGACATGGACGGTCTCGGCGAGCTCGGGCAGACGAGCGAGCTTGCTCTCGTGTTCGAAGGTGTCGTTGTCCTCGTCGGCCGCCATCAGGAAGATGTTCTTGAAGAGGCGCGGCAAGGGCCGGCCGCCGTGGTTCGACAAGAGCGCCTGCAGGGCGTTGCGCAGCGCGTAGTTGCCCAAGGAGTGGGCGACGAGATGGATGTCGGCTTTGCACCAGTCGGCGCGCTTGAGCTGGCCCAGGTAGTCCATCAAGCGTTCCAGCGAACGAGCGATCGCCTTGGCCGAAGAGCGCGCATCGTCGCGGTCTGACGCATAGTCCAGCCACGGCGTCATCGTGCCGTTGGCCGGCCAGGAGAAGACCGCCGTCTCGAGCGGCATCGAACCGGTACCCCACCGCGTTTTCAGCTCGGCGGCGTTCGATAGCGCCTCCGGGAAGGTGCAGGCGTAGCCATGCAGGAGCAGCAGAAGATCGGCATCGTTCTCGATCAGCCGCAATCGCAGCCCCTCGAACACCTGCTCGCTGCCGAGCACCTTCGGCGCATCGACGCCAGCGTCCGACCCGGGGCCGGGAATCTGCTCGGGCGCGACACGAAGCTCGTCGATCCCGAAGGCAGGCGCGGACTTCTTGCCCTTGACCATCTCGGCCGCGCCGTAGCGCAGCCAGACCGGCGATTTGGGATTGAGCCGCGAGGTGAAGTCGACGACCTGCCCGTTCTCGACCTTCTCTTCGCGGTTGGTGGCGAAATGAACCAAGGTCCTTGCCATGCCGATCCTCCCGATGCCCGAGGCGGCAATTATAGGTCGGCTGGCCAGCGCGGCGCCGCAGGTCGGCGATGCACAGACGCATATCTAGGCGAGTATTCCATCCAGCACGTTGCGCCACACCGTGTCGCCATCGGCGCAGGCGCTACCGCGCCACGCGACGTGGGTGTCGGGGCGGACCAGCACGAGCTTCGCGCCGTAGATCGGGGCCAGTCGCGATTCGGCGACGTTGACGATCTCGAGCGGCACCGGCGCGGCATCGATCAGGGACGACGGATCGGCATCGCCAAAGCGCAGCACGGTGAACCAAGGGCCGAGGTGGTCGTAGAGCGCGCTGCCGTCGGCCAGGAAGACGCTGGGCAGGCGCGCGCCGGGCGCGGATGTCGGCTCGTAGATCGATGGGTCACCTTCCACGCCGTCGTAGCGGTAGCCGAACTCGATGCCCCAGCTTTCGTTCTCGGCGTTACCCAAGGCGGCGATGGCGCGGCCCAAGGCGTCGGGATCGCGCTCGGTCTGGTACAGTTCGGCGATTTTCAGGCGCACGCCGGTGTGACGTTCCGAAGCGAGGCGGTTGCGCAGCCCTACCGGACGCCGCTCGCGCTCATAGGAGTCGAGCAGGCCGGGCGACGCAAAGCCCTTCACTGTCGTGGCGAGCTTCCAGCCAAGATCGACGGCGTCGCCGATACCGGTGTTCATGCCATAGCCGCCGGTCGGTATGTACTGATGCGCAGCATCGCCGGCGAGGAAGACGCGGCCGCCGTGGTAGCGCTCGGCCAGCAGCAGATGCGTGAACCAGGGATTGGCGACCAGAATCTCGCGCGGAAAGCGGCGGCCGGCCCAGGCATCGAGGATTGCATTCGGGTCGATGTCGTTCGGATCGACACCGGCTGGCGGACGTGTCTGCAGGGTCCAGATGTCCTTGTCGTCCTGCGCGATCAGCGTGCCCTTGTCGGTCTGGTAATGCCAGGCGACGCCAAAGGCCTGCAGCAGCTCGCGCGCCCCGGAGCGGAAATGGATCATGTAGCGGTGCGCCACGGCGGCACGGCCTTCGAGCGCGATGCCCAGTCGCTCGCGCACGCGGCTGGTGCCGCCGTCGCAGCCGGCGAGGAAATCGCAGCGCACCTGTTCGACGGCCCCGGTCTCCACGGTGCGCAGCGTCGCGGTGACGCCGGTCTCGTCCTGCCGGAAATCCTCGAAGGCCACGCCCCAGCGCGCATCGACCAGCGGGTGACCGAGGATGGCGTCGCGCAGCACCGGCTCGATCATCACCTGGCTCACCCGCATGGCGGGCTCGCGTGGCTGGGTGCCGTCGTTGCGGGCAAGGATTTCGGCGCGCTTCTCCGCCACGCTGGGATAGCGGAAGCGGTGGAGTTCGCGGCCTCCTGCTTCCCGTGCGAGCGACGTGATCCAGGAGATGTCGAAGTTGTTCTCCTCCGGCACGGCGACGGCGCGCAACCTGTCGGCGACGCCCAGGCGGCGAAACAGCTCCATCGAGCGGCCGTTGGTGATATCCATCTTAGGATGCCGCGTCGTCGTGGGATGACGCTCGACCAGCAGGGAGCGCACACCGAGCGACGCCAGCGTGCGAGCCACGGTCATGCCGACCGGCCCGCCTCCCGCGATCAGGACGGGAACGTGCTTCACGTCAGGCGCGTTTGGCCGCGGCTTCCTTCTCCGCCATCTTCTGCTTCAGCTGCTCGGGCGTGAGGCGGACGATGTGTTCGTTCTGGTGGCTGAAGATGTCGTATTTCGCGACGTCGAGATCTTCCAGCACGATCTCGCGGTCGAGCACCTTCTGCTTCCAGGCGGCGTGTTCGGCCTCGGTGGCGTGGAACTCCGGCATCACTTCCTTCGCGAACAGTTCCAGCGAGGAGCAGATGTCCTCGTGGCTGGTCTTGCCGGCCTGGTTGAGCAGGATCACCTGGTCGACTCGGCTGGCCTGGAACTGGCGCAACTTCCTCGCGATCGTCTCGGGCGAGCCGATCAATCCCGACTCCAGCGCCTTCTTCTCCTCGGGCCCGCCGCGCCACGCCTGGTACTCGTCCCACAGGTTGGACGTGCCCGGCGCATCGACTCCTTTGCGGCCATAGTAGGAGAGCGCAAAGATGAAGAACGTCCAGCCCGCGGCCTTGGCCTGGGCTTCCTCGTCGGTGGGCGCGCACATGAAGCCCGAAACCATCGCCACGTTTGGATTGCTGGGATAGTCGGCAAGCTTCTGCGAGTTGTTGAGCAGGTTGTTGTAGTACTTGTGCACCCAGGCACGTGCCGCCTCGGGTGTCACGAAGGTGAAGCCGAGCGCGCCCATGCCCCACTCGCCCGCCTTGCCGATGGTGGCGATGTTCGAGCAGGCGACCCAGAGCGGCGGATGCGGCTTCTGGAGCGGCTTCGGAACGACGTTGCGCGCCGGGAAGTCGTAATACTCGCCGTGGAACTCCCAGCTTTCCCTGGTGAACATCGGAACGATGGCCTTTACCGCCTCTTCCCAGCGCTCGCGCTTGTCGCGCACTTTTATGCCGAACGGATGCAGCTCGGCTGGCCCCGCCGCCTCGCCCATGCCGAGTTCGACTCGGCCGCCCGACAGGAGATCGAGCGTCGCCACCTTCTCGGCGACGCGGTGCGGGTTGTTGGTGGTGAGCTGGATCACGCCATGGCCGAGTCGGATGCGCTTGGTGCGCTGGCTGGCGGCGCCCAGGAAGACTTCGGGCGCGGAGGAGTGCGAGTATTCCTCGAGGAAGTGATGCTCGACCTCCCACGCGTAGTCGTAGCCAAGCTTGTCCGCCAACTCGATCTGCGTGAGCGAGTCCTGCAGCAACTGGTACTCGCTCTTCGGCCCCCACGGGCGCGGCAGCTGGTGTTCATAGAAGATGCCGAACTTCATGGCGGTGTCCTCAGGCGGCTTTGCAGAATTTAGAAATGCTCTCGGCCAGCTTCGGGACCATCTGCTGGGGCACATCGTGGCCCCAGCCGGGGAAGGTCTCGATCTTGGCGCCCGGCACGAGGCTCGCCACGTCGCGGCCGCCATCGACCGGCAGCAGCGGATCGTCGTCGCCGTGCAGCACCAGCGTGGGCACCTTCACGGTCTTGAGCAGGTCGACGCGATCGCCCGACGCCATGACGGCGAGATACTGCCGCGCGGCACCCGCGGGATAGTAGCGGCGATCGACGTTGCGCTCGACCAGGGCGCGCAGTTCGGCGGGGTCCATGGGAAAGCCCGGGCTGCCGATCACGGTGCGCAGCTTGATGCCGTGCGCGACGAGCTGCTCACGTGCCGGACCTTCGGGCTGGGCCGACAGCATGGCCACCGCCTCGGGCTTGCCCATCGGCAAGCCGCGCCGGCCACTGGTCGACATGATCGAGACCAGCGAGCGCGTGCGCTGCGGAAATTTTGCGGCGGCGATCTGGGCGATCATGCCGCCCATCGAGGCGCCGACCATGTGCGCCCGATCGACGTCCAGCGCATCGAGCAGGCCAAGCGCGTCGTTCGCGAGATCGTCGAGCAGGTAGGGCGTGGCAACCGTCTCGCCCTTCATGAGCTTCATGAAGGCTTCCATGATGTTGGGCACGCCCCATTTGTCGAAATCGGTCGACAGACCCACGTCGCGATTGTCGTAGCGCACGACGAAGAAGCCGTGCGACGCCAGGCCCTCGCAGAGCGACTCGGGCCAGAGCGTGAGCTGTGCGCCCAGTCCCATGATCAGGAGCAACGCGGGATCGCTCTTCTTGCCGAAGGTCTCGTATTCGATGTCGATGCCGTTGGCTTTCGCTCGCGCCAAGATGGTCCTCCCTATTTCCGGCGGGCGTTTGCCGCCTCGCCGAGCCACACCACGCGCGCGATCGCCGCGTCGAGGGCCGCCTCGTTCGAGGCATAGGCAACCCGCGAATTGTAGGCAACCGGCGTCCACGCGCCAGCGTCCTCGACGTCCTTGCGGAATTCCTCGAAGCCGAAGCTCCCGTCTGGGCGCTGGAACAGATCGACACAGCGATCGTGCTGGCCGTTCTCGATACTGTCGAACACGACCCACGACTTGCCGATGCGGGTGGACATCAGTACCGCCCGCGCTTCGCCGCCCACCAGTAGGCGATTGGCTTCCGCCACGGGGCCATCGCGCCGTCGAGCAGCATGGCCGGCAGCAGGATCGGCAGGGCCGCAGGATCGATCGCGTTCCGCCGTGCCCGGGCCTCGGCGAGCAGCGCATCGCGTTCCGCCCCCTCGCCCATCAGCCAGGCCGCCGCCACGGCGCGTGCCGCCTCGCGGGTCGCGGCGTCCCGCACGCCCAGCACCTCGAGTTGCAAGTCGGCCAGCGCGTTGCCCGCGCGCACGACATCGAGCGGTCCGTCGATCTCTTCCTCGCGGGCGTCGATCAGCCGGACGAACCGTTCGACGCCGATTCCGTATCGCCGTGCGGTTTCGCTCAGCGATTCGACAATCGGCTGCGCCCGGGGCTTCGCCCCTTCCGCCGCCTCGGCCACCGCCTCGCGCCACCATTCGAGCCGAATGCGGGCCAGCATCGGTTCCTGGGTGACGGTCCGCGTGCGTGCGAGCTCATGATCAAAGGCCAGCAGCGCCAACAGGCCTCGACGCGCCGGCTCCGGCGCGAACAGCGCGGTGAGGAAGCGGTCACGGTCGGCGGCACGCACGAGATCGAGCACGTAGCGGTGCGAGGCTTCAGGTGCGCTGTAGGAATCGGGCATCGGGGATAACAGCCGTTGAACGCGCAGGGGTTGAAGTTTACAATGCAAAGCACAGGGATTCTTTAATCCCGTCAACGACATAAGGGGAAATCCTCATGGGTGCCATCTTCACATCACCGGGGCGCACAGTCGGCGCCGGGGTCGTTCTACTCATCGCCATCGTTGTCGTCGTAGGCCTCGTCACAGGCCAGATGACCAAGATCGATCATGCCTGGGCGACCTTCGTCATGCGATGGCTCCATGTCATCAGCGGCGTATTCTGGATCGGCCTGCTCTGGTACCTGAATTTCGTGCAGGTGCCGACAATGCCGACCATCCAGCCGGTCGAGAGCCGGACCGCGATCACCAAGTTCATCGCGCCCAACGTCCTCTTCTACTTCCGCTGGGCAGCGCTCGCCACGGTGGTGACCGGCCTGCTGCTAGCGTGGATGCTGGGCTACCTCATGCAGGCGCTCACGCTGCGCCCGGGCTTCGTCATGATCGGCATCGGCATGTGGATGGCCCTCGTGATGGCCTTCAACGTCTGGTTCATCATCTGGCCGAACCAGCAGAAGATCCTGGGCCTGGTCGAGGCGACCGCCGAGCAGAAAGCTGCGGCCGCCAAGCCCGCGCTCTACGCCAGCCGCTTCAACACCATGTTCTCGATCGGCATGCTCTACTGCATGGTGGCGCAGCAGAACGCGCCGATCTGATCCGACACACAGAGACTGAGGAAACGGGGCCCTGTGGGGCCCCGTTTTCATTTGCCCTCTCAGGGCCGGCGCGCCAGCGCGAGGCCGAGGCCTGCTCCCACCAGCAAGCCGCCGGTCAGCCGGTTGCGCAGACGGACATGGGTTGTAAGCAGCCTCCGCAGGCGGCCTGCGAGGATCGCCCACACACCGTCGAGCAGGGTGGCCACGACGAAGAAGGTCACGGCCAACTGGAGAAGCTGGTCGGCCACGGTCGGACCAGGCGTGATGAACTGCGGCAGGAAGGCGCCGTAGAACAGCAGCGTCTTGGGATTGGTGAGACCGACGAGGAAGCCGCGCCCGTAGATCAGCTTCACCGAGCGCGCCTGCGCCTCGGTGCCCGCAAGATCGACGGCGGGCGCCCACCAGGCGCGGACGCCCAGCCACACGAGGTAGACGACGCCCGCCCAGCGCAGCCAGTCGAAGCTGGCGGCCAGAAAATTCAATATGGCCGTCGCGCCCAGCACCGTGAGCGCCAGGTGGACCACCACGGCGCTGCTGGTGCCGGCCACCGTCAGGAGGCCGAACCGCGTGCCGTGGGCGACGCTGTTGGCGACGATCAGGGCGACGTTGGGCCCCGGGATCAGGATCAGGATCGCAGAGGCCGCGACGAAGGCCAGATAGAGGTCGAGCGACATTTCCGACGCCTACAGCGGAATGAGCGCCGCCGCCACCCGCCGGCTCTCGGCCAGCAGGACGTTGTAGATTCGGCAGGCCGAGCCGGTATCGACGACTTCCAGGGCAAGACCCGCGGCCTTGAGCGCGGCGCGGAGATCGGGCGGAACGAAGATGGGGCGCGCGCCGCAGCCCAGCACCAGAAGCTCGGTCGGCACAGGGGCGGCCTTGAGCGCGTCGAGGCTTTCCAGCGTCAGCGCCTCGGCGCGCGCCATGTTCCAGGCCGTGGTGGCGGTCGGCGTCACGAGGACCGGCTGGCGCCATTCGCGATCGCCGATCAGGAAGCGGCCGGGTCCGTAGCTGCGGATGAGCTGGACATGCGCCGGATCGGGCGTCGGCAGGGTCTTGTCGTCCGGCGCCCTGCCGCCCGAAGCGGGGCGCGGCGGGATCACGCCTTGGCCTTGACGGCCTCTTCGTCGGCCGGGCGCAGCTGATCGGGCCTCAGGTTCAGGTAAACGAGCGCCGCGCAGGCGATCCAGATCGACGAGTAGGTGCCGACGACGACGCCCCACAGCATGCCGATCGAGAAGCTGTACAGGACGGGCCCGCCGAACAGAACGAGCGCGCCCACCGCCACGAACACGGTTCCCGACGTCATGAGGGTGCGCGACAGGGTTTCGTTGAGGCTGAGGTTGAGCAACTCGATCAGGCCGAGCTTCTTGTAGCGCCGCATGTTCTCGCGCACGCGGTCGAAGATCACGACCGTGTCGTTGATCGAGTAGCCGGCGATGGTCAGCACGGCGGCCAGCGCGGTCAGGCTGAAATCGAGTTGCAGCAGGACGAAGACGCCCAGGGTCGTGATCACGTCGTGCAGCATGGCGACCAGGGCGCCGACGCCGAACTGCCATTCGTAGCGGAACCAGACATAGACGACGATGGCGGCCATGGTCGCCAGCACCGCCCAGATGCCGCTCGTCATCAGCTCGTCGCCGACCTTGGGGCCGACCGATTCGGTGCCGCGGATCTCGTAGTTGGTGCTGATCGCATCCTCGACCTGCTTGATCGCCACCTGCTGGCACCATTCCGCCCGCTGCTCCGGCGTCATGTCGACCTTGGCGGTGGCGGTCGCGCCGCGCGGCAATTGACGTTCCTGAATGGTGAGGCCGACCCGGCTCACCGCGTCGCGCCAGCCGGCGCCGTCGAGTGCCGCCGGCGCCGTGAGCTCAACATCGCCCGTGCCGGTCGCGCCCGGCTTGGCCAGCCAGCCCGCGCCGGCGCGCTTCTGCAGCACGCGCTGGGCGCCGGCCACGCACTGCGGCCCGCCATCCTGGCGCTGGACACGGATCAGCACGGTGCTGGCCTCGCCGAATTCCTGCAGCGAGACCTCGCCGACGCCCAGGGCGCCGACGGTGCTGCGCAGCGTATCGAGCTGGGCCACGCCCTGCTTCGCACGCGCCTGGATAGCGATGCCGCCCTTGAAGTCGATGCCGAAGTTCAGCCCGACAAAGACGACAGCCAGGAGCGCCACGACGTTGACCAGCGTCGACAGGATGAGGGCAGTCTTGCGCCAGCGAAGAAAATCAAACTTCTTCTTGAAGGCGAACAGGTGAACGGGCTTCCACATGACGGCGCCCTCAGATCAGCAGTTCGGTGGGACGGCGCCAGCGCACCCAGACCGACAGCAGCATGCGGGTGAAGATCGTCGAGCTGAACATCGAGGTCAGCAGGCCGAGCGACAGCGTGGTGGCGAAGCCGCGGATCGGCCCGGAGCCGAAGCCGAACAGCA
>LNFM01005249.1_pt1 | contig 22689 bp, 21 predicted proteins | sample 596031 | NCBI WGS metagenome assembly LNFM01 (sample SAMN04254537, study PRJNA301005) | activated carbon metagenome | isolation source: dual media filters at the Ann Arbor, Michigan drinking water treatment plant | place: USA: Ann Arbor | reverse complement strand
CTTATGCGACGCAACTGCCGGATCTGTTTGCGTCTCCGGCCGCGATGCGGAAGTGCTACGCTGCGCGGCCGGAGTGCTACTGGGCTAGAAAGCCAGCTTGAGCGCAAATTGAATCACGCGCCAGCTTTCGCCGTTCTGATTCGTCGTCGAGGAACTAGCCGTCGAAAGCGAAACGCAGCAGGCTTGGGCGAACACGTTTGAGTTAATGGCCGGGCTGCCTACGGAGGCATCGCGCGGGTTGCGGAAGTTGGCGTGGTTCAGGGCGTTGAACATCTCCGTGCGGAAGGTCAGGCGCACCCGCTCGGAGAGCTGGAAGCCCTTCGAGATGCCGAGGTCGACGTTCCAATACGACGGGCCCTGGAACAGGTTGCGGCCGAAGCCGAGTTCACCGGGACCGGGGTTGACGAACATGCTGGCGTCCTGGAAGAAGACCGGGCCAATGACGCCGGGCTTGTTCTGCAGTTGGGGCCGGGGCAGTTCCGTGACGCCGGGGGCGAGCGCGGCGCGGCTTTGGGCCGTGCCGTTGGCGGTGAGGAAGCCGGAGCGGATGGTGAACGGTTCGCCGGATTGATAGGTGTAGATGGTGTTGAGGCTCCATCCGCCGATGACGGCGTTCACGGCGCGGTTGGCGTTGCGGAAGAGGCTCTTGCCGCGGCCGAACGGCATCTCGTAGATACCGCTGAAGTTGAGAACGTGCCGTTGGTCGAAGTCGCTGCGGGCCCGCTCGTTCTGGTAGTTACGGCCGTCGGCGGGGGTGCGGGCGGCGGTGGCGGTGAGGCCGCCGCCGGAGGTGGCCGCGACGGGGTCCACGGATAGGTTATCGATGGACTTGGAAAGCGTGTAGCCGCCGCTGAACAGGAGGCCGGCGGTGTCGAAGCGCTTGCGGAGGGTCATCTGCAAGCCGTGATAGATGGAGTCGGCGCCGTTATCGAGCAGGAGGATCTGGGCGAACTGCTGATTGGGGCGGAGCCGGGCGCCGAGGGTATTCTGCTCGAGGCGGAGGGCCATGTTGCCGGCCGCGTTTTGGACGGGGCTGAGGTCCGAGACGGAGGCCGTGGAGTTGGCGAAGGCGCTGGTCATGATGCCTTGCTGGATGAGCGGAACAGCGTTGGCGCCGGCGCAGGGGGAGCCGTTGGCTAGGGTGCCGTCAGCGCGGCAGCCGTTGCCGAGGCCGATGTTCCGCTGCATGGCGAGGAAGCTGGGCAGGATGGGCCGGGCGTCGATCTGGTTGACGTCCCAACTGCGGTAGAGCCGGGTGCCGCGGCGACCGACATAGCCGACGCTGCCGATGTAGCCTTTGCCGAGGTCCTGTTGGACGGTGAAGTTCCACATGTGGACGGTGGGCAGCTTCAGATTCGGGTCGAAAATGCGAGCCGGCGGCGCCGTGTTCTGGGTGGCCAGGGGCGGGGTGAGTTGGCTCGAGGGCTTGGCCGAGGGCGGGGCGAGCTGCGTGGGCAGGTCGCTAAGCCGGACGTTAGGCGCGGTCTGGCAGCCGGGGGTGGTGGCGCCGCCGATGGTGGAGGTGCAACGGTAGATCTGGCCGGGTACGGCGGAGGCGACCGAGGTGACCTGGAAGGTGGCGATAGGATCGAAGGCCATGGTGTAGCCGGTGCGGATGACCATCTTGCCGGAGTTGCCGGGCGACCACGTCAGCGCGGCGCGGGGCGCGAGGGCCCCGGCGTTCCAATTCTTGTACCAGCGGTCAGCCTGGACGAAGGTTACTAGGCCCTGGCTGCCGTCGATGTTCTTGTCCGGAACGTAGGTTCGGCCGCCCGCTTCGCGGGGCGGCGGGTTGAGTTCCCAACGGACGCCGTAGGAGAACGAGAGATTCTTGCGGATCTTCCAATCGTCCTGGGCGAAGAAGTTGAACTGCTTGGTGCGCTGGCCCTGGGCCCAGAGGGTGACTTGGTTGTCGCCGGTCTGGAAGGGGAGGAAGGTATCGCTGCGGAGGTCGCCGATGAAGTTGTGGGAGATCTGCGCGGGGATGCCGAGCAGGTCGTTGACCATGCCTTGGAGGCGGTTGAGGTCGTTGGAGGCGATACCCGGTGCGGTGGCGGTGGCCAGTGCCGGGAAGTTGAAGCCGGCGGGCGGGCGCACGGTGCGCGAGAGAGAGATGGCCGGGGTGAGCGAGACGCCGCCGACGTCGCCGCGGCGATCGTTGTGTTGGTAGATCCGGATGTTGCCGCCGAACTTCATGACGTGGGCGCCGGTGATGTAGGTGAGGTTGTTGATGATTTGATAAGTATTGACGGCGCGCTGGGTGCGGGGCGAAGCGGTGAAGTCGACGTCCGAATTGTTGAAGGAGAAGCGCGGCGTATTCGGGAAGAGCGGATTGGCTTCGCCCTGGGTGAAGAGGAAGTCAAAGCGCGAATAACCGACCGTGAACTCGTTGACGAGGCGGGGGGTGACGACGCTGCGGAGGCCGACGGCGGCGTTATAAGCCGGGCGGAAGACCTCGCCGCGGGCGGGGAAGCCGGGGAGGACCTGGGGACGGCCGTTGAGGGGGTCGCCGCCGAGGGTGTTCTGTTCGGCGCCGAGGATGCGGCCGAAGAGGTTGTGCTTGTCGTTGATGACGTGGTCGATGCGGCCGAGGTACTGCGGGCCGCGGACCTGGAAAGGCGAGTTCCAGGCGAAGTTGCCGGTGTTGAGGCCGTCGCCGGAGGAGTACTGGTTGGGGGCCGGGTAGGCGCCGAGGACGCCGCGGACGGCGGGGTCGATGCCGCGGCGGAGGGGATCGTTCTGGAAGATGTTAAAGCTGGCGACGCAGTTGGCATCGGTGGGGCTGGCGCACTCGCGGACGCCGGGGGCGAGGTTGCCGGTGGCGCGGTCGACGAGGATGGGGGTGTTCTGCGTGATGCGCTGGCCGTTGACGGTGAAGGGGTTGCGCTGGTCGACGACGAAGTAGCGGAAGACGCCGGTGAGGGCGATTTGGTTATACAGGTCGACGGACTCGCCAAACGCTTTGTCGATGGGATCGGCGAAGTTCACCTGCTGGCCTTGCCAGGAGCCGAAGAAGAAGGTCTTGTTGCGGCGGATGGGGCCGCCGAGTTCGACGCCGTACTGGTTGAGCTTGATGATGGGTTTTTCGAGGCCTTGGGCGTTGGCGTAGAATTCGTTCGAGTTGAGCGCGGTGTTGCGGAAGAAGTGGAAGGCGGTGCCGTGGAACTGGTTGGTGCCGCCGCGCGTGGCGACCGAGATGTTAGCACCGGAGTTGCGGCCCTCTTCGGCGGAGGGGTTTGAGGTGGTGACCTTGAACTCCTGGACGTTGTCCGGATTGAGGCGGAAGATGTTGTTGACGGGGTTGGGATTGGTGCTTTCGTTGGCTTCGATGCCGTCGATGGTGACGTTGACCGCGCCAGTGCGGGAGCCGTTAACGCTGACCGTGCCGCCGGAGCGCTGCACGACGCCGGGTTCGTAGATCAACAGGTTGAGCGGGTTGCGGCCGTTGAGGGGCAGCGCTTCGATGGCTTTTCGCTCGATCACGTTGCCAATGGTAGCGCCGGTGGTTTGAAGGATTTCGGCGGTGGCCTCTACTTGGATCGTTTCGGCGGCGGAGCCGATTTCGAGAGTGGCGTTGACGGTGGCCGGGGTGTTGATCTGGAGGACTATCTTCGAGAGCTGGAACTTCTTGAAACCGGTCTTTTCAACGAAGAGGCTGTAAGAACCGACCGGGATGGACGGAAAGGCGAATAGGCCAGCGTCCGTGGTCGCGAGGGTGTATTTCAGCCCGGTATCTTCATTAGTGGCGACGACCGTGGCGCCTGGAACGATGGCGCCGCTCGAATCAGAGACGGTGCCGGAGAATTGAGTGGTGGAGGTCTGGGCCAGGGCCGAGATCGAAAGCGCAAGCGAGAGCAGAACCGTGCGCAGGGGGAAGCGCCCCAATAAGCGATACATCTACTGAGTATATGACGAAGCGATTAATGCGACTCCTTCACGTCCATTAAGTTGCATACTTTTTGGCAGATCCCGGCGGCAGTAAGTCCAGGCCCGATCGACGGTTAGACCGGAGGTAGCGACCAGATGGGTTAATACGCTTTCATCTAGTAAGTGCAGTGATCGGGGAATCTGGCTGAGTTTCTTGTGGGTGGAGATAGCGCGAGCGTCCTCGATCCAACCGGGCCAGCGGTCTCCCGTGCGGACGCGCTCTTCGTAAATAGGGATAAAGGCTTGGAACGGCTGCTGATAGGGTGTGCCGGCTTGGATGAAAAGCCGGCCGCCGGGGGCGAGCCAGCGGCGGACGTTGGCGATGCCAGTGATGAGTTCGTCGCCGATGAGGAAGTGAAGGACGTTCGAAGCGTGGACGGCGTCGAGGCTGCCCGGGGGGAAGTCCAAATCCTGGGGGAAGTGGCCGGGGGAGAGATGGAGGCGGGGCCGATGGGCGGGCGGGGTGGCGGCTTCGAGAGCGGCGAGATGGGCGGGGTCGGCATCGTTGGCGTAGACGGTAGCCCCGGCGGCGAGGGCGGGGTGGGTCGCGACGCCGTAGGCGGCTCCGATGTCGAGTACGGGGCGTTGCGCCGTGGCGGCGAAGGCCACGAAGAGCTCGCTTAACTCGTTGAGAACGTTCGAGGTCCAGCCGGTGCGGTTGCGGGTCGGCTCGCGCCGGTGCCTCATCGCCAGGTAATCCGGGCAATGCGGCCTTTCGGCCCGACGGCCCAGCCGCGTTGGACGGCGTTGTAGCCTTCGGCGTTCACGGCTTGCCAGGTTTTGCCGCCATCGGTGGAGACGTCAGCGCCGTTGGTGCCGACGGCGACGACCGTGGTGCGGTCGAAGAAGACGGCTCCCGAGCGGTAGCCCCCCAGCCCGGGGATGGGTTGCCAGGCGGAGCCGTGGTCGGTGGTCAACGCGGCGATCTGCGTGGTTTGTTCGGGTTTGCGGTAGTCGCCGCCGACGGCGAGGGCGGTTCCGCCCGGGCCGAGCGCGAGGGAGAAGATTCCGGCGGAGGGCTCCTTCTGACGAAGCGGCGTTTCGGCGACGATCCAGGATTGGCCGCCATCGACGGAGCGGAAGACGCGTGCCAAGCCGGTGGCGAACCAGATTTCTTGTTTGCCGCGGACGACGAGGCAGGTGCCGCTGGCGGCGAAGCCGCCTTCACCGGGCAGCGCGGGCGGCGGGGTGCGCCGTTGCCACGTTTTCCCGCCGTCTGCGGTGGTTTCGATCACGAAACGGCCGTCGACGGGATCGCCCATCAGGACGCCCCGCTTTTCGTCCCAGAAGGCGATGGCGTCCCAGAAACCCTTGGCGGCGGCGTTGGTTCGGAGCAGCTCCCAGCTGGCTCCACTGTCGCTGGTGCGGTAAAGGCGGGACTTCTCGCCTTCGCCGGCGGCCAGCACGATGGCCCGTTGCGCGTTGAAGGCTTCCACGTCGCGGAAGTCGAGGGCTTCGGCGCCGGGGACGGGGCGTCGCTGCCACGTGGCCCCGTCGGTGGTGAGCAGGACGGTTCCGCCGGTTCCGCTGGCCCAGGCCACGCGGTGGTTCACCGCGGCCAGGCCGCGGAGGCTGGCGTCCACACCGCTTTTCTGCGGAACGAAGCCAAATTGGGCCGCCAACGGCAGCGCATGGACGAAGAGAAGGAGCAGTCGCACCCTTCTCAGGGTACCGAACCTATTCGACGGTTGCCTTCTGGACGCCGAGGCCCTGGCGGAGATAGTCAATGCCTTCGACCGTAATGGTGAAGCGGCTTTTGTCGTCGGCTAGCACGAGCCGCTTGTATTTCATGTACTCGCAGACGAACGTGGCGCCCTCGCGGGGCAGCCCCATACGTTTTTCCACTTCGATGATCGAAACGGCAAAGCCGACGATATTCCGTTTTTTATTCAGATAGAGCATGCCCAGAATCCGCAGGAGCAACGTCTCGTCGGCGAGCAATTCCGATTGAATTTCGGCCAGTTCGCTCGCGCTCTGCTGGACGATTTCCTGTTCTTCGGGGCTGGGCTCGGCGGCCGGATCGGGCTCCGGGGCGACGTCCGGCGATACGGGTTTTCGCATCCGGCTTAGAATCGCCGAAAGGTCGGATGACGTAGTGGACATAAGCTTGTATCGGCGGTTTGCGGCCAATCCCTTAGGTCCGCTATAGTGCAAGAGGTTTTACCATTCCAAGGAGCAAATCGCATGTCTGACGCCTCAGTTTCCGGCGCCGAATTTAAGCAGCAAATGCGCGACGGTCAGCCCAAGATGGGCTTATTTTTGAACTCGCATAGCCCGACCGTCGCCGAACAACTCGCCCACACCGGCTATGACTGGCTGCTGGTCGATTCCCAGCACGGCCCGATGGGCTTTGAGAAGCTTTCCGCCATGCTCTGCGCCATCGCGAGCGGCGGAGCCAAGTCGATGGTCCGCGTCGCCGGAGCCCACGACCGCGCCGGCATCCAGCAGGCGCTCGACCTGGGCGCCGATGGCATCCTGGTTCCCTATATCAACACGGCGGAGGAAGCCGCCCTCGCCATCAGCTGCGCGAAGTATCCGATGGCCGGCACGCGGTCGGTCTACTTCCCGCAGCGGAGCATGAACAAGGCGGGCCTGCTGGGCTACGCCGGCAGCGCGAATGACAATGTCATCGTGGCGCTGCAGGTGGAGACCGCGGCCTGCATCGAGAACATTGAAGCCATTGCCGCGCTGCCGGGAGTGGACATGCTGTTCCTCGGCCAGAACGACCTTTGCATGTCGATGGGCCTCTACGTGAAGTACGAGTTTCCCCACATGTACACTTCGCCGGAGCTGCTCGAAGCGACCAACAAGCTGATCGAGCACGCCAAGAAGAACAATGTGATTCTGGGGATCTTCCTCTTCGGCACCAGCCGCGTGGGCGAGTTCCTCGAGAAAGGCTTCAGCTTCTTCAGCGTCGGCAACGACCTGCACCATATTCTGACCCAAGCCGGCGCGCATATCGCGGCGCTTGAGGGCATCGCCACCTGGAAGCGGCGTCCGACCGCGCTGCTCTAAAGCTCTAAACCGGAGTCGGCTGCGGGGTCTATTCGAGATCCCGCGGCCTGCCCCGCTGAATTCTTCGCATCAGACTTTTCACTTTCGCGGGGTCGACATCGGCTCCCGATTCAAACTGCAGATCCGGCGTGCGCCGCAACTGTAGCCGCTCGGCGACCTGCATGCGCAGGAACGACCGCGCTCCGTTCAACGCTTCGAGCACCGTGGCCGTCTCGGTTCCCACGGGTACCGAGACCATGACCCGCGCCTTCTTCAAGTCGGGCGAGACGTGGACTTCGTTGACCATGACGCCTTCGACGCGCGGATCCGCGAGTTCGAAACCGATCATTTCGGTGAGTTCAATGCGAAGGGCTTCTGACACCCGTTGGGCCCGAATCAGCGGTTCCATAATCTTCTACTCAATCCACTCTACTCCGCTACTGACCAACGTGGCGCCGAGCAGCGCGGCGGCTTCGTCTTCGGCCTTCTGCAAAAGCCCTTCGGCGTAGACCCGGTCGTTGGCAATGGTCACGACGCCCACCAGCCCGTGGGTCAACGAATCGTGATGCCCGATTTCGGCTACCGCCACGTTGAAGTGGTCGCGCAGTCGGGCTTTTAGACTCCGAATGACGTTGCGCTTGTCTTTGATGGAGGTGGCGTAGTCGAGGTGCAGTTCCAAGTGGAGCACCCCGACCGCCGCCATGCTAGTTCAGCGAATCTTGAATCACCCGTTCCATCAGGAAGGCTTCGATGACGTCGCCCACCTTGATATCGTTGGTGCCCGAGATAGAGATACCGCACTCGTAGCCGTTGCTGACTTCCTTGGCGTCATCCTTGAAGCGTTTGAGCTGGCTGATCTTGCCGGTATGGACGGTTTCGCCATCCCGGACAATGCGAGCTTCCGAGTTGCGGGTGATGGTGCCGTCGGTGACGTAGCAGCCGGCGACATTGCCCACCTTGGTGATCCGGAAGATCTCGCGGACCTCCGCCTTGCCCTTGTAGATCTCTTTGTAGACCGGCGCCAACAGCCCGAGCATCGCCTTCTTGATCTCGTCGGTCACCTCATAGATGATCGAGTGGAAACGAACGTCGATGCGTTCCCGTTCGGCCACCGACGCGGCTGTCCGGTCCGGCTTCACGTTGAAGCCGATGATGATGGCGTTGGACGCGGAGGCCAACAGAACGTCGGCTTCCGAGATGGCGCCCACGCCCTGCCGCAGGATGCGGACCCGCACTTTGTCGGTCGAGAGCTTCTGCAGGGTTTCGGCCAACACTTCCGCCGTACCACCCACATCGGTCTTGATGATGATGTTGAGGTCTTTGGCGTCGGAGCCCGACTGCATCTGCATGTTAAGCGCTTCTAGGGAGATGCGCTGTTTGGCCTTGGCCATGGCGGCGTCGCGGGCTTTCGCTTCGCGGTACACCACGATCTGCTTGGCCTTGGCGGTATCGATGACGACCTGGAAGGCGTCGCCGACTTCGGGCAGGCTATCGAGACCGATAACTTCCACCGGGGTGGACGGCTGAGCTTCGCGGATGGGCGCGCCCTGATCGTCGAACATGGCGCGGACCTTGCCGAAAACCGCTCCGCAGAGGAAGAAGTCGCCGACTTTGAGCACGCCGTTCTGCACGAGGACAGTGGCCACCGGACCACGGCCGCGGTCGAGTTTCGCTTCGAGCACGTTGCCGACGGCCGGACGGGTGAGGTTGGCCTTGAGATTCTTGATTTCGGCAACGAGGAGAACGTTTTCGAGCAGCAGGTCGAGGTTGGTTTTCTGCTTGGCTGAAACCGGCACGACGATGGTATCGCCGCCCCACTCTTCCGCTTGCAGGCCGTGTTCCATCAACTGCCGTTTGATCGTTTCCGGGTTGGCGTCCGGCTTATCGATCTTGTTCATGGCGACGATGATGGGCACCCCGGCCGCTTTCGCATGGTCGATGGCTTCAATCGTCTGGGGCATCACGCCGTCGTCGGCGGCGACGACAAGGATGACGACGTCCGTCACCTTCGCGCCGCGGGACCGCATGCGGGTAAACGCTTCGTGGCCAGGGGTATCGATGAAGACGATCTTCTTACCGTGGATCTCCACCTGATAAGCGCCGATATGCTGAGTGATGCCGCCGGCTTCGCGGTCCGCCACGCGGGCGGAGCGGATGGCGTCGAGCAGCGAAGTTTTGCCGTGGTCGACGTGGCCCATAATGGTCACAACCGGCGCGCGGGTGATGAGGTCGGCCGGGTTTTCGGCCAACTCGACTTCGAAACTATTTTCTTCTTCGTAGGAGACGTGGCTGGTGCTGGCGCCGAATTCGCGCGCCACGGTTTCGGCGAGCTTCAGATCGAGGGTCTGGTTGATCGTAGCGAAGATCTTCTTCTCCACCAGCTTTTTGATCACCAGGTTGGTCTTGATACCGAGCTTGTCGGCCAGTTCCTTAACGGTGAGACCTTCGGAAATCGTGATGTCTTTGTTTATGGCCGGGAGCGGGGTTTCCGACTTCCGGGAGTACCGGGTTTTGAGGAGTCCTTCCTGCGGCTCGATCTCACGCTTCTCGCGAGCCCGATTGCCGACTTGGCGACGGCCCGCTTCCGTGGTGGGAGGCGGAACGGCGGGTTCAATCCGGCCAGGGGTGGTCGGGTGCATCGGACGGCCACGGCCCATCATCGGCGGACCGCCGGGGCGGCCTCCACCGGTGGGCATGCCGGGACCGGCAGGCCGCTGCTGTGACTGCATGCCAGGACGGCCAGGGCCCTGGTACAACGGACGGCCCGGGGCTGGAGCGCCCGGACGAACGGGCGGAGGAGGAGCGGGGCGCGGCGCGCCAGGAGCGGGCGGGCCCTGCCGGAGCTGATTCAGGCGATCCACCATGTCCGGCCGGGGCGGGACAATAGGACGCGCGGTCGGCTGGCCAACGAGGGGACGCTGCGGATTCGAAATCTGGGCCATCGGCCGGCTGGCGCCCGGAGCGGGACGCTGCGGCGGCGGGGTCGGCATGGCCGGAGCGCCGGGGCGCGCCTGCGGAGCGGACGGGGCCGGGGGACGAGGCGTGGACGGAACGTTGGGCCGGGGGGCCGGAGAACCGAGGATGACAGCGGCCGGGGGCTGCTGCCGTGGCGGAGCCGGGGGACGTGGCGCGCCCGGAGCCGGGGACGCCGGCATGGCAGCGGACGGCGGGGCCGGGGCGGGAGCACTCTGGCCGGGCATCGCCTGCCGGGGGCCGGACATCGCCGGGCCAGGCCGGGTAGGCGGCGCGATCGGCAGATTGGGCCGGGCGGGAGCGATGGGCGGAGCCATCACCGGCGGACGGGGCGGCGCCGGAGCGCTGGCCACCGGGGCTGACGGCACCGGAGCGGACGCCACCGTAGCAGGAGCAACGGGAGCGGCAGGGGCGGGAGCCGCAGGGGCCGTGCTGGCGATAGGCGGAATGACCGGTCCGCCACCCGTCGCCAGGGGCGGACGGAGCGGGAACATCGGCCGGCCAGCCGGCGGAGCGGGCGGCGCAGGCGCTTCGGGAGCCGAAGGCGGAGGCGCGGTCCGGGCCACGGGGGGCGGCGCGGCGGGCGCCGTCATGACGCGGGGCGCGGGCGGCTCCGGAGGAGGCGGCGCCGCGACCACGGGAGGCACCGGCATCGGCGGCGGCTCAGGCGGCGGAACCACCTTGACGGCAGGAGGCGCCGTCACCTCGACGGGCGGGGCAAGAGGCAATTCAGCAACAGGCAGAAAATCTTGTTCCTTCGCGGAGGGGCCGAGTTTGGCGAGGCGTCTCCGGAGCGCCACTGCCACGTCCTCGTCAACAGAGCTGGAATGCGTTTTCTTTTCTTCTACGCCATACTCCGCAAGCATGTCGAGGATAACGTTTGGTTTTACCTCAAGCTCGCGGGCCAGCTCGTTGATACGAATCTTACTCATAGAGAATCAATAAATGGGGAACCGTGTCGTTTTTCAGCTACATACCGACACTTCTCCTGAAAGCATAGCGAGATTTGCCCCAGTTGCCATAATAACAGATTCGGCTACGAGTTCCCTACGTATCCTATTCTGAAATAACGGCAACCGGGGGATCTCCGTTTTTAACCGGCCGCCGGCTCTTCGGAAGCAGCGGTTTCAGCGGGAGCTTCCGCCTCGGCCACAGCCTCTGGCGCGGGGGCGGCTTCCGCCGTTTCCTCCGGCGCCGCTTCGTATGGCGTACCGTAATACGCGTTCACCGCTTCGCCGATCTTTTCCATGTTCTCGATGCCGACGCCCGGCACCGCGATGATTTGTTCCGGCGTCATGGAGCCGAGTTTTTCCACAGTGGACACGCCTCCGGCCAGCAGCTGCTCCGCCACGGCTTCCGGCAGACCATAATCAATCAGCACGGAGACCGGCGCGCCGGAGTTGGTCAACGATGCCATCTGCATCTCCACCTCCTGCCGCTTCTCCTCCTCGCTCTTGATGTCGATCTTCCAGCCGATTAGCTTGGCCGCCAACCGCACGTTCTGCCCCTTCTTCCCGATAGCGAGCGAAAGCTGGCTGTCATCGACGATGACCTCCATGTGCTTCGTGCCCATGTCGAGGATTGCCACGCGGCTGATCTTGGCCGGGCTCAGGGCGTGGGTGGCAAAGGAGACCGGGTCCTCGGAGTGCTCAATGATGTCGATCTTCTCGCCGCGGAGTTCGCGGATAATCGACTGCACCCGCATGCCCTTCATGCCGACACAGGCGCCAACGGAGTCTACGTCGCGGTCCCGCGAGGCAACGGCAATCTTCGTGCGCTCGCCGGCTTCCCGGGCGCAGGCTTTAATGACCACCGTGTTGTCGTAAATCTCAGGGACTTCCTGCTCGAACAGCCGCTTGACGAATTCGCAATCGGCGCGGGAGAGAATAACGCCGGAGTTCTTGCCGCTGCGCTCGACGCTCTTGATGACGCAGCGCACGCGATCGCTGACGTTGAAGGATTCGAGGCGCGACTGCTCTTTCTTCGGCATCCGGGCTTCAGTTTTGCCGAGGTCGCAGATCAGGTCCTGGCCTTCGATGCGCTTGACGGTACAAGTGGCCAGTTCGCCCACACGATTGTGGAATTCGCTGAAGATCGTATCGCGCTCGGCCTCGCGCACCTTCTGCATGATGACCTGCTTGGCCGTCTGCGCCGAGATGCGGCCCAGGGCTTCGGTCTTCAATTTCGTGCGCACTTCCCCGCCCACGGCGGCGCGCGGGTCCTGCAGCAGCGCGTCGTTCAGGCTGATCTCCCGCACCTTGTCGGTTACTTCCTCGACGATCTTTTTGACCCCGAAGATCAGGATCATGCCGGTCTTCTCGTCCATTTCGGCAACCAGTTCATCGTTGGTCTTGAACTGTTTGCGCGCGGCAACCAGCATGGCGTCCTTGACGGCATCAATGATGACCTGCGGATCGATGCCCTTTTCCTTGCTGAGCATCTCGATGGATTGATAAATCGTACCCAAGGTGTTTTCCTTCCTACCACTCGAACTTCAAATTGGCTTTGCTAATCAGATCAAACGGAATCGCCACCGGCTTGTCCGGTGTTTCCAGCATTACGATGCCGTCAACAAAGGATGTCAGCACACCCTCATATCGTTTCGCCCCGTCGACCGGCTCCCGCAGGCTGATCTTCACCTTCTGCCCGGCGAACCGCTCAAAATCACGCGGGCGGCTGAGCTTGCGCTCAACGCCAGGGGAGCTCACTTCCAGGTGATAGCCCGCTTCTCCGGGAATGATGTCGCCGGCGTCGAGTTCGGCGCCTAACTCGCGCGAGATGAGCTCGCAATCGGCGTGCGACACCCCGCCTTCCTTGTCAATATAGACGCGTAACAGGCGGGCCGCGCCGCCGCCGAGCAACTCCACCTCGACAATATCGAGGCCGGCTGCACGGGCCAGGCGATCGGCAATTTCGTAAATTTTATCAACCAGCGGCTGTTTCATCTCGACCAATAAAAAAGTGGGCTTTCGCCCACTGCTCGTCGTTCGTCGACAATTTCAGTGTACACCCGTCCGGCCGCTAAACGGAGAAGCGGTAGCCCACCCCCCGGACGGTGAATATATGGCGGGGGTTCTGGGGGTTGTCTTCGAGCTTCTGCCGGAGCCAGGCGACATGGACGTCAATGGTTCGCGAAGATACGGCCGATTGATACTCCCAGACGTTCTCAAGCAGCTCTTCGCGGGAGACGACTTTGCCCCGCCGCTCGATGAGATACTGCAGCAGTTGCAGCTCCTTGCCGGCCAGGTTGAGAGGCGTGCCATTCTTCTTAACGTCCCCTTTCTCGAAGTCCACTTCGACGTTTCCGAAGGAAAAGCCACGTACGGGCGCCAGATTGTCGTGCTTCACGCGGCGGAGCAGCGCTTCGACGCGGGCGACGAGTTCGGCGGGGTGAAACGGTTTGGTCAGGTAGTCGTCGGCGCCCAGCTTCAGGCCGACAACGCGGTCCACCACTTGGGTTTTCGCGGTGAGCATGAGCACGGCGACGTCGCGGCCCTGCTGCCGGAGTTCGCGGCAGACTTCGAAGCCATTTTTGCCGGGCAGCATGACGTCGAGCACGATCAGGTCAAACTTCTCGGCCAGCGCCCGCGCGAGTCCAGAGGGGCCATCGGTGGCCGACTGGACCTCGAAGCCTTCGGCAGTCAGCAGGTCGGTAACCGTCAGCACCAGCCCGGGCTCATCTTCAACTAGTAGAATCCGTGAACTCATCCTGATATCCATCCGGAGCGGCGGGAAGCAGGATCCGAAACTCGGTCCCTTGGCCCGGCGCGCTCTTCACTGTAACTGTTCCGCCATGGGCTTCCACGATGCCTTTGACGAGGTTGAGGCCCAGGCCCGTGCCGTGCACCTGATCTTCCACTGCCCGGCGGCCGCGAAAGAAGGCGTCGAAAATGTGCGCCTGCTCGGCGGCGGGAATGCCGGCGCCGCGGTCGGCGACGCGGATCTCCACCCCGCCGCCGGGGTCCTTGGCGGCATAGAGGCCCACCCATTTGCCGTCCGCGCCGTACTTGGCGGCGTTCGCCAGCAGGTTATTGACGGCGCGTTCAAGCGCCAAGGCATCGCCGAGCACCAGCGGCAGGCCGGGGGCGATCTGGACTTCGAACTCGCAGCCGGCCTCGCGAATCGTGGCTTCATTGGCCGCGCCGCAGGCCTCGACGAGAGACTCGATCGCCACCGGCTCTTTGGCCGCCTGAATGGTTTTTCCGGCGCGCGCGCTGGCGTACTGCATCACCTGCTCCACCAGGGCCGTCAGCTTCTCGCTCTCCTGCTGAATCAGGCCGCCGTAGCGTTCCACCTGCGCCGGGTTGGCCGCGATTTTGCCGCGCAGGTTGTAGGCCGCGGTCCGGATGACCGTCAGCGGCGTGCGGAGTTCGTGGGAGACGCCGGCGACGAAGTCGATCTGCATTTCGGCCAGGCGCTGGGATTCGCGGGTGGTGCGGAGGACGATGCCCACCGCGGCCAGGAGCAGGCCCAGGATGCCGCCCATGACCCCGAGGTTCCGCCAGCGCGTCCGGGCGACGACGCCTTCGAGCGAGCCGGCTTCATTCCGCACCGCTAGCGTCCAACGGCCTTCGGCAGCGTTGGGCGGCGGGCCGCGACGCCCTGGGGGCCCGCCGCCGCGCCGGAAGATCGTCTCAAACTGAGGTTGAAACAGCGCGACCTGGGCGTCTGGCACGCCGACGGCATCGCCGGCGATGAGGCGCGAGGCGTCGTTGCGGGCGAAGACGCCGTACAGGTATTCGGCGGCGGCGGGTTCCCCGAGGTGCCGGGCGAGGAGTTCGGGAACTAGCACGGTCGAGAGGTACTGGGCGTCCATATCGAGCAGCACCCACTCCAGTTCGCGGCCGGGCGGGCCGCCTGGGCCGGGTCCGCGGCCGAACCGCGGCAGATCGATCAGGGTCAAGTCGCCCCGGGCGCCGACGCCGCCGCGCGTGCGTTCCCCGGCCACCCGGGCGAGCATCTGCCGTCGCATCCCTTCCCACTCCGGCGGCCAAGGGACCAGGTCTTCACTTTCGGTATCCGCCTGCAGCCGGAGCAGTTGCATATCGCCATTCCCCGGCCGGGCAACGAAGGCCCCGCGCAACATGCCGACGTGCCGGCCGCCTTCCTGCCAGAGTTTCAACCGGGTGAGATAGGCCGAATCGTCGCCCCGCATCACCGCCCGGCAGAGCAGCGAGATCTCTTCATTGAAATCCTGGCTCAGGCGGTTCAAGCCGGACTGCAGACTGGCTTGCAAGCGTTCCCGCTCGGCGACGCTGACTTCTCCAATCCAGCGGTATTGCAGAGCGCCGAGGACACCGCACAGCGCGACCATCGCCCCAATTTCGAGCCACCCCCGCCAGCGCTGTCTGCTGTTCTGCATCGTCCCTCTTAACGGTAACCGCACTTCCCGGCCAGCGGCAGTAAAACCTCTGTTAAGAACGTTAAGGTTCAAAGGAATACGGTGGGATGTGCGCCGCTCTCTTTTCCTCTCCCGGCCTTTTCGCAGAACCCGAGGCCAAACGCGCCCTGCGCCCCGCTGCCCGGTACCCGTTGCCCGGTAAATGATACGGCTCGGGATGGGATGCCGAGAGTGAAGGTATGCGGTTATTCCTACTTCTTGTACCCGTCACATTGGTTACTCTCTCCGCGGCCATTTCTCCCGATGGCGCTCGCACCGTGCAACGCGTGAACGCCATGCTCGACCAGTTGCAGATTGATCCCGCCTTCGCGGCCGGGAACGTTTCCGGCCGGGAGGCCGACGCGCGAGCGACCGTGAACCGGCTCCGCTCTGCCTACAACGACTGCAACATGCAGCTTCGCCTGCTTATTCGCGATAGCCGCGAACCGGAGGTGGCGGCCGCGCGCCGGCGCTGTGACGGCGTGGCTGCCAGCCAGGAGCAACTGCAGGCCGCCCTCAGTTCCGCGGGCGCCTCCGCCGAACAAAACAAGGCGCTGCTATACGATTTCTATTCCAAATTCACCGGCGGCTTACCGGACGCGCAGACCATCAGCTTTCGGCAACTGCACCTGAAGATCAACCCGGCCGCCACGGCGCCAACGGACATCAACGAGTTCCGCGCCGCCATCGCCGTGCTTGCCAATGTGGACGCCGCGTGCAAGGGTTCGCACAAAGCGATTGCGCAGGCCACCGAGCCCCACGGCCCCGGCAGCGAGCAGGCGGCGGCCACCTGGTGCGCCACGGCAGCCCGCCGCGACGAACTCGGCCGCGTGATGGCCATGAATACCGCCGCCGGGCCTGCGCGTATCTGGGGCAACGAAATCGCCAAGCTGAAGGACCAACTCGAATCGAACGAAGGCTTTCTGACCACGGACGTTACCCCGGTTCGCCGAGCGCTCTTCGACCGGGAAGCCTTGGTACAGGAAGCGGCTAGCCGTCATCAGGCGTTGTTGGACGCGGCCGGGGTGAAGGATACATCCGGCGTTCTCGGCGCCTTGCAACCGTCAATCGATAGCCTGATGGCGGAGGTCGACCGGTTGGCGCCGCGCTGGAAGTTCCCGGCGGGAAATCCGCGCGATGCCGCGATTGAGGGCTATGGCCGTCGCGCCGTGGCGAAGGTCTACCCCGGCTCGGTGGTGAAGGCTTCAGTGATGCAGACCGCGGCGTTCTCTATCCGGAAGAACGCCCTCGGCGTGCCGCTCGACCGGAACCGCGACGGCTTCCTCCTCTACAAGATGCCCAACGAAAAGTACTGCCGCCAGCAATCGTTCTCCTATACGGAGACCTACTCCGGCGGCGGGACCTATCAGAAGCCGGACGGCGTCCGGCTAAACTACATTCGCTACCAGCCCTGCCAGTAGCGCCGTACGATCGGCGATGCGGTCGATGAAGAGCGATTCGTTGACCGCATGAGCCCCTTCGCCCACTGCCCCCAAACCGTCGAGCGTCGGCACCCCGAGCGCCGCCGTGAAGTTGCCATCCGAGCCGCCTCCGGTCGACGACTCCTCGAGGTCGACGCCCATCTGCGCGGCCAGTTTCCGCGCCTCGGCGAACCAGGCGCCAATCGCCTTCGTCCGTTCCATGGGCGGCCGGTTCAGACCCCCGGAGACGGTCACGGCGCAGCGGGGGTCCACCGGCTTCAGGGCCCGGAACTTCTTTTCAAGTGGCCCGGCGTCCTTCAGCCGGGCGATGCGGATGTCGACAGCGACCGTGGCTTGATCGGGCACGACGTTGCTCCGGGTGCCGCCTTCGATCACCCCGGGGTTCACTGTCAGGCCGATCGAAAGATCCGTGAAGCCGGCGATCTTTTCAATTTGCCGGGCCAGTTCGACGATCGCGTTGGCGCCGTTCGTGAAATCGACGCCCGCATGCGCGGCCCGGCCGAGGACCTTGACTTCATAACCGCCCACCCCTTTCCGCGCAGTCTTTAGCTTGCCGGTGAACCCCGTGCCGGGCTCCAGCACCAATACGCCGGCGCTCTTCCCGGCTTGCGCTTCGATGAGCGGCCGCGAGGCTGGGCTGCCGATCTCTTCGTCCGAGCCGAGCAGCAGGACCACCTTCCGCGTCACCGGGACCTCCAGTTCGCGCAGCGCCTCCATGGCGTACAGGAAGAACGCGATGCCCCCCTTCATGTCATAAACCCCGGGACCCCAAAGGCGGCCGGCGTCTTCACGCCACGGCATCCGCTTCAGCGTCCCCATCGGCCACACGGTATCGGTATGGCCGAGGGCGAGCAGCTGGCCGGACTTTTTCTTGCCGGGTAGGGCGAACTCCAGCAGGAGATGGTCGCCGTAACCTTTGGCTTTCTTGCGGGTGACTTTAGCGACTTTGCCCCAGCGGTCGGCGATCTGCTCCACTTGGCGGTTGATCGCCGCCGGGTCGTCACTTGGCGACTCGCACTCCACCATTTCGCGAATCGTTGCTACGATGCGGCGCTCGTTGGCGCGCGCCCAGGAAAGAAAAGAGTCCATCGTTTGTTAGACTAACTAATTCTCATGGCAATTCTTGATATTGATGCGATTCGCGATATTCTTCCGCACCGGTACCCGTTTCTCCTGGTCGATCGCATTATCGAACTGGAAGAGGAACGGATCGTCGGCATCAAGAACGTAACCGCGAATGAACCCTTTTTCGTTGGGCATTTTCCCGAATTTCCGGTGATGCCCGGGGTGCTGATCACTGAGAGCATGGCCCAGGTGGCCGGCGTGCTGGTGCTGAAGAGCATTCCGGATCGCCATTCGAAGCTGGTGCTGCTGGCGTCAGTGGACGGAGCGAAGTTTCGCCGCCCGGTGCGTCCGGGCGACCAGTTACGCATTGAAATGACGATGGTCAGCCGCAAATCCACCATCTGCAAGATGACCGGCACGGCGACCGTGGACGGCGTCGTGGTGGCCGAAGCGACGCTGATGTGCGTCCTCCGCGATAAGCCGGCGGTGTAGCATGCCCATCCATCCGACCGCCATTGTCGACCCCTCCGCGCAGATCGACGAGACGGCTGTCATCGGCCCGTTCTGCGTGATCGGCTCCGACGTGACCATCGGCGCCCATACGGGGCTGAAGGCGCACGTTTTTGTCGAAGGGCCGACGACCATCGGCGAGGAGAACATTTTTTACCCATACTCCACCGTCGGCGTGGCACCGCAGGACTTGAAGTATCACGGGGAGCGGGCCGAGACCCACATCGGCAACCGGAACAAGATCCGCGAGTTCGTGACGATCCACCGCGGCACCACCGGCGGTGGCCTGCTGACGAGCATCGGCAACGATAATCTGCTGATGGCCTATTCGCACATTGCCCACGATGTGCGAGTAGGTTCGCATTGCGTTCTCGCCAATGGGGTGACGCTGGCGGGTCACGTGATGATTGGCGATTGGGCGGTGATCGGCGCCTTCACCGGGGTGCATCAGTTCTGCCGCATCGGCAAGCATTCGATGGTGGGGGGCTACAGCGTCATTACGCAGGATGTGATGCCGTTCGCGACAACGGTGAGCAAACGGGAGAACTCCGTGTTCGGCGCCAATGCCACGGGCCTCGAACGCCGCGGCTTCGATCCGGTGGCGATCGAGCACCTGCAGAACGCCTTGCGCATTTTGACGCGGGCCAATCTCAACACCTCCCAGGCGATCGCCCGCATTGAAGCGGAGATCCCGGCCACCGAGGAGATCGCCGATCTGCTCGCCTTTATCCGCTCGTCCGAGCGCGGCGTTATCAAATAAAGTCATGCCCTACGGCCTCATTGCCGGCAATGGCCGCTTCCCCATTTTGGCGCTCGAAACCGCGCGGGAGCTGGGCGTGGCGGTAGTAGCGATTGGGATCAAGGAAGAGGCCGCGCCGGAAATTGAAGCCTTGGCGACGAAGACGTATTGGATATCGCTGGGCGCGCTCGGCAAGCTGATCGACATCTGCAAGGCCGAAGGCATCACCGAGCTGATGATGGCCGGACAGGTGAAGCACGCGTCGATCTTTTCTTCGATTGCGCCGGACTGGCGGCTGGCGAAGCTGCTGTTTACGCTTAAGGAAAAGAATACGGAGGCGCTGATCGGCGGGGTGGCCGGGGTGTTGGCCGCCGAGGGGATTCGGCTGGTGGATTCGACGCTGCTGCTGAAGCCGCTGCTGGCCGGCGAAGGGGTGCTGACCAAACGGAAGCCGAATGCGGACGAAGAGAAGGAGGTGCGCTACGGGCGCCGCATCGCCGCCGCGCTGGCGGAGTTCGACGTCGGCCAAGCGGTAGTGATCAGCAACCGCGCCTGTGTCGCGCTGGAGGCAATGGAGGGTACGGACGCCATGCTCCGCCGGGCCGCATCGCTTTCGAATGGTCATCCGCTACGGCTCATCAAGAGTTCGCGCCGCCGTCAACACATGCTTTTTGACGTGCCCGTGGCCGGCCTCGGCACCATCGCGACGATGCGGGAAGCCAACGCCACCATCCTCGCCTGCGACGCCGACCGCACATTGCTGCTGGATAAGGGCGAAATGATCGCCCAGGCCAACGCTGCGGGCATCTGCATAGTAGGCTACAAAACAGATGAGTAAACTACGAATTGCCGTCGTCGGCGCGGGCGCCTTCGGCCGCAATCACATGCGGGTGATCCGTTCCCTGCCGAACGCGGAACTCGCCGCCGTCTGCGATGCCGACCTCGAACGAGCCAGCGCCGCGGCGGCCGAGTTCGAAACCCGCGCGCTGCCGCTGGCTGAACTGGCCGGGGCCGTGGACGCGGCTATCGTCGCCGTGCCGACGTCCGTCCATGCGGAAGTGGGTTGCCGGCTGCTTGAAGCTGGGATCGATGTCCTGGTGGAAAAGCCGATCGCCCCGACGCTGGCCGAAGCCGACGCCCTGATTGACGCCGCCGCGCGGAATGGGCGCATTCTGCAGGTGGGGCACCTCGAACGCTTTAATCCGGCGATTATGGCGCTGTCGGAACGCATCAGCGTGCCGCTGTTTTTCGAGATCCACCGGTTGAGCATGTTCACGCCGCGGGCGTTGGACGTGGATGTGGTGCTCGACCTGATGATCCACGACATCGACATCCTGCTCGCGCTCACCGGCAAAATGCCGGAAGAGGTACGGGCGGCCGGCATCTCGATTCTGTCGGAGAAGGTGGATATCGCCAATGTCCGGCTGGCTTTCCCGGGCGGCTGCGTGGCGAATGTCACCGCCAGCCGGGTCTATACCGAGCGCGTCCGCAAGATGCGTCTCTTCCAGCCGCATCAATACATTTCGCTCGACTACCACAAGCAGGAGGCCGTCGCGTTCTCCGTCTCCGGCGACCGGCAGATCGGCTACGACCCGTTCCGCATCACCAAGGCCGAGCCGCTCGCACTGGAGCTGGCCCATTTTGTCGATTGTGTAACCGACCGGAGCACTCCCCGCGTCGATGGTGCAGAGGCCCGCAAAGCGCTCGCCGTTTCCATCGACATCCTGCACCATATCGACGTTCACGCCCGCACAATCCAGGAAACGCTCGCCGCACACCAGATTCAACCGTGATTGTTCCATCCGATTCGAGGCCGCTCCAAAACGAGTTACCCACGCTCTATGGGGTCGATTCGCGCCTGGAGCCGCGGCCTTGGGGCAAGATCATCGGCGCTTCGGTGGGGCTGCACTTGGCCTTGGCGTTTCTGATGCGGGATGTGCCCATCTTTGCGGCCCGCAGCGCCCGGGTTTACGAGACCCAGGTCGCCCGCACCGTGACGCCGCTGTACCTGCCGAATCTCGAACCCACGCAGACCGATCCCAATAAGAACAAGATCAACCGGACGTTTGATGAGAACAGCCTGAAGCCGCGGCCGAACATTCAGATACCGCAGGGGCAGCCCTCCACCACCCGGGCCGCCGCACGCATCCCCGCGCCAGTGACCGGCCAACCGGAACCGGCCCGCCTGCCGGAGCCGCCCAAGATCGAGGCCGAGGCGCAGCAGACCAAGGTGATCGCCCCCGGTGCGGTGGGCCTGCCCGCGGCCCCACCGCCGCCGGAGAAACCGAAGATTCAGTTTGAGTCCGTCGGATCGATGAACTCCTCCGGGGTCAGCCCCGGCTCTGGCGCGGGAACCGTTCCGTTACCACCCTCCCGGTCCATCACGGAGGTCGCCCGGAACTCCAACCGGACCGGCGGCGGAGTCGTGGTGGGCGATAGCGCGGGGGAAGGGGTTGGGGGCGTGGGCCCGGGCTTGAACCTTCCCCCGTCACCCGGCCGCACCGGCAGCAACCTTGAGCTGCTGAGCGATCCTATGGGCGTTGACTTCCGGCCGTACCTGATTCGCATTCTGGCGGCCGTGCGGCGGAACTGGCAGGCGGTGATTCCCGAAAGCGCCCGCATGGGCCAGCGCGGTCGGGTGGTGGTTCAGTTCGCCGTCGATCGGGATGGAAAGGTGCCCAAGTTGGTGATTGCCGCGCCCTCCGGAGCACCGCCGCTTGATCGCGCAGCGGTTGCGGGCATCAGCGCCTCGAACCCCTTTCCCCCGCTGCCCGCCGAGTTTAAGGGCGAACAGATCCGGCTACAGTTCACTTTCACGTATAACCAGCAGAATAGCGGGATTCGCTAAGGTTATTTCTTCTGGCCGTCGTGCTTCTGGCGCGCGAGGTCGCGGCTGATCTGGTCCTGGCGCTGCTCAATGCGGGCGCGCTCGGCGGGAGTCAGACCGGGGCCGTCCTGCCGATCCTGCCGGATTTTCCGGTTCAGATTCGCCTGCCGCGCCTTCAAACGGGCAGCCTCTTTATCGGTCAATTCGCCGGAGCGGATGCCCTGGTTGGTGCGGGCTGCCTGCCGGTCCTTGCGGTTCTCAATGCGCTGCGCCAGGCTCCCGGTGCTTCCGAGGGCCAGCGCGAAGGTAACTGCCAAAAGTAGAGGTTTCATAGCTGTCGGTCTAAACTCTCTCTCGGGGAAACAGTTGCGGCAGTATCCTGAAATTTGATGCGGAAGAAGTTTTTGATCGCGCAGGCGGCGTATGCGGTGCTGGCCGGTATCGCGGCATTCACCTTAGACGAATCGCGGATTCGCGCGGCGGTGTTGGTGCTGCTGGCGGCCTTAGCTGTGAAGACTTGGATTGCGGAGATGCAACATCGGCAAGCCGAGCGGGAAAGGCTGACCGGGGAACAAGAATAGTCCGGAAGTACAGGAAATACCCCCATTTGCGTACTCCGGCACCCCTCCTGGCGCCAGTTTTTCTAAGGTGAAATTCCCCCTCTAAGGCAGCACTCTTACTCGCAGGTTAAACCCGCCTTAGCTGTTACGATCGCCTTAGTCAACGAAATATCGGCTCTAGAAGTACTAGGCTGTTCCGCTCTGAAACTTCCGGGTACCGAACTGGCAACGGCTCAGCGGAAACCCGTTTCAAATCGGAACACGCACAGCAC
>LNFM01005408.1_pt1 | contig 22700 bp, 19 predicted proteins | sample 596031 | NCBI WGS metagenome assembly LNFM01 (sample SAMN04254537, study PRJNA301005) | activated carbon metagenome | isolation source: dual media filters at the Ann Arbor, Michigan drinking water treatment plant | place: USA: Ann Arbor | reverse complement strand
GCTTTGATTCGCAAGCTTTCGTCGTTGCCACTTTGGCTGAAGATTTGGGACCGACCGGGCGCGACGTGACGTCCGAAAGCGTGATCCCCGCCGATATGCGATTTGCGGGCGTAATGGATAGCCGCGACCCTATCGTCGTTGCGGGCCTGCCGTTGGCTGCGGCATTTTTCCGCCATCTCGACCCTGAAATGGAAATCGACATTCTGATTGCGGAAGGCGAGCCAGTTCCTGGCGGAACCGACCTGATGCGGCTTCGCGGCAATGCCCGTGCGATGCTGACGGCGGAGCGGTCGGCGCTGAACACGGCGCAGCATTTGTCGGGTATCGCAACGATGACGCGCAAATATGTCGATGCGATTGCCGGGACCGGTTGCATCTTACTCGACACGCGCAAAACCATACCCGGCCTGCGTGTGCTTGAAAAATATGCGACACGGATGGGCGGCGCGACCAATCACCGCATGGGCTTGTGGGACGCAGCGATGATCAAGGACAATCATGTCGCGGTTGCGGGCGATGTCGCCGAAGCGGTTCGGCGGGCGAAAGCTGCGGGCGTCATCGAGCCGGGGTTGGCGGCTGGCGCAACGCATCTATTGCTCGATAACATGGATGTGGCGGAATTGACCGAGGCGGTTACCTTGGTTGCAGGCCGCGTGCCGACCGAGGCATCGGGGGGTGTTACGCTCGAAACCATCCGTGCCAAGGCAGAAACTGGCGTCACCTACATATCAGTCGGGCGGCTAACCCAAAGCGCGCCTGCAGCCGATATAGGTTTGGACTTTGCACAAGCTTAGCGCGCTTCTTACGATGTTATTGCTGGGTGCGTCGACGCATCAGGCCGCGTCCGCGCAAGCGTGGCAATGCCGCGCGCCAAAGTTTCTACCGCGTCCAGCGCTTGAGTTGCCCGAACCGGGGCAGGTCCGCAGGACGGCGGTTGATGGCTATATATTGGCGCTCAGCTGGAGCCGCGAATATTGTCGTGGTCGGGAACGCGACCCGGCGATGCGCTATCAATGCTCCGGCGACATTGGTGACTTTGGCTTCGTGCTGCACGGCCTGTGGCCCGAAGCCAAAGGACCCGCCTATCCGCAATATTGCCGCAGCGTCGGCATGTTGTCGCGTAAAGTGGTGGCTGACAATATCTGCCTGAGCCCGTCGCCGCAGCTTATTCAGCATCAATGGGCGAAGCATGGCACCTGCATGACAAAAACGCCCGAAGCTTATTTTGGAGCGGCGCGGTTGTTGTTCGGGGCGATCGAGTTTCCCGACATGGACCGGCTTTCGAGGCAAGTCGAGCGCGGTACTCCGTTGACCGCCGCAGAACTGGCGAATGCTTTTGCCGATCTGAACGACGGGCTTCCTCCCAATTCAGTGAAGGTGAAAACCAATGCGAAGGGCTGGTTGCAGGAAATCAGGATATGTCTTGGCAAAGATATGAAGCCGCGCCGCTGTGCTGGTTATGTACGAGGCGTGCCAGACAAGGCGGTGGTAAAGGTCTGGCGCGGGCTTCAGCCCTCGATCACCCGCGTTCCGGGATGATGCTTGTCGAGATGCTTCTTGATAATCCGCAGATTCTTGCTGTTCGACCGGAAAACGAGGTCAAAGGCGTCGCCGACCAGCGGAATCGCGCCAAGCGCGGTATCAACACCGACATTGGCCGTCATGCGGATCAATTGCCATTTCGACATGCCCAGATTGCGTGCTTCCCAGACCATATAAGCGCCCATGGCGGCGGTCACGACGTCGCCCAGTACGGGCACCAGTCCGATTACCGAGTCCAACCCGAACGGTATTTTCGTGCCTGGAATGACAAACGAGCGCTCGAGCAATTTCTCCATTGCCTCGACGCGGGCACGCACCGAATGCGGGTCGCTGCCCATTCCGGGCAAATCCTTCGCCATCTGGCTAAACTGTTCCTGCGAAATCGGCATGGCTACGCTCCTTGATCTTCTATGTCGTATCGCGCCCCAGATATTGCAACAGGTGCCAGCCGCGGCCATTTGCAAAATGTCCTAACAAACCGGGGCGCGCCACCGACCACCGCAGCGGGTTGGCGATGGGAATGAAATTGCGCATTTCCTGCAATTCCGCCTCGGCTTGGGTCAGCAACTGAGCGCGGGCGTCGATATTACCCGCCATCCGCGCTTCTCCCACTAGCCGGTCGGCATCGAGGCTGCAGATTGTGGTGACGGTGCACGACAATTGATCGAGATACCAGGACGGGCTCGATTGGTCGGCGGTGCGGTCGATTAGGCGCAGATCATGTTGCTTGTCACCAGTAACGCGCTCCACATCCAGCCCGATCGCGGCCATGTCGGCCCGCAGCCGCGCGAAAAATATCCGCCCGCCATAGCCACGCGGCAAGGCAACCCGCAACGGGCGGACCTCGCCATTGGCCGACTCCCACCTTGTAATCGTCGCGCGTGCCATCTCTTTGCGACCATCGATTTGCTGCGCGGTCCATTCCGGTCGCGGCATCGGCAACCGGTTAGGCAAGGTCTCGGGAACCAGCGTCAACGCCTCACGCCAAGCGACAATGTCGAACGCCGTCAGCAACTTCGGTCGGTCAATCGCCATTGCGATGGCTTCGCGATTCTGTCGATCCGACAGAAATGGCCCAGATCCGGTGAACAACAATCCGAACAGGCCAGGGACGGGATCGAAATGGATGTCACCTGCGTTAATCGCCGCTGCGTCGAGAAGGACATAGTCCTCGAACCGGCCGCCCTCGACGAAATCACTTTGCCCCTCGGCATATTTGGCAAGCGCAAGTGACGCGCTGCTTCGGCGCACGGTCACCGTTTCGGGTAGCAGCACCGGTTCGCCCGTTTCGTCGAGGCCCTTCATCTGCAACTGCATCGCATCGCCCAATCTCTTGGCCTGCATCGGTCCTGATCCAAAGCCTTTGCGCGCTAGGCCGAATTCAGGTTGCGCGAGCATTTCGAGCAAATATGGCATCGGAGCCCGCAATCGCACTTCGACGACTTTACCTGTCATCGGAACGACGCGGTCGATGACGGCTAGCTCAGCATTAAACCGGCCTTTACGCATTTCGCGGATGCGTGCAAACAGCAGGCTGGCAATCTCGTCTGATGTAACTTCGCGCCCGTCGTTCCAGCGGATCTTGTTCAACCGGAAGATATAGCTCATCCCGTCGTCAGTGACGATCCAGCGGTTGGCGATGCCCGGCGCGACACGGCCCTTGGCATCGAACGTGACCAGCCCTTGCGCGGTTGCCGCGCGCAGATAGGCCGACGCCAGCGGCAAAGGGTTCGCCGAAATATTGAATGGCCGGGGCCGATCTTCGATGACATCGACCCGCACCCGTTCATTGTCGACGCCCCGCGCACAGCCGCCGAGCACAAGCGCCACCGACAGCATCAGGATATACAGGCGGATCATATGTCCATCATAAAGCGAATGGCATTGTGCACAATCAATCTGTCAGCCGTCCGAGCAGTCAAATAGCAGAATTTCATTGGGCGATGATGGCAGTACCTCTCGCACCGCCTTGTTCATATTATCGATTTTCGAAAGCATTTCGGGTGCCGCCGAACAGCTCGTAACCTCATAACGTTTGCGCGCGGTGCGGGCCTTTTCCATCGCATCGAGGCCGAGCAGATAACGCTCTATCCGATAGCTGTTGCTGGCGGGCGTGTAGCTGACAACCGAAACTTGGGCGTCGCTGTTGGGGACGAAGCTCCGCGTCCAGGTCCCGGCATTATCTAGATATTGAGTGCGCCCGTTGATGCAGCCGTTTTTGGTCCAGTCAAACAACACATCGGCCGTGTCGGATACCGTGACGCGGCTGCGCCCGGGCTGGATCACGCAGCGACGTTTGCCGGTGACGGCAACGGCGGCAGGTTTTTCGATGCCTTTGCCCTTGTCGATTTCTTCAGTCATCGCAGCGCGTACCCGCTCGTCAACCTCATCGAACGATGGCCGTGCGATGAAAATTACGACTGCTGATACTAGCATCACGCTGCCGGCGCCCGCCGCGATCTTGAACCGATCTTTCCGCCCGCGTTCTTGAAACTGCCACGCTGCGCCGCCCGCGACCGCGCCCAAGATCAGCAAAAGTCCAGCAAAAGCGATATGATTTTCGCGTTCGCCAATCACTGCGTGCTCAGCATCACTGCGGATTTTGCCTTCGCGGCTTTGGCGCAATTCGGCAGCGATACGCGCTTCGGCTTCGACCTTGGAACGCGCAGCCGCCTCGCGTTCGGCTTCGGCGCGTGTCAGTTCGGCGACAGAACGGCATTCGCCGGTTGCGCCGCCGATGCTGACACCTTGACCCTGAAGGAAAGTCACGAGTTCGCGTACCGATATCGCAAAGTAGAATTCCGCCCCGCCGCCGTCGGCAACAGCGCCGAAACTGTTGATGCCGATGACCCGGCCGCAGGCATCGACCAATGGCCCGCCGCTATTGCCTGGCGCGATTGGTGCGGTGTGGAGGAGCGATTCAACCGATTTGGAGCTTCGCCCTGCCGAAATACTACCGCGCGTCTTGACTGGCGGCGAAGGGCGAAGCACGTCCTCCTCGCTTTGTTCGAGCGCGATATCGACATTTGCTGGGTAGCCGATGGCGAATACATCAATGCCATCACCGACAACGCCTGAAAAGAAACTGCCAGGTATCAGCCGTCCGCTTTCGGTTAGCTGCAACAGCGCAAGGTCCTTGGCGCCTGATGCGGCTACCAGCCGCGCGCTATAGGTTTTGCTGCCCTCTGCAGGGATGACGGTGAAGGTCACGCTTTCATCGAACTGTGCGGGCTCTGCTACATGCGCGTTGGTCACGACTTTGTCGCCCGCGACTGCCACGCCTGAACCATGCCCGATCAGCGTGCGCTGGCCATCGGCAGAACTGAACACCGCGATCCGCACAACGCTGCGCGTCGCCGCCGCGATATCGGCCGCATCGCCGCGTGATTGCGATATCAGCAGCGGAGAGAGAAGAAGCAATAATGCCAGAAAATATCGCATGGCGGCCTTCGACCATAAAAGGCGAAAGCAATCAACCGGGCATCATCGTGGCGGCGGATTTTCCCTCGGGGCGGGTTGGACTTCAAGGCCGTCGCGACCCAGATTGACTTCGAGCGGGACGCCGCCAACCTCAGTATTGACCGTTACCCCATCCTGCGCTTCGTTAATGCGGACATCGGTGTTGCCGATATCGACTGGCATGTCGGGAATGTCTGTTAGATCGAGCGGTTCTACAGGGCCTTCGGGGTCGGGCTTGCGCGCGGGCTTTGGCGCTGCGCGCGGTGCGGCGCCGCTGACGGCCTGAGACATGAAATCGCGCCAGATGCGTGCCGGCAGACCGCCACCGTTGATCCCGCGCAGCGGCGTATTGTCGTCATTGCCGATCCATACGCCGACTACGAGGTCGCCGGCAAAGCCAACGAACAACGCGTCGCGATTGTCCTGGCTGGTGCCAGTCTTGCCAAAGGCGGGTATGTTGAGCCGCGCCGCGCTACCGGTGCCTTCGGTGACGGTTGCGCCCAGCAGGTCGAGCAACATGCTGTGCGTCCGCCCGCTAAAACTGCGTGGGCCTGCAAACAGCCATTCGATCCAGCCTTGCTCCTCCTGTTTTACCGCATGCGGTTCAACAGGCCAGGCATTGGCTGACACGCCCGCATAAGCCGCAGTCAGTTCGATCAACGTCACCCCCGAACTGCCGAGCGCCAGGCTAGGATCAAGCGTCAACTTGCTGTCAACGCCAAGATCCTTTGCCGCCTTGGCCACCGCTTCGCCGCCGACTTGCTGATACAGCCGCACCGATGCGACGTTGCTCGACCGGGCGAACGCATCTTTCAGGCTGACGTCGCCGCGATAGCGGTCTCCTGAATTTTTGGGACGATACAGGCCCTCGTTGATCGGCGTGTCGGCGATAAAGGAATCCGGCGTCATCCCTGCTCGCAATGCCGCGAGATAAACGAAAAGTTTGAAAGTCGAACCCGGCTGGCGCTTGGCCTGTGTTGCTCGGTTGAAGGTCGAATCTTTGTAACTGCGGCCACCCACCATCGCGACAACTTCGCCATTGGGTCGCATCGCGACGAGCGCGACCTGAGCCTTGCCAAGGCCCGCGCTACCGGTCACCCGCCGCGCAATATTTTGCAACCGCGCATCAAGCGTTGTGGTGATCTTGACATCGGCATAGCCGCTTTCGGTAAGCAGACGCGCCTGCGGTATGGCCCAGTCGGCAAAATAGGTGCCGGTCGGGATGGTATCTCGCACCCGGACGTCAAGCCGGGCGACGGGCGTGGCTTTGGCTTGCGCTTCGGTTAGTACGCCGTTGGCGACCATCGCCTTCAATACCAGCTTCGCCCGCTTTGCCGCGCGTTCAGGGTTTTTGGTCGGTGCCAGCCGCGACGGGGCCTGAACCAGTCCTGCCAACATCGAAGCCTGCGACAACGTCAGCCGCTCTGGCTGGCGGTAAAAATAATGCAATGACGCCGCACGCAGGCCGTAAACATTATCGCCGAAATAGACGTTCGACAAATACCGTTCGAGAATTTCGTCCTTGGTCAGTCGCCCTTCAAGCCAGAATGCGATCAGCATCTCGCGGGCCTTGCGGGTCAGGCTACGCTCGGGCGTCAGGAAGGTGAATTTGGCGAGCTGCTGGGTGATCGTGCTGCCGCCTTGCGTAATACCGCTGCCCGTGGCGTTCGACCAGAAAGCCCGTGCGAGTCCGCGCGGGTCGATACCCCAATGCGAATAGAACCGCCGGTCCTCAATCGACAAAAAGGCCTGAACCACATGCGGCGGCAATTTGCCGATCACTACGGGCTCGTCAACGATCGCACCGTTGCGGGCAATCGGCGTGCCGTCTGATGCCAGCAGCGTGATGCGCGGCGGCGCGATCGGTTGCAGCGATTTCGATAATGGTGCGGTTACTGCCAGCCACGCGAGCAGCACGATAAATAAGAGCACTAAAGCGGCGGATATCCGCCCGACCCACCATAAACGCGATTTTCCAAAATATTGTTTGCGCGGTGGTACTGTCGGCTGTGTTTCGGCCTCCCACGGTTTGGGATCACCCGGAAACAAACCGGCATACGCCGAATCGAAAGCCGCAAGACGGCTGTCGATGTCGGTTGCAGGCGGGGGATTGTCTCGTTTGAAGAACATCGATTTGCTGTATTATATGAATAAGACGGTCAAGGGTAGAGCAAATATCATATTACAGGAAGCTGTACGGATCCACATCCACCCCTATGCGCACGCCCCGCGGGAATTGCAAAGCGCCAAGCCATTCGCGGATGATCGATTGAACCTCGACCGAGCGCTGAGCATGGACCAGCAGTCGTTGGCGGTATCGCCCGCGCAGCATCGCCAGCGGGGCAGGCGCTGGGCCGTAAACATGCATGCCGTCTGCCTGCGGTGCTGCGCCGCCGACCGCGCGGGCGGCCTCGATGGCCTCCCGTTCATCTTCGGACGAAATGATGATCGCAGCGAAGCGACCAAAGGGTGGCGCGCCAGCCGATTTACGCTGCTCGGTTTCGGCATCATAAAAGGCATCGCGGTCGCCTGCCACCAGTGCCGCAATGACAGGGTGCGAGGGGTTGCGCGTCTGGATGAAAACCTCGCCTGGTTTCTCGCCGCGACCGGCGCGTCCGGCTGCTTGCGCGATTTGCTGGAATGTGCGCTCTGCGGCGCGCAGGTCGCCGCCTTCAAGGCCAAGATCGGCGTCGATTACCCCTACCAAAGTAAGCTCGGGAAAATGATAGCCCTTGGTCACAAGCTGCGTGCCAATAATGATATCGACCGCCTTGTTTTCAACGCGTGCAACAAACTCGGCTGCTTTCTCCGGCGACCAAAGCGTATCCGAAGTCGCCACGATGGTCCGCGCGTCGGGTAACAGGCGGTTTACCTCGTCACAGATGCGCTCGACGCCCGGGCCGCAGGCAACAAGGCTATCCTTCTCGCTGCATTCGGGACATTCATCGGGTGGCGGTGTTACAAAGCCGCAATGGTGGCAGGCAAGGCGGCGGACGAGGCGGTGTTCTACCATCCAGCTGGTGCAGTTTGGGCATTGGAACCGGTGCCCGCAGGTACGGCACAAGGTGAGCGGCGCATAGCCGCGCCGGTTCAGGAATAGCAAGCTTTGCTCGCCGCGATCGATACGTTCTTCAAGCGCCTTGAGCAACGTCGGCGCAATCCAGTGCTGCCGCTCGGGTGCGTCGAGTGTCAGGTCGATGACCTTGATTTCGGGCATCTTTGCCGCACCGAACCGCGAAGGGATTGCCAAGCCCTTATAGCGCCCGATGGCTACCATATGCCGCGATTCAAGCGCAGGCGTGGCCGAGGCAAGTACGACTGGAAAGCGCTCAAACCGCCCGCGCATCACCGCCACATCGCGCGCATGATAGCGCACGCCATCTTCCTGCTTGAAACTGGTCTCATGGGCTTCATCGACGATGATCAGGCCTAAATCATGGAACGGCAGGAACAAGGCCGACCGCGCGCCGACCAGCACTTTCGCGCTGCCGTCGGCTACCGCACGCCAGACACGGCGGCGCTGGGTGGATCGCAGGTTAGAGTGCCAGGCCGCCGGTTCGACGCCAAAGCGCTCTTCGAAGCGTTTCAGGAATGGCTGCGTCAGTGCGATTTCGGGGAGTAAAACCAGCACCTGCCTATTTAGCTGGATCGCCTCGGCCACAGCCTCGAAATAGGTTTCGGTCTTGCCCGATCCGGTCACGCCGTCGAGCACGAAGGTATCGAAGCCCCCGTCGCGGACGGCTTTGACCATCGCGCCTGCTGCGACGGCCTGCGCATCGTTGAGCTCGGGCGCAGCAAAGTCGGCGAGCGGCTCGGGAAACGGCGTGTCGACGCTGATTGTTACCGGCTCGAACGCGCCTGCCTTGATGAGTCCGCGAATGACCGCGTCGCTCACGCCTGCCTCGGCAGCCAACTCACGGACCAACCCTTGCGCTTCCCCCAGCGCATCAAGCGCAGCGGCGCGTTGCGGGGTCAGGCGCGTTGGTTCAAACCCGGTGCGGCGATATTCGGTTATTGTGCCAGATGTTGTAAATGCTGCGGACGATGCCAGCACCATCCGCAGCACGGCGGCATGACTGGTCAGATAATAATCGGCGACCCAATCGACCAATCGACGTAAACCCGGACCTACCGGCGGGCATTCGACCAACTCAAGCACTGCGCGCAGCTTTTTGGCGTCGACAGGATCGTCGTTAAAAACATACTCGTCCCACACTACGCCGGGCAATTTCCGCGGACCAAGCGGGACCATCACCACACAGCCGGGCTGTGCCTCCATCCCCTCGGGCAGCCGGTAGTCTAGAGGACCAATTGCTTGCGTCAGCAAGACAACACGGACACGGGAGGGCGCAGGATTCATCTAAACGATATAGGCAGGCAAATGCCGAACGTCACCGCCTTATCCGATGGATAACGCAGCCTCGTCATGCTACCGCCCGTGCAGAGGAGAGCTGCCTATGACTACCACCCGCCGCCACATCCTGCTATCGGGTGCAGCCCTTGCTACGCTTGTGCTTCCCGCGTGCCAGAGCCTGCCTGCATTCAGTTTGACCGAAGCCATCCGCCGTTTGCTGACCCTTGCGTCGCAAAGCGCCTTTGCGCTGCTGCTCCAGCCAGGCGGCTTCTACGACAGCTCGGTCGCGCGCATTGCCTTGCCCGACCGGTTCGGCGGGGATCGCGGTGCAGGCATCCTCTCCGTCGTGCTACAAAACCGCCAGTTTCGCGACCGGCTGCAACGACAATTGAACCGCGCCGCAGAAAAAGGGGCCGAACGTGCAGCACCATTGGTTGCCGACGCTGTTCGCAATGTCAGTATCGAGGACGCCACCGCTCTTGTGCGCGGCGGCCCTCAGGCGGCAACCGCCTTTCTGCGTCGCAAGATGGGCACCGCGTTGCTCGACGCGATGCTGCCGGGAATATCCGATGGTCTAAGGCTGTTCGATGATCAGGTAATCAGCCAAGCCGTTCGCTCGGTCACAGGCTTCGACATCGCGGCGCTGGCGAGCGACCTTACCCGCAAAGCAGATGACAGTATCTGGGCTGCCATCGGGTTGGAAGAAAGCAATATCCGCGCCGACCCGCAACGGACAAACGATCCGGTAATGATCGGGGTATTCGGTATATTAGGAGGCCGGTAAAACGGTCTGCCTCGTAATCCGCTTAGGTTTTAAAGCCCCAGAATTTTGAGCGGGTTTTTACGCAGCTCGGTTTCTTCCTGCCCGATATAACTGAAAATGCCTTTAAGCGCCTGATCGGAAACCGAGCGCGTCAGCTTCGCGCTGTTAAGCCCTAATGAAGAGCGAGCTTGTCGATTTGGTCGAAAGCCCCGACCTGTCCCAAAGCGGACTCGATCAGCGGCGTAATTTTGGCGCGCAAGTCGCCGCTCGCACTTTGACGCAGATACTGAGTCGCGCCGTCGCTTTTGGTCGCGATCCCCGGAACGTCGTTGACGCTGGCATTATTAATCGCGCCGCGAAATATCGGCTTTGCTTCTTTGGCGGCCAATCCGGCCGCATCGTTCAGCCGTCGTACCAGTCCATCGGTCAATCCGGCTTTCGCGCCAACATTCAGCAGTTTTGAAACCGTTTTGCCGCCAGGCAGCAGGATGCGGATAGCCTTATCGGCATAAAATGCACCGGGCCTGCCAAGTTTGTCGAGCGCGCTGATGGATGCATTTCCGAGTAACAAGGTCAACGAACCGCTTTTGCCCATCGCTGGGCATAGCGGCAGCATGACCCCTGTTGCAGTAAGCAGCATGAGCTGACGGCGATTGAATATCATCGACATGATAAGACCCTCATGTTGTGAATGCTTTGATAGAACACAGCATTTTTATCGCTCCCAAGGGTAGGATGTAAAATCATCGCAGTTTTCATGCAGTGGCCCCTATTTGCCGAGAATATGAATTCTTTCCTGTCCAACAAGGGCGCGATTTGCCATTAGCTGATCGCGATTCCACCTTTTAAATTGCGAGTATGACCCATGAAATTTTTCGCCGACACCGCTGAAATAGCCGACATCAAAGAACTGGCGGCAACAGGATTGCTCGACGGGGTAACGACCAACCCGACGCTGATCGCCAAATCGGGGCGCGACTTCATCGAAGTGACGCGTGAGATTTGCGCGCTGACCCACGGCCCGGTGTCTGCCGAGGTGGTGGCGCTCGATCATCCGACGATGATGAAAGAAGCGGAAATCCTGCGCAAGATTGCCGACAATGTCTGCATCAAGGTTCCGCTGACTATCGACGGCCTCAAAACCTGCAAGGCGCTGACGGGTGAAGGCACGATGGTTAATGTGACCCTGTGCTTCTCCGCCAATCAGGCGTTGCTGGCGGCCAAGGCTGGCGCGACGTTCGTCTCCCCCTTTGTCGGCCGCCATGATGATAATGGCTTTGACGGCATGGCGCTGATTGCCGATATCAAACAGATTTACGACAATTATGATTTTGGTACCGAAATCCTAGTGGCCAGCGTTCGCCACGGTATCCACGTCCATCAAGCGGCTTTGATCGGCGCGCATGTAATGACCGCGCCGCCATCGGTCATCAAAGGGTTGTTCAAGCATATCCTGACCGAAAAAGGCATCGAAGGCTTCCTCGCTGACTGGGCGAAAACGGGGCAGGCTATCGGCTAAAATAGAAAGAGACCGGAATGGGTCGCAATTATTCCGGTCTCCCTCCGTCTCCGTAAAACGGGGATGACAATGACTAACCCACGGTGCGGTAGGATAATTGGATAATTCCGACACAAGCGACAAAAATGTTAAGCGGTTGCGAACAAATACCTATGGGCTATTGTCCGTATAGGATTGAAAGGCGGGCAGGGATATTTCTGGCGCTAATGCGGACATCAAGTTCGCGGGAGCAGACGAATGAACCGGCCCGAGAAGGTGTTTCCCATCGCACATATTCATTATAACGACGAAATCGACAATGCAGGCAAGGTTGTCGTGCCCGAAGAAGTGCAGGACGCGATCCGCACTTTGATCCGCTGGTCGGGCGATGATCCCACGCGCGAAGGGCTTCTGGACACCCCCGCACGAGTCGGCCGTGCGTGGCGTGAATATTGTTCCGGCTATGCCGAAGACCCGGCTGCGCATTTGTCGCGAACATTTCAGGAAGTCGGCGGCTATCACGAACTGGTGCTGCTGAAAGATATTCCGTTCCAGTCGCATTGCGAGCATCATATGGCGCCGATCACGGGCAAGGCGTCGATTGCTTATATGCCGACCGACCGAGTCGTTGGCATTTCCAAGCTCGTTCGCGTCCTCAATGGCTTTTCGCAGCGGCTGCAGGTGCAGGAACGGCTGACGGCAGAAGTCGCGAACTGCATCTGGGACAATCTGAAGCCCGACGGTGTAGCGGTGGTGATCGAGGCGCAGCATGGCTGCATGACTGGACGCGGCGTCAAGGTCCACGGCAGCGGCATGGTCACATCGAAATTGATCGGCTGTTTTCTCGATGATCAATCGAGCCGCAAGGAGGTCATGAGCCTGATGGGCTATTGATGCAAAAAGACCCTCCCTCAATGGCAGGGCCTTTTCTTATCCAACCAAGTTTTGCGACCTTCCGGGAAGGATTGTAAACATAACGCAGCAGAGGCGATGGTGTTCCGTTGGCCCCCTGTGCATGAAATGCCAAATAGTTGATTTACCCTTTCGCCTCGTTGAGGCATGTTCTCCCGATAATAGGGAGAGGGATGATGCGGCATTTTATGTTGGCGCTTTTGATAGGCACGGCACCTACGACTGTTTTGGCGCAGGCGGGCGCAAAACCCGCTTCGCAGATGACAGTGGCGGCGCAGCGTCAGGTTGCCGAAGGACTACCCGCCGAAGACGGGCGCGACGCAGAATTTGCCGGTCGCGGATATCTGGGGACGTTAGCTGATCCTGTCATCAAGTCCAGCGATGGAAAGCCTGTCTGGAACTTGAATGCCTATGCATGGATGGAGGGGAGGGCCCCTGAAACGGTAAACCCGAGCCTTTGGCGGCACATGGGCATCTTGCGCAAGCACGGGCTTTACGCACTGTCCGAAAATATGTGGCAGGTGCGCGGTTTCGATGTGTCCAATATGACTGTTATCAAGGGAAAGACCGGCTGGATATTAATCGATCCGTTGACCACCCGCGACACGGCAGCCGCTGCCATGCGGTTGGTCAACGAAAAGCTGGGCGTACGGCCGGTGAAGGCGGTTATTTACAGCCATAGCCATGCCGATCATTTTGGCGGCGTGCGCGGGCTGGTCGATGAGGCTGATGTCAAAGCGGGCAAAGTCGCGATTATCGCGCCCGAGCACTTTCTTGCGGAAACCGCATCCGAAAATGTCATGGCGGGCTCGGCTATGGGCAGGCGCGCCAATTATCAGTTTGGTAGCAATCTTTTGCCAGGCGCGGAAGGGCAGATGGGTAGCGGCATCGGCAAAGGCATAGCTGGTGGCGACATAACCTTGATCCCGCCGACCATCGACATTCGCAAAACGGGCGAGATTCGCGAAGTCGACGGCGTCGCACTTGAATTCCAGATGGTACCCCAAACCGAGGCGCCTGCGGAAATGAACGTTTACGTGCCAGCATCGAAGACGTTTATTGCCGCAGAAATTGCGACTTGCTCGCTGCACAATATCCTGACTCCGCGCGGCGCAAAGGTGCGCGATACGCACGCGTGGGCGGGGTTCCTGAACGAGGCATTGAACCTCTATGGGGACCGCAGCGATACGATTGCATCAAGCCATTGCTGGCCGCGTTTTGGGCAGCCCGAGGTTAAGGGCTGGCTATCGGGACAGCGCGATAATTATCGTTATCTGCATGACCAGACGGTGCGGATGATGAACAAGGGGATGACCCAAGCCGAAATTGCCGAAAATCTGAAAGCGCCGCCAGCCATCGCCAATCAATGGTTCAACAAGGGTTATTACGGGACGTACAGCCATAATTCGAAAGCAATTTATCAATATTATCTCGGATGGTACGATGCCGTTCCGGCCAATTTGAATCCGCACCCACCCGAGATCCGTGCAACAAAGCTGGTCGCAGCAATGGGCGGCGCGAGCAAAGTGCTGGCTGAGGCGAAAAGGGCAATGGCGGCAGGCGACTACCGCTGGTCTTCGGACATTTTGAACAGCTTGGTGTTTGCCGATCCCAAAAACGCCGAAGGCCGATCCTTGCTCGCCGATAGCTACGAGCAGCAGGGCTATCAGGCCGAATCTGCAATTTGGCGTAACATGTATCTTTCTGCCGCACGCGATTTGCGCGAAGGCGTGAAGGCAAGCATCACTACGCAAAGCGTTGATATGATTTCGGCGATACCGACCGGGTTGCTACTCGATTCCGTCGCCACGCGGCTCGATCCGGCTGCGATTGGGGACAGCAAGCTAACAATCAACTTCGCCTTCACCGACCGTCAGGAGAAAGCCAAGGTCAGCGTCGGTAACGCGGTGATGTTCAGCGAAATGGGTGCCAGCCATGCCGCGCCCGCCGCGACGGTCAGCGGCCCACGTCAGCTGTTTCTCGCACTGCTTTTCCTCAAAATGCCGTTGGCGCAACTAGAAGGGGCTGGCCTAAAAGTCGAAGGTGACCGTAAAGCAATTGAATCGTTACAAACCGCGCTCGACCCGATGCCGGGTCCGTTCAATATTGCGGAGCCGTAAGGCTACATCTCGCCGCGTTCACGCCTGATAGCATACCATTTTTCGACATTGGCATTATGTTCTTGCAGCGTGTCGGCAAACACATGCCCGCCCTTGCCATCGGCGACGAAGAATAGCGCCTTGGTTTCCAGCGGGTTGAGCACCGCTTCGATTGCCGCGCGCGATGGATTGGCTATTGGCCCTTTGGGCAGGCCTACCATCGCATAGGTATTGTAGTCATTGACGTCGGCAATTTCGGATTGGCGGATGCGGCGGCCAAGCGGTTTGCCTTTGGTGATCGGATATATGATCGTCGGGTCGGCCTGAAGCATCATGCCCTGCCTGATCCGGTTCGAATAGACGCCAGCCACTTTACCCAATTCGGATTTCAGTGCGGTTTCTTTTTCGACGATCGATGCCAGCGTCACCGCTTCCTGCGGGGTTTTGGCGACGGTGGCTTTGCTGCGCTTCGGCCATAGTTCGTTTATGGTTTTAGTCATCGCATTCTGCATGCGCAGCAGCAATGCCGCCCGGCTTTCGTTCTTGTCGAAAGCATAACTGTCGGGAAGCACCGAACCCTCGGCAGGCACCGGGATGCTCCCGGTCAGCCGGTCATTCGCCATCAGCCGCTCTTGCACCATGATCGACGGCCATCCTTCCGGAATAGTGACCATTCTTTGGACGGTTTTGCCGCTGGTCAGGATCGACAACACATCAGAATTGGAGGCTTCGGGTGGAATGACAAATTCGCCGGCCTTGATCGTGCTGGTCGCGCCAAAAATCTTGGCGCGGTTGACGAAGGCGTCGGCGGATTTGATGACTCCGCCCTTTTCCAGCTGCTCGGCGGCGAGCGTGATGCTCGAACCGGGCTTAATCACGATGGTCACCTCGCGGGTGAGTGGCCCCGGCGCAGTCCAGCCGTAAACGAAATTACCCGCAATGACCGCCAGCAGCATCACGGCGGCGATGATCGCCCATTTGGCGATACCGCGCATGTGTTAGATAGCTTTCATGATCAGGCTGGCATTGGTGCCGCCAAACCCGAAGCTATTGTTGAGCACTGCATTTACTTTACGCTTTTTGGCGACATGCGGTACCAGATCGACGCCCTCAGTGCCTTCGTCGGGATTGTCGAGATTAAGCGTTGGCGGCACAACCTGGTCGCGGATCGCAAGGATGCAGAAAATGCTTTCCACCGCGCCAGCTCCGCCGAGCAAATGACCGATTGCCGACTTGGTCGAGCTCATTGACACAGTCGAGATTGCATCACCGAACAGCCGCTTGACCGCGCCCAGCTCGATTGTGTCGGCCATCGTTGAAGTGCCGTGCGCATTGATATAGTCGATGTCGGACGGCGTCATTCCTGCCTTTTTCAGCGCCATTTGCATCGACCGGAACGCACCGTCGCCATCGGGATGTGGTGCGGTCACGTGATAGGCGTCGCCCGAAAGCCCATAGCCGACGACTTCAGCATAGATTTTTGCGCCGCGTGCTTTGGCATGTTCATATTCTTCGAGAACAACAACGCCTGCGCCTTCGCCCATGACGAATCCGTCGCGGCCTTTGTCGTAGGGACGGCTCGCCGCCTCGGGGCGGTCATTGTAAGTCATGTTGAGCGCGCGTGCCTGCGCAAAGCCGGCGATCCCCAGCGGGTTGATCGTGCCCTCTGCGCCGCCCGCAAGCATGACGTCAGCGTCATCGTCGCGGATCATCCGCGCTGCATCGCCAATCGAATGCGCGCCGGTCGAGCAGGCGGTGACGACAGCATGATTCGGACCTTTCAGGCCATATTTGATACTGACCTGCCCCGAAATCAGGTTGATAAGGCGGCCATGGACGAAATGCGGAGAAACGCGGCCCGGACCTTTTTCGGCTAGCAGCAATGCCTCGCTTTCAATACCGGGAAGCCCGCCGATTCCCGAACCGATCGAGCAGCCAGCTCGAACTTTCTGTTCTTCGGTCATTTCGGTCAGGCCGGCATCTTCCAGTGCCTGTCCGGCGGCATCAATGCCGTAAATGATGAAGGGATCGACCTGCCGCTGAACTTTATGATCGACGCGCAAATCGGGATCGAAACCCCATGGATGATCCTTTGGCTTCACTTCGCACGCGATATGGCATTTATGGTCGCTGGTATCAAAACGGGTAATCCGCGTGGCGCCCGACTTGGCGGCAATCAGGTTCGCCCATGTGGTTTCGACATCAGCCCCCAAAGGCGTAACCAGACCCAGTCCGGTGACTACGACACGACGCATAAAGCTACCTCCAACCAAATTCTGCTTTGCGGCCCATTACCGCCATCGCCTGCCAAAATGCAAACGGCTTTCCGACGGGGTGCGGGTGCACAGGCCGGAAAGCCGTTTGAATTTATGTGCATCGGCGCGTTGGCGCGCGATGGCTCAGCTATTGCTGTTGATGAAGTCAATCGCGTCCTTGACGGTGGCGATCTTCTCGGCCGCATCGTCTGGAATTTCGACGTTGAATTCTTCTTCAAACGCCATGACGAGTTCGACAATGTCCAGGCTATCTGCGCCGAGATCATCGATGAAGCTGGCGGCTTCGTTGACCTTGTCTGCTTCAACGCCGAGATGCTCGACGACGATTTTTTTGACCCGTTCCGCGGTATCGCTCATTTTTTTGCCCCTTAATGGTTGGGATGATGAATTTCAGGACTCGCCCTAATGCGCAGAGTGCGCGCTGGCAAGTGGCAAGCGATGGTTCCGCCTCAAAGCATCGCCATCCCGCCATTTACGTGGATTGTCTGGCCCGTCACATAGCCTGCTTCGCGTGACGCCAGATAGGCAACCGCGGCGCCGATGTCGCCGCCTTCACCCATCCGCCCCATCGGGATGCGCGCGTTCAATGCTTCTTTCTGTGCGTCGGGCAGGGTTTCGGTCATCGCGGTGGCAATGAAGCCCGGCGCGACGCAATTGACGGTGACGTTGCGGCTAGCGATTTCCTGCGCAATGGCTTTCGACATTGCGGTCAGGCCGCCCTTGGACGCGGCATAATTGGCCTGGCCGGGGTTGCCAGTGGTGCCAACTACGCTGGTGATCGTGATGATCCGGCCAAAGCGCGCCTTCATCATCGGCTTGGTCGCGGCGCGCATGAGGCGAAATGCGGCTTCGAGGTTGATGCGGATGACCTCATCCCATTCTTCGTCCTTCATCCGCATGGTCAGGTTATCGCGCGTAACGCCCGCATTGTTGACGAGGATGTCGATCTGCCCAAGCTTTTCGAGCGCAACCGGGACCAAAGCCTCGACGCTGTGCTTGTCGCCAAGGTCGCATGGAACCGCAACATGATCGCCACTGAGCGACGCGCGAAACGCTTCCAGTTTTTCGACATTTGACCCAGACACCGCAAGCCGAGCGCCTTGTCCCGCGAGCGCATGACAAATCGCACTACCAATCCCGCCCGACGCGCCGGTTACGAGTGCAGTCATGCCAGTAAGATCGAACATCAGATTTCCTTCAACAAAGCTTCAATATCGTCCATCGATATAACGCTGGTGGTCGCCACATCTTCACCTGCACTTCGCTTTACCATTGATGAAAGTACTTTACCGCCGAATTCTACGAAATGCGTTACACCTGCGGCGCGCATTTCAATTGCGGATTCGCGCCACCGCACGCGGCCAGTAACTTGTTCGACGAGATGTGCCGAAATCATGTGCGGATCGGCGACAGGGGCGGCGGTTACGTTGGCATATAGAGGCAAGAGCGGTGCATGAATGGTCGTGGACGCAAGCGCCCTTGCCATTTCGTCGGCCGCGGGCTGCATTAGCGGGCAGTGGAACGGGGCGGACACGGCCAACAAAACGCCGCGCTTTATGTCATATTCCTTCACCATATCGATCGCGCGAAGGATCGCATTTTTGTGGCCAGAAATTACCACCTGGCTAGGGTCATTATCGTTGGCGACGGTGCAGGTTTCGCCATCGGCCGCCGCCGCCGCGAGCGCTTCGGCCTTCTCGATATCAGCGCCCAGCAATGCTGCCATCGCGCCTACGCCCTCGGGCACAGCAGCTTGCATAGCGCGGCCGCGCAATTTCAAAAGTGATGCAGTGACGGACAGCGGCAAGGCTCCCGAGGCACATAAAGCGGTATATTCGCCCAGACTATGTCCCGCGACAAAATCGCACTTTTCAGACAAACGCACGCCGCCCTCTTTCTCGAGCACCCGCAATGTTGCAATTGCATTTGCCATGATCGCTGGCTGCGCATTTTCGGTCAAAGTGAGGTCGTTAACCGGACCTTCGCACATCATCTTGAACAGATGCTGCCCCAGCGCATGGTCGACTTCTTCAAATACTTCGCGGGCGGTGACGCTGGCTTCGGCTAGCGCCTTGCCCATGCCAACAGCCTGGCTTCCTTGCCCCGGAAAAATAAATGCGCGCATTGGTGCTCCCGTTTATCATTTTTATGGCGACGCGCCTATTGCGCAGCGCTTGATGTGGCAAGCCCGAACGGTACAATCTTGTTATCGGCGTCATGGCCAATGTCGGCGAGGCCGAGATAAGGAATGCCCGTTTTGTGGCACCAGCGTTTGGTGATTTCTTCAGGACTTTCTCCGAAAGGTCGGTCGTTGTCGGGAACATCGCTGATGCGGCCAAGACGAATGCCTGCCAGCCCCGCTTCCTTCAAATGGCTGGTGACGTGAAAAAACGCGCGGTCGAAGCCATAGAGATATTCACTCACTTCCTCGATCATCAAGATGTGGCCATTAAGGTCGGGCATCAATGGCGTTCCGGCCATCATTGCCAGCGTCATCAGGTTGAAAGCGGCATATCGTTCGCCTGCCTGAATATGTGGTTCGAGCGATTGGGGGTTGGAATGAACCATCCAGTCAAGCGCCCGCTTGATCGCTGCCTTGCCACCGTCACGCCGGAAGTCTGCTGGCATTGGTCCATGCACCACGCGGCCTATTCCGTGGCGGTACAGGCACCCAAGTAAGTTCCCGGCGTCGCTATAGCCCATATAAAGCTTGCTCCGCGCCGACGCCCTTAATTGGGCAACAGCATTTTCGGCAATCCGGCACGCTCCATATCCACCGCGCACGAACCATATCGCGTCAAACCCGGGGTCGTTGGCAAAGTCGACAAACGCTTCCAGCCGCTGCGCATCGGGTCCGGCGAAATGACCTGCCTCGACAAAGCACTGATCGTGAAACACGAGTTCTGCAGTCGGGTGACTGGATGCAGCGAGCCCCCCAACTCGTGCGGCATCCTCGCGGGTGAGCGGGGTGGACGGGGCACAGATGCCAATCTTCATTTCGCCCCTATCCCTTTGCGATTGTCAAAATCCGTCATTGGCAATAGCGGAGCAGAATGCACAAAAACAAATCCTATTTCTTTTGCGGAATCGGTGGGTCGGGCATGTTGCCGCTCGCCAACATCGTCCGCGAGGCAGGCGCGACCGTCGCGGGGTCCGACCGCGCGCTTGACCAAGGGCGGTTGGGACCGAAATTCGAATGGCTGCAAAGTCTTGGCATCGACCTGTTCGGGCAGGACGGCAGTGGGCTAGTTAGCGGCGACCAGATCCTGATTGCGTCGGCTGCGATTGAGGACAGCGTGCCCGACATCGCCAAGGCGAATTCTTTGGGGTGCCAGCGCATGACCCGCGCCGAATTGCTAGCGGAATTGTTCAACGCTGCCCCGCGTAGTGTTGCTGTCGGCGGGACCAGCGGGAAATCAACCGTTACCGGCATGATCGGCTGGATCCTGACCAATGCTGGGCTTGACCCGACGATCATGAACGGCGCGGTGATGAAGAATTTTGTCGCGGACGATTCGCCGTTCGCCAGCGCGCGGGTCGGGCAAGGGGAAGTGTTTGTTTCCGAGGTCGATGAGAGCGACGGCTCGATTGCGTTGTTCGCTCCGCACGTCGCGGTGCTCAACAATGTAAGCCTCGACCATAAAAGCCTCGAAGAATTGCGGCAGTTGTTCGGCGACTTTGCTAAAAAGGCGAAATGCTGCGTCTGGAATGCCGATGATGCGGAGACCGTGGCGCTCATTGAGCCGATGGGGCTGGCAGGCGCGATCAGCTTCGGTTTCACGCCCTACGCCGACGTTCGCGCCACCGACATCACCGACCTGCCGCTGGGTAGCCGCTTCACGCTCCAAGCACTGGCCGAAACCCACACTGTCACCCTGATCGTCTCCGGCCGCCACAATATCGCCAATGCGCTCGCCGCGATTGCCGCGAGCATCGCGCTCGGCGTATCGGTGGTGCAGGCCGTCAAGGGCGTGGAGCGCTTCAACGGCCTTGTCCGTCGCTTCGACATTGTAGGGATCGCAAACGACATCACCGTCATCGACGATTTCGGCCACAACCCCGACAAGATTGCCGCTACGCTTTCGACGCTCAAGACTTTCCCTGGCCGTATCATCGCCTTCTTCCAACCCCATGGCTACGGCCCAATTCGCGTCATGGGTACCGAACTCGCTACCGTGTTCGCGGGCATGCTGGGCGAGGACGACCATTTGATTCTGTGCGACCCCGTCTATTTCGGTGGCACCGTAGACATGAGTACCGGAAGCCAGAGCATCACCGACGCGGTAGCCGTAGCGGGCAGAAACGCCGAATATTTTCCCGAGCGCGATGACTGCGGCAACCGCATACTCGAGTTAGCGAAGCCCGGCGACCGCATCGTCATAATGGGCGCGCGCGACGATACTCTGAGCGGTTTTGCATCGGACCTTTTGCAGCGGCTTTCGTAACTGCCAGACGAACGTGGTAAATAAACGGTCACCGTTGCCGTTTACATGGCCATGAACTTCATTTCGACCAATCAGGAACGCAATGAATCCGAGCGCAGCGGGCATTTGCTCGGCTGGTTGCTCGGGCGCGGCACATCAAGCGAGCAGCCGCCGAATGGCCGCGAACAGTTTTCGCAGGTCGAACGCTTTCAGCTAAGGCACGGTATGCTAATCGAACAGATTTGCGCCTTCCTTGCACGCGCCGGTCTCGATCCGATCCCCGATCATTTCGAACTCGGATGGCTCTATCTCGCTGGCGCAACCTTCACTCAGCGCCACATGATCGAGGCGCATATGCTCGAACATGGCGGAATATCGCCAGTCGCGGCGGTGGACTTGCTCGACAAGATCCGAACCGTGTTAAGCGAACGCGAACTCACCAAAATGGTCGATACGGTAAAGGCCGACATCATCGAGGTGACCGCGACCACTGGTAAATCGGGACGCGAAGCCGCCGATTTCGGCGCTGCCTTGGGCGTTTCTATGTCCGAGCTCGGCGACCCGAAAACTGCGGAGGCAACGGTTGAAAAACTGCAGAAGTTGGCGAGCGATATGGTGGAACGCACGGCTAGGGCAGAGGCCGAATTGAAAGCGCGTTCTAAAGCGATGTCCCAACTGCGCGGCCGGCTTGCGCAAAGCCAGAAAGAAGCGATGAGTGACGCGCTGACTGACCTGCCGAACCGGCGCGCCTTCGATTTGCAGCTTGCTCAGGCAATCGAAGCCGCTCATCTTGCCAAACATCCCTTGTCTGTCGCATTTTGCGATATCGATCATTTCAAGCGAGTGAACGACACGCACGGTCGCGCCACCGGCGACCGCGTGATCCGCCATGTCGCGCAAATCCTCAAAAGCTGCGCTGGTGCAAAGGCACACGTAGCTCGCCACGGCGGCGAGGAATACGCGATGCTGTTTGAAGGACTCGGCCCTGTTCCTTCGTGCGACCTACTCAATCAGGCGCGCGCTCGGCTCGACGCCAAACGCCTTATCGCGCGCGACACCGGCAAGCCCATCGGTGCAGTCACGATCTCGTGCGGCGTCGCGACGATACAACCTGGAGAAACCGCCACTGGCTTGCTTGGCCGCGCTGACCAGGCGATGCACGAAGCGAAGAATGCGGGAAGGGACCGGATTATTGTTAGCAGGTGAAAGGACACACCGAAGTTCTTGCTTTTCTCACAAATCCCGCCTAACCGCCCCACTTCGCTCAGGTCCGCCTGATCGAAATCGAAGAAAGCCGGAGGGGCGCTCGCATGGTGCGACGTCAGCGATCGGTAGGAACAAGGAAACGCCCATGTCTCTGTACGAGCATGTAT
>LNFM01005246.1_pt1 | contig 22701 bp, 20 predicted proteins | sample 596031 | NCBI WGS metagenome assembly LNFM01 (sample SAMN04254537, study PRJNA301005) | activated carbon metagenome | isolation source: dual media filters at the Ann Arbor, Michigan drinking water treatment plant | place: USA: Ann Arbor | reverse complement strand
GCAGGTTCATCAAGGGCGGCGATCGCCGTGCCGTCATCGAGCGGATTGCGGATTGCTGGGGTGCCAACGCATACACGCTGAATCGGAGCTTGCGCCACACAACTAGGCTAGGCGACGGGCACGATGCGGTGCGTGCTGCTTCTTCCTTCAACGCGATCCGGGGGGGCGGAAAATATCTAACCAGGCGGGCGAGTATCATGTCGTGGGTAGACCTGTAACACGATCGGGCGGTGTCTCGCTCGATCCGCAGCGCGCTACGACGATGCACGTTTCCCTTGAAGCCCGGATCGTTCCCCGGCGACAGGAATTGCAGGGCGTTGTCATGATCACGGGAGGGGAAGCGGCATGTCCAACGAAACGTCAGAATTCGAACGGGCAGCGGGATCCGCTTTCGAGGTCTTCAAGGTCTTTCTGGCGCTCGGCTTGACCTCGTTCGGTGGTCCGATCGCGCATCTCGGCTATTTCCGCGAGGAATTCGTCGCCCGTCGTCGATGGCTCGAAGAGCGCGCTTACGCTGACTTGGTTGCGTTGTGTCAGTTCACGCCGGGCCCGGCGAGCAGCAAGGTCGGCATCGGAATCGGCCTGTCGCGCGCCGGGTTGCCCGGAGCATTCGCGGCGTGGGTCGGCTTTACCCTGCCATCCGCACTTGCGATGATCCTGTTTGCATTCGGTGTGGACGCCTTCGCGCAAGCAGAGAACTCGGGCTGGCTGCACGGACTCAAGGTCGTCGCCGTCGCCGTCGTAGCACAGGCCGTTTGGGGGATGGCAAAGAACCTCACGCCGGATGCGCAGCGGTTCTCGGTAGCCGTGGGGGCATCGATCGTCGCGATGCTGTTTCCGGGTGCCTCGGGGCAGATCGCCGCCATACTGACCGGCGCTGTCATCGGGATGCTTTGGCTCGGTGCCAAGGTCGACGACAGCCATGTCGACATGGGAATATCGCTGGGCAAGACGGCCGGGACGATCAGCCTCATCCTGTTCTTCGGGTTGCTCATCGGGTTGCCGGTCGTCGCTGCAGCCTACCCGAGCCAGTCGCTCGCGTTGTTCGACAGCTTCTATCGGTCGGGGTCGCTGGTGTTCGGCGGAGGGCACGTCGTATTGCCGCTGCTCCAGTCGGAGGTCGTGCCGACAGGCTGGGTGTCCAATGACGCGTTCCTGGCGGGATATGGCGCAGCCCAGGCAGTCCCAGGACCGCTCTTCACTTTCGCCGCCTACCTTGGTGCCATCATGGGCTCGGAACCCAGCGGCTGGGCAGGCGCCGCGCTATGTACGGCGGCCATCTTTCTTCCGGCGTTCCTGCTTACGATCGGCGTGCTTCCCTTCTGGGACGACCTGCGACGTATCAGAAGCGTGCGTGCCGCGCTGGTTGGCGTCAATGCGGCAGTCGTGGGGCTCCTGCTCGCGGCGCTCTATCACCCGGTGTGGACCAGTGCGATCACGGGCAGTCCGGATTTCGCGCTGGGATTGGCGGCATTCGCACTGCTGGTGCTCTGGAAGATGCCGCCCTGGTTGGTGGTGGCACTGAGTGCTGCGGCCGGTTGGGGGATCGAGCAGTTCTTGCGGTGAAATTCCGATTTCAACCAACTTTTAGGATCGAGGCAGCGATCATCATTGTCGTGGGAAGTCGGCAAGAATCATCTGTCCATGGATTGAGCCGGTCCACGAACTCGGTCTGCGAGCCAGCGCAACCGCGGCGTCAACGTTCGCAATTCCGACAGTGCTTCGTATCGGACCAGGCCGGTTGACTGGTTCGGTCGATTTCACGCCGGGGCAGCACTGTTCAGTCGTTTCCGCAGAAGTCGACGCATGTTGCACGAACGAGAATTGCTCGACTACACTAAGCTGATGAAGCCGATCTTGCGTACCGTTCTGCTCTGGGTCATGGTGTTTGCCATGCCGGTACAGGGCATGGCGGCTTCCCTGATGACGTTCTGCGGTCCCAGTCACGAGCGCATGATGCCCGGTGTCGAAGCGGACCATGCCGGAAAGCCGCCGGCTCACGCCCATGACCATGGCGAACAGCATCCGGCTTCCGTAAACGATGCGCTGGGTCACGGCGACGAATCGGACCGCGACAGCACGTCCCGCGACGGCGGCGGCCCGTTATCGGCGCTCGGTCAGTTCAGCTGCAGTGCATGCGCAGCGTGCTGCTCGGTGATGGGATTTCCTGCGAACATGCAGTTTCCGCGGCAGCCTGAATTCGTCCAGGCGATTCCTTCGCCATCGACCTTCCCGGTGCAGTCGCATCTTCCGGACGGCCCCGACCGACCGCCGCGCGCCATCCTCGCCTGACGCGGCGTTCCGCCGTAGCGCGGTGCGGGTGCCTTCGGCCCAGCCGATGGGTTGCATGTCCGTACCAACTCATGGCGCGCGTCGCGTTGACTCCCCGCTTGTGCCTACGATGTTCTGAGTCAGAGGTTCGTTGACGCATCGCGCATCGGTATCGGCGCTCTCGTTCAGCGAAGTTCTGACGCAGGACATAGCGGCGCGAGCTCACTTGTCGAGTTTTCGCGAGGTCATCATGGCTCATTCTCTTGTTCGCCCTCGAGTGCGAGGGATCATCGCATTGACGCTGCTCATGGCGGCGTCCGTCGCTCAGGCAGCGGGGGCGCCCGGTCGTGAGCCGCGCCCCGATCCATTGGATCCACAGGCACGAGTGCCCGACGTCAACTATCAGTCGCCGCTCGCGAACTATCGCCGGCTCGGCGAAGACAAGCTCGTGCCGTGGGGCGAGGCGAACGAAACGGTCAACCGTATCGGGGGCTGGCGCGCTTATGCACGCGAAGCGCAGCAGCCGGACATGACTGCGCCCGCGTCCGGCACTTCTGTCACGCCCGTGCCTGCGCACGGCGCTGCCCACAAAACTCACTGAGGGGACGCGATGATGCCAGTACGCAATGAGCCGCTGCTTGCGCGAACAAGCCGCGGCCGCGTGATGCTGTCCGTTATGACTGCGATCAGTTTGACCGGCTGTGCATCCTTCACCACGGATGGCGGTTTCGGCGCGGTTCAGAAAGTGGCGAGCGATCGACTCGGCAGCTCGGTGCAACTTGCGTGGGATCGTCACTCCGCAGACCGGGGCCGTATCGAAAAGCGGGTCGCCGAACTCCTGGTGAGACCCTTGGGCGTGGACGAGGCGGTTCAGGTTGCGCTGTTGAACAACCGCGGGTTGCAGGCGGCCTACGACGAACTCGGGATCACCGAGGCCGAGGTGGTTCAGGCTGGTCGCTTGCCGAATCCCGGCTTCAGCTTCGGACGCAACACCCGCGGTGACGAGGTCGAACTGGAGCGCGGCTTTCACCTCAACCTGGCGCGCCTGATTGCAATGCCGCTGGTTCAGCGCGCGGAAGCTCGCCGCTTCGAGCAGGTCCAGATGTCTGTCGCGATGCAGGTCCTGTCGCTGGCGGCCGAGACCCGCAAGGCCTGGGTTCAGGCCGTGGCGGCCGATGAATCGGTACGCTACAGTCATCAGGTGATGCAGGCTGCCGAGGCCGGCGCCGAACTTGCGCGGCGCATGGCTCAGGTGGGCAACTTCAACAAGCTGCAGCAGGCGCGCGAACAGGGCTTCTATGCCGATGCGGCACTGAACGTGGTTCGTGCCCACAAGCAGCAGCGAGCCATGCGTGAACGGCTCACTCGACTACTGGGTCTGTGGGGCGAGCAGACGCAATTCAAGCTGCCCGAGCGCCTGCCGGATCTTCCCGCAAAGCCGCGGGAATTGCCGGATGTCGAACGCACTGCGCTTGCTCAGCGGCTGGATGTCGCGGCAGCGCGCAGCGGTGCGGCGGCGACGGCGCACAACCTCGGACTGACCCGCACCACGCGTTTCGTGAACGTGCTCGAACTGGGATGGGTGCGCAACAGTTCCAACGAGGCGCCGACCCAGCGCGGTTGGGAGGTCGGGTTCGAACTGCCGCTGTTCGACTGGAGCGGCGCCCGCGTTGCGCGTGCGGAAGGCATCTACATGCAGGCGCTGCACCGCGCTGCCGAGACTGCAATCAACGCGCGCTCCGAAGTCCGCGAAGCCTACGATTCGTACCGCTCGGCGTGGGACATCGCACGCCACCACCGCGAGGAGATCGTGCCCCTGAGGGCGCGGATCGCGGAGGAGAATCTGCTCCGCTACAACGGGATGCTGATCGGCGTGTTCGAACTGCTGGCTGACGCGCGCTCGCAGATCGCCAGCGTCAACGGTGCGATCGATGCATTGCGAGACTTCTGGATGGCCCAAGCCGACCTCGATATGGCCCTGGTGGGCAAGCCCAGCCTCACGCCGACCGCTGGGCCCTCGATGCGTCCGGCTGAAGCGAGCGGCGCCGGACACTGAACAGCCTGAATCGACCACAAGGAATCGCACTCATGTCTTCTCGCAGAAACTTTCTCGGTCGGGCAGGCGTGGCCGCTGCAGCCGTCGGCATCAGCGCCGTGAGCAAGGTGGCGATGGCAGCGCTGCCCGAGCCCGTCATACAGACCCAGCCCAGTACGATGCCGCCGCTGGTGCCCGACACCGGTCGTCCATACAACCCCGTGGTCACGCTCAACGGCTGGACCTTGCCGTGGCGGATGAACAGTGGCGTCAAGGAGTTTCATCTGGTCGCGGAGCCCGTGGTGCGCGAGATGGCGCCCGGGTTTCGAGCCCATCTCTGGGGTTACAACGGGCAAAGCCCTGGACCGACCATCGAAGTGGTCGAGGGCGATCGCGTGCGCCTGTTCGTGACCAACAAACTCGGCGAGCTGACGAGCATCCATTGGCACGGGCAGCGCTTGCCCAATGGCATGGATGGCGTGACGGGTCTGAATCAGCCCGGCATTCCGCCCGGCAAGACCTACGTCTACGAGTTCGTCGCGCGTCGGCCGGGAACCTTTATGTACCACCCGCATGCCGACGAGATGGTGCAGATGGCCATGGGCATGATGGGCTTCTGGGTCACGCATCCGAAGGGCAAGCACCCGTTGATCGACGAAGTCGATCGCGACTTCTGTTTTCTCCTCAATGCCTATGACATCGATCCTGGCAGCTACACACCCAAGATCATGACGATGCTGGATTTCAACCTCTGGAGCTGGAACAGCCGCATCTTTCCCGGCATCGATCCGCTGGTCGTGCGCCACATGGACAAGGTGCGGATCCGTATCGGCAACCTGACCATGACCAATCACCCGATCCATCTGCACGGACACGAGTTCCTCATCACGGGTACGGACGGCGGACCCACGCCCAGGAGCACGCGTCTCTACGAAGTCACCACCGACGTGGCCGTCGGACAGATGCGGCAGATCGACTTCCTCGCCGACGAGGAGGGCGACTGGGCGTTTCACTGCCACAAGAGCCACCACACGATGAATGCGATGGGCCACAACGTTCCTACCATGATCGGCGTGGACCATCGCGGCGTTGCCCGCCAGATCATCAAGTTGATTCCTGACTACATGGTGATGGGCGAGCGGGGCATGAAGGACATGACCGAGATGGAGATGCCGCTGCCCGACAACACAGCGCCGATGATGGCGGGGCAAGGGCCTTTCGGGGCGGTGGGCATGGGCGGCATGTTCAGTGTCGTCAAAGTGCGAAAGAACCAAAAGCGCGGCGACTACGGCGATCCGGGCTGGTTTGCGCAACCGCCGGGCACGACCGCCTACGAGTTCACAGGCAGCCTTCCCGATCCGGCACGCTTCAAGGCGGAAGGCGCGGGAGCGATGCCCGCGGTTTCACGTCCCGCGCAGGACATTGAAGTCAAGATTCGCAAACCGACAGGCGGTCATGGCGGACACGCGGGCCATTGAGCCGACGGGATCTCACCCGCCTCGACGATTTCAACGAAAGGACAGGATCATGCAACACCTCAAGCGTCATTTCATTCTCGGCTTGACTGCAGTCGCGCTCGGCATCGGCGGCAGGGCACAGGCTCACGGCCCCGAAGGCCACGCGAAGAAGGCAGGCTCCGTCGTCAAGGAGCAGAAGGACTGGGGGATCGCCGGCGATGCCAAGGCGGTGAAGCGAACGATCGACGTCCGCATGACCGACTCGATGCGGTTCACTCCCGATCGCATCACCGTGCGCCAGGGCGAGACACTGAGGTTTCGCGTCCACAACACCGGTAAATTGATGCACGAGTTCGTGATCGGCACCAAGGCCGAGAATGCCAAACATGCCGAACTGATGGTGAAGTTTCCGAACATGGAGCACGACGAACCGTACATGGCCCATGTGTCGCCCGGGAAGATCGGGGAGATCGTCTGGACGTTCAACCGCGCCGGCACGTTCGAATTCGCCTGCCTCATCGCCGGACACTATCAGGCGGGGATGGTCGGCACGATCACAGTCAGCCCCCATTGAAATTGATTGCCGATCGCGGCATTCACCCACGCATTCCGTTCTCGAGGAGTTCGACATGAAGTCTATCGCCATTCCCGTCGCGTTCTTTGCCTTGCTTGCCTCGCCTGCCATCGCACAGAAGGCCGCAGACCCCCGCACGCAACAGTCGTCCGCGGCGACGAACGCCGCCGATTTGGCCGACGGCGAAGTACGCAGGATCGACAAGGGCGCGGGAAAGCTCACCCTCAGGCATGGCGAGATCAAGCATCTCGACATGCCCGGCATGACCATGGTGTTTCAGGTTCAGGAACCCACGCTGCTCGACAAGGTCAAGGTCGGCGACAAGGTCAGATTTCGAGCAGAGAAGATCGGCGCGGCTTACGTCGTGACGGCGATCGAAGGGGGCAAGTAACTCATCGATAGCGCCCCCTCGCCAACTGCGTGCGCCGAGAGCCGGACGGCGATGACCGGTGTTCTCGGCTCAGGCGATGAATCCCGATCAGGGCTGTGCGTGGCGGCGCCGCCACGCAGTCGCCCAGCCCATGAGCGTCCGGCCGGCCAGCATCATGGCGTAGGTGCCGGGCTCGGGCGCGGCGGCCACGGTCAGCGTGACGTGGTTGGTGCCATACAGGACCTCGATGTCGCAGCCGCTCGGGCCGGCCACGCTGACGAACTCGCCGGTGCGCAGGCCGCCGGTGGTCAGCACCACGTAGCTGCTCCCGATGGTCGGGGTATAGCCGAAGGCCACGGTCAGTGCCCCGTTGAGCGAGGCATCGCCGGTGATCGACAGCCAGTCGTGCTGCACGCCTTGAAGTGGCCCGTCGATCTCGAGCGCGAGCGTGCCGTTCTCACCCTGGCTGTAATGACCCTGGATGATCAGCGCGCCCGGGCTGGCGCCAGGCGAAACCGTGCCACCGGAATTCTCGAGATTGCCGATGATGCGGCCGGTGCCGCCGACCAGGCCGGATTGCAGGTTCAGCACCTTCACGGTCAGCGTGCCATAGACCATCGTGCCGGCCGTGACGTCGTCCTGCACGATGTTCGACCCGCTTACGGTCATGCTGCTACCGGCCTCGACCCGGAGCGTGCCGCGGTTGGTCAAGGGGTCGTTGCCGGTCGGGTTGATGAAGAGAGCGGTCGTTTGATCGGCGATCAGGATGCCGTGGTTGGTGATCTTGAGCAGATTCACGCCCAACTGGCCCGCCCCGGAAACCGTCTGCCCGGACCCGATGGTCAGTCGCTCGTTGCCGGTCAGACCGTAGATTCGATTGTTGGTATTGTTACCTATGCGCACCGCAGCGCTGCCGGCCAGGGTCGTATCCGTACTGACCCGCACATCGGTCAAAAGGCCGCTCGATGCGAGGCTGAGCTGTCCCTGGTTCTGCATGTTGCCGCTGATGGACAAGCTGTTGTTGTTCCGCAGCGTCAGATTGGCTTCGAGAATCATGTCGACCAGCAATCAGTGAGTTAAACAGACGCTCTGGGGGCATCCGGCCACTGCAGAGTCTGCCGACAAGTCCCGGCCATCCGCAGAGTGCTCGCCTCTCAGGCAGCGCGGTGGGCTGTGATCGGTGCACGTTATGTCCGCGGGCTACCGCCTTCCTGCAGGCCTTGCCGCGCTGCAACGTAACTGACTCGCGGGCGTTGCGAAGGAGCACAGTGTTCTCGGCAATGGAGGGGGCACGGGCTTGGGACGCGTGAGGGCATCCAACGGTTTGGAAAAAACCGGGTTTGTGGGAAGCTTCGGACTCAATCCCCACCACAGGAGGTGCGCCATGTCGAACAGCAGTGCTGATTGCGATTTTCTGTCCGGAATTCGGGTCGTGGATTTCACGCAGTTCGAGGCAGGCCCCTCGTGTACCGAGGCGCTCGCGTGGCTGGGCGCAGAGGTGGTGAAGATCGAGAACCCCGGTGCGGGCGATCCGGGGCGGCGCCTGAGGAAAGGGCAGCCCGATGACGATCCGTACTACTTCCAGCAGTTCAATGCGAACAAGAAGTCGATCACGGTGAACCTGAAGGATCCGAACGGACTGGCGATCGTGAAGGATCTGCTGAGCAAGGCCGACATCGCCATCGAGAACATGGCTCCCGGGACGATCGAACGGCTCGGGCTCGGTTATGACGACGTCAGGAAATTGAACCCGGGCATCATCTACTGTCAGGTCAAGGGGTTTGGCGAAGGCAGTCCCTACGAGAAGAACCTTGCCTTCGACATGATCGCACAGGCGATGGGCGGGACGATCAGCGTGACCGGCGAGAAAGGGCGCCAGCCGGTGAAGCCCGGTCTGTCGCTGGGCGACACCGGCACGGGCATGACGATGGCCATTTCGATTCTGGCTGCGCTGCGCAAGCGCGAGAAGACCGGTGCGGGATGCAGGCTGCAGGTCGCGATGCAGGATGCCATGCTGCACTACATGCGAACCAACTTCGCAACCCAATCGCGCACCGGTGAGGCGGTCGAGCGCGATGGCACCCATTCCGGGGGTGGCAGCAATGCCCCGTCCGGTTTGTATCCCTCCATGGGCGGCGGCCCGAACGACTATGTCTGGATCATGACCAGCCGCGCGAATCCGGAACACTGGTCACGACTTTGCAAGGTCATCGGCCGGGAGGATCTGATCGAGGATCCTCGCTTCGCCACGCCGGCGGCCCGCGTGAAGAACGATGCCGAGTTGGATGAACTCATCGCCGCGTGGACCACGCAGCGCACCAAGTATGAGGCGATGAATCTTGTCGGCGGCGCAGGGATTCCAGCCGGTGCGGTCCTCGATACGATGGAGCTCCTGAACGAGGAGTCGTTCGAGCGGCGCGGCATCATGCAGTTCATGGAGCACAAGGACTACGCACCCGTGAAGATGCCCGCGTGGCCGGTGCGCATCGACGGCATGCCCCCGACCGTCAAGGCATCGCCGGCACTCGGGGAGCACACGGCCGACGTGCTGCGCACCTGGCTGAACATGAGTGCCGCGGACATCGAGAAACTCAAGGCAGGCAAGGTCGTCTGAGGCGCCGGAGCGGTGCCGGCGTCATGCGACGCCGAATTGATGGACGAAGCGTGGTTGGGTGAGGGTGAGGTCTGGTGATCGTGCACCGTGGACGTTCGATCGCGTGACCTGACACCGCATCCCGACTGCTCACTCGGGCTTGATGCCGGCTGCTGTGACCGTCTTCGCCCACTTGTCGATCTCGCTACGGAAAAACGCGGCGAATGCATCCGCCGAGCTACCGCCGAGCTCGGCGCCCGATTCGAGGAACCGTTTGCGCACGCCGGACAGCGTCAAAGTACGCGCCACCTCCGCCTGCAGGCGGGCGACGACTTCCCTGGGCGTTCCGCCGGTGGCAAACATGGCATGCCAGTTGCCGGCTTCATAACCCGGCACGGTCTCCGAGATCACCGGCACGTCGGGCAGGATGGACAGCCGTGCCGTGCCTGTCGTGGCGAGCATGCGAAGCTTGTTCGCCCGCATCAATGGCACGCCGGCAATCGGGTTGTTGAAGGAGAACTGCATCTCCCCGGACACCAGGGCGGCGATGCCCTGGGCCGTTCCCTTGTAGGGCACGTGCACGACATCGATCCCCGTCATGCGTGTGAAAAGTACGATGGCAAGATGATTGGCGCTGCCTACGCCGGAGGAGGGGTGATTGAGCTGCCCCGGCCGTGACTTCGCGAGCGTGATGAACTGTGCCGTGTTCCGCACCGGCAGCGAGGGATGAGCGAGCAGGGCGAACGGCGTGGAAATCACCTGGGTAACGGGAACCAGATCGCGCTGTACGTCGTACGGCAGTCTGGTGAACACGCTCGGATTCATCGAAATGGTACTCGTCACCATGAGCAGCGTATGACCATCCGGTGGCGCCTTGGCCACCATCTCCGTACCGAGGATCGTCGAGGCACCGGGACGGTTGTCTATCACCAGCTGCTGACCCAGCGCCTCCGCCATGTGCGGCGCGATCACGCGGGCAGTGGTGTCCGTCGGGCCTCCGGCCGGATAGGGAACGATGACCCGGATCGGCTTGGTAGGGAACGCAGCGCCGGCACCGCCGGAAATCGCTGCGGCCGCGACCAGCAGCACGGCCATCCGGAGCGGAAATCGAAAGTGGTGTACGGGGCTCATGACTGTCCTCCTTGGTGGATTGGCATGCGGGTTCGCACCTTGTCCGCGTCAGGACCAGCACCCGGGTCGATACCCGAATCGGCAAGACCCTCAGGGGTGCACGACTCTCGGTCGGCAGGGACACCCGGCGGCTAAACGGCCTCGCGAATCTCGCGTAGATACACCGGCAGATCCATGGTCGGCGGACGCGCGGGTACATCGAACATCATGTCGCTAACAAAGCCCCGGTGATAATGCCTGTGTCCGAGGATATGGATCAGGATCTCGCCGCGCGTCATCTCTCCACGGTTGCCGCCGATCAGCGTAAACGAAATGCGCTCCTCGACCTGCGCATCTGTGAGCCGGTCGCTCCACGCGACGTACCAGTCGTCGACCTCCTGCTGCAACCGCCATAGCTCTGGAAGCGGCGGATGGTCTAGCGTATTGCGGGCAGTGTAGCCGTGATCTCGGCCATCGAGATGCCCTTGCCATATCCTGTCGATGACGTAATTGTGAGTCAAGGTATGCAGCATGTTGCGAAACAGACTGGTTCGAGGCTTGGTGGTCTCCCCCTCGGGCAGCCGCGCGATCGAATCGAACATGAGCTTGTTGGCCCAGGCGTTGTAGCGGGTGAGCATTTGGGCATTCCTGGCATCCACGGCAACTCTCCTCGGATATGGGTGACCGGTGGCGTGTAGTGTAGGCGATGTTGCCCATTGTCATGGGCATGCTCCGGTGTTGCCGTTGAATGCAGATGGCGGATGACCCACCGGTGTCGACCGGTACGTCGACCCTGTTGATAGAAGCACGCTGCGCGCGGCAGTCCTGGCGGGCATAGTGTCCTGAGCCGGAGTTCATCGACCCACGGACGAACGGTGTCGAGTTTGCCGAAGCGACGAAGCCGGGCGATCGGCGTGACATGCCCAGAAAGAGTTCGTTCGGGTCGCGCTCCCACGAGCCGAGTATTTCTCGGACATCCAGGTCACCATCACCGATCACGCCGCCAGGACGCTACTCAACGCCGTCGCTACGCGTCCTTTCCTGCACGCAAAGCTACCCACGGTTGCAGCCAGCGTCACCTCCCAAGGTCGCAGCTCGATCTCCAGCGTGCAAATTCATGTTTCGGGTATGCTGGCTGTGCGACGTGCTGCCGCTTCGCCCAGCCCGTAGGCGGGCAATGCCAGCGCCAGGGGCAGCAAGTAGTACGTGACGCGATAGGCCAGCACAGCGGCTAGCAGTTCCGGGACCGGCAGGCGGGCCCCGAGCGACACGATGACCACCGACTCCAGCACACCCAGGTTACCCGGCACGTGCGTCACGATACCGACGACGGCGGCCAGCAGCATCACGCCGAGGACAGTGGGATAGTCGATGCGCCCGCCGAGCAGGGCCCAGACGATGCTCCCGATCAGCAGCCAGTTCGTCCCCCCGGCCGCTGCCTGTAGCGTGCCCAGGCGAGCACTTGGCAATGTCATCGTGTGTCCGCGCAATGTCAGCTCGCGTCGACTGGACGTCCGGCAAAGCAACAAGTAACTCAAAGCTGCCATGACCATTGCAATTCCGATAACGCGCAGTCCGGTGTTGGACAGCATCCAGGACTCGGGCAGTTGCGGGGGTGCCCATACCAGCACCACGCCACCCACCCAAAGAAAGCCGAGCCAATTCGTCACGATGCTGTACGCGACGATCTGCATCACGGTCGACGTCGATAGCCCCCACCGCGCGTAGAGCCGAAGCCGCATCGCAATGCTTCCGATCCAGGCGCCGACGTTGAGGTTGAAGGCGTAGCTGATAGCGGCGGTACTCAGCGTACGCGTAACCGACAGGTGGTGCGCGGTGAGCCGGCGCCCAAAGAGGTCGAAGCTGGCGTACAAGCCATAACTGAGCAGAGCCAGTCCAGCTGCCGCAGTCAGGTGTCCGTAGGACAATCGCTGGAATTCATGCCACACCATCGGCCAATCCAGAGTTTGTACGTTGCGTGCCACCAGCGTCAGCACCAACGCCGCCAGAACCCAGGGCGCCACCCGCTTGAACCAGGACCAGGCCCGCTGTACCGGAGTGCTCATGATGCGTCGCGTTGCATCGGCTTGATCCGTGGCACGCTTTCGGGTGCATGGCGCGCCCAGGCCGAGAAGTGGCGCATCGCGTGATACACGAGCAGGCCGCGCAGCGCGATCCAGGCGGAGCGCAGTCGCCCGACTGCCGGGAGCTGAACGCGCTTGCAGCGCTGCCGCATGAGGTGCTCGATGCGCTCGCGCAGATGGCTCGCGAAAGTGTCGTCGCGCACCATTACATTCGCCTCGAGGTTCAGACTGAGGCTGGTCGGGTCGAGGTTGCTGGATCCGACGGTGGCCCAGTGGTCATCAACCACGGCAACCTTTGCATGCAGTGGCCGCTCGCCGTATTCATAGACGCGCACCCCGGCGCGAATCAGGTACTCGTAGAGCAGCTCCGCAGCGCGCTGCGCCCAGGGCATGTCGGGCCAGCCCTGAAGGATAAGCTCCACCTGAACCCCGCGGCGCGCTGCGCTGCGGAGGTCTCTCAGCAGACGGTAACCAGGAAAGAAGTAGGCATTTGCAATCAAGACACGCGTGCGCGCGTTGCGGACCGCCGCACGGTAGTGTCGTTCGATGTCGGTCCGATTGACGCGATTGTCGCGCGTGACGAAGGCGGCCCGAGTGCCTGCGTGGGTGGCATTGGTGACGGCGTCGGTACTCCAGCGTGCATCGTCGAGGTCGAGGTCGCGCTTCGCGCGCCATCGCTGTAACCATAAATGCCGCCCTGGCTGTGGCGCATCCAGGCTGGCGCGGCAGAAGGCGTGAATCTGCCCGACCAGGGGGCCCTCGATCTCCACCGCATAGTCCTGCTTGCCGAGGACCCCTGAGTCGGCGAGGTGATCCATGGAGTAATTTATGCCGCCGACAAATGCGCGACGGCTGTCGACGACCACCAGCTTGCGGTGCATGCGACGCAGCATGTTGATGCGGGCGCCGAACAGGCGTTGCGCGGGCTCGAAGCTGCGCATCTTTACGCCCGCGTCTAGTAGTGGTTGCGTAAACGAGGGAGGCAGGTCGGGTGAGCCCCACCCATCGACCAACACGTGCACTTGGGCGCCCCGTTCGGCGGCGCGAAGGAGCGCCTGCTGTAGATCGCGTCCGACCTGATCGTCGAACAGGATGAACGTTTCAAGAAGGACTTCATGCTCGGCCGTGCCGATCGCCTCGAATACGCGCGGGAAGAATCCCTCGCCGTTCTCGAGCAGGGTAATGTGGTTGCCGGGGAGCCAATGCGAGTTCACGTCTCACGAGCCTGCGCGGAGCAGTGCGTCCCATCTGTGCGGCAACGCGCTTAGGATCGCGGCTGCGGATGGCGGTCGCGTCGTATGCGCCGTGGGAGGCGCTGCTTCGAGGCGATCTGCCGTTCGTAGATCCGCGCTTCCCTTACGCCTTGGCGACCCCCGTTGAATCGATGTGGGGGCCGTTGTCGCGTGCGACGGGCTCAGTCGCCGTCCTTGTCCTTGCCGATTTGATTGCCGATGAGGCCACCGACCGCTGCGCCGCCGACGGTACCGACGGCGCTTCCGCCCGTGATCACGGCACCGCCGACCGCGCCGACGCCTGCACCGATGGCGGTGTCGCGATCTCTGGCCGACATGCCGCTGCAACCGCTGAGTGAGATGAGTGCGATGGCTGCCATTGCGATCGTGGCGACGTTCGTGGTTGTCTTCATTTTCGTTCCTTGGATGTTAGGTGGCCGCCGGCCATCGAACTGGAACGGACGGCGTGGGTCGACGGGCGGGGCAGCACGCATGCGCAATGCGCGTGGTGCCATCGGGCCATGTGAGGAGCGCGACGTGGATTGTCGCGGTGCTTGCCCCAGAACATGCTGCACTTTAGGCCCGTCCGTCGGGATTCACCGTGCGAGAGCGAACACAGCTGACGAGATGGACGGGCGCGGAGAAACGTTTAAACAGTCGGCAGACCCGCGCCGAGCAACGCCGATCTCTGACGGTAGTCGTTTCGCCCGCCATGCGGTAGAGTCCCGACACAGCGGTACGGCAGGCACTGGCCAAGACGCCGGTCGGAATGGAAGATACCCGTGCCTGCTACAACGCTTCGTGGAAGCCGTGCCAGGCGCGATGAATTGCCGAGTTCCCGATCGGCCTGATGTCGACGGGCGACAAACCCGAACCGAGCCAGACCCAGGCCCATAAGCGCGTATGTCGTGGGTTCGGGCACCGTAATCATGCCGTGCGAACCGATCTGAACATTGCTGTTCGCGTTGCCAAGCGCCAGACTGGCGCCGTTGACGCCGACTTCGCTGAGCGCGCCAATAGCTGCGTTCTGCCCAGCGGCGTCGTCGCACCGTTGTTCGACTAAGCCAGCACGCACTCTGCCACCAGCCTGAGCGCAGCGATGTCGGCCTTCATCAAGATCATGGTGCCCACACAACCGCGCTGTCCCGCAGCTTTCCACACCTGCAACCGGTCACGTATACGATCTGGCGGACCCACGAGGGCCACGGCATCGACTAGCCGATCCGGCACGGCGGCCGCGGCCTCGGCCTTCTTGCCCATGAGAAAAAAGTCCTGGACCCTTGCCGCCTCTGCGCCGTAACCCAGACGCACGGCATAATCGTTGTAGAAATTCTTTCCGCGCGCACCCATACCGCCAATGTATAGCGCGAGCCACTCCTTCACCGGTTGCCGACACGCGGCGAGATCGTCGCCCACTTTAATTGGGACGAATGGCGCAATATCGAAACGTGTGGTCGAAATGGGCCGGCCGGCGCGCTGCATGCCTTTGTGTACGTGCGGTTCGATCAGATCGTCACGCTCAGGGTCCAGTATCAGCGGTAGCACGCCGTCGCCCACTTCACCTGAGCACGCAAATCCGGCCGGGCTCACGGCCGCAGTAAAGATCTTCATGTCGCGACGGCCGTGCTGGATGCACTTCAAGGGCTTGCCGAGTCCGGTGGAACCAGATCCCATGTAGGGGATCTGGTAATGTTCGCCCTGAAAGGTGAGCGGGGCCTCGCGCGCCAACACAGCACGCACGATTGCGACGTACTCGCGCAGGCGCGTGAGCGGCTTTCCATAAGATACGCCGTACCAGCCTTCGACCACTTGGGGACCAGACGGACCCAGCCCGAGGATGAAGCGTCCGCCGGTCAACGCATCCAGTGTCATCGCCGTCATTGCCGTCAGCGCCGGGGATCGGGCCGGCACCTGCAGGATCGACGATCCGAGCTTGATACGCGTGGTTTGTCCGCCCAGCCACGCGAGCCGTGTCACCGCGTCGACACCATAGGATTCGCCGCACCAGGTGGATTCGAATCCCAGCCGCTCCGCTTCGCGAACCAGGGTGATGAGGGCAGGGCCGTCGGCTCCCGAAGTGGTCAAGCCCAAGCGCAACGTCATGCACTTCTCCCCATAGTCCGAATGTCCACACCCCGCGCGGAGGACGCAGCCAACGGATCAATACGCGTTACGGCGCCCACGCCCGTGCTTTGATTCAGCAATGCCGGCTTCGTCGGACGATCGCAATGACCGAGGCCGGCATGCAGATAAGCATACACCCGCAATCGTTGATCGTCGTGATGGCTTCGTGAGTGATGGCTGATGGTCGCCGGAGCCCTTATCGTGGACTAACCGACACCCATCGATCCGCCAATCATACGGCTGGCCGCGTACTGGGCTCTAAGGCGACTTGCGGTCATCGAGACGATCGCCGCAGATATCCCTGCCACCGCGTTGCGATGCTGACGCGTCTCGCGCACAATGGACCAAGCTGGACGGCCGCCCCGCAACTGCGAGCGGTCGACGAATCCGGAGTTGATTTAAGCTTCAGCGCGGTCACGCAGACGGGCCGCTGTCGGTAGCGTCGGCGGAGATCGACGTTGCCTTGTGGGCAGGAGAGTACGTGGCGAGGTGTATCGATTTAATCATTGCGGTCAATCAAAGGAGAGCGGCATGAGGGCAGCTTGCATGGCATCTGCAGGAACGTTCGTTTCAGGGGCAATGAGGTTCTCTCTCATCGCGGTTACCGCATTGGTCGGCGAGCACGGTCTGGCCGCCTCGGCGCCGGATTACCCCGCTAAGCCCGTTACATTCTTCGCGCTGTCGGGGCCGGGCAGCGGGTTCGATACCACGACGCGTGCCGTCGCGAATGCACTGACCAAGGAGAAGCTGGTCAAGGTGCCGTTGCCTATCGAGAACTCACCCAACTCCACGCAAGCCATGACCCTCGCCGCCACGCGGTACAAGGGCGATCCCTACATGGTTTCCGTCAATTCCATCGCTGGAATGTTCCGATATGCGACCGGAGGCGTGCGCTACAACCACAGGGACTACACCCCGTTGGCCGCGCTGATCAGTACGTATTACGCTGTCGCGGTGAGGGCGGACTCGCCCTACAAATCGCTCGGAGATCTCGTCAAGGATCTGAAGGAGAGGCCCGAGAAGACGCCGATCTGCGGCGGGACGAGCGACGACCGGGTCTTTTACGGCGCAATGTTCAGCAAGGCCGGGGTGGACATTAACAAGATCGTTTACGTAGCCTACAGCGGTGGCGGCGAGATCAACATGGCTGTCATGGAGGGAAGTTGCCGGGCGGCAATGAACTCCGTCGACGAACAGCTCGCCCTCGTCGAAGCGAAGAAGATTCGGTTCCTGGCCGTGAGCGCGCCCAATCGATATTCGAGCCCGGTGTTGAAAAGCGTGCCGACGCTGAAGGAGTCGGGGATCGATTTCGATTGGGCCAACGTGCGCTACGCGTTCGCGGCACCGGGCTTCCCTGACCACGCCAAAGCTTATTGGACCGCCGTACTGGCGAAGATGGTGAAGACACCGACGTGGAGGGAGACCATCGCCAAGTACAACTGGGATGACTCTTTCCAGGTCGAGGGCTTGAACGAAACACTCGACAGGAAGCAGGCCGTCGTCACTGAGATCCTGACCAAGCTCGGGATGACGAAGAAACCATAGTCAGCACGTAGTCGCAGCGCCGCACTGTGGCGTGGCGCTGCAATCTCAACACGCAGAAGGGCTGCCTATGGACATTCCCGTTTGGTCCAATCTCCTTCATGGTTTTGGAATAGTGGTGTCGCTCCAGAATCTCTCCTGGCTCTTCGTGGGCGTAGTGCTCGGGACCATCGTGGGCGTCATGCCAGGACTGGGCTCGCTCAGCACGATGGCGATACTTTTGCCGATGACGTTCGGCATGGACCCCGTCGCCGCAGTGATCATGCTGACGGGCATCCATTACGGCTCCAGCTATGGGGGATCGACGACGGCCATTCTGGTCAATATCCCGGGCGAAGGCTCTTCGGTGATGACCTGCATGGATGGATATCCGATGGCCAAGCAGGGCCGCGCGAAGGCCGCCCTCGCGACGTCGGCAATCGGGTCGTTCTTCGCCGGAACCATCAGCGCCGTGCTACTCATGTTTCTGGCGGAGCCCATATCTGCTCTGGGTATGAAATTCGGTCCGCCAGAGTACTTCGCGATCATGCTCCTCGCGCTGACCATGGTGGGAAGTCTGTCCACCGAAGCCCCCCTGAAAGGCCTGTTCATGGCGCTCGTGGGCCTGCTGCTCGCCACGATCGGAATCGAGAGGCAGAGCGGACAGGTGCGATTCACCGCCGGCATGGACGAACTCACCGACGGCATCCACTTCATCGTGGTTGCGATCGGCATGTTCGGAGTGACCGTGGTCATGAACGAATCCCAACGCATTCGAAGATTCGGATTCAAGCCGCCGCGCGACCAGATCCGAGGGGTCGGTTTGTGGATCACCTGGGCCGAACTCAAACAATCGTTCATGCCCTATGTTCGCGGATCCTTTCTCGGCTTCGCGACCGGGGTTCTGCCCGGATTGGGGGGGATGACCGCGACGCTGCTCGCCTATGGCGTGGAGAAACAGGTATCCAAGCATCCCGAACAGTTCGGCAAGGGGGCAATCGAGGGCGTGGCAACTGTGGAAGCGTCAAACAATGCGGCCAACGGCGCAAATCTCGTCCCCTTGATGACACTGGGCATACCCGGTAATGCGTCCACGGCGCTGCTGCTCGGGGCGTTCATCATGTACGGGCTCAAACCTGGGCCGATGCTGATGGAGACCAGTCCTGATTTCTTCTGGGCCGTCGTGGCGAGTCTCTACATCGGTAACGTCATGCTTCTCATCTTGAACCTGCCGCTCGTCAATCTGTTCGCCAAGCTGCTGGATGTGCCTGAGGCGCTGCTGAACGGTCTCGTGCTTGCACTGTGCTTCCTTGGAGTCTACTCCCGCGAGTATTTACTGACGGACCTGTATCTGATGATCGCCTTCGGGATCATTGGCTACTTCGCGGAGCGGTACAGGTATCCCATCGCACCGCTGCTGCTGGGACTCGTGCTGGGGAATCTGCTCGAGCAGGCGTTGCTGCGTTCCATGTCGATATCGAACGGCGATCCGAGCATTTTCTTCACACGCCCGATCTCGCTCGTGATCATGATCGCTGCCGTGATTTCTCTGACTTATTCCTTCAGGAAGTTCTACAGAGGCAAGCGGGCCTCGCCAGATGCAGAAGGAGGCGAAACTTCAGCGGCCTCGGTCGTGACCGACGCAGGCCACCAAAGCAAGCAGTGGCTGACGGCCGATCGTCTCACGGCGATATTGACGATACCGATCAGCATCGCGCTTATTTACGCCGCCTTGGAGGCGCCTCGTCCCAATATACCGATGGCGATCGGACCGCATGTATGGCCGATTTGCATTCTGGTTCTGCTAATCGTTTGCGCCGTGCCCATGTTATGGCGTCGGGCGGCGGTGATGACAGATGTACCGGGCGAGTCGCCTGCCGGAGTCGCAGTCGGTGAACAGAGCTGGTATGCGCGGCCCGGAATGGCAGCGCTTATGACGGTTGCGGGCCTGGTGGTGTACGCGTTGCTCCTCGAAGCGCTGGGGTTTCTGCTGTGTACCATCCTACTCGTGCTATATCAGACACGCGTTATCCAGCGTGGCCACTGGGTACGCAACATTGCAACGGCGGTGATTTTCAGCGTGCTGCTTTACTTCGGGATGACGGAGTTGCTGTCCGTAAAGTTGCCAGCGGGCGTGCTGGCGTGGTAGCGCCCGAATCGTCCTATCCAGTCGAACCGCCCGTCGAACGTTTCACAACTTCCCACCGGAAGTCGGACGCGCGCAGTCGCTCGGGGGCACGGGGGACGTCGCAGGATTCAGTGCCCGCTTGTTGAGGCGACGCGTTTTCCCGGGCCCAGGCAATCCAGTGCCGGGACCAAGGACTCTGCATCCAGGGCAGCGAGGATCTGTGGCCAGGCGCGGAGCAATTCGCTCTTCTTGGCTGCACGTCGTCATGGCGGCCGACGTCCGCGGGAGCGAACCGGAAAACGGGTTATTCAACTTGGATTGAAACGTCATCGTTCGAGGGGGCTCAACGGCGAAAGTGAGCGGCCCGGCGTAGGCGGCCGCTTGAGTGCAGGTTAGGCTCATGGAGGACTTGCGAACTCACCGCCGATCGATGATGGCCTGATATCGGTGCACGACCTCACGGGCCTGCTTCGTGGCGTCGCTCGACACGGGTACGCGTAGCGCTTCCGCAGTGCGATAAGTATTTGTCGTAGCGCTCGACGTGCGGACCGTTGTCTTTATGACCGTCCCGAACTCGATCGACGGGGGATTGGAGTTGATGCAACGCACGCTCTGGAGGCGTCTCCCGCCGGTAGTGGACAAGGGGAAATAGCCGCCGCCAATCTACGCACGCCACCGCTTCTCGCTCGTCTTCTTTTCATTGGCTGCCCTTGAACACCGCTGAAATAGACGTGAACCTAACGAAAGTTTGATCCGCCGTGCGCGAGCATGGTGGACAAGCCCCGTTGGACTGACCCGATTGATCGACGAGGTGTACGTTTGAGCAATGCGATGAGCTCCCGTATCGCGAAGTGGTCTGTGATGCTGAGTAGTGAGACACGAATGCGCACATGGCGTGTCCGGTCCACGGGGCAATATCGCGATCGAGGCTGAGACGACTATGACAGAGGCGCTCTTTCGGGCCAACGCTGTGAGCGGGTGCGAGCGCGGCCTCGACACGGTGCGGCCGTCCGTGCCGCCTGTGGCAGTGGACGCCATTGGGTTTGTCGTGCTCGCTCTCGCCGGAGGTCGCCGGGCCGCAATTGCGCGCACGACGTGCATCGCACCCGCGGCGCAGTGCGGACAGGCGCTGATGTCTCGACCAGCCATGCGCAGCCATAGAGCGCGCGGCGATTCGGGTGCTGCGGTATCGACATACTCCGATGTACATTGCAGCGCCTCATGCGCGAATGCGAGCGCATCGCGCTTGGCGCGTTTTTCCATCCACAATGCCGCAGTGGCGGATGCACATGAACCCGGCGTGCAGCACGTGCAGCAACCGCCGGATGAACTCGGGTGCGCAGAGGGTCACGAATTTGTGGCGGCTCCCATCGGCATAGTCTTTGTATTCGAAGCGCACCGGCCCAGTGTCGGCAGGTAGCAGCCGATCGTTCGACGGGGAGACACGGTGCGTGTAGCGTCCGAGGTAGTTCAGAATCTGGTCGGGGGCCGCGACCGGTCGCTTGGCGTAAAGGACGAGGAGCTCTCGCGAACCCATTGAGGACGAGCGGCTTCGAGCCGGCGCCGGAGGGAGGAAAGCACATCCGGCGGTCGTCATTCTTGATGTCACACGGGACGTCCTTCGCCGCGAGGGTGGATTACCTGCCATGAGTCGTTTCTGGAGCATCTGCGGCAAGCGCACGCGGGCCAGGAAGTTGCGCGCCTTCAGTGTCCGAACACCGAAGGAATAGTCATGGGAAGCGAAGACGGCAGCAATGTTCGACAGAAGTGCGAAAACGGTTCGTGTACGTGCGTTGTACCCGACGGCCAGAAGTTCTGCAGCGACTACTGCTCAGCGCCAGAGGACATTGAGCAGTCGGCTCTGGAGGGAGAGGTGGGATGCAAGTGCGGTCATGAGGGCTGTACAGATTGAAGCCGCGGGGGTTCAAACAAGGCTTCGCACGGCCGACAGCTCCGCGATTGGCAGAGCCCAGGAATCAGGCTCCGGGACGGCCGTTAAAAACACGCGCGCCCAGTCGAAACCGACACCGGTCGAGCAGGATTGATGAGAGGTGCGCAGTGATGCCGTAGTCCACTGTGCCCTCGGCCAGCGGGCTAGGCGGCAGGTATTGATGCGGCGTATGAACATCCCCGCGCCGCTTCTGCTCCATCCTGGGCTGCTGCCCCGTATGGACCCATCGTCGCCAAGCCGAAAAGCGGTGCGCCCCTCACGGCGCAGGAGGCGGCGCTTATGTCGCCCTCGAGTCCCTACAACCTGGATGCGTGCGATGGCTATTTTGTTGCGCGCGAGACAGTTCTCGGCACCGCTCGGGCGTTGCCGAAGAATCTTCTCGTGCTGGCGAGCGCCACGCACAACGCATGGGCGAGCGATGCAAAGGACATTGGCGGTAACGACCCCCGTGGGGTGTTGAATTCGCGGCGTGCGATCCTTCCACGTAATCGTCTGTTCCTGGGTACTTGCGCGACACCCGGCGCGTTGCTTTGGTCTGTAGAGTAGAATCGGTGCGGTCGGGTCGTTGGGAGTCGACGGGGCCTTGGTGCTTTCGGCCGCACGAGAGTCTTCATTTGAGTTTGCCAGCGGCCGCGCGCACCTATTTCGGTTCGCGTCTTTCAACGAGGCCAGTTCCCGGTGAGGATTTTCCCAGAACATGTCGATTTCCAGAACCCCATTGTCATCATCGGCTTCGGTTCGATCGGCAAAGGCGCCTTGCCGCTGATTCTGCGTCACATTCGTGCCCCTCGAGAGAAGATGGTGGTGATTTCGCCGGACGACTCCTGTCGGCGACTCGCCGAGCTCGAAGGCGTGCGCTTCGAAAAGGTCGCCTTGCGCCCGGACAACTACCGCAGCGTGCTCACGCCACTCATTGCTGGCGGGTTCGTTGTCAATCTCTCGGTTGATGTGTCGTCAGTCGCCCTGATCGGTCTTTGTCGCGAGCTCGACGCCCTGTACATCGACACGTGCATCGAACCCTGGGCCGGTGGCTATGTCGATGCTGGCGTACCGATTGCCCAGCGAACGAACTATGCTTTGCGCGAGGAAGTGCGGGCGATCCGCGGCGATGGTCCCACAGCGGTCGTAGCGCATGGTGCAAACCCGGGGATGGTCAGTCATCTTTTCAAGCGCGCGCTGGTGCGGCTCGCGGCGGATATGGGCCATACGGTGGCGCCTACAACGCGGGAGGGTTGGGCGAGCTTGGCCATG
>LNFM01030469.1_pt1 | contig 22711 bp, 25 predicted proteins | sample 596031 | NCBI WGS metagenome assembly LNFM01 (sample SAMN04254537, study PRJNA301005) | activated carbon metagenome | isolation source: dual media filters at the Ann Arbor, Michigan drinking water treatment plant | place: USA: Ann Arbor | reverse complement strand
GCCTCGATCAGGCGCGGCGTGAACTCGTTGGGGTGGCTGGTGGTGAAGCGCAGGCGCTCGATGCCGGGGATGTCGGCCACGTACTCGAGCAGCAGCGCGAAGTCTGCGATCTCTCCGCTGTCACCCATGGTGCCGCGGTAGGCGTTCACGTTCTGGCCGAGCAGCGTCACCTCTTTCACGCCCTGGTCGGCCAGACCCGCCACTTCCACCAGCACGTCATCAAACGGGCGGCTGACCTCTTCGCCCCGGGTGTAGGGCACCACGCAGTAGCTGCAGTATTTGGAGCAGCCTTCCATGATGCTCACGTAGGCCGCACCACCGTCCACCTTGGCCGGCGGCAGGTGGTCGAACTTCTCGATCTCGGGGAAGCTGATGTCGACTTGCGGCACGGCCAGGCGCGCGCGCCGGTTCAGCAGCTCGGGCAGGCGGTGCAGCGTCTGCGGGCCGAACACCACGTCCACATACGGAGCGCGCTTGATGATGTCGGCACCCTCCTGGCTGGCCACGCAGCCGCCCACGCCGATCAGCACGCCCTTGTCTTTCAGGTGCTTCACGCGCCCGAGGTCGCTGAACACCTTTTCCTGGGCCTTCTCGCGCACCGAGCAGGTGTTGAAGAGGATCAGGTCGGCCTCTTCCACGTCCTGCGTGGGCTCATAGCCTTGCGCGGCGTGCATCACATCGGCCATCTTGTCCGAGTCGTACTCGTTCATCTGGCAGCCGAAGGTCTTGATAAAAACTTTTTTGCTCATGGAAAGCTCCTGTGGCACCGGCTTCACAAAGGCGGTGCCCGCGCCGGGCGCAGAGAGAAACGGGGTGACCACCGCCGGCCATGCCGGCGCGCGGTGGTGGGCGCTTCAGTTGGTGCTGGCGGCCGGCTTGGGCTGCAGCGACTCGAACACGAAGTTGCGTTGCACGCCGAAGCCGGCGCGTTTTTCCTTGGCCTCGGCCTCGGTGAGGATCCACACGTTCTGGATCTGGTCGCGCAGGTCCAGCGTGTAGTTCACCACCACCTCCTTGTTCAGCAGCGAAGCGGACATCACCAGCGAGTTGTTGGTGTTGTAAATGCGCGCGCCGGGCGACAGCCGCGTGGCACGGTCGTCCATGGTCACGTTCGGCGGCTGCACCACCACCAGGGTGCCGCGCAGGGCCTTGGCGGGGAAGTCGCGTGTGCCCGACTGGGCCTGGGCGGTGAAGGGCAGGGCGATCAGCAGCGCTGTGAGCAGGCCGGAACGGATGGAGGGTGGGCAGCGGTTCATGGTGTGTGTCCAGAGGCTGTGGGGAGGGGCCGAAACGGTCACGAAGGCCGTTGGGCAGGAGGACGCGATTGTCTCACGCCCCTTGCCGCCGAAGACCCTTCACGGCCGGCGCGGGCCGTCCAGCGGCCGGTCCGACTCCACCAGCGGATAGCCATCGGCGACATAAGCCGGGCCTTTCATCACCATGACGATGAAAGCGCCGATGGCCAGGGTGAGCAGCAGGGTCCAGAGCAGCAGCACCACGCCGATCGCCACGAAGTCCACCATCTGGATGCTCGCGGCCACCGCGGCCTCGCTGCCGCTCCAGTCGAACCAGCGGGCCGACAGCGCGGCCAGCGCCGGCAGCAGGGCGCTCAGCAGAAAGGCCTTGGGCATGCGGCGCAGGATCACGCGCTCCAGCCCGGCGGGTGTGCGCACGAACCCGGGGAGCTGGTTGAACATCGACATGGTGATCGGGCCGGTTGAGAAGAGTGGGGCATTGGCCCCGTGAGGAGCTGCGCTTCAATGTACGGCGCACAATGAAACTTGTCCACGAACCTGCGAGAAGCCCCTCATGCGCCCTGCATCTCCCCTCCCTGTGCACCGCTGGTGGTCGCGCACTGTACTGGTCTTGTGCCTGGCCATCCTTCCCTTGCTCAATGCGTGCACTTCGCCGCCCGACGGCGTGACCGTGGTGAGCCCCTTTGACGTGAAGCGCTACGCCGGCCAGTGGTTCGAGATCGCCCGGCTGGACCACAGCTTCGAGCGCGGCCTGAGCGACGTGAACGCCACCTACCGGCTCGAGGCCGATGGCAGCGTGGCCGTGATCAACCGTGGGTTCAACACCGAAAAGGGCGAATGGAAAGAGGCGGTGGGCAAGGCCCTGTTCACCGGCGACACCAACACCGCCTCGCTCAAGGTCTCGTTCTTCGGGCCGTTCTATGGCGGTTACCACGTGATCGCACTCGACCCCGGCTACCGCTGGGCCATGGTGATCGGCCCCAACACGGACTATCTGTGGATCCTGGCGCGCGACAAACAACTGCCGCCGGGTGTACGCGAGCAGCTCGTGGCCCAGGCCGCGCGACTGGGCGTGAAGACGAACGAACTCATCTGGGTCGAGCACCGGCGCAGTGACAGCTGATCGACCCACACCTCACGTCTCGTGCTTCACTTCCAGCGGATCGGCTCCACCGCCACGCTGCCGCGTTCGCCGGAGAGCGTGAGCACACCCTCCTGCACGGTGGCCTGCAGCTGCATGCTGCGTTCGGCCATCTGGGCCAGGGCGGGCGCCACCTCGGTCGGCAGGCGCCAGACCTGCAGCCGGTCCAGCCGCGTGAGCTTGGTCTGGATGCCGCGCCACCACACATCGGCTGCGCTGCCAAACGCGTAGAGCACCACCGCGTCGGCCTTGCTGCAGGCTTTGGCCAGGGGCTTGTCTTCGGGCTGGCCGACCTCGATCCACAGGCGCTTGCGACCGGTGAAATCGGTGAGCGAGACGTCCGGGTCGTCCGGATCGGACAGGCCAGTGCCGAAGGCCAACGTGCCGTCACCGCGGCAGGTGTCCTGCAATTCGTGGGCGTGAATGGCCAGCGCCACCAGGCGCACCATCATGCGTTCGTCAGTCTCGCTGGGGTGGCGGGCCAGCGTGAGTGCGTGGTCGGCGTAGTAGCTGTGATCGATGTCGGCGATCTGCAGGTTCGCCTTGAAGATGGTGGACTTGATGGCCATGGAGATCCGTCTGTGAGGGCCGCAACGGCGTGCGCCATGAAAAAAGCGGGCTCTGTTGCCAGAGCCCGCTTCTGAACCACCGACATCAGCATTATGAATGCTGCGCTCTAACCAACTGAGCTATATCACCAACGAGGCGGGATTGTAGCTCAAATCAAAGCCCGGCCTGGACGCTGCCGGGCCGCAAACAGGTCGCTCAGGTTGTCTTCTTGACCCATGATGCGCACCAGCCGGCTGCGGCCACCTGCTTGCCTGCAAACAATGGGCAAGGGCCGGCTTCAGAGCCAGCTGCGCCTTGGTACAGCGCGCAGTTGGCGCAGTTGCTGCCGTCCACAAAATTGGGGTATTTCGCCTTGTCGGCGTTGGCCGCAACAGCCACGTAGCCCAGTGCAACGGCGGTGGGATCGGTGGCTTCAACCATCGGGCCGGCAGCTGCCGGCGCTGCCTCGGGGGCGGCTGGCGCGGGCGCGGCAGCGGCGGGAGGTTCGGCCGGAGCAGGAGCGGGCGCTGGGGCCGGAGCGGCTGCAGCGGGTTCTTCCTGTTTGGAGCAAGCGGCGGCGAATGCGGCGCCAGTCACGGGCACCATCATCAAAAAGAGTCGGCGGGTGGTCATGGGGATTTCCTGTGTTGTGAAAGAGATGCATGCCAATGGCATGCCCACGCAGCCCCGACTTGTTGCCTTTCGGTGTACTGCTGTGTGCCAATGGTTATACGCCTGTGCAAGTTTCGCCGTGTTACAGCATGTGCTTCCCCACCGCCGCGCTGCGCCATTACTGGTGCTTGAACTCGGCCTTGCGCTTGTTCACAAACGCGTCCATGCCTTCCTTCTGGTCCGCGGTGGCGAACAGCGCCGGACAACGAGCCCTCGAACGCGCGGTTGACCGACTCCTTGGCCGCCATCACGCTGGGCAGCGAGAAACCGCAAATGATGAGCGCAGCGCCCAGGGCTTCGTCCATCAACTTCTCCAGCGGCACCACGCGGCTCACCAGGCCCGCACGTTCGGCCTCGGTGGCGTCCATCATGCGGGCGGTGAGCACCATGTCCATGGCCTTGGATTTGCCGACCGCGCGCGGCAGGCGCTGCGTGCCGCCGGCGCCAGGAATGATGCCCAGCTTGATCTCGGGCTGGCCGAACTTTGCGTTGTCGGCGGCGATGATGAAGTCGCACATCATTGCCAGCTCGCAGCCACCACCGAGGGCGAAGCCGCTCACCGCGCCGATCACGGGCTTGCGGATGCTGCGGATGGTTTCCCAGTTGCGCGTGATGTAGTCGCCCTTGTAGACGTCGGCAAAGGTGTAGCTGGCCATGGCACCGATGTCGGCTCCGGCGGCAAACGCCTTCTCGCTGCCGGTCAGGATCATGCAGCCGATGTCGTCATCGGCATCGAAGGCCTTGAGTGCGGCGCCTAGCTCGTCCATCAGCTGGTTGTTCAGGGCGTTGAGTTGTTTGGGGCGGTTGAGAGTGACGATGCCGACACGGCCTTCGGTACGGACGGTGATGCATTCGGGCGCTGTGGTGGGGGTCATGGGGTCTCCTCGGGTGTCGGTGGGGGCTGGAAAGCTGTCCACTATAGCGGTGGGGTACCGAGGGAAAACATTCACCGACCGATTGGTTGGCGAATGGTAAATTGCACCGCCGAGCCATCCACCGAACACCCACCGCCAGCCGAGGAGACCCACCGCCATGTCAGAAGCCACCGTCTTGTATGAAGAGCGCGGGGCCGTGGCCCTGGTCACGCTCAACCGACCCGATGCGCTCAACAGCTTCACGCGCCAGATGCACCACGACCTGTGGGCCGCGCTGGACCGTGCAGAAGCCAACCCGGTGGTGCGCGCTCTGGTGATCACCGGCGCCGGGCGCGGTTTCTGCGCCGGGGCCGACCTGGCCGAGTTCGATTTTGAGCCCGGTCCCGACCTGGTGCAGCGCGCCGACCCCGGCCCGGTGATCGAGCAGGCCTTCAACCCCACCGCGCGGCGCCTGCAAGGCCTGCGCATGCCCACCATTGCGGCGGTCAACGGCGTGGCAGCGGGCGCGGGCGCGTCGCTGGCCATGTGCTGCGACATTGCGATCGCCGCCACCGGCGCAAGCTTCATCCAGGCCTTCAGCAAGATCGGCCTCGTGCCCGACGCGGGTGGAAGTTGGCTCCTGGTGGAGCGACTGGGCCTGGCGCGCGCCATGGCGCTGGCCCTGACTGGCGACAAGCTGCCGGCCACCCAGGCGAAGGAGTGGGGAATGATCTGGGAGGTGAGCGATGACTGCGTGGGCGCCTCCCTGGCCATGGCCAGCAAACTCGCCGCCATGCCGACCCGCGCACTGGTGGCCACACGTGCGCTCTTGCGCGACGCCTCCACACGCACCCTGAGCCAGCAGCTGGATGTGGAGCGCGACACACAGTCGGCGCTGGGCAAAACCCACGACTACATCGAAGGCGTGATGGCGTTCCGCGAAAAACGCCCGGCGCAGTTCAAGGGGGAATGATGAGCCCACACGAACGAGCGACCCGGGTAGGCCAAACCATGTTCGCGGTCGATACCGCGAGCAAGGACACCATGGGCATGGAGCTGCTGAGCTGTGAGCCCGGTCTTGCGGTGATGCGCATGCAAGTCAAACCGCTGCACCTCAACGGACATCAGATCTGCCACGGCGGTTTCATCTTCACACTGGCCGATTCCACCTTTGCATTCGCCTGTAACAGCCACAACAAGAACGCGGTCGCCGCGGGCTGCAGCATCGAATTTTTGCGGCCTGCGCACGAGGGTGATGTGCTCACCTGCGACGGCGTGGAGCAAACCCTCAGCGGCCGCCACGGCATTTACGACATGCGGGTGACCAACCAGCGTGGTGAGGTGGTCGCGATGTTCCGCGGCAAGAGCGCCACCATCCAGGGCACTGTCTTCCCGGAGGACGCATGAAGCACTTTCCCCTGGAGCCCATCGAGAAAGCCAGCATCGACGAACTGCGCGCCCTGCAGCTCAAGCGCTTGCAGGCCACGTTGCGCCACGCGTATGCCAACTCGCCCGTGTACCGCGCCAAGTTCGACGCGGCGGGCGTGCACCCGGACGACTGCCGCAGCCTCGCCGATCTCGCGAGGTTTCCCTTCACCACCAAGAGGGACCTGCGCGACAGCTACCCCTTCGGCATGTTTGCCGTGCCGCGTGAGCAGTGCGCCCGCATCCATGCCAGCAGTGGGACCACCGGCAAGCCCACGGTGGTGGGTTACACGCTGAAAGACATCGACACCTGGGCCACGGTGGTGGCGCGCAGCATCCGCGCCAGCGGTGCCCGCCCGGGCGACCTGGTGCATGTGAGCTATGGCTATGGCCTGTTCACCGGCGGCCTGGGCGCACACTACGGTGCCGAAAAACTGGGTCTCACCGTGGTGCCTTTCGGCGGCGGCCAGACCGAGCGTCAGGTGCAGCTGATCCAGGACTTTCGGCCCGACATCATCATGGTCACGCCCAGCTACATGCTGGCCATCGCCGACGAGTTCGAGCGCCAAGGCATCGACCCGCGCGAGAGCAGCATGCGCATCGGCATCTTCGGCGCGGAGCCCTGGACCAACGACATGCGCGTGGCGATCGAGGCGCGCATGGCCATTGATGCGGTGGACATCTATGGCCTGTCGGAAGTGATGGGGCCGGGTGTGGCCAACGAGTGTGTGGAAACCAAGGACGGCCCGACCATCTGGGAGGACCACTTCTACCCCGAGATCATCGATCCCGAGACCGGTGAACCCGTGGCCGATGGCGAGATGGGCGAGCTGGTTTTCACCAGCCTGACCAAGGAGGCGCTGCCCATCATCCGCTACCGCACGCGCGACCTCACGCGCCTGCTGCCTGGCACGGCGCGCACCATGCGCCGCATGGAAAAAATCACCGGCCGCAGCGACGACATGATGATCGTGCGCGGCGTCAACGTGTTCCCCACGCAGATCGAAGAGCTGATCCTCAAGCGCCCCGAACTCAGCGCGCACTACCAGTGTGTGTTGACCCGCGAAGGCCCGATGGACAACCTCACGGTGGTGGTTGAAACACGTGCCGGGCTCTCGCCCGAGAGCATCGAGGCGCGTGCCGCGGCCAAGCAACTGCAGCACGAAGTCAAGGTGTATGTGGGCAGCAGCGTGGCGGTGGAGCTCAAGCCCGAAGGCGGTGTGGAGCGCAGCCAGGGCAAGGCCAAACGCGTGGTGGATCTGCGCTCGCGCTCGGCTTGAGTGTTGCGAATGCCCACTGGCGGACGCCGCCGGTGTGGCAAAACGCACCCGCCGAAGTGGAAACCCCTAGCCGGGCAAGTGTTTGCTGCCCTACATTACCCCCCACAGTTGGGGAAGACATGGACAAAAACACATTGTTTGGCAAGACCGCGGCAGGGCGCGAAGCGCTCACCTCCCGACCGGCGGGTCTCGGGCCGCGCCTGCGCTCGCTGCTGATCATGGTGGATGGCAAACGCAACCTGGCCGAGTTCGAAAAACTCAGCGGTTCGCTGGAGCAGGCCACCCAATCGCTCAACGAGCTGATGGCCGGGGGCTGGGTCGAGATCGTGGGTGCCGACGGTTTGCCGAAAGTGGTGGCTGCGACCTCCACGCCGGCCCCGGTGGCGGTGCCCGCCGCAGCGCCGTTTCAGCCCGAGGCGTCTCAGCCCGTGCAACTGCCGCCACTGGCTCAACCGGCGGCGGCTGTGCCCGCCCCCACGTTGCCGTTCAGCGAAGCTCGCAGACAGGTTGTGCGCTTCATCAACGACCAGCTCGGTCCCATGGGCGAGACGCTGGCCATCCGCGCAGAGGGTTGCAAGACGCCTGCCGACCTGCAGGCCGCGCTGCCCCGCATCCGCGACGGGCTCAAGAGCTTCAAGGGCTCTGCGGTGGTGCAGCAGTTCGACGAGGAACTGGCAGGCCGCCTGCCCAAGGTCTGAGGCGCGGCGCGCTCAGTCGGACAACCAGGCGCCCAGGCGCGCCGCATCCGCCACACCCAGCTTCACGGCCTGGCTTTCAGTCGGCCAGTCCAGCGGGCATTTCAGCAAGCGGTTGTCGCGCGAAACCAGCGCGGTGACGCGCGTGCGCTGGCCGCGCAGCATCTGCACATCGTCGAGCTTGTGGATGCGCCAGGCCTCGGACGCACCACCGCGCCTCACCGGCGCCAATTCCAGGCCCAGCCACTCGTCGCCCGCGGCCATGCCGGCGGCCTCGGCCGCACCACCGCGCAGCACGGTCTTGATCTGCACGCTGCCACTGGACTCGGCCACGCGCAGGCCCAACTGCTGGGCCAGCGGCGCCTTGTCGTGCGTCTGCTTGGTGCCCTGGCCTTGCAGCAGGTCGATCAGGGGCAGGTCGGCCGTGCTGTGCACCCAGGCGGCGACTTCACCGTCAAAGCTGCGTTTGCCCAGGCGCTTGAGCGCGCGCAGCAGATCGGCTTCGCGCATGGGGCCGCCCTTGCAGCGTGTCCAGACTTCGCGCATCACCGCGTCCAGTGTGGTGTGGCCCTCGGCGCGCAGGGTGAGTGGTGTAGTAGCTCACCGTGGCGTTCGGCGTGTTCTCGTGCATGCGGTAGTACTTCACCCACGCGTCGAAACTGGCCTGCGCCACGCTCTGCACATGGCGGCCCGGGGTCTGCTGCACCTGGTTGATGGTCTTGGCCACCAGCTGCAGATAGGTCGCGTCGTCGATCAGGCCGGCGCGGCGCAGCATCAGGTCGTCGTAGTAGCTGGTGAAGCCTTCGAAGAACCAGAGCAACTCGGTGTAGTTTTCAGCCGCGTAGTCGTAGCGCTTGAACTCGGCCGGACGCAGGCGTTTGACGTTCCACGTGTGGAAGTACTCGTGGCTGATGAGACCCAGCAACGTGGTGTAGCCGTCGGTCGCCTTGAGCGCGGCGGGTTTGTCGCTGGTGGACGGGCGCAGGCGCGGCAGGTCGGCGCGCTGGCAGATGAGCGCGGTGGAATTGCGGTGCTCCAGCCCGCCGTAGCCGTCGGCACTGGCGTGCAGCATGAACACGTAGTTGGAAAACGGAGGTGCACCGTCGCCATGCCAAAAGGCGATCTGTGCTTCGCAGATGCGGCGCGTGTCGTCGATCAGGCGTTCGCCATCGAGCCAGGCCCCGGCGCCGCTGATCACGAAGCGGTGTTCCACGCCGCCAGCGGTGAACTGGCCGTTCCAGAACTGGCCCATTTCCACCGGGCAGTCGGCCAGTTCGTCGTAGTCGGCTGCGCGGTAGTGGCCAAAGCCCGCAGCGTCCACACTGTGCGCGGGCAGACCTGTGACGACGTTCCAGCCCTGGGTGGCGGGGCTCGCCACGATCTCCAGAGATTGGGGTTGGTCTTCCTGGCCGGTCACGCGCAGGCACAGGCTGGTGGCGTTGAAAAACCCGCGTGTGCTGTCCAGAAAGGCGGTGCGCACCGAAGCGTCGAACGCGTACACGGCGTATTGCAGTTCCAGCGGGTGGCCCGCCGCCGCGTCGGCCTGCCACTGGTGCTTGTCGAGCTGCTTCATCTCAACGGGACGGCCGTCTTGCCAGGCTTGCAGGTCTTGCAGGTGCTGCGAAAACTCGCGCACCAGATAGCTGCCCGGGATCCACACCGGCAAGCTCACGCGTTGGTTCTTCGCGGGTTGTTCGATCACCAGCGTGACGGCAAACAGGTGCGCGTTGGCATCCTGGACCGAAACAGTGAAACGCACGCCGGTGGGGGCTGCAGGACGTTTGGGCATCAGAGGGCTCCTGCACCGATGAAACAACTCAGCGCCGCAACGGCCGAGAGACGAAAACGCAACTTGAGCCAGGCACCGAGCCCGGCTTGGGCATAGAGCCTGCGATCGACCAGGTAACACACGATCAACACCACGCCCAGCCAGGCCAGGCCCGCATAGGGCGGCATCACCAGGCCAGGCCAGGCCAGCAGCGAGGGCATCACGCCCCAGATGAAATGCGCCTGACCGTCGGGCGCCTGCGCCAGCCGGCTCCAGCCGATGCCCCAGTGGATGCCACCGAGAAAGGAGGCGATGAGGGCGGCATAGGCCGCCAGCGCCAGGGCCACCCAGGCCTGCAGGTCGGGCGTGACCAGCCACACCAGCAGCGCCAGACCCACCAGCGGGATCAGGCCGGCGTAGCCCAGGTTGTGGATGAGCGGGTACTCGTGCGGCTCGCCGGGGACATCGGACAAAGGCATGCGCAGCTGCATCAGTTGAGCAGGGTTTCGATGCGGTCGGCCGTGATGAATCCCGGCACCCGGGTGTCGTTGGTGAAGATCATGGTGGGCGTGCCCTTGATGCCGTGTTTGCTGGCCAGGCGGCTGTTGCGCTCGATGGCTGCGGTGTCACAGGTGGCGGCGGCGGGCGGCTGGTTGTTGACCATCCAGGCGCTGTAGGTCTTGGCCTTGTCCTTGGCGCACCAGATGCGGCGCGATTTTTCCGCCGAGTCCGGCCCGAGCACCGGGATGAGGAACACGTGCACCGTCACGTTGTCGAGATCGGCAAACTCCTGGTGCAGCTTTTTGCAGTAGCCGCAGTTCGGGTCTTCAAACACCGCCATCTTGCGTTTGCCGTTGCCACGCACCAGGGTGAAGGCGTCTTTCAGCGGCAGGTCCTTGAAAGCCAGAGCGGTGAGCTTCTCCAGGCCCGGGTGTCGATCAGCGTGCCCTGGATCAGGTAGTTGCCTTCGGCGTCGGTGTAGAAGATGTCGCTGCCGTTGATGCGGACTTCAAAGACGCCTGGCATCGGCGTCTTGCTGACTTCGTCAATGGCCGGCAGCTTGGGCAGGCGCTCGGCGAGGTTCTTGCGGATGGCGGCTTCCTGCGCCAGCGCGCCCAGGGACAAGGCGGTCAGCGCCAGCAGCAACAAGGACTTGAAACATTTCATTGTGGGGGCGCTCTGTGGCGATCGGGGGGGGAAAGGGAGTTCAGGCCGGCTGGCCCATGGCCTGGCGCGCCAGCCAGCGTTTGAGCGGGCCGCTGCGGTTGAAACTGCTCAGGCCCCAGTTGCGCAACGCCTGCACGCGGCTGTCCTCGTGGGAAAACAGGCCAAACAAACTGTCGGTGACCCAGCCCATGGCACCCACCTCGGCAGCGCGGGCGCGCTCATAACGGCGCAGGAGTTTGAGGTCACCCAGATCGCGCCAGTACTCGCGCGCATGCAGCACGCGGGCGAGTTCGGCCACATCGGCCAGGCCCACATTGAGGCCCTGACCCGCCAGCGGGTGCATGGCGTGCGCCGCGTCGCCGGCCAGCGCCACGCCGCCGGTGGCGGTGCGGGCGATCCAGCGCTGTGCGCGCGAGAGTTCGAGGGGCCAGGCTTGGGCGGGGCTGTCCATGTGCAGGGTGCCCAGGGTGTTGGCGCTGCGCGCCTGCACCGCCTGGGCCAGGGTGGAGGGGTCGGACTGCAGCCAGGCGTCGGCCTGCGCTGCAGGAACAGACCACACCAGGGCCACAGAGTTCCCCTGCGCGCCACCCAGCGGCAGCAGGGCCATCACCTCTCCGTGCGCGAACCACTGGCGCGCCACACCGCCATGGGGCAGTTCGCAGCGCAGCCGCGCCGCCACCGCCTTGTGGTCGTAGGGGCGCACGTCAAACGCCAGGCCGAGTTGCTCGCGGGTCTGGCTGCGCTTGCCCTCGCAGACCACGGTGAGGGCAGCGGCCGGGGTTTCGGTCAGGCGCTCGATGCTGCCCTGGAAGCCCACGGCATCGCTCAGGCGTTGTTCCAGTGCGGGCACATCCACGATCCAGGTGAGGGCGTCGCTGCTCTGGTCGCTGGCCGAGAAGTTGAGCTCGCCGCCGTCGTCGCCCCAGACCTGCATCGCGTTCACCGGGGTGATGGCGCCCGGTTGCGGGCCGCTGTCGTCGGTTTCGGGCCAGGCCCGCACCGAGCGCAGCACCTCGCGCGAGGCGCTGTTGAGTGCATAGGCGCGAACGTCGGGGGTGATGGTTTCGCGCGGTTGGCTGACCAGTGCCACCCGCAGGCGGTCGCGCGCCAGCAGGAGGGCCAGTGTCTGGCCCACCACACCCGCGCCCTGCACGGCGACACGCGGGGGTGTTGCATTCATGGAGGGATTTTAGGAGCAGGGCACAATCCGGCCCTTCCACGGGCCAAACCCCTGCGGGCCGCCCCGGCTTTCCACCCCCGAACCTGCTGCCCCCCGCCATGAATCCAGCCAACACCCCTGCCACCCCCGCCGCCGACGTGCAGGCCACCATCGAAGAACTCTGGGTCTACCCGGTCAAGTCCTGCGCCGGCATTTCGTTGCGCGAATGCGAGCTGACCGACACCGGCCTGCTCTACGACCGCGCGTGGATGGTGGTGGACAGCGAGGGTGAATTTGTCAGCCAGCGCGAGCTGCCGCGCATGGCGCTGATCCAGCCCTCGTTCAAGATGGGTCAGCTGATGCTGCGCGCACCGGGCATGCTGTCGTTGCACCTGGGGCTGGACGTGGCCGAAGGCCCGCTCAAGGTGCGGGTGTGGGCCGACGCGGTGGACGCCTGCGACATGGGTGATGTGGCGGCGCAGTGGTTCAGCGACTTTCTCGGTCCGGACGCACCTTCGCATCTGAAAAAGTTGCGGCTGGCGCGGTTCGATCCCGATGTGAAACGCCCCTGCGACCCGGCCTGGACCGGCGGGGTGGAGGCCACCACCCAGTTCGCCGACGGTTTTGGCCTGCTGGTGACCAGCAACGCCTCGCTGGCCGACCTCAACGCTCGCCTGGTGGCCGCCGGCCACGCGCCCGTGGACATGCGCCGTTTCCGGCCCAACATCGTGCTGGGCGCCGTGGAGTCGCACGACGAAGACCGCGTGGGTGCCATGAACATCATCACCGGCGACGGCACGGCGGTGATCGAACCCGTGAAGCCCTGCGGCCGCTGCCCCATTCCCAACGTCGACCCGACCACCGCTGTGCCCAGCCCGGCGGTGGGCGACACGCTGCAGACCTACCGGCAAGACCCACGCCTGAACGGCGCCGTCACCTTCGGCATGAATGCCATCGTGATCGAGGGCGACGGGCAGGTGCTGCGCGTGGGCCAGACCGTCAACGCCGATTGGCGTTTCTGACAACAGCAACCCCCGCGATCCGAAAGTTTTCCATGAGCCTCCAATGCGGCATCGTGGGCCTGCCCAACGTGGGCAAGTCCACCCTTTTCAACGCGCTGACCAAAGCCGGCATCGCGGCCGAGAACTACCCCTTCTGCACCATCGAGCCCAACACCGGCGTGGTGGAAGTGCCCGATCCACGGCTGGCGCAACTGGCCGCCATCGTTGAACCCGAGCGTGTGGTGCCGGCGATCGTGGAGTTTGTGGACATTGCCGGCCTGGTGGCGGGCGCGAGCACCGGTGAAGGCCTGGGCAACAAGTTTCTGGCGCACATCCGCGAGACCGATGCCATCGTCAACGTGGTGCGCTGTTTTGAAGACGACAACGTGATCCACGTGGCCAACAAGGTCGATCCCATCGCCGACATCGAGGTCATCCTCACCGAACTCTGTCTGGCCGACCTCGCCGCCGTGGAGAAGGCCCTGCACCGCGTGAGCAAGACCGCGCGCTCCGGCGACAAGGAATCCATCAAGCAGGTGGCGATTCTGGAGAAGTGCCAGGCCGCACTCAACAACACCCAGCCGGTGCGCACCATCGACTTCAGCAAGGAAGAGCAGGCGCAGCTCAAGCAGTTTTTCCTGATCACGGCGAAGCCCGCCATGTTCGTGGCCAACGTGGCCGAAGACGGCTTCGAGAACAACCCGTTCCTCGACCGCCTGCGCGAATTCGCCGCGAAACAGAACGCGCCCGTGGTCGCCATCTGCGCCAAGATCGAGGCCGAACTCTCCGAGATGGACGATGCCGACCGGCTCGAATTCCTCAAGGAATTGGGTCAGGACGAGCCCGGCTTGAACCGCCTGATCCGCGCGGCTTATCAGTTGCTCGGTCTGCAGACCTACTTCACCGCCGGTGTGAAAGAAGTGCGCGCCTGGACCATCCACGTGGGCGACACCGGCCCGCAGGCCGCCGGTCCGTGCCCAGACCATCGCGTTTGACGACTTCATCAACTTCAAGGGCGAACAAGGCGCCAAGGACGCCGGCAAGATGCGCGCCGAAGGCAAGGAGTACGTCGTCAAGGACGGCGACGTGATGAACTTCCTGTTCAGCAGCTGAACGCCACCATGACCCAGACTGGCCAGCCCGAACCCCAGCGCCTGGCCAAACGCCTGGCCGCACAACTGCCGTGCTCGCGCAGCGACGCCGAAAACTACATCGCCGGCGGCTGGGTGCGGGTGGACGGTGTGGTGGTGGAAGAGCCCATGGAGCGGGTGAGCGACCACCAGACCGTGCTGCTGGACCCCAAGGCCAGGCTGGAGCCGCTGGAGTCAATGACGCTGATCTGGCACAAGCCGGCCAACCGCGTGCTCCCCGACGAACCACTGCTGCCCGACGCACTCGCGGCCAAGTGGTTCACCAACAGCAACCGCTTCAAGGGCGACCGCTCCGGCGTGCGCCCGCTCAAGGCGCACCTGCACAAGCTGCTGCCAGTGTCACCGCTGGGCACCAAGGCCAGTGGCCTGATGGTGTTCACGCAAAACCCGAGCGTGGCGCGCAAGATGACCGACGACGCGGGTCAGCTGGAACACGAGTGGCTGGCCGAGGTGGCGGCCGATCCCGAGCTGGAAGACGAAGCCCGGCGTGACGCGGTGCTCAAATCCTTGGGCAAGGCGCTGTTCTTTGATGGCTGGGCCGTGCCCTCGGCGCGCGCCAGCTGGCAGAGCGAACTGCGCCTGCGCCTAGCCATCAAGGGCAACCGGCCGGGTCAGGTGGCGCACCTGTGTGAGCGCGCCGGTTTGCAACTCACTGCCTTGCGCCGCCTGCGGCTGGGCCGCATTTCGCTGGCTGGTCTGCCGGTGGGCGAGTGGCGTTACCTGCTGCCCTACGAACGCTTCTGAGACAGCGAGCCCGACTGCGCCCGCGCGGCCCACACGCTCAGGGCCATGGCCAAGACCAGCACGGCCAGACCCACTTGATTGAGGCTGAGCATGCGGCCCTGCGCAATCATCAACCCGCCCAGCGCCGCACCCATGGCCTGACCGCCGTACATGGCCGAGGTGTTGAGCGCCACCGTGGCGGGTGCCAGGGCCGGTGAGATGTGCACCAGCCGCGCCTGCTGCGCCGAGTTCACCGCAAAGCAGCCCAGCGCCCATGGCACCAGCACCAGAGCCTGCTGCCACACGCCGCCCTGGCCCAGTGGCCACAGCAGCAGGCTCAGCACGATCAGACCGAGCGAGATGAGCACAGCGCGCGCCGACCCGATGCGGTCGATCCAGCGCGACATGCCCACGTTGCCCGCCAGACCAAAGGCGCCGAACCACAGGAACATGAGCGACAGCGCGCCGCCGCCCAGACCCAGGGTCTGGAAGAAGTAGGGCGCAAAGTACGAGAACAGCGTGAACTGCCCGAAGGCAGAGAGCAGCGTCACGCCCACGGCCAGCATGAGCGGCGCTGAACCCAGTGTGGCCTGCCAGGCCTGGCGCGACAGGGCGGCGGGTTTGATGCCGTCCGGCATCTCGCGCCAGACCCAGGCCGCGCTGGCCAGCGACATCAGCGCCACCAGGCCAAACGCCCAGCGCCAGCCCAGCGTGCCACCAATCCAGGCCGACAGCGGCATGCCCATGACCGAGGCCACCGACCAACCGAGGAACACGAAGGTGATGGCGCGTCCGCGCTGATCGGGCCGCACCAGCAGGCCCACGCAGGCCGCGGCCTGCGGTGTGAAGACGGCGGGCGAAATGACGGCCAGCACGCGCAGCGGCAGCAGGCTGGCGTAGCTCGGGGCGAGAGCGCAGGCGGCGGTGAGCAGGCCGTACCAGAGCAGCGAGATGGTGAGCAGGCGGCGGCGGTCCCAGCCGGCCACCAGGCTGGCAAAGGCCGGCGCGCCCAGGCCCATGAGGATGGCCGCTGCCGTGATGAGCTGACCCGCCTGCGGGATCGACACGCCCAGCGACTGGCTGATGTCGTTGAGGGTGCCCGGCACCACCATCACGCCGGTGCCGATCACAAAGTTGCCGACCATCAAGGCCCAGAGGGCGCGTGGCAGGGCCGAAGTGCTGGTGCTCATCCTTGGTAGGCGCCGGGAAAGAACCAGAGCAGCGCCGCCGTCATGGTGAGGTAGCGCGCGAACTTGCCGATGGCCATGTAGAGCACGCAGGGCCAGAACGGAAACTTGAGCCAGCCGGCCACCGCGCACAGCGGGTCGCCCACCACCGGAAGCCAGCTCAGCAGGCAGGCTTTGGGTCCGAACCGCTCGAGCCAGGCCAGCGCGCGCACATCGACATGGTGCCCGCGTGCCTTGTCCACCGCCTTGTGTGCTCCAAGGCCCATGGCCCAGCTCACCGCGCCGCCCAGCGTGTTGCCGGCGGTGGCCACCAGGATGGCTGGCCAGAACAATTCGGGGTTGAGTTTGATGAGGCCGAACACTGCGGGCTCCGAGCCCATGGGCAACAGCGTGGCCGAGACGAAGGCCACCACGAACACAGTGCTCAGCCCGAATTCGGGCAGGGCCAGGAGTTGCATCAGGTGGTTGAACCAGTCGGGCATGGGCAGCAGAAAAAAACGCCGTCGGTCGGCGTTGTGTGTGGCGTTGCGCGTGGTGTTGTGTGAAATGCGAAAGCAAGGGTTCGGATATCGCCTGCTGAAAAAACAGGCAGGTAGAATCGCCCTCCTTCGCACCCAGCATTGGCCGGACTCCCACCGCCATGCAACTCGGGGCCTTCACCCTGCCCAATGCCCTGTTTGTCGCACCCATGGCGGGGGTGACGGACCGGCCGTTTCGCAAGCTTTGCAAACGGTTGGGTGCGGGTTATGCAGTCAGCGAGATGGTGACCTCGCGCCCCGATCTGCAGGACAGCCTGAAGACCTCGCGCCGCGCCAACCACGAAGGTGAAGCCGCACCCATCGCGGTGCAGATCGCCGGCACCGACGCGCAGATGATGGCCGACGCCGCGCGCTACAACATCGACCGCGGCGCGCAGATCATCGACATCAACATGGGTTGCCCGGCCAAGAAGGTCTGCAACAAATGGGCCGGCTCTGCCCTCATGCAGGACGAGGCATTGGCCATTGAAATCGTGCAGGCCGTGGTGGCCGCGTGCGAACCGCAGGGTGTGCCCGTGACGCTCAAGATGCGCACCGGCTGGTGCGCGAGCGTGCGCAACGCGCCCACACTCGCGCTGGCTGCCGAGTCCGCCGGCGTGCAAATGCTTACCGTGCACGGCCGCACGCGCGAGCAGGGTTACAAGGGCCAGGCCGAGCACGACACCGTGGCCCACATCAAGAGCCGCGTGCGCATCCCGGTGGTGGCCAACGGCGACATCAACAGCCCCGAGCAGGCGCGCGAGGTGCTGCGCCGCACGGGCGCCGACGCCATCATGATCGGCCGCGCCGCGCAAGGTCGGCCGTGGATCTTTCGGGAGATCGCGCACTTTCTCGCCACGGGTGAGCACCTGCCACCGCCCGACCTGGCCGAGGTGCGCGTCTGGCTGCTCGACCACCTGCACGACCACTACGACCTCTACGGCGAGTTCACCGGCGTGCGCAGCGCGCGCAAGCACCTGGGCTGGTACGCGCAGTCGCTGCCGTTGCCGGCTGGCGCCGCAGCCGTGTTTCGCGCCCGCGTGAACACCACCACCACAGTGGACGAGCAGCTGCGCTGCGTGAGCGAGAGCCTGGTCCAGCGACACAACAACAACCCCGAGAGACGACTGGAAACTGGCCGCATGAACAAGAACAACCTGCACGACTGTGTGCGTGCCAGCATGGAAGATTTCTTCCACGATCTCAACGGCACCGACCCGGCCAACCTGCACGACATGCTGGTCAAGGCGGTCGAAAAACCGCTGCTCGAAGTGGTGATGGAGCAGGCGCAGCACAACCAGTCGCGCGCCGCGCTGTGGTTGGGCCTGAACCGCAACACCCTGCGCAAAAAGTTGCTCGAACACAAGCTCATCGACTGAGCCCGCCCCCTTTCAAAAAACCACCAAGACCCTGTTCATGCGCGCACTCATCTCCGTTTCCGACAAGACCGGCATCGTCGAACTCGCCCAGGCACTGCACAGCCTCGGCGTGTCCCTCATCTCCACTGGCGGCACCGCCAAACTGCTGGCCGACCAGGGCCTGCCCGTGACCGAGGTGGCCGAAGTCACCGCCTTCCCCGAGATGCTGGACGGCCGCGTGAAGACGCTGCACCCCAAGGTGCACGGCGGCCTGTTGGCCCGGCGCGATGTGGCCGAGCACATGGCCGCACTCAAGACCCACGGCATCGAGACCATCGACCTGCTGATCGTCAACCTTTACCCGTTTGAAGCCACCGTGGCCAAGCCCGGCTGCACGCTGGATGACGCCATCGAGAACATCGACATCGGCGGGCCGGCCATGGTGCGCAGCGCGGCGAAAAACTGGAAAGACGTGGCGGTGCTGACCGACGCATCGCAGTACGCCGGCGTGATCGATGAACTCAAGGCCAGCGGCAAGGTGAGCGATGCCACGCGCTTTGCCCTGTCGGTCGCTGCGTTCAACCGCATCAGCAACTATGACGGCGCCATCAGCGACTACCTCTCCAGCATCACGTTCGACGCCGCGGCCACCGTGCCCGCGCGCAGCGAATACCCGGCGCAGGCCAACGGCCGCTTCGTGAAACTGCAGGACCTGCGCTACGGCGAGAACCCGCACCAGACCGCCGCCTTCTACCGCGACCTGCACCCCGCGCCTGGCTCGCTGGTGACGGCCAAGCAGTTGCAGGGCAAGGAACTCAGCTACAACAACATCGCTGACGCCGACGCTGCGTGGGAATGTGTGAAGAGCTTCGACGTGCCCGCGTGCGTGATCGTCAAACACGCCAACCCCTGCGGCGTGGCCGTGGGCAAGGATGCCTCGGAGGCCTACAGCAAGGCCTTCCAGACCGATCCCACCAGCGCCTTCGGCGGCATCATCGCGCTCAACCGCGTGCTCGACGGCGCTGGCGCGTTGGCCATCAGCAAGCAGTTCGTTGAAGTGCTCATGGCACCCGGTTACACGCCCGAAGCCATGGAGGTGTTCAAGGCCAAGGCCAATGTGCGCGTGCTCGAAATCGCGCTGCCGCCCGGTGGCCCCACGGCGTGGGACAAAGGCCTGAACCTCACCGACATCAAACGCGTCGGCTCGGGTCTGCTCATGCAGTCGGCCGACAACCACGTGCTCACCCGTGCCGACCTCAAAGCTCGACGACCTCATGTTCGCCTGGACGGTGGCCAAGTTCGTCAAGTCCAACGCCATCGTGTTCTGCAAGGACGGCATGACCATGGGCGTGGGCGCAGGGCAGATGAGCCGGCTCGACTCGGCCCGCATCGCCAGCATCAAGGCGGGCCACGCCAAGCTCTCGCTGCAGGGCACGGCGGTCGCCAGCGACGCCTTCTTCCCGTTCCGCGACGGCCTCGATGTGGTGGTGGACGCCGGCGCGAGCTGCGTGATCCAGCCCGGAGGCTCGATGCGCGATCAGGAAGTGATCGACGCGGCGGATGAGCGCGGCGTGGTGATGGTCACCACCGGCGTTCGCCATTTCCGGCACTGAACGTCCCCGCCCCATGAAAAAGGCCGCTGTGAAAACAGCGGCCTTTTCCGTTGGGCTTCGCAACGCTTCAGCGTGGCAGCAGTTTGAACACCTCGCGCGCCGCCGCCACCGTGTCCGCGATGTCCTGCGCCGTGTGAGCCGCACTCACGAAGCCAGCCTCGTACAAAGCCGGTGCGATGTACACGCCGCGGTCCAGCAAGCCATGGAAGAGTTGGTTGAAGGTGGGGCCGTCGGTGGTCATCACCTTGGCGTAGTTCTGCGGCAACTCGTCAAACAGGAAGAAGCCGAACATGCCGCCCTGGCTGTCGCCACACATCGTCACGCCTTCGGCGTGCGCAGCGGCGGTCAGGCCGTCCACCAGCGAACGTGTGGTGGCCGAGAGGTTCTCGAAGAAACCCGGCCTCTGGATCTCGCGCAGCGTGGCCAGACCACAGGCCGTGGCCACCGGGTTACCCGACAAGGTGCCCGCCTGGTACACGCCGCCCAGCGGGGCGAGTTGTTCCATGACCGCGCGCTTGGCGCCGAAGGCGGCCAGCGGCATGCCGCCACCGATGACCTTGCCCATCACCGTCATGTCGGGCTCAAAGCCGGGGATGAGCTTCGCGTAGACGCTTTGTGCGCCGCCCAGCGCCACCCGGAAACCCGTCATCACCTCGTCGAAGGCCAGCAACGCGCCGTGCTGGGTGCACAGCTCGCGGCAGCGCTTCATGAAAGGCACGCTGGCGCGCACGAAGTTCATGTTGCCCGCGATGGGCTCGATCATCAGGCAGGCCACTTCGGGACCGTGTTCAACGAAAGCCGCTTCGAGTTGCTCGACGTTGTTGTACTCCAGCACGATGGTGTGCTGCACCACTTCGGGTGGCACACCCGCGCTGGTGGGGTTGCCGAAGGTCGCCAGACCCGAGCCGGCCTTGACCAGCAGCGCATCGGCGTGGCCGTGGTAGCAGCCCTCGAACTTGATGATCTTCTTGCGCCCGGTCGCGCCGCGCGCCAGCCGGATGGCGCTCATGCCGGCTTCGGTGCCCGAGCTCACGAGACGCACCATGTCGATGCTCGGCACGAGCTTGATGATCTCTTCGGCCAGCTCCACTTCGCGCTCAGTGGGTGCGCCGTACGAGAAACCCTCGAGCACAGCCTTTTGCACCGCTTCCACCACGGCGGGATGGCCATGGCCCAGGATCATCGGGCCCCAGGAGCCGATGTAGTCGATGTAGCGCTTGCCGTTCGCGTCCCAGAAGTACGCACCCTGTGCACGCTGCACAAAGCGGGGCGTACCACCCACCGCGCGGAAGGCGCGCACCGGTGAATTCACGCCGCCGGGAATGAGAACCTTGGCGCGGTCAAACAGTTGCTGGTTGCGGTCGACAGTGGTCATGGAAAAGCTGCGTTGGTGAGGAAACACGCGCAGCGTTGCGCGTGGGAGAGTCAGTGGCGGGTGGTGTCCAGCGGGAAATCGTCGGCGTCGAGCGTGCTGTCGGAAGCCTGCACCTCCGCCGCGTCTTCGCCTTCTTCGTCGTCTTCGTGAGCCCAGAATAGCCGGTCGGGAACCGCGTGGCCCATACCAGGTTGAAAGCCCGCATCGAGGCATTGGTCGAGATACGTGAGTGCCTCGGCGCATGCCGCCTGGAGATCGCTGCCGCCCGCGATCAACGCACACAGGGCTGCCGACAGCGTGTCGCCCGCACCGGTGAAGGTGGCCTCGAAGCGTTCGTAGCGAGCCGTGGCCAGCACCGCTTCGGGCGAAGCGAGGTGGCTCTCCAGGTACTGATCGGCCGCGTTGAAACCTGTGACGAGCGTGTAAGGCACACCGTGCACGGCGGCGGCCCGGGCCACGTCGCGCGGGCTCGGCGGACGGTCCCCTTCCCACTCGGGCAGCAGCCAGCGGCACAGCGTGCTGTGGTTGCCCACGAGCACGGTGGTCTGCGGCAGCAGGAGTTCGGCACTCGCATCGAGATAGGTCTCGATCGCGAGCTCGTCCCACCACGACAAGTCGGGCATGTAGGCGATGACTGGCACATCCGAGTAGTCGGCGGTGATCTCGGCCACCACGCTGAGGTTCTCGGGGTTGCCCACAAAGCCGACCTTGAAGGCCTGCACCGGCATGTCCTCCAGTGCACAGCGCGCCTGGTCGGCCACGGCCTCTTCATCAAAGGCAAAGTGATCGTGAATGTCCGACGTGTCGCGCACGTAGGCGCCGGTGACGACCGCGAGCACATGGACGGAAGCACTCGACATGGCAGTGATGTCGGCGCTCAGGCCGCCGGCACCGCTGGGGTCGTTGGCGTTGAACACCATCACGCACGGCAAAGCGGCCTCGCCCGGTTGTGCGAGCGCAGCGGGTGTTGTTTTTTCGGGTGTATCGGGCATGGGTTGAGAGTGGGACCGGATTCGTGTGGAAGATGCCCGCAGAATCATCCTGACGCGTCAAACAAGGCATTGGACAGAAGGCCGAAAACGGCTCCCGAAGGGCTGTACCTGGCCCCCTATAACCATGACCGAAACCAAGACTTGGATGTGCCTGATTTGTGGCTGGATTTACGACGAAGCGCAGGGTGCTCCCGAGCACGGCGTTCCGGCTGGAACTCCTTGGGCGCAGGTCCCGATGAACTGGACCTGTCCCGAATGCGGAGCCCGGAAAGAGGATTTCGAGATGGTGCAAATCTGAGATCCTGCTCACGCTGAGGCCGGTCACGGCACTGGCCCACAAGTCACTTGCGTCCCACTTTCCGATCCATCCTCTGGAGCCTGTGAACCGTGAGCACAACACCCCCCCTGAAAGTCCTCGTCGTTGACGACAGCAACACCATTCGGCGCAGCGCCGAGATCTTCCTCAAGCAGGGTGGGCATGAGGTCCTGTTGGCCGACGACGGGTTTGATGCGCTGGCCAAGATCAACGACTACCAGCCAGACCTCGTCTTTTGCGACATCCTGATGCCGCGCCTGGACGGCTACCAGACCTGCGCCATCATCAAGCGCAATGCCCGGTTCGCCAACATCCCTGTGGTGATGCTCTCCTCCAAGGACGGCGTCTTCGACAAAGCGCGCGGACGCATGGTCGGATCGCAGGACTACCTCACCAAACCCTTCACCAAAGACCAATTGCTGCATGCCGTGCAGCAGTTCGGTGCCAACCTAGCCGGAGCTGCATGATGGCCATCCACAAAATCCTCGTTGTCGACGATTCAAAAACCGAA
>LNFM01005245.1_pt1 | contig 22711 bp, 43 predicted proteins | sample 596031 | NCBI WGS metagenome assembly LNFM01 (sample SAMN04254537, study PRJNA301005) | activated carbon metagenome | isolation source: dual media filters at the Ann Arbor, Michigan drinking water treatment plant | place: USA: Ann Arbor | reverse complement strand
GACCCGTTCCCGGCACTTCGACGACCATCCGGCCGGACAGGAAGCAACACGTAGTCGCCCCGTTCGGGAAGTCCGCATCCGCAATCGTGCTGAACACGCCCGTATTGACGTTGTAGTAGTACCCCGCCGTTCCATCGACCATCAGGATTCTCGTGCCGTCGTCAGCCATGTTCACGCGGCCGGATGACGTGCCAAACGTCCCGAGTTCCGTAATTCCGGAAGCCGCGTTGATGCTGTAAAACTTGTCGAACTGCGCTGCATACAGCAGATCGGACACCGACACCGTGTGCATTCCGCGGATCGGCGTCGCACCCAGCGACACGAACGGCGCTAGGCCCGGAGTCGGGAAGTACGCCACGCGCGTCTTGTCCTGCTCGAACTGGATCTCGGCGTACAGGTTCACGCGCCGCTGTGCCGTCACGTTCGGTGACTTGCCCTGCACGCCTAGCCCGAACAGTTGTATCGGCTGCGTCATCGGTACGTATCCGAATAGACGTTGTAAGGCGAGTTCACCAGAAGCGCCGAGTCATAGCGCAGGATCTGATCCTGCCGATTGAGTCGCTTCAAGTTGCCCAGCGACAGGTCCGCCTGCCGCTGAATGTTCGGCGTCACCGGTTTGCCATAGTCGTCTGCCAGTTCGACAGCCAGATTGAAGATCAGCGCCCGCGCGTAGCCCGGAGGAAGGTTGATCGGGTCTGTGTAGGCAGTGAACTCCTGAATTTGCGCGAACGTGTCGAGATACAAATCCATCGCCACGTTAGGAACCGGGTACAGCGTGATATTCCCGGTTGGGTAAGAACGGTCATAGAACAGCACCAGCGGAATGCCGCCTGCCGTCTTGTACGGGATGCCGTCGTACTGCACACGGTCGATTGGCTTTACCGGGTAGTCGACGTTCAGGTACCGCGCAAATGCGTTGACGATCCTGACCGGGCGCGTGGCATTCCACGTTTGCCCCGGGCCAATCGCGTACGTTCCCACGTTGGCCGTGATCGGGAAGTTTTGCTGTTCAATCGTATAAACCGCAAGCGACTGAGTCCACCACGAATCCAGCAGACCATTTATAGCGTCAAGCCCGGTCTGCATGTCGGCATCGGTTAGCGTTTCCTGCGTGCCGATGACGACGAGCTTACCCATCGCCGCCCGGATCAGATCGCCAACCGTGTTGTATGCCATTTACGCCACCTTGCGCGGGCGACCCGGGCCGCGACGGATAACCGCCGGCTCGTTCGCTTCTTCCGGCACATCACCTGCCCATTCGGCAAGCTGTGCCAGTTCTCCGGCTTCGTCCTCAACGACGACTTCCTCGCCGTTCGGGCCGTAGATCATCTTCGGGTACTCGAGGAACATTTGCGCTCCTAGTTGCCGGAGAAAGCTTTCGCCCTCCCCGGCATAACGCCGTTAGTCCGGCGTAGTGGGCGAGTTGTTGATAACGCACCAGTCAATCCGCGTGGTCGCAGTCGCGTTGGCCGTGCCGAAGATCGTGAACGATCCATTAGCCGGCACGACACGCTCCACACGCAGCAACGTGGCGTCCGCCGTGGTTTGCGCCACGACGGCCATCACGAAGCTACTGATGGTCACGTAAGGATTGGTGATGACGACAGACGACGCGCCGGCAGCGATAGCGCAAGAACCCTTCATCGCGTTCGCAGTGGCCGCACCCGTGGTCGGGGCCGCCGTGCTGTTAGTTGCAATGCCTTGGGCGATCATTGCCGCTTCCGTTGAAGCCGGAAACTCGCAAACCTGCCCCGCCGGGTAACCCGAATATGCCTGGATGAGTGCAACAGTCATGTTCGTTCTCCCTTACACCGCAGCGATGACAGCGAGTTCTGGGTACGTTGCCGCCCATCCGAACAAGATATCGAATCGCATGATGTAGTTGTCGTTTACCGGGTCATACGCCTCGATCACGCGCATGTTCACGCCCTTGTGCGACTCCTGCGCCACACTGATGACGCCCTTCCCGCCCGGAGGCGCGTAAAGCGGCACAGTGGCCAGCGTGAAGGCATCGCGGTGATACGCGATATTGCAAGCGTAAGCAGCCGCGTTGCCCTGAAACACGTTAAGCGCGGCGTTGTTGGCCGGAGAAGCCGTGACGTTCTGGAACGCACCGGAAGGCGTCAGAGCGGGCGCAATCGGGATCGACGTAGCCGAAGCCAACACATCCGCCGTCACGGTGAACTGCGCAAGCACGCCAGTGGACTGGCGAGACTGCGGGTTAACCGCGAAAACGTTGGCGAAAGTGATCTTGCTTCCACGGGAGATCGTGCCCGTGATCGCCGCACCGTTCACAGTGATAGTGGAACCGGATTGCCCGGCACCGTTCACCGCGTTAGCCGCCGTCGCCGGCTGCGTGCCCGCCGTATGGTTCACGACGTTCTGATCCATCGCCACGTTAAAGCCGAGCGCATCGACCATCATGCCGCTGCCGTACTGGTCCGAGATTTTGGACTGCGAGTTGAACAGCCCGGCGAGACCTTGCACCATGCCCGCATTGAGTGCCGGATTCATGACAAAGGACCGCTGGCGATCACGAGGCGCCGCCATCTCGTCGAGACGTTGACCGGCTTGCGTGAAGAACTGCAGGGCTTGCGCTTGCGTGGTCGGAACCACGCCAGTGCCAGCCGGCGAGAGGATCGCGTTATACGTCGCGGTACGCGCAAGGTCGAGGCCTTGACGATCCACTTCGTTAGCGACAGTCGCCATGGCACCCATCAGCATAGGTTCCATCTGCGCAATGCTCAGGGTACGTTCCTGAGAATTGAAGTTCAGGTCGGTACCGCCCTGAGTCAGCGTCAGAGGCACAGTGCTTTGAATCGTGCCCTGCGGAACTGCCACACGACCGGCACGCCACGTATACCGCGGAGGCCGCTTGATGTTGATGGTCTGACCCGGCGCGTAACCTCGGGCCATGTTCGACGAGAATTCCGACTCCCACGAGCGGTTCACGCCCTTGGAGAAAGTCAGCATGTTTTCCAGGATGGCCAAAGACTCTTTGGCTACAACGCTGGTAGTTGCGAATGAATTAGACACGGCAAGTACCCTTTAAGACGGGGTGAATCCTTACCGAGCCCAACGTGCCCCTTGCTTGCGGCGCAACTGCTCATACTCCTGCATAGACATCTTTGCAGGGTCAGCAGTCGTAGACTTGCCGCTACCAATTGGCCTGATCGGGTCCGGTGCCTTGCTCACTTGCGGCGCCTTAGTCGTTGCAATATCAGCTTCAATCCGTCCGAGCGCCTTGACTTGCGCAACGGGGGATAGCTGACTGATTCGACTTGCTTCCGCTGGGTGTTTAGCCAGGTGGTACGTGAGCAACGCACCGACATCGCTTTCTAGGATCGCCTCGCGCATCGCTTGCGTAAGGGGCACTTCGTCTGCAGCTTCCATGACAGCGTCAAAGTCCTGCACTTCCGTGCGCACCTTTTGAAGTTGCGCCTGGAACTGCTGAACGCGCTGCTGCTGCGTTCCTTCTTGCGTGCTGCGCTGCTGCCGCGATTCCATCTCGGCGAGCGCCTTCTGCACCTTCTGTTCCGCTTTGTACTCTGCACGCGCTTCGATATATTCCTCGTACGTCTCGAAGGCATCGCGCTGCGGTGCGGCGTCTGTCGGTTCCGCTTTCTGCACGGGCTGTGCAGTGCGTTCTTCCGACATACGCTTGTAGAGTTCCGCTTCGGCTTCCTTGCGGGCGAGATACGCCGCATTGCGCTTGGACTTGCGCACAATGCGATCGACCTCCTCCTGCGAGTAAGTCTTAGTCGGCTTCTCTTCCTTCTCTTCCTGCTCCGCTTCCTCTGCCTGTTCAGGCTCGGTAGCGGGTTGCTGCTCCATCAGTTCGGCGAGCGGATGCGGTTCTTCCGCAACCACGCCGCCTAGGCTGGTTTCTTCCATTGTCCTGCCTCCATCTACAGCGAGTTCCCATCTCGGGAGTCGCGTTTCGGGGATGCTCCGTCATCTCGACGGTGCTTGCGCCTTTAACGGAAGGCGCTGCCGCGTTAAGTGATAACCGTATTCACGCCGCTGGCACCAGTGCCGAGCGCCACCCAGCCGGCCGGCGTGCGCACTGCGGGTCCGCCTTCTACGCCGGCTTGCGTGCTGGTGCAGTATTGGCCGTTTGTCGCGCCAAGCGTCGTCACCGCAATTGGGTCTAGCGCCAAGTCAAAGCCATATACGTTAAATACCGGAGTACCCGACGGCGCCACTACCGGAACAGATGTTCCTTCGATCACGTTATTGCCTGCACTGCGCACGTTGAACGTTCCAGTAGTAGACCGCACAATGCCGCCCGATGCGTTGTTGAATCGATTTCCGTGCAGGTTTACGTTGATCGTTCCAGATGTTCCCGAAGTCGAAATGATTTGGGGTATCTGAGTGTCGCAATGAAACAAGGTGATGTTTCCAGACACCAGCGACCCACCAATCATGCCGTCACCCGTGCGCTGTTCCATGCTCACAATGAGATGGCCAGTTTGTGCCGTGGCAATGTTGACCGCTCGCCCCGTCGCCCCGCCATTGATAAAGCCGCGCACTACTAAGCGCCGATACGTTCCAGTCGCCTGCACAGCAAACTGCGCCGCCCCGTTTCCGAAAGACGGCTCGGTAATGTTCACGCCGACATCGCCATCTAGAACAACGCAAGCCGTCGAGATAAGAATCGGAATGCCAGTAGAAGGCGAATCAAGTTGCGGCTGGAACGTAGTGGGAACAATCTCCAACTTACGCACCGTGCAAACGTTCGACGCGCTCCGGTTGATTTGCACGCCAAAGCGACACTGCGCGCTAACGCCATTGATGTAGACATAGTCCGCTACATCGTTCGCGCTATTGCTCGCGTTCACGCGCACCGCTTCGCCTTGCAACGTCCGCCCGCCAACATCTTCGAATGACACGAACAGGCGGTCTACATCGTTCGGATACGCCACGCAGATGGCGCCTGCCGCTAGCGCCGTGCGGATATTCGTGCCACGCACCCGAACGCCAATGCAATCGCCGCGCGTCCATTGGAAGTTGGGGAATCCGGGCGCTTCATACGGATGCACGACGACTCCATCATCGCCATTGTTACCGCTGATCCCGATGGCCTGCACGTTCTGCTGCGGCCCGTACATGTGCAGCATGTCGGAGTTCGTTATCGGGCAATGCAGGCCCATGATGATGCCGTCACGTATCGCGCCAGTGTGCAGAGCATACTTTTCCGCCCGCGCCACATTCAGGCGGAATACACGGAAATTCTGAATTAGCCCCATGTTGACCGCGCACGAATTAATGTTTGAAGTGCCAGTCGTGTTAAGGGGCCAGTTGTAATCGATCAACCCATCGCACTGCAACGTAATGTCACGATCACACTTCACCGCCGTTGCTTGTCCTGACGGTGCGCCGCTTGGTACGTAGTTCAACTGAATGGCAACAGTGTTCGCGTCAGTCACTGACAGAACGGTGGCCACAAGGTTGAATACTGACAGCGTGGAACCCTGCAGCCACATTGAGTCACCGACGACGAGCCCGTGATTAGCCCAAGTGACTGTCGCCGAGGTTCCGGCCGACCAAGTAATCGTTACGTTTGTTCTGTTGTTGCGCTGCGTGAACGCATAGTTCTGCAGCACTGGACGGCCACCGGCACCGGGCGCCATCACAATGTTTACCCCGGGACCGATATACAGCGCCGTCCGCGAGTAGACGATGAGCGAGTCCGGAATTACGTAGGTCCCGGGCGTCATGACGCGCACGACCCCGCCCACTTTCAATGCGGACTGCAACGCATCGAAATCCAGTGACGGATTACCAGTCAGCGCCACATTTACGGCATTCTCCGGCGCCACGTCATAGGGGCTATTTGGCGACCACGGAACGCCGTTACCAAACTCAGTCGACGCCGCAAGCTGCGACACCAGCGCCGCCTCCGTTCCACGGTCTAGCGAAACGACAGAATTAGCCGGATACGCCTCAAACGGGCGCAGAAGTCTAACGGTCATTGCATCGGTCCTTGTTCAAATCCGGTTCCCATCACGGGAGCGGGAACAAGCGCATCGGCAAGTTGACCGAGCGCCGCTTCAATTTGCTGGATGCGACCGCCCAAGTCTTGCAGCGGCTGCATTTGCTGTTTCATCTCTTCGATCACGACCTTCGTGGTCGCATCGACATCTACCTTGTACTTCTCAAGCTTGCGATCCTCGGCCTTCTGCAGCGTCTCAGCCTTCAGCATCTGGTTTTCCCGCTGCAAGACTTCAATGTATTTCGTCGCCTGCTCGATTTGCTGCACAACTTGCGGCGGCAAATCTTCCTCTTCGCCTTCGTCCTTCTCGCGCGTGAGTTCGGGCGGGATCGTGCGCTTGATACGCTCCGCAATGCCCTCGGCGCCGGGCCAATCCATCGCCGCCACGACCTTGTCGCCAGCAATGTCCATCAGCTTTGGCCACGACTGCCCGAACTCCACCATAGCCTGCGCTGCTTCTTGCCGCATCGTCGAGTAGGCCGGGCCAGTGGTCACAGTTACGTCATACGTGCCCACGCGCACGTCGTTAAGCACGTTCTCGATGGTCTGGATTTGCCGGGTGAACTCGTCAACCTCGTGCTTCAGTTCGACCTTGTTCACCGTCTCAAACTTAAGCGATTCATCCTCGCCCATGATCCGCACAACGCGTTGCGTGTCGTAAATCTTCGGAATCCACGAAACGATCACGCGCCCGGCATGCCGAATGGCGCGCGACAGGTTGTCGACGTAGTGATAGTTCGCAACGTCGCCTTCGCGCTGCCTCGCAAGGATCGCGCGCCCGCTGGTTTCGTTGCCACGCGCACCGAGGGATGCATCGAAGATTCCCGTGGTCGCCTTGATGTTGTCGTTCGCATGCATCGCCAGCGCAAGCGTGCCGCTCGGGATGTCGGCCGGCTGTGAACGCTGCGGAGGCGGAACGAGGATGCCGTCAACGGTCGTGGGCTTGTACGTCAGGTACGCAAACGACCGATTGTTAGCCTGTGACCACTGATCTTCGTAATCCTCAAACTGTCCTTCTGCCCCGATAAACGGCGTCTTGGGGCGCAGGGCGACTTCCTCGGTCGCCGAAGTCATCCAATAGTTGTACATGCGCTGCGGGTCCTTGGCGAACCGCACAACGCCACTGCGAAGCACCTTGCCGTCCAGGTCGATCTCGTCGCCGTAGACCGGGAACACAGGGATGAATCGGCCCGGAATCTCGCGTTCTTCGAGCACGTCGTAACCCGTGCACTTGCGCCACATGACCACGCGCTTATGCGTTGCGCGTTCCTTGACGCAGAAAGCCGGGTCATAGTTCGGCATCTCGTCTTTGTAGCCCGTCGTACCGTCGGCCATCATGCACAACGTGGCCGGCTTCAGTTCAATGCGGTAATACTCGGCCACGCGCACGGAATCGACCGACATCCATTGCACGTTTGCATCGCCGGGACCAGTCGGCCAGTTCGCCGAGTCGCTAGCGTTGGCGTTCGGATACTCGCGCTTGAACTCATCGCGCGGCACTTCCTCGCTGATGACGCACCAGAGCATGTCGGAGCCGTCCGGCTCCAGATGCGGCCCGCAGTAGACCGTGAACGGGTTGCGGATACGCTGGAACTTAATGTCCTGATCGAAGGACATCTCGTCACAGTATTCCGTGATAAGCCGGAAGTACCCGAACCCGATCTGTACAGCATTGGCCGTTGCGGAGTCGTAACAGAAGTCCGCATTGCTGCTGTACTCAATGTGCCGGATCAAGCCCTGGATGATCTGCGCAGTCTCAACGTCCGCGTTGTCATCGACCGGGTGAATCTTGATGCTCGGCTTGTTCTGCCGCTGGTCGTTCGTGATCTGGTGGATAAACGCCGGCAGTTTGTTGATCGTGAGGCACGGCCGCGCTTCCAGTTCCCGGCTACGTCGCCACGCATCCGGCCATTGCTGCCCGGCCACAAAGCGCAAATCTTCTAAGGCTTCGGCGCGCGTATCGGCATCGAAGTCCACAGACCACTGCACGCGCTTGCGCAGTTCGGCAAGGATGCCGTCCTTGTCGTATGCCAACTTGCCGTCATCGGCGTCGATGCTGTCGTCTAGGCTCATTGCGGCACCCGAACCATCAGCACTTCCGGCTCGGCCTGAAAGCGCACGAAGCCATGCTTCGCGTAAAACGCTTCGAGTTGGCCGCTCGTCATCTCGCCTTCGGACTTGACCTCGACGAGCAGTGCAACCGCATGCTGATCGGCTGCGCCAGTCAGGTAGTGCATAAGCGCCGTGCCCCAGCCCTTGCGCCGGTCCGCTTCGGGCACATGCACGCTAGTGACTTCGCGCAGACCGTCGGTCAGATCGGCACGCAGGCCGATATCCGCATGGCCGATGTGACACGAAGCCGGGCCGAGAGTCAGGTTGCGCGGCGTCATGCCATCCATCCCATCGGCGCGATGTAGTTCTTGCCAACCGGGTTGCCGTACTCGTCGAGTTCCTTGACTTCCTTCTTCGGCGCCTTCGTGGCACGGCGCGCACCTTCGCAGGCATAGCGCAGACTGTCGATGACGTGGTTATCCTTGTCCGACAGCACAGGCAGCACATTGCCGGTCAGGTCGTCGACCTTGTAGGCATACATCGTCAGTTCGTCGATGGTGTGCTGACAGCGCGGATGCACGACGATATCGAACGCTTTCAGGAACTCGACGCCTTCCTCAAGCGACCGCGCGCCCTTGATGGCCGGCACAAGCTTCTTGAAGCCGTTGCGCTGCATGTAGCTGATCGTCTCGGGGCGAGACGAGTCCGCCACAATCGGCCACTTCTCCGCATCAGGCACGGTCATGAACAGAGTCGGCAGCATGTCAATCTCGCAGCCGACCATGTACGCCTCGTGCGTGATGTAGAGCGTGCGGCCCACGATGGCGCACTGAACAAGCACGGAAGGATCGATGCTGAAGCCCCAATCGGCGCCTTGGCGCAGCGTCCAAGTGGGATCGATATCGAACTCTTCCACGCGCCAGTTATGGAACACGCGCGCATTGCTGTGCGTCAGATACTCGCCTTCCCACACCCAGCGAAACTTTTCCGGATCGCGCTTGCGGTCGCTCTCCAGTTCCTGCCGCATCTCGGCCGATAGAAACGGGTTATCGCGATACGACGTGCGCACGACGATGGAATCAGGCGGGGGAGTGTCGCCACGCAAGAGCTTGTCTATCGGGTCTTCCGGGCTTTCCGGGTTCCACGAGAACCACAATTGCGAGCCAGGCTTGCGGATCGTCGGGCGCAGGATGGTGAGCGACTTGTCAGACGCGCGATGCGCTTCCTCGAACCACGCCACATCGAACGATTCAAGAGACTTGATGCTGTCGGCCGTATGGTTCTGCATGCCTTCGAAAATCGTCACGCCGCCGGACTTGGGCTTGATGATGCGATCCTGCACTTCGAAGTAGAAGCCGGCGTTCATGTCCTCAAGCTTCGATTCAAGCAGTTTCTTGACCGAGAACTTCAAGTCCTTCTGCACTTCCCGCAGGCATACACAATCCACCTTCCGGACGATGTTTTCCTCGGCCCACAGCGAGGCGAAAAAGTGCGATTTGCCACTACCACGACCGCCGTACGCGCCCTTGTAGCGCGCCGGCTGCAGAAGCGGCACGTAAACCCGCGGCGTGGGCAGTTCAAGCTTCACGAGGCCCGTCCACAATGACGCGGCGGACCTCTTCCACTTGCATCGGCGCGCCGTCTTTGCCTGTGTGCTCCGTGCGCGCCAGCTTGGGCACGTGGTACTCAATGACCGACTGAAACAGCGTGAACGCTTTCTCCGGGTTCGGCTCGACAATGAACTTGTCATCCTCGTCCTTCACGCCATCCGCCACGCGATCAAGCCACTCCTGCAACCTGTGTGCATTGCCATCGACGAAACGCGCTATCGCTTCGCGCGCTTCTGCGGTTGCCTTGTTCGGCACACCAGCAACGCGACCGCCTGTTTTTGCGCCCTTCGCCATCTATTTGTTTCTACAGTAGATTTTCAAGACTTCGTAATGTCGAGTTGCGCCGCCTTCGATCTGAACGACTGTTCAGCCGAAACGACAGCCGGGCGCAAAGTGTCAAGTTCGGCATTAAGCCGATCAACTTGCTCTTCCAGCGACCTGATTTGAATGGAAAGACTGTCGGCCCGAGTGCGCACGGATTCGAGTGAATCCAAAGACGCGCGCACATCGTTGACGGTAGCCATAGACGGACCTATCCCACGGGATAAATCCTTATACGGAATGCTGCGTCAAATGTGTTTTACATTTGCGGCATGAAGTTGTCGGAGTCGTTCGCCGACATGCCACGACGGTTCGGTACCGGGTTGCCGCAACTGCCCGATGCGTGCGCGAGTGCAGCCGCAGTGCCGAGCGATGCTGGCGCAGTTCCAGACCATTCGCCCGTCGGGATGCCGCAGGCGCAGGAGTTCGGTGATGATCTGCGGCCAATTCATTCGGGCGCCGCCTCCGGGGAAACGATGCGCACCTCCGTTACCCGCTCAACGTGCACAAGCCTGCCCGTCCGCAGTTCGGGCACTTGGTGCGAGCCCCGATAGGTTACGTCCTCTGGTCGCCGCACAAACTTCGGGTTATGTATCGGTGCATCCTCTGGCGCCATCCATCCATAGCTTGTGCTGTGCCCATCTTCGTACACGATGCCCCACGCCTTGCCGTCCTTCATAACCATAACGCCGCGTTCTACTTTCATGCCGCCTCCCGCTTCGCTACCGGCAACGACTCCCGCACGATCATGGCGAACGTGGGCAAGTCCATCTCGACCCACGCGCCCCCATAGGAGTTCGTCATGCTGGCCATGCTGCCCAGGCACACGGAAACATCCTGCAGCAGCACCCGAACGCGCCACGGCTGTCTGGAAGCCCGGTAACACAGCGCCGGCATCCGGGCAGCAATGTCGGCCTGTTGCCTTGCCTGATCCCACCACCGGGATTCCCATTGTTCCTGCCGCTTGCACTCAATCGCCCATCCTGGGATCTCAATGCCATCTGCCCCGCCCTTGCGCGCTTGATCCACGTTTCGGCGGACCACAAAGCCGAGTAGGTCGGACAGCAGGCCGAACAGTTCCCGCTCCGCTGCTGCGCCCTTGTTGCGCTGCATAGCCCCCATCACAATTCCCCCCTCAGCCATCGCTGCAACTGCCTTTCATCAACCTGCGGCACCGGCTTCTTCGGAGGCGAGATAGCCTTTCTCCTACGCCGTGCGCTGCGCTCCCGAGACTGCGCCCACAGAAACGCAGAGACGCCACCGATAACGAGGCCGGACCACAGCCCGAACAGGAAACCATATTCGGCTGCGCTCATTTCCCCTGCTCCTTCTCCCGCAACTGCTCCAGCTTCCTTTCCCGCGCCAAGTGCATCTCGAGCAAAGTGCGCTGTACGGCCTCGTCTTGCTCCCGCTTGACCCGCTCAATCTCGCGCAGGTAGTCGTCTGAATACGGCTCTCGCTTGTTCATTCGCCACCTCGCAGGACATGCCGCCTGGTTGACTTGATCCGCATGCGCGGAATGGAGTTAAGGCCGAGCACGTTTGCCAGTTCACAGGGGGGAATTTCCCAGGTGCAGACCGTTTTTTCTGCCGCCTTGCGTCGCTGCTTCTCTTCCTCGCCCCTCGGCCGAGTCTTGGCGGGCGCCACCTCAAACCACAGGTCAAGCCGCTCATAGTGGTGAAGCGCCCCGCGCCCCTGCCCCCCGACATGGCGTATTGCCCCGACCTCGGCCAGGACAACGACGTAATCCCGTTGCACAGTGCCATCCGATGCCCGCACATCCGCCCTAGTCATCCGCTGCCCTGGCGGGATATGCGCCACAGCCTGCAGTGCCCGGATCAACTTCCCATCCGGCCCCGGCTGCAGCACCCGGTCTGCCTTGTTCGTCATCAGCGCCTGTGCGGCTGCGATTTGTGCTTGTAGATCGTCAACCATCTATTCCCTCCTTTTCCCTTCCATTTATCGAACCCGGACACCGGACAGCCGGACACCCGGACATGAGCGAGCGCGTAAATGTCCGGGCAATGTCCGGCCGGACAGCCGGACATTTCCCTTACGCGCGCGCGAGTGTCCGGCAGGGTTTTTATGTCCGGCTTGAGCGAAAGAAGTGTCCGGGTAGCGTTTCAATGTCCGGCCTCCTGAACGGGCGAAATGGACAGCCAATCGCCCTCGCAAAGCACCGCACCGGCCCCGATTGCGGCATCGAGAGTCCGCCGGAATGCCTTCTGTTTGGCTTCCTGAGTCTTGTCGCCCTGGGAGGCATAGAACCGATCCCGGGCTTCGCTCTCCGGGCAACCTGTGGCAATCGCTGCCAGAAGCCGGCCCATGTTGCCCTCGCGCTTGCGCTTGTCCTGGGCGAGCACTTCGTCGGCGTTACACAGGTGATGCGGCACAAGGCTGGTAATCGGGTCGCCGTCTGCGTCTTTCCCAAGGTCAACGCTTTGCAGCGAGAACATGACCGGCTTGATAATCTCGCCGTCCTTCTGGTGAATTACCTGTGCGGTAGTCGTCATGGCGTTTTCGTCTCGGAATACGCCGATGAGAAAGTCAGAATTTGCCTGAATGGCCGAAGAACCCCGCGGCCGCTCGCTAGCCCCGTGGCCAACGTGGTGCAAAACGAGCACGCAGGACTTGAATGCCTGAGCCAAGTCCGAGCGCAGCGACCGAAGGTAAGGCGCCATATCGCTGGACGAGTCCTCTACCCCTGTGAACGTCTGCGAAAGGGTATCGATCACGACGAGAACCGGCCGAACGCCGAGATGTTCAATCTCAGCCCGAACGGACTTGGCTTCTGTGAGCAGTGCGAGCGGCCTACGGATGAAGTGAAACTTCCCGGCATTCGGGTCCAGCTTGTGTTCCATGTGCCACGCAGTTACCCGCCGATACACGCCGACCCCGCCCTCTGCGGCAAGGTAGACCACGTGGCCCTGGATGGTGCGCTGATTGATCCACTGCAACCCGTGGGCAATGCGCATGGCTACGTCTAGCGCAAGAAAGCTTTTGAACGACCCGCTACCGCCGAACATGACGCCCACGGATTCGGCCGGCAGTACCCGCTTGACGACCCATGAGAGGCTTTCAGAGGCTTCGCGAAGCTGCGCATAGGTGAGCAGTAGCGGTTCGCCCTGCGCGTCGCTCTGAGAGCCTTGCGCAAGCCCCTGCACATGCTCCGTGACCCATGCCCAGGCCCGGGTGCATTCGCTGTCCGCCAGCCGTGGCCACTTCTGCCCGCGTGCTGACGACATCTCGGACTTGATGAATGGGGCACGCAGGGCGACGGCACGAAGCAGCGCAACGGTCTGCGGTGCGCCTGTCGTGGCGAGCTTCATGGCTAGCTGGCAGAGGAACGAGAACCGCACAGCCGAACGGTCGGTGCCGTGACGATTTACGTCATACATATCGAGCCATAACGCCCGGAATTCCGCGCTAGCACGCTCAAGCAGCGACAGGGCGACCCGGTCGGCTTCGGAGTCCGCTACCGCAACGCCGGGCTCTACGTGCGTGGGGGCATCGTCCTTGAGTCCGTAGGAGCGCCAGACCCACTGCAGAATGTTGGAAGCATCGCCATCGGCGTCGCCCAGGTCGGTTTGGTCACCCGTGACGGTGAAATAGCGCAACTGGTCGTAGACCTCGATTGCGCCTTGCCGATCCTCGCCTATCTGCGTGACCTTGCGACCATGCCCGGGAAGCTTTCCCACGCCGATAATGTGCAGGCCCTGCCCGGATGGCGTGCGCTCTATGTAGCACTCGTGTTCCTGGGCCATGCGCACAAGATCCACGGCCCATGCCTTCAGCGTGCCCTGTGAGTCGTAGCAATGATCCAGGTCGATACCGACGTACGGGTCGCCTTCCGTGAACACGAAGCCCACGCCGTCGTATTTCGGCATTGCTTTAACGACCGCATCAAAGCTTGCCCACGTCTTGGGATCGGCATGTGAAGCATGCCCGCCGGAGACCGTGTAAGGCACCTTGCGCGGCTTGCCGTCCACCTGGGTATATCGCCACAGCACCCACTGTGCGCGCTCTCTCAGGCCCGCGGGGACGGCTTGCAGTTGATCCTTTGACAGTGCCACGCTCACGCGATCCCCGCTTGTCGTTCCTGCACTGCTCGAAACATCTCTTCGAACTTCTCTTTCGTCTGCCGAAAGCCGCGGATATTGATGTCCCATTCCGCCGCGATTCGTTCCACCTCCGCATCCCAATCTGCCTTCATGCCAATAAACGCGGCGCGTCCTTCGGCGATTTCACGCCCGAACTGTGCATATTCTTCTGGGGGGAAAGAAAGGCGCATTACCGAGACCATGCGTTGCCCGAGCAATGTGTGTTTGGCGGTGATCGCCGCAACGTAGTTGTCCCACTGCTTAATGTGATCCGCCGCCGTCATCATCACGCGATCCCCCGCTTTAATTCCTGCCTCATGACTTCCTGCGGCGTCCTACGCTTATGCAACGCCCTGACCGCTTCCATCGCAATGCGCGCCGTCTCCAGATCGCCGTATTGGCCGCAGACGGCCTGCAGCACGGTGAGCTCGTGGATAGCGGTTTCTAGTTGCTGGTCGCGGGTCATACCGTGAACCGTCCTTCTGCTACGCGCTTCTTGATCCATGCGCGAATGTCTTTGGCACGCCAGCGCGCCATATTCACAACAAACCCCTTTGGGTTCTGTGCAATGCCGAATCGAACGCGCTCAGGAAAGTCATCGCAATTCACGCAACGGTGCCAAATTGAATTCGGCTTTACTCCGAATAGCTGCCCCAAATCTTTTGCAGATAGAAGTGAGTTGTCGTTCACAACCGAGAACCATTCCGGCAGTGGATCGGGGATGCGCGCGAAGTGGCGTTTTGTCATATCAAATCCCTCGCTTCTGCTGGTTTCGGGTCATACGCTGCCCCAACGTTCGCCACCGCACCGTGCTTGCCGCGACAGTGCGCGGACAATGGCGGGGGGGAGTGTTTCCGCGGTGGCGGAGGACAAAAAAGGGGCGGTCATTCCCACTCCAGCTTTTGCGGAGCCTCAAGCGCCGCACCGGCAATCGTTTTAAGGGACTGGTAAACGTCGCGGTCCACACAAACCTTGCCCGCGTCTACCGCCTTGATGCCCAGGGCTTCAAACAGCGCCGGCAGATCGTGCAGCAGCACGCCGCTTTCGCCATTGCGCACCTTGTCGACCCAGCTATCAGACTTGCCGAGCGCATCGGCGACTGCTGCCGCTTTCGCATTCCGCAGCCGTTCCGCCACGATTCCGACGCGACGGAGTGCCTGGGCGGGATCGATCTGGCAGCATTCGGCCATGACTACTCGCCACCCAAAAAAGAGCCCCGCCCATTGCTGGGCGAGGCGCAACCGCCACGAATGGCGGACGAGGGAGACGAGCAACACACTGGAGAATTCATTGCGACACCGTCTGACGAATCAGAAACGGCAATTCGGGATCGATCCGCAACTTCGACCAATCCCAGCACAGGCACTCGCTGATCACCGCCCGCTGACTGATGCCCTCTTCGCTCTGAATGAACCGGGCGCACTGCTCGCGGCTCGGGCACTGTTGCTTGTGTCCGGAGGCGATGTAGCGGCCGAGGCAGAGGGAAACGTCGGCGGGCAAACTCATTTCGGCTGCTCCGCGAGTCCGCGCCAGGGGAGGTTCTGATGCGGGGAAGGCCGCCAATGCCGTGCAGCCACGCGGATATCCACCTCGGCAAACCGCCATATGCCATCTTCAAAAAGACAAAAGGCTGGAGCGAAACAAATATCCGAATACTGGCGCTCGTACACGCCCTCGCGCACCGGCTTCACGTCGCCCGGAATCCAGTCGGTGAGCTTCATGCGGCTTCTGACTGCTCGCACAGGAACGCGGGCCACACGGCTAGGAGCTTGCGCATCGTGTTAATGCCCGGGTCCTTAGTTTCTTCGCTAGCAATTTTGCGCAACGTGTGGAACGGCACACCGCTGCGCTCCGACAAGCCGCGCAACGCGGGTGCGTCCTTCTCATGAGCCTTGAGCCAGGCGAGGCATGCGTCGATATCCATGCCGATAATTTTACCGGATATGGTAATTCCTGTCAACCACACCCGGTAAATGACTGGTTTTATTCTGACGGCATGAAGAAAAGCGACTCTCACGACCCGGCAGACGTGCTGCATGCCAACGTAGAAGCGTTGCTAGCGCATCACACAGGGAGAAAGCCTGACGGCTCCGTGGTCTGGCATCGTCTCGTCTCGCAATACCACATCGCGAACGGCACGGCGCAGCGGATCAAGGAATCGAATACCTCTATCGGCATCGACATGGTGGCGAAGGTGGCAAAGGCATTCGGCCTGGAGGCATGGCAGCTTCTTGTGCCCGGGCTAGACCCTACAAATCTTCCGGTCTTTGCCATGACGGAAGTGGAGCGCCGTCTGTATGCTAACCTTCGGGCAGCCGTGGAGCAGATGAGCGCAACGCACTGATGCGGTATTCCCTCTTGTGTCTAGCAGTACTAGCCGGTTGCGCCAGTTCCGGCGACGCCAAGTATGAGCAGTTCCGCTCGAACGTACTCAACGCCCCGCACCCACAGTCCGACGATGCCCGCCGCGCAGAGTGCGCCAACATACGCGCCGAGATGGCCCGTGTCCGCGGCTTGGTAGCTGTAGGCGCGACGCAGCCCGGCATGTGGGGCGCCATCTACTACGCCGAAGGCCAAAAGACTCTAGCCGTGTGGGAGCAACGCGCGGCGGATATCCAGTGCTCGGCATCATTCAGTAATACCACCTCCAAAGACCCCCTTACTCAGTGCATGGACATTTGCGAGAACCGCGCTCGCAAGCCTGCCGCTGAGTGCTTCCAGACCTGTACCCAAAAGTAACGACTGTCGGCCGGGAATCCTTCCTGCCAAAAATATTTCATCTCTTTTTACCGGATACGGTTGACATGAGTTACCGCATCCGGTAACTTCTCTCCCATGCCGCACCCAACGCGGCGCGAGACGGAGAGCAGACAAATGATTAACGGCACGAAGTTCACGATGGTCGGAACCAGTGATTACCCGGTTTGCGACTGCTGCGGCAAAACCAATCTTGTGCGCGCTGTAGTTGTCCGCAACGAAGATTCTGAAGAGTTCAACGTGGGCGTTATCTGCGCGTCGAAAGTCCTTCGCCAGATGTACATGGGCAAGGCTCACAAGGTGAGCCCGGATGCAGTCATCAGCATGGGCAAGGCGGCGCGCGCCAGTGACGAATGGAAGAAGCGCAACGGCTACAGCCCCGCCAACCTTGTTGCAGCGTAATGGAGGGCTATCAAATGACCGCCTTCACCCGCGCCGAGAGCAACTACCTCAACGCCGCCCAAACCCGCATCGACCGCGCCTACGAACGCGGCGAGCGGTTCGGCGACATCCTCGAAGAACTATTGAACGATCCCGAGCAAGTCGAGGAAGCGCTGCTCGAGACTCCGCGCGCTACCGAAATGCTTGTCGCGATCCTGCAGGTCATCCCGAGCATTCACGACTCCCGCAGCGCAAACGTGGATCAGTTGATTACGTTCTGCCGCGCACTTGAAGCCGCACTCGTTGAGCCGCTGATGATCGTGGCGGAAAAGCGACTGGATAGGGAGGACATGTGAACACCTTCACCCAATACGACTTCCGTACCTCGTTCTGCCAGTGCGCCGAGGATAACCGCTCGATCCACGCCTGGATGATGAACATCTACACCCGCGGCAGTCTGGATGCGCCCGAGTTCCTGCCAGCCGGCAGTCACGTATGCAACCACGACGGGGAAGCGTACTCGCGCTTCGTCGATAGGAGGGATTACGCATGACCCCCATCCCCCCGCCACGCTACTGGCCGTTTCGCCAGTCCGTCAAGGATGGCGTGCTAGTCGTGAACAAGCCGCCGAAGTTTGATCCGAATCAGTGTGAGAGGAACTTGCTATGAGCTTCTATCCCGTGACGAAGTGTTCTTACTGCGGTTGCTACTCACGCAACCAATACCCCGGAGACGGATGCCATGCCTGTTCCCGTGGCGTGATGCAGGAGGCTAACTGATGAGCGCAAATGATGGCGGACAAGCATTCCCGTTCGTCGAGTTGTACAGCGACGGAACGCCGTGTAATCAAAATCCCGGCATGTCCCTCCGCGACTGGTTTGCAGGGATGGCGTTGCAGGGAATGATTGCCAGTGGACAGAACTATGCGGTCATTGGCATGGGAGAGCCTTGCAAAGAAAAGCAGTTTGCAAGCCGCGCTTACACATTTGCCACCTTCATGCTCGCCGCACGGGAGGCCAAATGAACGCCCTTCGCTGGCTACTTCACCTGATTCGCTGCCATTACTACCGCTGGCAGGCCCGCGACGCGCTCGAATCGATTGAGTGCGCCCACTACTACGCCCGCCGCAACCGTGAGCGCCTTGCGCGTGCTACGGCAAAAGACATTGAGGAACAGCATGCTTGGGACAAGTGGCGGAAGCAGATGCGGGAGGCGACGGAATGAGCGGGTTTACTAAGGGGCCGTGGAAATGGAGCGGCACTAGCTTGGAGCAGTGCGAAACGTACGTGGACGTTGTATCCGTCACGGTTAATTGCGGCACCTTTTGCTATGGCGGGTATCCAGAAATTGATGTTAGCCCCCACGATGCCCGCTTGATAGCCGCAGCGCCCGATCTGTACGAAGCGTTGCGCGTTCTGCTTGATGCAGTCTTGGGCAACCACGTAACTGTCGGCGACTGCAACGAAGCCCGCGCCGCACTCGCCAAGGCAGATGGCACATGCGCCGACTGATGCTCGCCGAACGCTGGCGCAACGACAACGGCTGGTACTTCGGCCTGCACTGGCGTGCGGCTGTCGTAGTCGGTGCGCTGTATCTGATTGCACGAATGATCTAAACCGAAACGAGGAAACGTAATGGCAATCTCACTTGCAAACGTAGCACGCAGCACTCCGAAGCCGCCGCGCATCATCATCTTCGGCGACCCCGGCATCGGCAAGTCCACTTTCGGCGCACAGGCACCCTCGCCCATCTTCATTCAGTGCGAAGACGGACTCGGAACGCTCGACGTTCCCGCCTTCCCGCTCGCCTCGCGTTACGAGGATGTGTTGGAGGCTATCGGCGCGCTGTATCAGGAGGACCACGAGTATCAGACCGTCGTTATCGACTCTCTCGACTGGCTGGAGCCGCTGATATGGGAGCGCACTTGCCGCGAGCTTGGCGTCGCGTCCATCGAGAGCCCGGGATACGGGCGCGGCTACGTCGAAGCCGCTCGCTTCTGGCATGAGTTCTTTCGCGGCATCACAGCACTGCGTGACGCCCGGAACATGACCGTCATCATGACTGCGCACTCGCAGATCGTGCGCGTCGAAGATCCGCTGTTGTCCGCTTATGACCGGCACGATCTGAAGCTTCACAAGCGTGCAAGCGCACTTGCCGAGGAATACAGCGATTGCATTCTGTTCGCTGCCCACGAAGTGCGGATGATCGGCGAGCAGCAGAAGTTCGCGAAGGAAAAGCGCATGCGCGCCGTTGCAGAAGGCCGAATCATGCACACCGTGGGACAGCCGGCGTTTTTGGCGAAGAACCGCTATGGCCTGTATTCCCCGCTCGAATTGTCGTGGCAGGCATTTGCCGATGCCATGACAACCCCCGCAGTACAAACCGCAACCGAAACCACCGGAGTTTAAATCATGGCAACACTCAACTTTGCAGCAGACGAACAAGAACCGCTTGCCCCCCGCGGCGCCTGGGGGCCCGGCAAGCACCTCGTCACCATCGAAGGCGCCGACGTGAAGCCGACGAAAGCCGGTGACGGGGAATACGTGGAACTCCAGTTCCGCGCCATGTCCGGCGACAACGCCGAGCGCCTGCACTATGAGCGGTACAACATCAGCAACGCCAATCCCGAAGCCGAGCGCATTGCCAAGTCGGCATTCGCGTCCTTGTGTCTCGCCGTCGGCCTGCCGAAGTTGACTGACACCGATCAGCTTATCGGCCGTCAGTGCGTGATTGAAACGGGCACGCGCAAGCGCAAGGACACGGGCGAAGATCAGACGAGCATCCGCGGCTATTACGAAGCGCAGCGCAGCACGGGAGCGCCGCCTGCGAAGCCCGCGGCAACGGGTGGCGCAATGCCGTGGCAGAAGAAGACGGCAACGGCGTAACGATCAACGGCAGCCCCTGCGCTACGAGTCCGCTAGGCTTTCCACAGAGAGCCTAGGCGCAGTGGGTTGCCACCATCAAGCGAACTGACATGCCCAAACTTCCCGCCCCACAGCACAGCACCGCCGAAGCCATTTACCAATGGCACGCGGCACAGCAAGCGAAAGAGCCCGCGCACCGCAAGCACCTGGGCGCCAGCGTCATCGGCCACGAGTGCAAGCGGCATATCTGGTACGTGTTCCGCTGGGCACTGGCTCAGCAGTTTGACGGCCGGATGCTGCGGCTGTTCGATACCGGCAAGCGTGAAGAGAGCAGGATTCTTGACGAACTGCGCGCCATTGGTTGCCAAGTGTGGGACACGGACGAGAACGGGCAGCAGTTCACCGTGTCGGCCTGTGACGGGCATTTCGGCGGGTCAATGGATGGCGTTGTGCAGGGATTGCCGGAAGCGCCGAAAACGCCGCACTTGTTTGAGTGCAAGACGCACAAGGACAAGAGTTACAAAGCACTGCTGAAGGATGGCATCCCCGCACGGCACCGCTGGCAGATGCAGGCATATATGACGCCAGCCGATCTGCCTGCCGCTGTTTATGTGGCAGTCAACAAAGACACGGACGAGATTTACATAGAGCGGGTGAAGTCCGATCCCGACCTCGGGCGCCGGATACTTGAAACTGCACAGTACGTAATCGACAGCCCCGAGCCGCCGCCGCGCATTGCTGACGATGCCGAGCATTTCGTCTGCAAACTGTGTCCGTTCTCCAGCATTTGCCACGGTGACAAGTTGCCGGAAGTGAACTGCCGCACTTGTGCCCACAGCACGCCCGTGGAGAACGGGCAATGGCGCTGCGAGCAACAAGCCAGGAACACAGACGGCACCGCATGCGATGCGCACGTGTATATCCCTGCGCTCGTTGCCAAGCACTTGACGCTTGAGAGCGCCGAGTCAAATGGTGCGGTGACGTGGCGCATCAATGAGAGCGGCAAGACGATTGCGCAGCCGCCGTACAAGTCTGCCGACCTGCGCAACGCCGATGGCGGAATCGTTCTCGGCGAGCAGTTTGTGCAAGACATGGTTTCACAAGGGGCGCGGATTCATGCGCTCAAGGACGATCTACCGTGGGAGGCCACAGCGTGAATAACACACCGAGAACCGACGCCGCGTCGTTTTCCCTGGACGACGGCACCGAAGTTACGAAGGCGCACGTAACCCGAGAGATTGAAGCCGAACTTGCCGTCGTTAGCGCAAGGCTTGAACGTGCAATGAAGGTTGTTAACGCAGCCATTGCCTTCCGCGTCGCAGATGGCCCGTCCGACGTTCGGGAACTGGAAGCCATGTTTGACGCATTAGAAGAATGGGGGCACAGACGATGAGCGATACACCGAGAACGGATGCGCTTCGAGATTCGAGCGACCACCCGACACCGAGGGGCGAGCTTTGGCAATTTGCTTGCGACCTTGAACGCGAACTAGCCTCATGCAATGAGGCATTAGCCGCCGCCCGCGCGGAGAATGTCGAATGCCTGCAAGCGTGGCGAAAGGCGAACGAAAAGTATTACTTTGCAGCAAAAGAGCGAGACGCCGCCCGCGCGGAGCTTGAGCGGGCGATGCGGGTCGTTGAAGCTGCGGAGGCAGCGATGTGCATAGAGTTTCCGAAATCGCTTCGCGATGCGATGCAACGATGGTGGGATGAGGGGGCCGGACGATGAAAAAGCCAACGAAGAAAGACTGCGCCGGGTGTCGCGACGACTTCTACAACTACAACCGCATGGGATTGAACGAGACTGAGAGCGGCCCACAGTGCTGGAGTCTTGCGGAGGCGACGTTTGAGCAAGCGAAAGATGTCCCGATAGACATGCGACCGCCTTACACGAGCATTCCGCTAACGCGGCGACCTAACTGTTACCGAGCGAAGGGATACGTACGAATGAAGGAGGCCGGACGATGAGCACGCTAGAGGATGCTGCGAGGGCGCTGCTGAACGACCACGATAGCAACGTCTCCAAACTTGAATCGATAGGAAAGCGCGTTACACGCTGGCCCGAAATGGAAGCCCTCCGCGCCGCGCTGGCCGAGGCGGAAAAGGTGGAGCCGGAAGTGCTTGTGCGCAACGAACGTGAAGACCATTTCAGAATTTGGGAAAGCGCCGGAGCATGGCTTTATCCGGGCGATTGCATCGCCGTCCTGCGCGCGGCAGGGGGTGAGGGATGAGCGACGAGCGGACCGTGAAGATTGCCGCGCGGCTGTATGAGATACGCGACGCAGCGCGGAGGCTGTGCGGCGCGAACTACAAGAAGCGCATGGAGGAACTCGGGACGATCCTGCAACGCACGTCTCACGTGACCGGCAAAAGCGTGATTGAGACGGCCACGGAAGTTTGCACGAATAAGAATCTAATCGGCATAGACCTGATTCTGGTCATGGCCGCAGCGGTCGAGTTGATTGAGCCGACGAAAGCGGCAGGGGGTGAGGGATGAATAAGCAGCCCGCAGTGTGGCGTGACCTGTTCGACCCCGGATGGCGCGAGCGTGAGGCCGAACGTCTGCGCGTGTTTAGAGAAAAGATGGCAGCGCGGCAGCAAGACAAACCGTGCGGCGAGTGTCACCTGCAGC
>LNFM01005243.1_pt1 | contig 22717 bp, 16 predicted proteins | sample 596031 | NCBI WGS metagenome assembly LNFM01 (sample SAMN04254537, study PRJNA301005) | activated carbon metagenome | isolation source: dual media filters at the Ann Arbor, Michigan drinking water treatment plant | place: USA: Ann Arbor | reverse complement strand
TTTCGACGGCAAGATGATCGTCATCGGTTTCGCCGGCGGCGTCATTCCCTCCGCGAAGACGAACTATTTGCTTTACAAGAACCTATCGGTGATCGGCGCGCCGCTGGATATCCAGTTCGACCACGAATACGACAAGATCGTCCGCGGCGTGGAGCTGGTGCAGGACCTTTACCTGAAGGGCCAGGTCAAGCCGAACATCATGAAAGCCCTGCCGTTGGAAAAGCTTGCCGAGGCCTTTGCGCTGATCACCGGCCGCGAAGTCAAAGGCAAGGTCATTCTCAAGGTCGGCTGATTTCAGCGGCTAGGAATTGCCGTTGCCGATCTTGAGGGTGGTGGCAAGCGATTGACTGAGATGGCGGACAACGCGCTGCCGGAATAAAGCGATGTGGTCGCGGACGAGGTCGTCCGCGCGATCGGCATCTTGCGCCTCGATGGCGCTGACAATCTCACGGTGCTGGCGGTCCACCTGGTCATAATAGGTGCGATAGGCGCTGTCGTGGGCAGGTGCCTCCGAGTAAGCAATCCGCCCTAAACGCATTGTGTAGCTTTGCAGCGACTCGTGGAACGCGGCCAGCAAGGTATTGTGAGCGGCGACCGCGATAGAGGTATGAAAAACCTGGTTCGCCTCGGTCATCTGGTCGAAGTCTTGTTGCTTCATGGCCAGGGTGAAGGCCTCGCAGCCGCTTCGGATGCTTTCGATATCGTGGCTGTCGCGACGAATGGCGGCCCATCTTGTTGTCGCCCGCTGCGCGAGCTCGAGGGACTCCAGGATCATCGGGACTTCATTGACGGAAAGAGAAGCAACGCGCGCGCCAATATTAGGCAAAAGCTTCACGAGGCCTTCGGAAGACAGGCGAATAAGCGCTTCGCGAACAGGCGTCCGGGAAATTTTATATCGATTGACGAGCTGGTTCTCGTCGAGGTCGGCGCCGGGCTTCAATGTCAGATTGAGTATTTCCGCCCGGACGCTTTGATAGATTGTGTTCGACCCGGTGCCGCGAGGACGTCCCCGCTTGGTCTCGCGCGGACCCGCCGTCGGTGGTCCGCGGCGCGTCCGGCCCGTCGCTGGTTTCCTCAAGCGTTTCCCCAATCGCTGATATGCCGCTGCGCCAACCTGCACATAAACGCCTGTCTTTTCAATTCGAACTTTGCGTCGTTGAACAGCGAAATTGCGCTTATGAAGGTGCTTGCGCATTAAAATACTGTGTGTATAAATATCGTCTGCCGAAGCAAGCAGGCGTGCCATGTCCGAAAACCATATCCTGAATCTGTCCTGCGACGATCGGATCGGCATCGTCGCCGCTGTGTCGGCCTGCCTGTCGGAAAGCCGCTTCAACATCACGGCGAGCCATCAATTCAGCGATCCGATTTCCAATCGCTTCTTCATGCGCATCGCCTTCAGCGGCCGTCCGGAAGCGATCCCCGCTTTGCGTATCGAAATAGCGAAGGTCTCATCGAAGTTTGCAATGAAGTGGACGATCTGGGATGCCGCCGAGCGGCCCCGGGTGTTGCTCATGGTCTCCAAGTTCGGGCATTGCCTCAATGACCTGCTGTACCGCCAGAATATTGGCGCGCTGAATATCGAAATCCCGATTGTCGTTTCCAATCATGAGACGTTCCGGCCACTCTGCGAAGCGCACAAAATACCCTTCCGGCACCTCCCTGTTAGCGCCGCCGACAAGCCAGCGCGGGAGGCCGAACTGGTGCAGATCATCGGCGAGCAAAAAATCGAGCTTGTCGTCCTGGCGCGCTACATGCAGGTGCTTTCGAGCGATCTCTGCCGCGAGTTGTCGGGCAGGGCGATCAATATCCACCACTCGTTCCTGCCTAGTTTCAAGGGCGCGGCGCCCTACCAGCAGGCCTATGGGCGCGGCGTCAAATTGATCGGCGCGACCGCGCACTACATCACGGAGGACCTGGATGAAGGTCCAATTATCGAACAGGAAGTGTCGCGGGTCGATCACGCGCGCAGTGCGGAAGAACTGGTGGCCACCGGCCGGGACGTCGAAAGCATCGTTCTGGCACGGGCCGTGCAGGCTCACGTCGAGCGCCGCGTATTCCTCAATGGCTCGAAAACCGTCGTCTTCCGGTAGAAAGACGGGTGGCGCCCGGTCTTGCCGGCGTTTGGCAGCTTTGAATAGCCGGCGACGGCCTTCGCGGCCGCATCGCAATCGTGGATGCGGTGAACCGCGAGGCGCATGCCTTGAGGCGGCAATCACATTCTTGCTTTCTGCGTTGCGCTGCACCCATCGGGCGGCCGGCGGCTGCGAAAATGCCCGTCGCTCTTGACCGGACCGGCGAATGTCGCTAATTATTATACGTGTAGTATTTAATGAAAAGCACGGAGTTTCAAGGTGACTTGGCTCGTTGGTGTGGACGTCGGCGGCACGTTCACGGACTTCTTCGCCTATGAAACCGGCTCGAGACAGGTCCGTTTGTTCAAAACGCCGTCGACGCCAAAAAACCCTGCAAGTGCGATTGCCGACGGCCTGCTTGCCCTTTGCAAAGAATTCGACATTTCCCCGTCGGATATCGAGCGCGTCAGCCATGGTACGACGGTTGCCACCAATGCGCTTATCCAGCGGCGCGGCGGAACCGTTGCGGTCATCACCACCAAGGGTTTCCGCGATCTGCTGGAAATAGGGCGTCAGACGCGCCCGCACCTGTACTCGTTTCAGCAGGACCAGCCGGCGCCGCTTGCGCCGCGCAATCGCCGCTTCGAGATCGCCGAACGCATTACGGCCGGTCCGGCCATTATCGAGCCGATCGACCAGGCGTCGCTCGAAAAGGCAATTGAGGACGTCAAGCAGTCCGGGGTCGAAGCCTGCGCCGTTTGTCTGCTGTTCTCGTTTCTCGATGGCTCGCACGAGCGCGCGGTCGGCGAGGCGCTGTCGAAGGTCGATGGCCTCTCGGTATCGTTGTCGTCGGAAGTGCAGCCGGAGTTCAGGGAATACGAGCGCTTTTCGACCGCCGTGCTCAATGCCTATCTGCAGCCGGTGATGCATCGTTATCTGACCTTCCTTGAGGACCGCCTGCGCGCCGATGCGCCAGGGGCCAAGGTCGGCATCTATCAAAGCAGCGGCGGCCTCATGTCTATCGACACCGCGCGCAAGTTTCCGGTTCGCACCGCGCTGTCGGGGCCTGCGGCAGGAGCCGTCGGCGCCGTCTACATGTCCAGGCTGTCCAGCGAGCCCGACGTGATTACGGTTGACGTCGGTGGGACCAGCGCCGACGTCGCGCTTATTCGCAACTACGAAGCCGGCATCAGTTTCAATCGCGACGTCGCCGGATTTCCCGTCCGTCTTCCAATGGTCGACATTCATACGGTCGGTGCCGGCGGCGGCTCGATTGCGTGGTTCGATCGCGACGGGTTGCTCAAGGTTGGGCCGACCAGCGCGGGCGCCGATCCGGGGCCGGCTTGCTATCGCCGTGGTGGCACGAACGCAACGGTGACCGACGCCAATCTCGCGACCGGGCGCCTGTCGGCAAAAGGTCTTATTGGCGGGCGGATGCCGCTCGATATCGAGGCGTCCCGCAACGTCCTCGCGCCGATTGCCGAGAAACTGAACTTCAGCATTGAGCGTGCAGCGCTTGGCATTCTCGACATCGTCAGCGCCAATATGGTGCGTGCGATCCGTACGATCTCCGTCGAGCGTGGCCACGATCCCCGCAACTATTGCCTGCTGCCGTTCGGCGGCGCCGGGCCGCTGCACGCCACCGAGATTGCGCGCAGCCTTGGCATCTCCAAAATCCTGGTGCCGGCGGCGCCGGGTATTCTTTGCGCCCAGGGCCTCATCGCGTCGGATATGAAGGACGACTTCGTTCGCTCGGCGCGTATGCGTCTGGACGATGCTGGCATGGCCACCATCGGTGATCTGGCGGCCGATGTGATGATCGACGCAGCGAAGTGGTTCGATTCCGAATCGATCGAGCCGCATCAGCGCCGCATCTCGCTGTCGCTTGACGTTCGCTATGTCGGCCAGAACTTCGAACTGCCTGTTCATGCGGTGAGCGGTCCCGGCGGCAAGCTTCCGGTCATTCCGAAAGCCAAGGAAATTCGCCGGCGCTTCCTGGACATTCACACGCAGTTCTACGGCTTTTGCAGCGAGACCGATCCGATCGAGTTGGTAAACCTGCGCCTGACGGCGTCCGCCAAGATCACCGACCTGACCGGCACGTCGAAGGCCAAGACTTCAACCCAGAAGCCGAAGCCCATCGCTCGCCGGCCTGTCTGGTTCAGTGCCGATGGTCCTGTGGACACGCCGATCTACGATCGCGCAACTTTTCTTGCCGGGCAGAAGATCGTCGGGCCGGCCATTATCGACCAATTCGACTCCACGACCGTGCTGCATCCCCGCGACGTTCTGACGGTCGATTCCGCGCTCAACCTCTCAATCCGGTTGTCAAAATGAAACGCACCAAAGCGAGCCTCCGCAAGAAATCCGCCGGCAAAGTCAAAGTCAAAGCCGCTGCCGGCAAGAAGGCCGCCGCCCCGAAGGCTGCCGCCAAAAAAGCCGCATCCGTCGACCCGATCACGATCGAAATCGTCGGTAACGGTCTGCGCTCGATTGCCGACGAGACCTTCATCGCGCTGATGAAGAGTGCGTATTCGACCAACATCAAGGAGCGGAAAGACCACTCGACCGCAATCTGCGACGCGTCGGGTCGGCTGATCGCGCAAGCCGAAGCGTCATTGCCGGTGCACATCGCGTCGATGACCGGCCTGATGAAGCATCTGCTTGCCGACTATGCGGGCAAGATCAACAAGGGCGATATCTTCATCGCCAACGACCCGCACGTTGCCGGCGGCACCCATCTGCCCGACATCAACATGGCAATCCCGGTTTTCCACGAGGACAAACTGGTCGCGTTCATGTGCAACATCGCGCATCACGCCGACGTTGGCGGCATGTTCCCCGGCAGCATGGCCGGTGGCATGGCGGAGATTTATCAGGAGGGGCTCAGGGTCCCGGTCATCAAGCTGTTCTCCAAAGGCGAACTGAATGACGACATACTCAAGCTGATCCTGCTCAATGTTCGCGTGCCGCAGGAGCGGCGCGGTGATTATTTTGCGCAGGTGGCGGCATGCCGGCTGGGTGAACGCCGCCTTGTCGAGCTGTTCGAGGCTTATCAGACGGGCCCGATGCTCAAGATATTCGACGAGATCGTCCACCGCACCAGGAAGCGGATGCAGGCCGCAATCGAACGCATACCCGACGGGACCTATACGTTCGAGGACGTGATGGACGACGACGGCCTCGGCACCACCAACATCCCGGTAAAGGTGCACATCGAGGTGCGCGGCAGCGCCATCAAGGTCGACTTCAAGGGCACCGCCAGGCAGGTCAAGGGCAATATCAACACGACGCTCAACGCCACGCAGGCCGCGGTCTGCTATACGTTGAAGTCGCTTCTCGACCCGGAAATTCCCAACAATCAGGGCATGCTCGACGCTGTCGAACTGGTGGCGGAAAGCGGCACGCTTGTCAGCTCGGTATTTCCGGCGCCGGTCGCCGCCCGTGCGAATACCTGTCAGCGCATTGTCGATGTCGTCGTCGGCGCGCTGGCGTCCGCGCTGCCGCTGGTAGCGGTCGGTGCCGCCAACGGCGCCAATACCACGGCGGTTTTTGCCGGTATCGATCCGCGAAGCGGGCAGAGCTACGTCTATCTCGAAACGCTTGGCGGTGGCTTCGGCGGCCGCGCCTCGAAGGATGGCACCGACGGCGTTCAGGTCCACATTACCAACACGTCAAATCTTCCTGTCGAGGCGATCGAGACGGAATATCCTTTGCTGGTTGAAAGCTACAGCCTTGTCGAGGACTCCGGCGGCGCGGGCAAATTCCGCGGCGGCATGGGACTGCGTCGCGTTATCCGCCCCATCGGCCATGACTGCACGTTCAACGGTGCGCTTGAGCGCGCGGTCAATCGGCCCTGGGGCATCTTCGGCGGCGGCCCCGGCGCGGTCGGCCGCTTCATGTTGATCGGCCCGTCCGACGAGACGCTGCTAGCGGCAAAGCCTTCGGGCGTCACCGTTACCGCCGGCGAAAAGCTGATGATCGAATCACCCGGCGCCGGCGGCTACGGCAATGCCTCGGAACGCAGCGCTGAATTGGTTGAGCAGGATCGCTCGAGCGGAAAATTTTCAGCGACGTTCCTCGCCCAAAACTACCCGGCCATGGTCCAGCTGCCGAAGGCGTCCTGACGATACGGTCGGCAATTTCCGGCCCTGCGACCGTCTAGAGGGGTCCGATAAGATGCTGAGATCAAAAGGAAATCGATCTCGTTGCCGACGATCTTGACTGCAACAAATACTAGGCGTATTTGAACTGTGATCCCGACCGACTGGTCGGTCGGGAGTCAGTTATCAGGTGATGCCATGTCGGAAGCCGCTCCGCAGAAAGCTCAAGCCTCCGGTTGCCCGTTCTCCGGGAGCGCCGCAGCCGAGCCGGTGTCGCTCCTGTCTCCCCGGGCGATGTCGTGCCCCTATGGCGTTTACAAGCAACTGCGTTCGGAGGAGCCGGTAAAGTATCTGCCGGACCAGAATATCTGGATCGTCACGCGCTACGACGATGTCGAATATGTCCTTGAAAATCCCGAGCGTTTCTCGGCCAAGGAATCGCCATCCAGCACGAACGCGTATCGCGCCTTTCCGGAGGCTTTGGCAATTCTGGCGCAATCGCGCGCCGTACCGCGCGCGCGGACGCTGATGTTGGCCGATTTGCCGCATCACACGCGTTACCGCACGACGGCGCAGCGCGCGCTAGCGCCGGCCCGAACCCTCAAGGAATTCTCGCCGAAGCTCCGAACGATCGTTGACGAACTCATCGACGGATTCTGCGAATCCGGCCGCGCCGAGATTGTCGGTGCGTTGTCGATCCCGCTGCCAATGGCACTGGTTGCGCACATCTTTCAGGTGTCGCCCGATTGGATCTCGAAGCTGAAGGGCTGGTCCGACAGCTTCTTCGCGGCGCTATCCGGCAGCGTCGGCGAAAAGGAAGTCATCAAGGCTGCGCATGACACATTGGAGTTTGAAAATTTCATCCTCGACCGGATCGCCGAACGGCGCCAGACGCCGGTGGATGATTTCCTCGGGCGCCTCATCGCGCAGCCGGAAGGCGAGGAAAAGCTTACCGATCCGGAGATTGTGAATATTTGCTCGCAGATTCTCGTTGGCGGCAATGAGAGCTCGATCAATATGCTGAGCAATCTCATTTACCTCATCGCTACTACCGAAGGACTGCAGCAGAAGCTTCAGGCCGATCCGGCCCGCATTCCGGCTCTCGTCGAAGAGTCATTGCGCATGGAGCCGCCGCTCCAGGCCATGTATCGCATTACGCGGCACGAAGAAGACTTCAACGGCGTGAAAGTGCCGCCGAATTCAAAGCTGATGCTGAACTTCGGTTCTGCCAATCGCGATGAAACCTATTACCAGGACGGCGAGAGTTTCGATCTCGACCGCGACAATCGCGAGACGATCCACCTTGCTTTTGGCCGGGGCATTCACGCCTGCGCCGGGCAGGCTCTCGCACGCAAGGAGGCCGTTTTCACTATCGAGAAGGTGATCGCGCGCCTGCCCAACTTGCGGCTGTCCACCGATCTTCCGCCGGAACGTGCGCCGCTGTTTGGTGTGCGCGGCTTCCGGACGCTTAACGTCGAATTCGATCCGACGCCCCGGATGGCGCCGGCTGTCAATCAATAGAGGTACGACGCAATGCCCAAAGTCAAAGTGGACATGAATCTCTGCGAGTTTCACGGACAATGCGTCTTCGTCGCGCCTAAGCATTTCCGCTTCGTCGGCGACGACTTGCAGTACGACGAATTGATTTCCGACGAGGATCGTCAGCTTGTCGAAAAAGCGGCCAAGGCCTGTCCGCAGCTTGCCATCAAGGTTTCGGACTGACATGCAGCACATCGCCATTGTTGGTGCTTCGCTGGCCGGCCTGCGTGCGGCCGAGACCCTTCGTAGCGAAGGATTCAATGGCAGCATCACAATGGTCGGCGCCGAAGCGGCAAAGCCGTATAACAGGCCGCCGCTATCCAAGCAGATCCTGACTGGCAAACAGGTCCCAATGGACTTGGACTTCCCGGGCGCCGCTGATATCGACGTCGATTGGCGCCTCGGCCGAACGGCAATTCGCCTTGATTTGCGCGCAAGCCGCATCGAGCTTGACGATGGCGGCGCGGTCAATTTCGACGGGCTGATTATTGCCACCGGTGTCGCCCCCCGAATGCCTGATATTGCAGGCGGAACTTTTCGCGGTGTTCATGTCGTCCGTACCGTCGACGATGCCGTTGCGCTGAAGGCGGACCTTCAGCCCGGCAGAAAGCTCATCGTGGTCGGCGCCGGCTTCATCGGTTGCGAAGTCGCGGCCAGCGCGCGGCAACTCGGATTGGACGTAATGATCGTTGATCCGGTCCCGTCGCCTATGGCGCGGGTATTGACCGCGCAGCTTGGTTCTGTCTTTGAGCAGATCCACCGCGAGCGCGGTGTCGAATTCGCCTTCGGTCGTACTGTCACCTCTATCGAGGGAGATGGCTCCGTACGCGCCGTCATTCTCGACGATGGTGCGCGGCTCGAAGCGGACATCGTCGTCTTCGGCATCGGCTCGGTGCCGGCTATTGGCTGGTTGAAGGATAGCGGCCTGCTGCTCGACAATGGTGTAGTCTGCGATGAATTCTGTTTGGCGCTTAATGGCGGTGGCCGTATTGCCGCGGCTGGAGACGTCGCCAGTTGGGCCAATGTCGGATATAATGGCCTCATGATGAGAGTAGAGCACTGGAGCAATGCTGTCGATCAGGGCATTGCCGCAGCCAGGAGCCTGCTGCACGGCCGCGTCGCGCCCTATGCGCCGGTCATGTCGATGTGGTCCGATCAGTACGAGTTCAAGCTGCAGGTGCTCGGTGCGCCGGCACTGGGGCCCACGGTCAAAGTTGCCCAAGGCGCTATCGAACAACGTAAATTCATCGCTGAGTGCTGGGCCGGAGATCGCTTGATGGGCGTTGTCAGCGTCAATATGCCCGCCCGGATCGCGGCCTATCGGCAGCGCCTCGGCAGCGAACTTCAGTGTCTTATCGAGGCTCATACACTCGGCCGGCAATTCGTGTCGCCGTCCGTCGTTGCAGATACACTTCCCAACGCGATATAGCCGACATGCCCGAATTTAAGATCGTAGCGAACAGTTCGAAATTAGACGACGCCAAGGGTTACGCAACCCTGATGAGTCTTTCGGACTATCTCGACGATCAGACGAATACGCGCCGCCGAACGGTCGATGCCGCGGCGCGGCTTTTTCGCGGGCGAGGCTTCGCCGATGTGTCAATGGTCGAAATCGCGCAGGCGGTCGGGCTGTCAAAGCCGGGGCTCTACCATCATTGGCCTAGCAAGGACGCGCTGCTGCAGACAATCTTCAAGCTTTGCGGCGAGATCCTTCTTGCCCATCTTGAAACGGTCCTGACCAACGAAACAGATCCCGTTGCGCGGCTTCGCGCGTATATTGTCACCCGCTTGACGACCGTGGCCGAGTTCCAGGACTTCTTTACGGTGATGTGGCAGGAACGCACGACTGTCAGTTCAGACGGGTTTGAGGAGATGTCCTCGCGTGCCGAAGTCTATCGCACGCATGTCCGTTCGCTGATCGATGATGCGAAACGTGCCGGCGGCTTGAAAGCCGATATCGACACGCATCTTTTGATGCTTGCTTTGGACGGCATCACCGGCTGGGCTTACTTTTGGTATCGGCCAGAGGGCGGCAAGTCGCCAACGGAGATCGGCGAAGCATTCTGGGCGATGCTGGCCGAGGGAATATTGGCGCCGAAGGCGCCCTGACAGCGGCTATCACTCCAGCGTGTCGGCTAGCGCATCTTTTCCTTCACAAACGAGTCAACCTCGGCGGCGCATGCCGCCGGATGCTCCATTTGCAGGAAATGCGTGGCATTGTCGATGGTGGCCAGCGGAAAGTTGCCAGTGCGCGCAAGTTCAACGACCAGCTTGTAAAGAAACTGATTTTCATCCGCCGAGGGACGGCCAGCGATAATCTTGAGCGGTTTTTTCACTGATAGAGCCCGCCGCCAAGGATCGGAAACGTGGTGAAACTTGAATGTTTCCGCCTCGAAGTTGCGGTCGCAGGCCAGCCGGTATTTTCCGGACGCAGCGTCGAGCCGCAATGTCGAGGCGACAAGGTCCAGCAATGCCTGCTCGTCCAGGCGTTTGAAGCTGTTGCGCGACCGGAAGCTGTGCACGAGGTCTTCGACGGAATCGAGTTCGGTGCGGCGGCGGCTTGCGCCATCTGCCAGCATGGCGTGCATCTCGAAGAATTCCGCATGTAATTGATGACCGGCAGGTGGCGGGACAGGTGGCTCGAAAAGCACGAGCCCCAGCCATGGCGTTTCGTGCGCGGCGGCGTGAAGCAATGACGTGGTGGCGCTCATCGAATGGAAAACGCCGAATGTCGGCGCGGGACCCAGTTCCGCGTCGATCGCTTTGGCGATGAGGTCTAAGTCGGCGATAAATTGAGGCCAATTCTGCATTGGCCGTCCGGCATAGGGCGTGCTGCGGCCGTGATGCCGGAAATCAAACACGACGGCCTGATAGTCGTTCGCGAGAATTTCCCAGAAGGCACGATATGCATCGATCGCCAGACCGTTGCCATGGCTCATGATGAGGCGCGGGCCTTTGCCGCGATAGCGCACGATTACGGATGCGCCATCCTCAAGGAGGACCCGGAATTCGCCTTCTGTGGCTGTCATGTTCGATTCCCGGTCCTGCCCATCGTTGCAGTGCAGCATAAGATACAGTGTGTATTAAAATCAACTGGCGACGCTGGTCAACAGCCGTTCTGATTGGGTCTGCAGCCGCCGTTCGGCCGAGGCCACCGTGTTGGCGAGCAACATCGTCACCGTCATCGGGCCGACGCCGCCGGGCACCGGCGTAATGTGCGACACCTTGTGGCGTAAACCTTCGAAGTCGGTATCGCCGACCAATTTGCCGTCCGGCAACCGGTTGATGCCGACATCAATGACAACCGCTCCGGTTTTGACCATCTCGGGAAGGATCAAGTTGGGCTTTCCCACGGCCACGACGAGAATATCCGCAAGGATCGTGAATTGTGCGAGGTCACGCGTCTTGGCGTGGCAGATGCAAACGGTCGCGTCCCGCTGCATGAGCATGAGGGCCATCGGTTTGCCGACGATGTTGCTGGCGCCGACAACGACTACGTTCTTGCCCTCGATCTCGATGCCCTCGTGCTCAAGGATCTTGACGACGCCATAGGGCGTGCAGGGCGGGAACACGGTGCCGCCGGCGACCAGCCCGCCGACATTATAGAGGTGAAATCCATCGACATCCTTGTCGACCGAAATGGTCTGCAGGATATCCGCGATTGCGAAATGCGGAGGCAATGGCAACTGCACCAGAATCCCGTGAATGTTGGGGCGCTCATTCAAGTCGCCAATGAGATCGAGCACCGTCTGTTGCGAAACATTGGCCTCGAAGTCGTACTGGCTTGACTGGATGCCGACTTCCCCGCAGGCGCGAACCTTGTTCCGCACATAGACTGCCGAGGCCGGATCGACGCCGACCTTGATGACGGCGAGGCCGGGCACGACGCCGCGATCGGCCATCGCCGTGACCCGCTCGCGCAAATCGGCGCGAATCGCTGCGGAAACCTCGATACCATTGATGATCTTTGCGGTCATCGCGCTATCGACAACGGTGCCGTATTGGTCGCCGGTGAAATAAATTCGCGGCTCATATGATCGAGGTCGTCCCACAGACTGGCAGCGAAGCCGCGCAGCACGATGATTTCGAAGCCGTCATCGCCAGTGCGGATAATCTGTGCGCCGATGTGGCCGATTAGCGTCATAGCAGCCTGACCGACGGTCAGGCTGGCGAGGTCAACGGCGGTGCCTTTGGCCAGTACCCGCTCGGACATCGGCCCGCGCACCGCGATGCGGACGCGTCCGCCACTTTGATCGACGACGTCGGCTCTGGGCTTCAGTTTTTCGGCGACCGCCATCGTCTCGGCGTGCGTCAGCGTTACGTCCCCGACAATGAAATACTGGCCCGGCGACACGGCGCGCACGGCCGAAGAGCCGCTGCCCGAAACGTCGCGCAGCAAAGCGCCAAGCTCATTGTCGCCGCTCCTGCCGAGGACATGAATGACGTGACCACCAAACAGTGGCGTGAGGCTGACGCCATCGCGGACGATTGGCTGCTTGCCGGCAAGCGCCGGCTGAGGGCTCAGGTCGAAGGTGCTAGACATGCAGCTTCTCATTTTTGGGATCGACGAAGACCGGGCTCACCAGCCGCCCCGGCGTTACTTCGCCGCGCAGGCCGTTCCAGATAGAAACTGTCTCGCCATGCCGGGATGCGCCATTGTTGACGAGCGCGAGCCCGATGGTCGAGCCGACATGCGGCGAATAGCAGCTTGAGGTGATGTACCCCTGGTCGTTCTCCAGCGTCGCGGCAGCGCCTTCCTTGAGAATATGCGCGCCGCTGCGAAAGCTCGTTGCGGGGTCGAGCGGGACAACGCCGACCAGTTGAGGCCGGCCAGCCTCGTTCAGGCCTTCGCGTGACAGCATGTGCTTGCCGACGAAGTCAGGTTTGGCCTGCGACACCATTTTACCGAAGCCCAGATCGGACGGCACGACAGTGCCATTGATCTCGTTATGCGTGATATGTCCCTTCTCGATGCGGAGCACGCTAAGCGCTTCCACGCCGTAAGGCTGGATGCCATGGGCTTTTCCCGCTTCCATGAGCGCGTCGGCGACGGCCTCGCCGCAATCGGCAGGCACGGCAACTTCATAGGCAAGTTCGCCCGAGAATGAGATACGGAAAAGCCGGCCATGCAACCGGCCGCCGAACAGTGGAACCTCCTTCGCGGCGAGATACGGAAATGCTTCGTCCGCCAGATCGGCATCGACAATCTGTTGCAGAATGACGCGGGCCTTGGGACCGGCCACCGCCATTTGCGCCCATTGATCCGTCACGGAAGCGAGGCGGACATCGAGTTCAGGCCAGACCGTCTGAGCGTAGAACTCCAGGTGGTTCATCACGCCAGCGGCAAGTGCTGTTGTCGTCGTCATGAAATAGCGATTGTCTTCGATGCGGCTGGTCGTGCCGTCGTCATAGATGAAGCCGTCCTCGCGCAACATGATGCCGTAGCGGGCCTTGCCGATCGGTAGCTTGAGGAAGGCATTGCAATAGACGCGATTGAGAAATTCAGCGGCATCCGGGCCGCAGATTTCGATCTTGCCGAGCATCGAGACGTCGCAAATGCCGGCGTTGGTGCGCGTGTTGAGGACTTCACGATCGACGCTGTCGCGCCAGGTCTTTTCACCATTGCGCGGGAACCAGGACGAGCGGTACCAAAGTCCGGTCTCGACGAACATCGCGCCGTTCTTGGCCGCCCAGTTGTGCAGCGGCGACATGCGCACCGGTTGGAAGTGCTTGCCGTGCGACGTCCCGGCCAGTGCGCCGAAGGAGACCGGTGTGTAAAACGGCCGGAAGGTCGTCGTGCCGATCTGCGCCGGCGACGTGCGCCGCGCTTCGGAAAGAGCACCAATAGCATTGACGTTGGACAGCTTGCCCTGGTCGGTTGCCATGCCGGTCGTCGTATAGCGCTTGGCCATTTCGACGTGGCCATAGCCTTCCTGCACGGCGAGATCGAGGTCGGCGCGCGTGACGTCGTTCTGGAAATCGACAAAGGCCTTGGTCGTCACACCGGGGATAGACCACAGCGGCGCCGCGAATCCGGAACTCGTTATTTCATCAATTGCCGGAAGACTTGGGTCCGGCACCTTGAAACCGAGAGCGGCGAGGCAATCCACTGCAGCCTGCGAACCCGAACGCATCGAGGCGTTGAGACCGGAAATGCCCGCTGCGGCCCCCACAAGCGTCAAATTCCTCAAACCTGGAGGCGCGAGGAAGGCGCCGTGCTGATCGCTCCAGACCGGCTTTTCACCGCGCTGACAAGCAAGGTGAATGACGGGGCTGAAGCCGCCCGACATCGCGACGCCATCGACGGCGATTTTCTGCTTGTGGCCGTTGGACCAGAGGTCGATTCCGGTGACCGACTTGCTCCCGTGAACGTCGGAAACGTATCCGCCGCGCACAAGCCGCGCTGCCCCGCTCCACGCCGTTGCTGCGTCCGCGCGGCTGTCGATGAGAACCGCGACGTTCACTCCCGCCGCCTCGAGATCCGCCGCCAGCGAGTAGCCACTGTCATTGGTAGTGAAAATGGCGGTGCTGCGCCCCGGCGCGACGCCGTAAGTATTGAGATAGCGGCGCATGGCGCCGGCGATCATGACGCCGGGAATGTCGTTGCCACCGAAGACAAGCGGCCGCTCTTCGGCGCCGGTGGCCAGAATGGCCTGCTTGGCGACAATACGCCAAAGCCGCTCGACCGGACGGTTCTTGTCAGGCGCCGCGACATGTTTCTGCACGCGCTCGACGGCGCCGAAGACATTGCCGTCATACCAGCCGAACGCGGTCGTCCGCGGCAATAGTTCGACATTCGGCAGGTTCGTCAATTCCGCGATCGCGCTATCGACCCATTGCGAAGCGGTTGTGCCGTCGATAAGCGCCGTTTCGGCGAGCAAGGAGCCGCCCATGCGTGCATGTTCGTCGACCAGTATGACGCGCGCGCCACTGCGGCCGGCGGCAAGCGCCGATGTCAGGCCCGCAATGCCGGCGCCGACGATTAAAAGGTCGCAATGCGCCCAGCGTTTTTCGTACGAGTCCGGATCGGATTCGTAAGTCGCCTTGCCGAGACCGGCGGCGTTGCGGATCAGGGGTTCGTAGAGTTTTTCCCAGAGATGTCCGGGCCACATGAACGTTTTGTAGTAAAAGCCAGCACCGAGGAAGGGCGACAGCAATCCATTAAGCGCGCCGATATCGTGCTGAAGGCTTGGCCAGCAATTCTGGCTTCGCGCTTCGAGCCCGGCAAAAAGCTCCTGCATCGTCGCTCGGGTGTTCGGTTCGGTGCGGCCGCCGCTGCCGATCGTCATCAGTGCGTTCGGCTCGGCAGAACCGGCGGTCAGAATGCCGCGCGGCCGATGATATTTGAAACTGCGGCCGACGAGTTGCTGGCCATTGGCCAGGAGAGCGGAGGCCAGCGTGTCGCCGGCGAGGCCCTTCATGGAATTGCCGTCAAATGTGAACGGGACCGACTGCGCGCGGTCGATCAGTCCGCCCTTGTCGAGACGATAGGAACTCATGGTTTCGCTCCCGCGACACCGGCGGCATCGTAGGTAGCGTCGATCTCATGCGTTGCGGTGTCGCGTGCGACTGTCAACCAGCGGCGGCAGCCAGACGTGTGATGCCAGTATTCCCGGTAGGCGCCGCGCGGATTGTCGCGGAGGTAGATGTAATCGAACCAGGCATCGCCATCGGCGTCCGGCGCCGGGCGTGGCAGGGCGGCACCCTTGATGGTGAACTCTTCCTTCGGTCGAAGGCCGCAATGCGGGCAGGGAATGAGGCTGGCCATGGTTCGATCAATGCAGGTTTGGTTGGGGGCCTAGGCCCCGTTCGTCGATCGCATAACCACGCTGGAAGCGGTCGAGACGGAAGGCGCGGGCGGTTCGATGAGGTTCATTCGTCGCGATCAGGTGCGCGAAGCAATAGCCCGACGCTGGCGTCGCCTTGAAGCCGCCATAGCACCAACCGGCATTGAGATAGAGATTGTCGAGATGGACTTTGTCGATAATCGGCGAGCCATCCATGCTCATGTCCATGACGCCGCCCCATGCGCGAAGCACGCGAACACGTGACAGCGACGGAATCATTGCCTTGCCGGCTTCGATGACATGCTCGATAGCGGCAAGATTGCCGCGCTGGGCGTATGAATTGTAGCCATCGAGGTCGCCGCCGAAGACGAGGCCGCCTTTATCGGACTGCGACACATAAAAGTGCCCTGCGCCAAAGGTAACAACGCAATCGATGAAAGGCTTGAGACCTTCCGAGACGAAAGCCTGCAGCACATGGCTTTCGATCGGCAACTTCAGACCGGCCATTTCCGCAACGCGGGACGAATGACCTGCCGCCGACAGAGCGAGCCTGTCGCAGCCGATAAAGCCGCGGGTTGTTTCAACGCCGACGGCCCGGCCGTTGTCGCGGCGGATGCCGGTAACTTCGCAGTGCTGGATAATATCGACGCCGCGACTGTCGGCGCCGCGCGCATACCCCCAGGCGACGGCATCGTGACGGACTGTCCCGGCTCGCCTTTGCAACAGCCCGCCCTGGATCGGGAAACGGGCATTGTCGTAGTCGAGAAATGGCAGCATCGACTTGACGCCGGCGCGGTCGAGCAGGTCGGCATCGACGCCGTGCAGCCGCATGGCATTGCCGCGGCGCGTATAGCTGTCGCGCTGGGCGTCTGAATGGAACAGGTTGATGATGCCGCGCTGCGACACCATGGCGTTGAAATTGAAGTCCTGCTCCAGCCCTTCCCAGAGCTTCATCGAGAATTCGTAGAACGGATTATTGCCCGGCAGCAGGTAATTGGAGCGGATGATCGTGGTGTTGCGGCCGATATTGCCGGAACCAAGATAACCCTTCTCCAGTACGGCAATGTTGGTGATGCCGAACACCTTTGAAAGGTAATAGGCGGTGGCCAAGCCATGTCCGCCGCCACCGACAATGATCACGTCATAATGCGGCTTCGGGTCCGGCTGCCGCCAATGCGGCGTCCAGTTCTTGTTGCCGCGGAGGCCGTTGCGAAGAATGGAAAGGGCCGAGAAGCGCATGTGCAGCCTGCCATCGGGACGTTGATCTCCGTACCTTAGGCCGCTTCAGGCATTTTAATTGCACTAATGGGACCAAATGATGTAGAAACGGGCCATGAATGAACCGAGCGTCGCGTCCACCCATGTTTATGGCTTTCTGCTGACGCCGAATTTCGCGCTGATGTCGTACGCGTCCGCTGCCGAGCCGTTGCGTGCCGCCAATCTGATTGCGCAAGGCCCGCTCTATGCCATTCGGCCGTTATCGATCGGTGGGCGAGCGGTGCCATCGTCGGCAGGCTTTGCCGTTCCGTGCGGCGATGTGTCGAAAGATGGGGCGACCTGCCATACCGTCTTCATCGTTGCCGGCGGCGATCCTCCGGATTGGCGAAAGGCAAAGGCGGCGTACCCGCTGCTGCGGCGCCTGGCGCGCCAAGGCGTGCGCATCGGCGGCATCTCCAGCGGCTCATATCTTCTTGCGGAAGCAGGCTTGCTGGACGGTCGCGACTTTACGATCCATTGGGAACATGCGCCGGCGTTACGTGAGGCATTTCCACAACTGACGCCGCGGCAAGCACGCTATGTGCTTGATGGCGATCGCATCACATGCGGCGGTGGCATCGCGCCACTCGACATGATGCATGCGCTCCTTGCCGAGCGTATGGGGCAGGCTTTTTCGCGGCGGGTGAGCGACTGGTTTCTGCATACAGCCGTTGCCGAGCCCGCGGCACCCCAGCGTGGCTCGGCGGCAGAACGATTTGGCACCCACCACCCGGCGTTACTGGCGGCACTGGAGAAAATGGAGTCGACGATTGAGAATCCACTCAGCCGCCAGGCCATAGCGCGGCTGGTAGGCTTAAGCCCACGGCATCTCGACCGATTGTTTGCTGCCCAGCTCGATGCTGGATTTCTTGAGACCTATCGCCGGATGCGGCTTGACCATGCGCACAAGCTGCTCGAACAAAGTCCGATGTCCATTTCCGAAATTGCCTTCGCCACAGGCTTTTCCAGCGCCTCGCATTTTTCGAGGGCGTTTCGTCATCATTTTGGCACCCGGCCAAGGCAAGCTCGTCGCTCAGCACGGTAGGCACTGCCAGCGTCTCGATGGATCTGGGCCAAGAGACTGCTTCTGACACAGAAGCTGTCATCCGGCGCTCATTCGATCACCTCGTCAGCGCGGTGAAGAAGAAGTTGCGGTACGTCGAGACCGAGCGCCTTAGCCGTCTTGAGGTTGATCGCCAGCTTGAAATTGGTCGGCTGCTGGACCGGCAGCTCGGCGGGCAGCTCGCCACGCAGGATGCGATCGACATAACCGGCCGCCTGCCGGAATTGATCGGTCAGATCGGGCCCGTAGGACATCAGGCCGCCGGCCGCGACGGCGGGTTGCAACAGGTGAGCCGTGGGCAAGCGAAGCCGTTCAGCCATGACGACGATCAGGCTGCGATTGCCGTCAGTGACAGGGTTTGGCAGCACGACCAGGCCACCGTTGGGCTCGCGCGCGAATTGATCGATGGCGCGCTCAAGTTCCGCGGCATTGCGGACGCCGCTCGCCGTCACCTGCACCCGCAGCGACGGCGCGACCGCCTCGATAGCGCGCAACATCCCTGCCTGCGGTTTCTGGTCTGGATGGAGAATGACGGCAGCGCGCGTCATGTGCGGCGCGACCTCCTTGAGCAACTCCAGCAATTTTCCAAATATCGAAAATTCGGCCACGGTAAAGCCGGTGATGTTGCCACCCGGACGCGCCAGGCTGGCAACGAGGCCGGCACCGACGGGATCAACGATCTGGGTAAAGACAATCGGTATGCGACTGGTCTCCTGGAGGAGGGGCTGCAACGCCAGCCCGGTGCTGACCAGGATCACGTCCGGATCTAGGTTCACCAGTTCTTTCGCATGGGCGCGGATGCGGCTTGGGTCGCCGCCGCCCCAACGATAGTCGATGCGGGCGTTGCGGCCCTCGATCCAGCCGAGTTTTTGGAGTGTCTGCTGGAATTCCGCGACATTGGCTCGTACTTCCGGATCGCTCTCGGCGACCGCGACCAGCACGCCGATGCGCCGCACTTTCTCTTGCGCGCGCGCGACCATCGGCCATGCCGCCGCGCCTCCGAGCAGCCCGATGAAATTCCGTCGTGCCAAATGCACCATTGCGGGCCCTCCCATTGGCGCCGATCCTGATACAGAGGCGCAGATTAGTCCTGAAGGCAGGCTAAAATGTTTTGAATGAGGTTGAGGTACGCTCCGGGTCGATTTTGTTGAAAAAGTCCGGTCGTAAATCGAAGTGGGCCGCGCCGCGGGGAGTGCCGTCTTTGCGAATCCGGCCGGGCTTTACTTTTTCAGGCTTGTAACGCCGGTCGACAAAGATACCTCGGTTTGCGACTCGACATTGTGCGCCCAGGCCTCAGCTTCTTTGCGTGTTGGCAAGGTCTCGGTAGGCGGTGAACCCGTCAGCCGAACCTGGGCGGTGCCATTGCTCTGAACCTTTTTGTCGAATAGTTCCCGTCGGCATTCCCCTCGGGCACGTTCAACTGTCCAAAATTATGCCAATGCAATGCGCCAACCGATCAGGATACAATTCGCAATCAAAAGGGTTAAATTTGAAGGAGATTTTGGCGCGCCCGAGACGATTCGAACGTCCGACCTTTGCCTTCGGAGTGCCCTAGACAGATTGTTGCGGGATTACCGAGCTTGTTACCTGATGATCGAAGGCTCAACAGCTCAACAGAAGCAGCCGTTAGAAAACAACGGTAGGGCCTCCCCGGCGCTTAGGTCAAGACATAACGCTTCAATTCCTTGTCGGTCGGTGACCGAAGTGTGACGGGAATTTGCTGCAAGAGCGCGACGGCATGGGGCCAATCGACGAGCCAATCTCTATTAGATACCCTCGCGAAAAAATTTGCTGAAAACTTTCGAGCAGCGAGCGCGCCTGTACGGAAACGGCAAGTCGCCGCTCGCTAACTTGCTTACATAAGCGCCGGATCGCCACCGCGAGGCGGTTGATACGACTCAGTGTGGCGGGCGAACGAGCCGAGCTTGCTCAGTCCCGTGACGGAGTAAAGGGAGAGCCGTGAAGAACGCTAGGGCCTTGATCCGGGCCGGACGAGTGAACGTTTAAGCCTTACCGCCATTGAATGACGGCTCATCACCGAGCTTCTTCCGCAAGGTCGCCAGTCTTGTTATTGCCGTAGGCAGGTTCGGGACTTTCAGAAGTTCGCGCAGCACAAACTCATCAAGTGCGGCACGTGTGGCGTCCGTTGCTATCTGATGTGCGACCAGAAACGAGTTGCCCTTATTTTTCTGATAGAATGCTTTCGCAGTTTTCACTTGATCCGCCGTTAACTTCCGAGGATCGAGCATCGCCAATTTCGGCATCTGCGTAGTCGTGATCGAGCCGCGACCGTCCTGTGACTTGTTGGCACTCCACCAGTAACTCAGAATGCCAAGCGTGCTGTTCCACCACAATGATGCAATGATGTCGTGATCGGCTTTTTTCATCTTGAAGGACGGCCATGCGCGGCCTCCGATGGTTTCCTCCTTAGTCAATGCAAAGGCGAGGCTTTGAGAATTGAAGCGAAAGTCGGTGTTTAGATGCAGCCGAGAGCGTGTCGCCCAGATTCGCTCCCGCCGTTCTTCCAGCACGCTCTTTTCGTTCGCTGACTTTCCGACGCGCGGAACTCCTTCAGCATCGTATGCGATTTCCAGCGTGCGTTCCCTTTCCATCTCGTGGCTATCAAGAACAGGAAACGTCGCTGAGTGTCCGGCTTTCACGGGGCGCACCTTGAATGGACCGCGCGCCGCTCCTCCGGAGACGCCGGAACCATCCACGTCCAAGTGGTACGGACCGACTTCGCCGAGTTCTTCAAATTTACACATCGCTACCGGAACGGCCTCAGCCTTAGACATGCCGGGAAGCCACAAAGTGCTTTTTGCAACGAGCTGATAGACGACTTGCGCGACGCTGTGATCAGCAATCCGAAACAACGGCCATTGTTCGTTTAGACCTATCGGACCCGAAAGCATCTCTCCGATCCGCACGTCTCCAAGATCAAGCGGTGTCCCGCCAAGAGGGCCATCTTCCAACGTAGCGAGATTCCCGTCAGCGATTGCTTCGCGGATCAGTCGGGCGATTTCAATACCTTCAAACGGAGCGGATGGCTTCGCCGTCAAACTGATGCTGCTTATCCGTTTCGACGGTCCGCCACCCTTCTTCGCAATGAGAAGACACTCACCTGTCCCGGTATCTGCCGAGAACGCGAAACTTCCCGAACTGGAACTTGCGATTGTTACGACAACAATCTCACTGTAGTTCTTTCGGATCAGCTCTCGACATGCAGCCCAAGCGACTCCCGATAGAATCGTAATCGGCAGGACGAGTGCGATGTATCCGCCCACTTTTGTTTTGTTATGCCCCATCTGGACGAAGATGCTGGCCTCGCCGGCATTGCCGTGAGCGGCGGTGCCTTGCGTTAGTTTCTTAGTTCGGGCCGACATCAATTCTTGTTCTTCAGCTTCGTTACCGAACGCTGCGAACATCGGCAATGGGATTTCACTAGTCTTCCCGCCGCCACCGGTCACACGAGTAAACGGAGGGTTCATCACAACGAGATCAAATGTTTGATCTTCCACCCCGCTGCCGCCGAGGACCGTCCACGGGTCTTCTTCCGTATCACCTTCTCCGCCGACACTTTTTGCCCCGATGTCGATGATTGAGAGCGCTCCTTGCGTCGAAAGAAACTCAATCGCGCCGAGGCTAACCGAGCCATCTTTCTGTCTGCCGAACGGGAGTGTGAGGACTTTAGTGTGTTTGTATCGTTGTTCCGGGAAAGCTGACGATAGCATTGATGCGGTGATATGGGTGGCTGAGGGCATAACATCGCAACCGACGATGCAATTTTCGATGAATTTCGGATGCAATTTCTTTGCAGATACGCCGGATGTTTCGAGGTGCCTCCTCACTTCGGAATAGGCTCCACAGAGAAGCGATCCAGTGCCACATGCGAAGTCGCCGATGCGTAACTTGACGGCATTTTCTTCGGTCCACGGGAGACCATTCGGCGCGCTGCCTTCCCGGAACACGAGACCGTTTAACAAGGCGGCCGATGCTGGTGTTGTGTAGAAGGTTGCCAAGAAACGGCGGTCGCTGATGAGCCGTTGAAAAATCACTCCTGACAAGTCCGAGCTTTTACCAAGGTTCAGCGTCAGCAGTACCCCGGCGGTACTGTGCATTTTCTTCAGTATGTCAGCGGCAACATTAGTCGGCACGGCTTGAAGTAGATTTCTCGCAATACCGAAGATCGGCCAATAGTTGATTTTTAGAATTTTGGTCCACTCAGCGATGACCACCGCCTTCGACATGCCGGAGCCATTGACCATTTCGTCGAGGCTCGCGACATCTTCCAGACCTCCGGAACGGCCCGCAAGGTTTTCTTGGAACACGAACGCGTTGATCAAAATGGTCGCCGCCATTCGGAACGTTTGCAGGTTCGCTTCTTGCTTCAGTGCAGACGATACTTTTTGTATGACGCCGGGGTGTGTGGTCGTCATCGAGTCGAGTATGGCTGCAATCTCTGATGCGCCGAGTTCCAGGGCATCGGCCCCCTTTTGGATCACGCTTTGGGGCGTCGCTGAGCCTTGAATTGTCCCAAAGAGGCTCCGGAGATTTCCTTTCACGTAGCCCTTTGCAGGCCACCGGTCATAGTGTGTCGCCGTCGTGCCCGTCAGTACGCAATACTTAAAGTCGTCAGCCTTCTTCAATTCCGCCAGCAACTTTGTTGCAGACATGGTTTTGAAACGCACCGGGATTTTGATGGCGATTACGACTTGGATAGTCCCGCCCGTCTTCGTGGTGACTTCGCCAAGTCTGCTCGCCGCATCCGCCTCGACGGTATTCGCTGGCTCGAACTCGGTTTCGAGGCAGATCGGCGGGACGCCGGGTTCCAAAATGAGGATATCAGGCCGGAGGGACTTCTTCTTGAAAATGGCGTCCGTATTCTCGCTGGAT